>Ga0335082_10000423_pt1 | contig 43727 bp, 33 predicted proteins | sample Lox_Sample_41_FD_206718 | JGI IMG/M metagenome (GOLD analysis project Ga0335082, IMG submission 206718) | Soil microbial communities from Loxahatchee National Wildlife Refuge, Florida, United States - Lox_Sample_4.1 | ecosystem: Environmental > Terrestrial > Soil > Wetlands | place: USA...
ACCTGACGTGAAGTCTGCCAGCTCCAGAGGAGTCATCATTTGTGCTCCCGGTTGAAGCTTAAAGCCTCCGGGCATATATTGCTGGGCCGTCGCATCGGCGACCATCTGCTTGCGATTGAGGGCGAGAGCAAAGAGCGCCGTAGTAAAGGTCTTCGTGCATGACCCGATTTCGACCAGGGTATCGGGGGTGAATGGGGCCCCGGCGTCGGTGGCCTTCCCGTAAGGGAAGAAATATTCCCGCCCGTGAATCGATATGCCAACAATCACTCCAGAAATCTGATGTTGTGCCATATACGGCTGGATGATGCCGTCGACCACCTGTTTGATCTTGGTTTTCTCAACCGGGGCGATGGGGCCCGACCGTTGCGCCTGGGCAACGGCCAGCAGGGATGTGAGAACAGCACAAACTGTAGTGCATCTCAGGTGCACCATCTGACAACGCATAGCTTGCTCCGCCTGCGAGATTGCCTGAGGTGAATCAGGATAGCCCCACGGACATTTGGCGGCAACTGCATTTGAAACTCAGAGCAGGGAGTCCTAAATCGACATGTTACAATTCCGCCCAACACGGCTGTCGGGCTTGTCGAGGTGGGGCGCTATGTTTGCTTCTCAAGAGCGAATAACAAAGGCCGATGGTGAGCGAGCTAGGGCTGGTATTCTCCGACACTTTCGCCCCACAAAATTTTCACAAAGCTTGGGGATGCTGAACTCACCTGCGTTGTTTCCAGCGGTCCCCCTACAGGCAAAGCTCACGATCGGCGCTGTCAATGACCCGCTGGAGCACGAAGCCGATGCCATCGCTGAACGTGTGATGCACATGCCTGGCCCGGGGACCGATGAACCTTACAAAAAGCGGCGGACAATTGCAGCGCAAGTGTGCGGAATGCGAGCAGGAGGACAAGGAAAAACTGGGCCTTGCCCGCAAGGAGTCAGCTGGAACCTCGCTGCAGCCGCCAACCGCTCCGCCCATCGTGCATGACGTTTTGCGCTCGCCGGGACATCCGTTAGATGCCGCTGCCAAGGCCTTTATGGAGCCACGGTTCGGCCACGACTTCAATCGGGTGCAGGTGCACACCGACGAACTCGCCTCCACATCTGCAGCGGCCGTAGCGTCACGGGCCTACACCGTGGGTGCCGACGTCGTGCTTCGCCAGGGTGAGTACAGTCCAGCCACGATGGAAGGGCGACGCCTGCTGGCGCATGAACTGGCGCATGTCATCCAGCAAGGTATGCCGGGTCCGGACAATCAAATCGTCCGACGCCCGGCCGATCCTGGCGCGGCGGGCGGTCAGCAGGGCGGTTAGGGTGCATCACCGGCCTCGACAGGACGGTGCTACACATGCGATATCCCTGGCGGGGTCGGCGTGTGCTGCTACGCCGAGGGTACCCCGATGGTGCCGGAGTGCTTTGAATTGGGGAAGAGGATTATCGATCAATGTAAGGGAAGGCCGACGGACTGTCTGCAGCAGGCGGAGTGCGCGCAGTGTCAGCGCATTGCCCGTGCGGCAGGGGAACAGTACTGTCAGTGCACCGGCATTGTGTAAGGCAAAGCCGGGTTTTAGGCCGGATTGCAGGCACCCCATCTGCGTAGATTAGCCGGGGTTGTCCCGTCCTTGACCGGTCTTCTTCCTGGTAGTGACTCAGCCCCCGAGGAGAGCGCACCAAGCTTCGACAACGTAGATCTGCCTTAGCCCGTCCATTGCCGCCGATTCAGGTCTGGAAAATGTAAGTTTGTAGCCAGAAGTCCCCGGGATAAGAGTCGAGCAACCCCGTTCAGTTATCTAAGTCAAAGTGACCCAAATCAATCGCGGAAAGGTGTACCCGTGGCTAAGCCCACTCTGCTGACTGTCGATGACGATCCCAATGTCCTGAAGGCGATCGAACGCGACTTGCGGGCCCGGTATGGGGAAAACTATCGGGTGCTGCGCGCGAACTCCGGAGATGCCGGACTGGAGATCCTGCGCGAACTCAAAGTGCGGAACGACGCGGTGGCGCTCCTGTTGGCCGATCAGCGCATGCCTCAGATGGACGGCATCGGCTTTCTCAACGCAGCGAAGAACGTCTATCCCGATGCCAAGCGCGCGCTGCTAACCGCCTACGCCGACACCAGTGCCGCCATCAATGCCATCAATGAGGCCAGCGTTCATTATTTCTTCATGAAACCTTGGGATCCTCCGAGCCAGCATTTGTATCCGGCCTTGGACGATCTACTGGACGACTGGCTGGCGTCGTACCGGCCGCCCTACGAGGGAATTCGGGTGCTGGGTACACGGTGGTCGCCGAAGGCCTACGAAGTGCGAGACTTTCTGGCCAGGAATCACGTGCCCTACCAGTGGATCGACGTCGAATTGTCATCAGAAGACCCGGAGGTGAAACAACTGGTGGAATCGATCGGCGACGATGCCATGAACTTGCCGTTGACCCTGTTTCCCGATGGTGCTCGGATGTTTCAATCGACTTCGGCGGAGCTTGCCGAGAAGATCGGCCTGAGGACCCGCTCCGAAACCCAGTTCTACGACTTTGCCATCGTGGGCGGTGGCCCTGGCGGTTTGGCAGCGGCCGTGTACGGTGCGTCGGAAGGGCTAAAGACGGTCATGATCGATCGCGAGGCTCCCGGCGGTCAAGCCGGCCTGAGTTCCCGCATCGAAAACTACCTCGGGTTCCCCTCGGGGCTGAGTGGTGCCGACCTTGCGCGTCGAGGTGTGATGCAGGCGCAGCGATTCGGTGTGGAGATCATCTCGCCCCAGGAAGTGGTGGCCCTCCGCTCTGAAGGTCCGTATCGCATCCTCAAGTTGGCGGATGGCAATGAGATTTCGTGCCACGCAGTGCTGATTGCTACCGGCGTACAGTGGCGGAGATTGGAGGTTCCGGGGGTGGACCGTTTGCAAGGCGCGGGGATTTACTATGGCGGCGGTAGCCAGGAGGCGATGTCGTATAAGGGCGAAACGGTGTACATCGTCGGCGGAGCGAATTCGGCTGGCCAAGCGGCGCTGCACTTTGCCGAGTACGCAGACAAGGTTGTGATGCTGGTGCGAGGCGACTCACTCTCCTCGACCATGTCGCGCTACCTGATCGACCAGATTGAAAAGACACAGAACATTCAGTTATGGACACACGCCGAGGTGATCGACGTCCACGGAGAAACCCACTTGGAGGAAATTTCGGTGCTCTGTTCTGATACCGACAAAGTGGAACGGGTGCAGGCCAGCGCAATTTTCATCTATATCGGCGCACTACCTAAAACCGGATGGCTCGAGGGAACACTGGCACGAGATGACCTGGGCTTCATTTTGGCGGGGCCTTATCTGCTGAAGGATGGAAAGCTTCCGGCGAGCTGGAATCTCGAGCGTGACCCCTTCCTGTTGGAGACCAGTGTTCCCGGCGTGTTCGCCGTAGGCGACGTACGGCATGGTTCAATCAAGCGGGTCGCTTCGGCGGTGGGTGAGGGGGCGATTGCTGTGCAATTCGTTCATCGCTATATGGCAAAGGTGTAGCCGATGCCCCAAGTCACGAGAGACGACCTTCGCACGGTTGGCGTCTTCCACGATCTGCCCGACGAGCAACTGGACTGGTTCCTCGAGCACGCAACAGAAGTCCGCCTCGCTCCGGGCGAGGTTTATGTTCGTGCCGGCGATCCGGCGGACAGAATGGCGGTGTTGTTGGAGGGCGAGCTACAAGCCAGGTTCGAAGGCCCTGAGGAAAGAGTGTTCACCACGGTTGCTGGGACCGTATCAGGGGCATTGCCGTACTCGCGCATGACAGTATTTCCTGCTACCGGCAGGGCGGTCCGGCCTTCGCGAGTTTTGCTCTTTCCCAAGGCATTGTTCGACGATTTATTGAAACACATGCCGGAGTTGGGCCGGCGACTAGTAGCCACCATGGTCGATCGTGCCCGCGAAGTCACACGAGCGGAGGAACAGCGTGACCGTTTGGCTGCGCTGGGCAAACTTTCCGCCGGTCTTGCCCACGAGTTGAACAATCCCGCAGCTGCCGCAAGTCGGACCGCAGAGCGTTTGCGCAGCGTGGTTGGTGAATTCCGCACTTCGGTCGGCGAACTCGAGGCAATCCATCTCACTGATGGAGAGAGAGCAGCTATCGAAGAGTTCGAACTGTCGTGCTGTGCAGAGACTGTGGAGCCAGACGTGCTGAAAGCGAGCCAGCTCGAGGATGTGCTCGAGGGCGTCCTGCGCAGGCACGGCATTGAGGATGGCTGGCAATACGTATCGTCGTTGGTAGAATCAGGTGCCCTCGCCGGGCCGCTCAGCCTCATGCTCGACGCCGTGCGACCGGACGCTGCCAGACCCGCGCTCAAGAGGGTCTCGGCACTGGTGGAGATTGATGACCTGCTGAAGGAATTGGAAGACAGTACGTCGAAAATTTCGGACTTGGTGCGCGCCGTCAAGGAATACTCCTACATGGATCAGGCTCCGGTTCAGGACGTTGACCTTACCAAGGGCCTGGAAAACACTCTGGCAATCATGGCTCACAAGCTAAGAAAGGGAGCTATCGCCATCAAGCGCGATTATCATGCCACGCCGTTGTTGGTGAATTCCTACGGAAGTGAACTAAATCAGGTGTGGACCAACATCATCGACAACGCCATCGACGCCATGAAAGGCGAAGGCGAACTTCGGATCAAGACCTTCGCCGAAGGAGATTGCGCCGTGGTCGAGATTGGAGACTCGGGACCGGGCATTCCGCGGGAGATTCAGGCGCGAATCTTTGAGCCGTTCTTCACCACCAAAGACGTTGGCAAGGGCACCGGCTTGGGGCTGGATACCACTCTTCGCATCGTCAGGAAGCACCATGGCTCGATCAACTTAACCTCGGTTCCAGGCGACACCCGATTTCAGGTGCGCTTGCCGATTGCTCCCCTTGAAGCTCGGGAATGACTCCTTCTGCCCGGGCGCTTTCAGGCCAGCTCCAGACACGAGTTGTGCCTATCATCCCATCATGATTTACTGGTTGGGTTTGTCTCAGGAGGAGTTTTGACTCGCAACTTGGTTTTGCTTATTGCTGTGGCGATTTCTAGCCTACCGGGCTTTGCGCAATCGCAGCGAGCCGACAAGAGCTGGATTGCGGTCAGTAACGGCTACGCAAATATGCTGATCGAGGTCGTCTTCAAACACCATCCAGAAGCCGGCACCCAGCAGGGTTTGAGCCAGTACGACAAGAAGATCTCGCAGCCCACACTGGCAGATGAAGACCAGGAGCGGAAAGAGAATGAAGCGGTACTCGCAAAGCTGAAAAACGCGGCCGCCGAGAAACAGCAGCAAGACGTCGCCGAGGACTTGCAGATTATGATCCGCAGGGTTCAGCTCAACTTCAAGAGGCAGGACTTCGAGCGCGCCAACGAAGTTCCGTTCCTGAACGCCAGCCTGACGGTGTTCAGCGGATTGCAGGTGCTGTTGGATGAGCAAACCCCCGCGGAGCGCCGACCCGCGGCGGTCGTCCGCCTTCGTGAGTACGCCGGATTGGAGCCAGGCTACACCGCCATCACCGAAATTCTGAAACAGCGCATCAGTGAGCAGATGGCCAAGCCTGTGGTGATCTATCCGGCGAAGACCGAGATCGAAACCGAAATGGCGCGCGATTCCAACTACGTTGATGGCATTGCTGCACTCCTGCAGAAGTACAAGCTGGGCGGATGGGAGGAACCCTTTGGCAAACTGAAGACGCAGCTCACCGACTACGACGCCTGGATCCGGGCAACGGTGCTGCCCAAAGCGCGTAACGACTTTCGCCTTCCGCCGCAGCACTACGCTCTCAATATGGAGCTCTATGGCATTGATATCCCACCTGATCAGCTCGAAGCCATGGCGCATCAGGCGTTCACCGAAATCCAGGGGGAAATGAAGTCGATTGCGGCACGCATCGCGAGGCGGCGCAATGTGCCTACGCTCGACTATCGCGATGTCATTCGCGACCTGAAAAAGGACCAGTTGACAGGCGATGCCATTCTGCCCTTCTATCAGGAGCGTTTGAAGCAAATCGAGAAGATTATCGTTGAGCAGCAGATTGTATCGCTGCCTGATCGGCCAGCTCGTATCCGCATTGCCACTGCCGCAGAAACGGCGCAGCAGCCGGCTCCTCACATGGTGCCTCCACCGTTCATTCACAACACTGGACAGAAAGGCGAGTTCGTTTTGCCGCTGAACATCCCCCCGGGACCAGGTCAAACGTCGGCCGAGAAATACGACGATTTCACCTACGACGCAGCTGCGTGGACGCTGACAGCGCACGAGGCACGCCCGGGACATGAGTTGCAGTTCGATTCCATGTTGGAGCACGGGGTGTCGCTGGCCCGCGTTCGCTATGCCTTCAACAGCACCAACGTCGAAGGTTGGGGATTGTATTCCGAGTATCTCATCAAGCCGTACATGCCATTGGAAGGCCAGTTGATCTCTCTGGATTTGCGATTGCAGCGTGCGGCCCGTGCGTTTCTCGATCCCGAACTGCAGGCCGGCAAGATCACACCCGCCGATGCATTTCGGGTGCTGGAACAAGACGTGGTGTTGTCCCGTGCATTTGCCGAGGAAGAGGTCGAGCGTTTTACCTATCGTGCGCCGGGCCAGGCCAACAGCTATTTCTACGGATACACCAAGTTGATCGCGTTACGCGGGGAAACGGAGAAGGCGCTGGGGGCGAAGTTTAGTCAGAAGAAGTTTCACGACTTCATCCTGGCTCAGGGACTGCTGCCCCCCGACCTTATGCGCAAGGCGGTAATGGAGAACTTTGTGCCCGAGCAGCAAAAGCAAGGCGCACCTCAGGGGACGCACGGCGGTAGCGAATGAACGGAAGGGAATGACGAGGCTTACCTGCGTCGTCAACACAAGGCATCTATGAGGAGACCAATCACCGCAACGATGGTGTCACTGCTGGCTGGAATCAGAGCGAGTCGTTGCTGGCGCGCTATTTTCTTTCGATCAGGCGCGCCGTGAACACAGCACCGTCGCGATCATCATGGAGTTTGATGGGGAAGATGAGCACGTTCCAGTTCCAGTGGGTACTCCTTGTAGGAAGGTGGGACGCGCCTGGGAAGCCGCGGCGATCAATATAGGTTTCACGCGTATCGGCCACGGTGCGCACGATCTCGCGCCATTCTTCGCCGAGTTGAGGAAACTGGTCAAACAAGTTCTTTCCCACAAACCAGGCACGCTTGTGCCCGTTGAGGGCGGCAAAGTAATCGTTTACGTATTGCCAGTTGCCGTCGCGATCAAGAATCTCCAGCACAATATCGTCGGCCATCGCCATGGAAATGCGCGAATAGTAAAAGTCCCGCGCGTCCACCACCACCGGACGCCCACGTTTCTTTGCCTCGAAGGAGCGCAACGCGGCCACAAGGTCGTTCACCGAACTGTACCCTTTCAGAAGATGCATGTCAGCGATGCCGCCAAACTTGCGTTCCAAAGTTGCCGACAGAATGATAATGGGAACCTGCGGGCGCGTGCGTCGCAACGTCTGCGCTACTTCCGTCCCAAACTTGCCGGCGCCCAGATGGTAATCGAGCACGGCTATGTCAATGATGTCCAGGTGGGCTTCAGCTTCCTCAATCGAACTGGTGGCTATGACCTGATATCCTTTCTGACGCAAGATCGCCGAGCGCATGATGAGATTCTCTTCGCGGTCGTCGAGCAGCAACACACGAATCGGTATAGCCAACACCGCCTGCGTTCCCGCACTATGCGGAGGAGCAGGGTTGGTAGGATCTTCGCTCATCATTATGATTTAGAAGCAGCTTAGCTTGCTCGCGTCGCCTGAAGGGCCACTGAGCAGGTCTTAGACGAATCCGCGGAGATGCAGAGCCTACGGTTCGTTCTCGTGTGGATCCGTGTTGCCATGGCCAGACATCAGAGTGCGAACCGCTTTTGCAAGCTCTGGCAGTTTATTGAAGATACCGACCGCCCGCAACCATTGCTTGTGGTCAAACGCGGGGGACCCGCTAACCATGGCGCCTGCGGGGATGTCACCGTGCGTACCACTTTGGGCAGTTACGACGACGCCATCTCCGATATTGCAGTGTCCAGAGACGCCCACCTGCCCAGCCAGAATGACATTCTTGCCGACAACCGTCGAGCCTGCCAGCCCGACCTGTGAGCACAAGAGTGTATTTTCGCCGACTGCCGACCCATGGCCCACCTGCACCAGATTGTCGATTTTCACGCCACTGCTGATGCGGGTTTCGCCCACGCTGGCGCGATCGATACAGGAGTTCGCCTGCACCTCGACACGATTCTCCAGCACAGCGGGGCCCGATTGCGTAATTTTCTCCCAGTGGTTGCCGTCGCGGGCGAATCCGAAGCCGTCACAGCCGACCACGACACCGTTCTGCAGAATGACATCGTCGCCCAGAGTGCAGTATTCGCGCACGACCGCATGTGCGTGAGCCAGGAAGTTCTTACCAATGCGCACTCCACGGTAGATCACTACATGCGGTAGCAGAACAGCATTGACGCCAATCTCGACCTCGTCGTCAATCACCACATAGGCGCCGACATGGGCGTTCGTGGCCAGCTTCGCCGTTGACGCAATCACCGCCGTGGGATGCACACCCGGGCTGTACGTTGGGACCTTGTAGAACAGATCAATCGCTCGGGCAAAAGCCAGGTAGGGGTTCTTGCTGCGCAGCATACCGGTCGTGATTGCCGGAAAGTCTTCAGAGACGATTACCGCTGAGGCGGAAGTCGTTTTGGCCGCAGCTGCGTACTTGGGGTTGGCAACGAAGCTGATCTGCCCGGCGACAGCCTCTTCGATTCCAAGAACCCCGGTAATTTCCGCGTCGGGATCTCCGTTCTCCAATTTGGCGCCGAGCACCAACGCCAGTGCACCAAGTTTCATATTCGATTTCTTCACACCGAGTTTGGGAACTCCCGGAATGATGTCAGGTGAACATCGGAACCTGGCGTGTATCCTCCGGACGCCGGCCGCGACCGCGCGACCTCCTATCGCCAATGACTGCCAAGACCGTCAGATCGGTCAGCGCCGAGCGGGGCACAAAAATTCGCTGCGTGTTGGAGCGGGTATCCGGCGGGATAATGGAAAAACCATCAATACCTTCCTGCAAGAGCGCGTTAGGCATGATACCTTCAATGGTTTCATTGTCACGGAAACGCAGGCGAACCCAGAGCCCTTCCACTCGTGGCCGTGAAGTAAAGGTCTTACGAGTCAGCAACTCAGAATCACCGAACTCCCGGACGAAATACACTCCCTTGATTTCACGCAGGTTGATGGCGACCACATTGCCCGCGGTGTTCAGCAACTCGAGCTTGCCCTCGGAGATGAACGTAGCTCCAACATACCCGTTTACACTGTCCCGGTCCATCTTGCGCACGATGACTTTTTTGTGGGTTGTTGCCATAGCCAGCGCGGTTAGGCTCGTCAGTCCCGATTGTCGCACTTTTGCACAAAATCTGGCCAATCGGAAGCCGGCTGTGTAGCCAAATTGTCAACCTTGTGTTATTGTTCGCTCAGCGGCAGCCAAGGTATCATGACCCTTAACTTACGTTGGGAGAGTGATTTAGACGTTTTGTGGTCGGCGCATGGCACTTTTAGGGAGCGTGTGAAGACTCTCAAACGGAAGTCGGGCAGGCTCAGACCAAGCTTTGTATTTGGCTGCGAACGGCACCTCAATTTGGATCCGGTCAACTTCCGCTATCATCCGTAGAGTCATACATTTAGATGGCAGACTACATCTATAGCATGGAAACCCGGCTCACCCCGGATCAACAACGTGGAGTGAGCCTGGTACAAGAAATTGCCCAGCACGCGGGCCTTAATTTATACCTTACCGGCGGCACGATCCGAGATCTAGTTACCGGATTTCCCATCCGCGACATCGACCTGAGCATCCAGGGGAACCCGCTGAAGCTGCAAAGGGAATTGGAGAGAGCGGGCATTTCCACGCAAGGCGTTGATGAAGAGCTCCGGACGCTGCATCTTCTGATGCCGGGCAATGTTCGCGCCGAGCTCAACATGACCCGAGCTGAGGCCCACGACAAGCCGGGCAAACCGCCGGTCATCACTCCGGCAACCATTAACGAAGACCTGCGCCGACGCGACTTCACAGTGAATGCGATGGCGCTTTCCCTCAATCCTGGTTCGCGCGGGCTGTTGCTGGATCCGTTCAACGGAATCGCCGACATCGAGGCCAAAGTATTGCGCGTCCTGCACAACTACGCCTTCCTGGAAGAGCCGGTACGGCTCATCCGCTCCACCCGGTTAAGCGCGCGCTTCCATTGGCCGCTGGAAGAACGCACTCAGGCCCGTTACGACACCGCCAAAGAGAACAACTACATCGAGTACATCGGGAAGCGGGCCATCGGGTACGAAGTGGAGCAGGTGGCACATGAGGAGGACCCGCTTCACATCATGCGCGCTCTCGATAAGGAAGGCTGGCTCAAGATCCTGCATCCGCACTGGAGCATGTCCAGGATTGACGCCAGTGATCTGGGGCAAGTGGTCAAAATGCGTCAAACGATGAGCGACTTGGGCTACTCGGTTGAGACCGGGCCTATCGTCATGCACTTTCTCACGCGTCGCATGGGCGACAAGGACATTTCCGAAATCCAGCGGATGATCCCGCGGCGTGACTTCGTGGACAAATGGAAACGTCTGGAGAACCGGGCCCATGACTTAACCAAGAGGCTAACCAGCAAGGAAGCCGCTACTCCGTCAGGGGCTTGGAAACTGCTGTCGAACGCGACACCCGAAGATATGCTATTCCTCAGCTTGACGGTGAGGCAGCAGGCCGTTGATCAGAAGCTAAAGAACTTTTTCGGCAAGTGGCGCCAATTGAAAGACAAGCTACCTTTTCCGGAGATGGCCGAGCTGCGAATCACACCTCACCTTCCGGAGTACCAGAAGATCGTGGACGAAGCTTTCTTGCTGCTGCTCGATGGCAGGCTGCGGTCGCATACCGAGATCATGCACTATCTGAAACCGTATGAGCCACCGCCGCCGCCGCCGCCACCGCCTGTCAAGCGTGGAAGAGGGAAGCCGGTCGCCGTTGCTGTGGCACCAGCTCCAGGTGCGGAACGGGTGGCTCCGGTCAAGCGAGGTCGCAAGCCCAAGGGCACGGTGACAGCGCCTCCGGCGGCTCCTCTGGCCGTTGCGGTGGCAGAACAAAAAACTGCTGCTCTGGCTGCTGAGCCGCCGAAGACTGCGAAGGCCCCGGCTGCCAAGGAAGCCACTGCGAAGAAGGCGACGAAGGCCACAAAGAAGCAGCCTAAGCCGACGAAGAAAGCGGTTGCCAAAAGGCCTGCAGGTAAGAAGCCGGCAGCGAAGAAGGCTCCGTCGAAAAAACTCGTCAAGAAACCCGCAAGAAAAGCAGCTAAACGCAGATAGGCAGGCCGCAGGGAAGATTCGAAAACGCGGAGCCCGTAGGTTACGCTAGGTAAGGCTGCAATTCCTTCTCGATTGCGCCGGTGTCCATCTTCTCGCCGCGGTTGAGGCGCTCAAGGATGCCGTCAACCACCTGTTTGGCTTGGTTGCGCTCGCGATGCAGCAGGAAGCCGTCGTAGATATGCTCGCCCCGCATGGCTTCGTTGATCTCGTTCTCTTTGTCGTGCTCGCCGAGTTCGGTGAAATACACCACCTTGTAGCGGCCGCTGAAGCTGGCTTCCCGGTAGATTTCGAACATCACCTTCTTGCTGTCGCTGGTAAGAGGCATGTTGGGCCCGGATGATTGGGATCTTACAGGTTTTGGGTCTCAGCGGGAAGCGTGGGGTGCCCGCCCGGTGAGGTCGGCATGTTTCAAGATATGCTCCTCGGAGCCCGCGCTGAATTGTATCTCGCCTCGCGGGCATGCGCCGGACCCGAGAGTCCGTCGCTCCACAACTAGTCGTCACCCGAGGCGGTAGCGGTCTCTGGTTCGACCTCGGTCTGCGGGAAAAGAATAATCTCAGCCTCCTGCCGCAGCGACTTCGCCGTCACCTGCGTCCGCAACGAGCGCTCGTATTCGGCGAGTTGGCGCTCCAGTTCCTTCGCGGTGTCGGCCTTCTTCAGCAGGTCCTCGCGGTAACGCTTCAGGAAGTAGTCGATGGTCTCCACGCGGATCTTGATGGAGCCGGTGGGCTTGTTTTCATCGAGGTCCTTGAAGGCGAAATACGGCGTGCCCGAGCTCTCGATGATGTCCTCAATGACGCTGTAGATTGGCGCGTCGTGACCGCACTTGAAGTTACTCACCTCCAGCGCCACTAGGTTGGGGTGACGGGCGGTGAACTTCGCTGCCCAGATCTTCTGGTTGGTGCTGGCGGAGTAGGCATTCTTCCACACGTCGCGGATGTCAAGCGCATGGGTGACCGCGCCGGAGCGGACCTCGTCGCCGAACAGCCGGTCAAGCAAGTCCTCGTCGTTGGGCAGGAAGCTTTGCGAGAAGACCGGGTAGCCCAGCTTCTGGAACTCCTCCATGATTTCGTGATTTAGCCCGGGATCATGGTGGTAGACGCGGCCCAGCATCACGATGCCGAGGCGATTCTCCTGCTCCAGGGTATCCAGCACCTCGCGGGCCCGCTTGCGCATGTTACGGTCGAAGTCTTCAAACGCCTTGTAGGCCACCTCAATCGCCCGCTCGTTCTCATCCTCCGACAGCCCGAGGATGGGGCCCCAAGTCTGGAACATCTGCAACCCGAACATCTTGGGGTCGTGGATGTTGAGAATCGGATCTAGGTAAACAATGCCGTTCTCCTTGAAGACATCGTTCTCTTTGGTGAAGGCCGCCTTCACCGCGTTCGGCGTGGCGGTAACTGTGGGACACGCGTTGCTGCCGCTACAGTTCTTCAGCGGCTGATGCAGCGTGTCAATCATGGGGAAGAAGATGGCGTCCAGCGGCTTCTTCTGGTGCTTCTGGAAGATCAGGTTGTAAACGTGCGGGATGCCAATCTTCGACGGGAAGCAGGGATCGATGGCGCCACGGCCCGCCCCAGCGCGGTACATGTCCTGGCCGGTGAACTCCGAGTAAATGAGGTTCTCAGGCTCGAGACCTAGGCTCTCTAAGTAAGCGCTGAACATGGGCGCGTACATGTACATGTTGAGCACGCGCGGCATGCCGATGCGCATCGTAGCCCGCTTCTTCATCAGGGCGATGCGCTGCTTGGCTGCGGAGGTCCAGGCGCGTGTAGGCAGAGCGTCGGCAACCTTCGGCGGATTCTGCGAGCGCCACACTTCATGGGCCGCGAGTTCCACAAAGTTGGGATTGGCGGTCTTGACCGCATCCAGGCCAGCCTTGATGCCGCGCATGGCGTTGACGTCCTCGACCTGGCCCTTCTCGCAGGTGGAGATGATAAGACGGCGCTCACCGGCCTGCAGCGGCACCTTGGACTTGAAGACAGGCAGGGGCGACGGCGCCTCCGCTTCAGCGTCACCCACCGACACGTCGATGAACGTGCGCAGGCAATTGTTCTTGCAGAAGTAGCAGCGGGTGTTCTCGTTGCGTGTGGTGCGATAGCCGATCTTCTCGACGGCCTCGATGCCGATGAACGTGGTGCGGTGACCATTCTTGTAAATGCGGAGGGACTCCACTGCCGCGCCAATCGCGCCTGACTCTCCGCAGTGCTCATGCACGATAACTTCGGGATCGTGATCGACGCCGTGGAAGTGAGACCGGATGAAATCTACTTCTGACTTAACCGCGGCCAGGTTCTTCTGCGTGCCACCCTGCAGGATGAAGCGCGAGCCCAGCTTGGCCAGGTTGGGAATCCCGGCAACGTAGAGAAAGATATTCTTGGGTAGCACGTTGGCCAGCCCTGCCAGAATCTCCTCGCCCCGCCAGCCCTGCCGCTGGAAGTTCACGATGTCGGACTGCATAAACACGGCACAACCGTAGCCGAAGACCGGCATGGTCTTAGCAGAGAAGGCAACGTCGGCGTACTCATCCACCTTATAGCCGAGTGATTCCGCCGTCCCCTGCAGGAAGTAACCATTTCCGGCCGAGCACTGTGTGTTCAGCTTGAAGTCTTTGACGCGCCCGTCCTTCAGGACGATAAGCTTGATGTCCTGGCCGCCGACGTCAACGATGACATGCGGGTTCTTGTAGAACTTCATCGCCGACTCGGTGTGGGCCACGGTTTCCACCAGAGCCACATCGGCCTTCAACACGTCCTTCAGCACATCCTTGGCGTAGCCGGTGGTGCCGACACCCAGTACTTCCAGTGACGCACCCTGCGATTCCACTTGATTGCGCAGGGCAACGAACATGTCGATGGTGTCCTGAATCGGATTGCCGCCGGAGAGCTGATAGGCCTTGCACAGCACCTCACCCTGCGCGGAGAGCAGAACGGCCTTGGTCGAGGTCGAGCCGCCATCCAGACCGACGAAGCCGCGAACGGTCTCGCCCGGCGAGAACTTGGCGCCAACGAACTTAGGAATCGTGTACTGCTTCTTGAACTCGGCAAGTTCCTCGTCCGAGGTGCTCAGGCCGGCCGCGCCGGACTTGGCTTTCTCTGCCTGGCGACCGACGCTGATGTAGTCCTCAAGGCATTCGGTGCCCATGTAAACGCCGACTTCGGGCTCCTCATCCTTGCCGAACTCAACTGCGCCCAGAGCGGCGAAGTACTGCGCGTTGTCCGGGACCTTGATCAGGTCTTCCGGCTTTACACCTTCCGGAAGCTGGACCTTGCGCTCTTCCCAGGTGCGTGGAATGTTCTGCTGCCAAGCCTCCTTCATGCCGCGGATAAAGGTGTTGGGGCCGCCGAGCAGCAGCACGCACGGACGCAGGGTGTGACCGCGGGTCAGAACAGTGAGATTCTGCAGGACGATGGCATCGAAGAGCGACGCCATCAACTGGTCGGGCGGGATGCCCTGCTTTTGCAGACCATTGATGTCGGTCTCGGCAAATACGCCGCACTTGCCCGCGACCGCGTGCAGCTTGATTCCGGTGTAGCCTTGGTCGCAGAGCTCTTCGGCGGGAATCTTCAGCTTGGCATTAATTTTGTCAATGACCGCGCCGGTGCCGCCGGCGCACTTGTCGTTCATCGACGGGATCTTCTTCTTGCGGCCGGTATTCTCGTCTTCCTTAAAGACAATAATCTTCGCGTCCTGCCCGCCGAGTTCGATCACGGAGTTGACTTCGGGGTGCAGCTTCTCAACGGCGAGGGACACGGCCGTCACTTCCTGCACGAACTTGGCGCCGATAAGGTTGGCCAGAGCGCCGCCGCCGGATCCGGTGATGAAGATGCGGCAGTTGTGCGACGCAATCCCGACTTCCTCCTGCATACGCTTGAGGAATTCCAGCAGCTTCTCCGGCTGCTTGGTTTCGTGACGTTGGTAGTCCTGCCAGATAATCTGGTCGGTCCCGGCGTCCACCACGACTGCTTTGACGGTGGTCGAACCTACGTCCATGCCGACGGAATAAGCCGCCTTGAACCCGGATTGGGCGTTCACTTCACGCGAGCGGGCCAGGACCCGCGCAGGAAGCGACTCCTCCTGGGGCGCCGAATTCACCAGCGCATCAAGCTGGACGTCAACCTTCTGCTCGCCCGTACCGCATGAACCGTGATGGTGAGGATGCGAGTCCAATGACCCTCCTGAAATGATTCGTCAGCATTCGCCAAAGTTGCCATCGACGTGCCGGAAGCCGTGCTTTGCCTGTCGGAACAGCCACTCGATCACGCGCTTGTCGTTGTAACAGAATGCCAGAATGTGGTTCAGCGTAGAGAAGCAGCTCTTCTGGCATTCCTTCTTCATCTCCTTGAGCTGCTTAGTCTCGAACTTGTGGTTTTCGATCGTACCCCAATCGTATCCAGCCGAGTACATCGGGAAGCACGGCGCCAGCGTGCCGTCTACGCGGACAACGAGAGAATTGTGTCCGGCGCGGCAACCCCAGTCATGCAGCTCGCCTTGAACGAAGTCCTTCATCTGGGCCAGCCGCTCCACCGAGTTCACCATGTGATATCCCGCTTTCTGCTTTGCAATCAACTCGTCAACCAGTGCGCAAACCAGCGGATGGTCCTCTTCCCGGATGAACGTTGGGTTTGAATACAGGTGCTTGAAGTGCGGCTGCTCGGTCATCGGCGACTCGCAGATGTGATAATCGGTGGCGATGCCGTTGTCGTGCGCTAGTTCCGTTAGCTGCCGCACATCGTCCATGTTGTTGTGACAGATGTTGATGTTCAGAAACACCGAATAGCCGTACTTGTACTGTTTCTTGACCAGATAATCGAAGTACTTACGGATGGGGACCATCGCCTTTGGCAGGCCGGGCTTAACGTCCCACGCATCAACGGCAAGATTTACCGTCGCCACGCCGGCGTCGGCTATCTTGTCGATCACCTCTTCCCGCATGAGGCGGCCATTGGTCGGCAGATAGACCCAGAAGCCCTTCTTCGCGGCGTAGTAAATGATCTTGTGGGCAAAGTCGGGGCGCAGCAGCGGTTCGCCGCCCATCAGCGCCAGCACACCGGCTCCGCTGTCACGCAGCCAGTCAATCGAGCGCTTGGCAACATCTTCCGTCATGCCGCGAACGCTGTTGTCGAAAGCCCAGCAGTAATGGCAGTCGAGGTTGCACTTCCACTCGTTGAACAGGTAGGCAATGATGGGATGGAACTCGCCGGGCAGGACACGCGAGCGGAAGAATGGGAATGCCCAGCCTCTGGCTGCACGATAAATGTGCTGCCACTTGTGGGTGCGGTGCCCATTGACGGTCTTCTTGGGGAAGTAGTCCTCGTCGGCAGCGGTCATCAGCTCGGGATGCTGAGGAAACACGGGCGTCGGCAGCTTCTGCTCCTTGCCGTTCGGCGGCGGAGGCAGCAGCCGCGGCGTCTCCGGCGGCTTCATCAGCAGATCGTGCAGTTGAACATCAAGGCGATGCGCCGGGGGTGCTTCCTTAAGTACCTCCACTTCGGGCATGAGGCGAATAACCTTCCTTCCTGAGAATGTTTACCCTGATCGGAAAGCTTGCGTTAATCACCGAACGCCGGAGCGGCCGCCAGCTGCTTCGGCGCGCGTACTGGCACACGTGCCAGGCGTTTCTTGCCGTTTATCAGATCGTCGACGTGCAACACAAAATTCGCTGCCACACCCGCGTATCCATGAACATGCGGCACCGGATAGAACAGGCTACGCAGCTCGGGATGCTCGGCCACGTAACCTTTGATGTCCTCCAGCCGTTTGCCAGTTGATTTCAGCGCCTGATCGAATTCCATACGTGCTTTGACCTTGGCCTCGCCCAGCGCCATCTGCACGCGGCTGTGAGCATTGATCTCGCCTTCGCCCGAGGTTTCGATAGGCAGGAAGATCATCTCCTTGAAGTGGTTGGCCACGCCTGACTGGACACCGTCAGACTGCGACGACGGCATGCAGCCAAACGGCTTCAGCGCCAGCACCATGTGGCAGAGATGGTTCTTGGTGTAGTACACGTTCTTGCCGACTTCGAGGTGACCTTCACCGCCGCGCGCGAACTCGTTGTAGAAGGGGTTGGCCATCTCGGCCATTTCCTTCTGGTCGATGAGGTGGTGGGCGATGTTGCCCAACCGCTCCACCACGCGGTGATACTGCCGCGCGTAGAAGTGCTCGCCGATACCGAACAGCCACTGTTTCTGGCGGAACTTCAACTCGTTGACGGCCATCTTGTGCAGCTCGTACCACTGCACCTTCTTATACGGAGCATCCAATGAACGCCGTGCGGCGGCCCGCGCCTTGGCCTGGTACATCATGTACATGACCCAAGTGGCGATGGGCTCCACCAGCACTTGGGCACCTTCGCGCTCCAGAAACTCGAACATGTGGAAGTTGCCGTCGCCTTCGGTGGTCTGCGCCCAAAATTCACCAATGATCTTGACGACCGGCTTTACCCGGAGACGGTCGACCTCGATGGTGTTCAGCTGCTCGCGAACCGCCGCCAACGCCTCCTTGTAGGGGTCGCCATAGAGCTGCTCGCGCACCTTGAGCAGGGAATTCACCCAGACTTCCCACTTCTTTCCCTTGTTGGCGCGAATCTTCTTCGCCATCCACTCCGGCAGGTCCTCGTGGTCCTCGAACGGCTTGCGCTCACGCAGCATGGTGCAAAGCGTATCGACGGCCTCGTGGAAGACGCGGTCGGTAGTGCCCTTTTCCACTTCGTAGGGGCGAATGCGGAAGATCATCTCGTTCATGATGTCGCCGAGGTTCAGGGCATTGAACATGCCCATGCCGAAATCCACGGTGAACTTCAAGCCGGCCTCACCCGATGCCGCCTTGACTCCGTCGTTCTGCTGGAACAGCAGCACACGGAAACCGTCGAAGCCGGCGTTCTGCAGCGCCAGGCGGTATTCGGACTCGTACATGCCGAAGCGGCACGGTCCGCAGGAGCCGGCGGTGAAGAAGACGTGCTTGTCGATAATCTCCTGCTTGCTCATGCCCTGGGCTTCCAGGCTCTGCAGGTACTGAACCAGGTTGCCGACAGTGAAGTAAGTTGGATTGCATTGCCCGTTGTTGCCATATTCTTTGCCCAGTTGGAATGCATTGACGTTCGGCACCGGCAGGATCTCGCAGTGATAGCCACATCCTTCGAAGACGGCCTGGATGACCTTCTCGTGCTTCCAGGTAAGACCACCAAAAAGGATGGTCACCTTGCTGCGGTCTTCGGCGCCAAAAGGCCGCTCGACGGGACGCTTGAAGTGACGGACCGGGCCGCTGTCCAGCCCCATCATGCTGGCCAAACGCGCGCGTTCTTGTGCCACTCTTCGCTGAATCTCTTCTTCGGTCTGAGCTCCCGTCAATCGTTCCAGGGGGAAGTCGATGTGCGTTACGGGCATGGCAATATCCTCTTCGATGGAGTTTGCTTCTTAGTTACCGGGGTTACCGCTGTCCGACGGCCGAAATGTAATGACAATTCAGACGGACGGGTGGCGAAGATTTTGGCTTGAAGTCCGGAGCGGGTGAAAACTCTCACGGCAAAAAGTGTTTTACGACAGCTTGATGCCTCTTTAAGGGTTCGGGACACAAGGAAACACTACACCCCTCTCTCCCCTATGTCCCGCAAGTATAAAGGTGATCGCTGATTGCATCAAGGGCTACATGGATATTGATGGCAATATGTTTGCACACTGGATAACCTCCTTTCGGACAATGCTTTCTCTGAATCTTTCCTACAGGGCCGGACATCGCGCGTGTGCGTCGGCCTGGCCTCGTCACCGCCGCCGATTCTTCGCCCAAGCTGCCATGGGGCTGCAGTCTGTCCCTCTATAATCCTTGGGACTGAAATCCGCAATCGGCTATCGTAATAGATGCAATGAAAGCGAGGCTGAGTTGGCCTATTACGACCTGAGGGAATGGATTACCGCGCTGGACCGCGCCGGAGAACTCAAGCGCATTAAATCGGAAGCCGACCCGGTGCTGGAGATCGCCGAGATCACTGACCGGGTCTCGAAGTGGGGACCGCGCGGCAAGCACGGCCTGGGCGGCCCGGCGTTACTTTTCGAAAACCTTAAGGGCTATCCCGGGACGAAGCTGCTCATCAATCAGTTTGGCTCCGAGCGCCGCATGCGCATGGCTCTCGACGTCGATTCGCTGGACGAGATCGCCGACCGCATCAAGTACTTCATGGACGTCAAGTCGCCGCAGGGGCTGCTCGACAAAATCAAGATGCTTCCCATGCTGGCCGAGATGGGCAAGTTCTTTCCCAAGGAAGTCAGCACTGGCCCCTGCAAGGAAGTCATCAAGCGCGAGAACTTCTCGCTGCTCGACTTTCCCGTCCTGCAATGCTGGCCGCTGGACGGGGGGCGTTTCATCACCCTTCCATCGGTCATCACGAAAGACCCGCGTACTGGCAAACGTAATGTTGGCGTCTATCGCATGCAGATCTACGACGCCACCAGCGCCGGGATGCACTGGCAGCGCCAGAAACATGGAGCTGAGCACTATCGCGAGCAGATACGCAAAGCCGCAGCCGCAGGCGACGTACATCCCGTCACTGCTGCGCTCGACATGATGGCGCGCTCCGGCGGTGGCTCACGCGTCGCCGAAGGTAGGCAAGTCGCGGGCAGAATGGAAGTAGCCGTTGCCATCGGCACCGAACCCGCCGGGATGTTCTCGTCCATTGTTCCGGCGCCACCCGACATCGAGGAGTTCATGATCGCCGGTTTCCTGCGGCAGAAGCCGGTGGAACTGGTGAAGTGCGAGACCGTCGATCTCGAGGTCCCGGCGTCGTCGGAGATTGTGCTCGAAGGCTATGTGCAACTCGACGAGCTGCGTATGGAAGGTCCGTTCGGTGACCACACTGGCTTTTACACTCCCCCCGACCTGTATCCGGTGTTTCACGTTACTTGCATAACCCATCGCAAGGACCCGATTTATTCGACCACTATCGTTGGCAAGCCGCCCATGGAGGATGCGTGGATGGGCAAGGCCGTCGAGCGAATCTTTCTGCCACTGATGCGGCTTACCATCCCCGAGATCGTGGACGTGAACCTGCCCATCGAGGGCATCTTCCACAACCTGATGATCGTCTCCATCAAGAAGTCCTATCCCGGGCAGGCACGCAAGGTGATGAACGGCATCTGGGCGCTGGGACAGGCCATGTCCACAAAGTGCATCCTCGTAGTGGATGAAGACGTGGACGTGCAGGACCTCGCGGATGTCACGCTTAAGGTGCTGAACAACATCGATCCGGAGCGTGACATTCAGTTTACGCTCGGTCCGGTGGATTCGCTAGACCATGCCTCGCGGTTGCCGGACTTCGGATCGAAGATGGGCGTGGACGCCACCCGCAAGTGGCCGACCGAAGGGTTCACCCGGCGCTGGCCTGATGAAATCCGGATGGACGAGAAGACGAAGGAGCAGGTTACAAGGCGGTGGAAAGAGTTCGGGTTGGAATGAGTTGGCATTTGGCACGTGACGCCAGGCACTCGTCCCTAAAAGATTGAAATTTCCGCGTCGTTCAGGGACACTCGTTCTATGCTTAGCCGTCCTGATCGCTCTGAATACGCCGACTTCTATGCTGATTACATCGCCAAAGTCCCCGATGGAGAGGTAATCGCCATTCTGGCCGCCCAGCCAGCCGCCTATCGCAAGTTCCTCGGTTCACTCTCCGACGAGGCAGCTTCCTGTCGCCCACAGCCCGGCAAGTGGAATGTAAAGGAGATTATCGGTCACCTTTGCGACGCGGAGCGCATCCAGGGCTATCGTGCGCTGCGTTTCGCCCGCGGGGATCAGAACGAGCTGCCTGGGTTCGAGCAGGACGATTACGTTCGCGAAGCCCACTCCGACGCGCGGAGTCTCAGCGACCTGCTGGACGAATTCGAAGCGGTTCGCAAGTCAACTCTTGCCCTGCTGAAGTCGTTCCCGGACGGCGTCGGCCAGCGCTCAGGGGTTGCCAATGGAGCGCCCGTTACTGTCCGCGCCATGGCGTACATCATTGCCGGACACACTCAGCATCATTACGATTTGTTGAAGGCGCAGGGGTAGCCGCGCCGACATTCGCCAGGCTGTTGTTATACTGAATTCCGCATGGGAATCGTCCAGAATATCGCCGCCATCGCCAAGGGCATGAGCGTCACGTTTATCGAGATGTTCAAACCCACCATCGTCGAGAACTATCCCGATGGTCCAGGCCCTACGCGCGGCGCAATGTTTCAGGACCGCTTCCGCGGGATGCACGTACTGCAACGTGATGAAAATGGATTAGAAAAGTGTGTTGCCTGCTTCCTCTGCGCGGCCGCCTGCCCGTCGAACTGCATCTACATTGAGGCCGCCGAGAATACCGCCGAGCACCGCATCAGCGGCGCCGAACGCTACGCCAAGGTTTACAACATCGATTACAATCGCTGCATCTTCTGTGGCTATTGTGTGGAAGCCTGCCCCACCGACGCCATCACGCACGGCCACGGCTTTGAGCTGGCCGCCTACAACGCCAGCAACTTGGTGTACCGCAAGGAACAGCTGCTGGCAGGAACACCGGCTCACGAAGGGGCCAACGCCGTATTCAGTCAATACGAGAAGGCTCGACTCGTGCCGAGCAAATAGAGCGTCGTATTCCGCCAGACCAAATTGAATTCACCGGAAAGCTTGATGTCGTGGAAGCTTGACATGAACTGTCATTGGCGATGTTGGAGGCGCGCGCGCCTCATTTGTATAATAAATAGCGCACGAAAATGGTGTTAGCCACAAATTAGATCGCGTTTAAGCACTCGACGTGGGGCTATAGCTCAGCTGGGAGAGCGCATCGTTCGCAACGATGAGGTCGTCGGTTCGATCCCGACTAGCTCCACCATATTTTTTGGTCACGGTATTCGGTTTTGTAGCGGCGCCTGTATCTTAACCACTTCTGCAGTTGGGCCGAATTGGCCTTACCAACCCGCCCTCTCGAACGAGGCTCCAGCTGATTCGCGTCACTAGATGCGCATGTGAGCATCGTCCTAATCAGAGGCAATCCAAGTAAGAACGCACAAGAATGCAGTGTTACAGTGATTAGCTTCCCTGCTTTTGTGAAGCAGGCGTGTTGGAGAATTTGCTCGATGTCGAGTGTCTTGTCAGTCACGCAGGTATACAAGAGCTACGGTGAGACAGTTGCCGTGGACGGCATCTCCTTCGACGTCGAGCGCAATGAAATCGTCGGCCTGCTGGGTCCGAACGGAGCGGGAAAAACCTCCACCATCAACATGGTTCTGGGTGTGCTCACGCCGGACGCGGGGAGCATCTTCATTGAAGGACTCGACATCGGCACGCACCGCTCCCAGGCCCTGCAACTTACGAACTTCGCGGCGGTCTATGCGCCCCTGCCAGGAAATCTGACGGTGCTGCAGAACCTCCGTGTCTTTGGTCTGCTCTACGCAATCAAGAATCTCGCCGGCCGCATCGAAGAACTTCTCCAGCAGTTCGATCTGCGGAAGTTCCGTGATGTCAAGTGTGGGGTGCTCTCTTCGGGTGAACAGACCCGGGTATCACTGGCCAAAGCCATGCTCAATTCCCCACAGCTCCTGTTGCTGGATGAGCCGACGGCATCGCTCGACCCCGCGGTCGCCCGCGACATTCGCGACACCATCAGGCATTTTGCTGCGCAGGAGAAGGCGGGAGTGCTTTGGACCTCACACAATATGTATGAAGTGGAGGAGGTTTGCCATCGCGTACTCTTCCTTTCGCGCGGCAGGATTCTCCTGGAGGGTGATCCCAGGACCTTGCCGCGCGAGCACGGCAAGTCCACGCTGGAAGAGCTCTTCATTAGCGTGGCCCGCGAACCACTCTCTCTGGAGGTCGAGTAGGCGTCATGCAGTGCGCTCGTACCGTCGCGATTGTCCTGCGCGAGGTGTATCTCATTCGGGGCAGCTTCTCGCGCATCTTGCCGCTGTTCGTGTGGGCGGGCGTCGACATTGTGCTCTGGGGATTCATCACCAAATACCTCAACAGCATCACCTCGTCGGGCTTCGATTTTGTGCCGGCACTCCTCGGCGCTGTCCTGCTGTGGGACTTTCTGACCCGCGTAATGCAAGGTGTGACCATGACCTTCTTTGAGGACGTATGGTCGCGTAACTTCCTGAACATCTTTGCGACGCCCCTCTCTATAACCGAGTATTTGACTGGTCTTGTGCTTTCCAGTATCGGCACCAGTGCGGTCGGTCTGGCCGTCATGGTCTTGCTGGCAACCATGCTCTTTGGTCTCTCTTTTTTCGTCTACGGAGTGATGCTCGTGCCGTTCTTTCTCGTGCTGTTCATGTGCGGCATCGCGCTCGGCATTCTGGGCAGCGGCACGGTGCTCCGTCTCGGACCACCGGCTGAATGGTTTATCTGGCCGATTCCGGCAATCATTTCGCCATTCGTTGGAGTATTCTACCCACTCTCAACGCTGCCGCCATGGATGCATTACGTGGCACGCGCCTTGCCACCTTCGTACGTATTCGAAGGCATGCGGGCGGTCGTTCATGGCGAGTCGGCTTCTCCGCGTCTGTTGTTGTTGGGAGCTTGCTTGGCCGTTTTGTACATCCTGCTGGCCTGCTGGTTTTTTGCCCGTGTTTACCGATACGCCGTGCGCACCGGCCTCATCGCCCGTTATAGCGCCGAAACTTTAAGTTAGATAGGGTCTTGAAGGGTGCACGCCGTCATTCCACGGCATCGTCGCTGCGCTGATGCAGCGGCGAGTGTTACACTGCGAAGTTTTTCAGGCGATTGATTTCATGGCCAGAATTATCGGTTTCCAATGCAGTAGGTGCGGCGGGACCTTTCCACCACAGCCCGCCCCGACGGTCTGTCTGACAGACGGCGGCCCGCTCTATGTACGCTACGACCTGGCGGCGATTAGGCGGACCTCAACCCGCGACTCAGTGAACTTTGGCCCGAAGAGCATGTGGCGTTACGCGCCTGTGTTACCCGATGCCGAACCGGTGACGCTCGGCGAGGGATTGACGCCCATGTTGCCTGGCCGGACGTACTCCAATCTGTTCATTAAGGACGATGGGCTCAATCCGACCGGGTCGTTCAAGGCCCGTGGGATGAGTGCCGCAATTACGATGTTGCGCCACTATGGAGTAAAAAAGCTGGCAGCTCCGTCTGCTGGAAACGCGGGTGGTGCGCTGGCTGCCTACGCAGCGGCGGCCGGCCTCGAGGCCTACGTCTTCATGCCGAAGGATGTGCCCATTGCCAACCGCTTGGAGGTTGAAGCCAGCGGGGCGCACCTGAAGCTCGTGGAAGGACTGATTAGCGATTGCGGCCGGATGGTGGCTGAGCGCAAGGAGGCGGAGGGCTGGTTTGACGTCTCGACCTTGAAAGAACCGTTTCGTGTCGAAGGCAAGAAGACCATGGGCTATGAGGTCGCGGAGCAGATGGGATGGAGCTTGCCCGACGCCATCATCTACCCCACGGGCGGTGGTGTTGGTCTCATCGGTATGTGGAAGGCGTTTGAAGAGATGGAGGAATTGGGTTGGATTGAAAAGGGTATGCGACCAAAGATGGTCTGTGTGCAATCAGAAGGTTGTGCCCCCATCCCTAAAGCGCTACATGAAGGCAAGGCCGCATCGGAAATGTGGCCGGATGCACATACGCTTGCCGCCGGTTTGCGCGTGCCGAAGGCCTATGGAGACTTTATTATTCTCGACATTGTGCGCCGGAGCGGTGGAACCGCCATTGCTGTTAGCGATGACCAGATTATGGAAGGCGTTAAGGAACTGGCTTGCACTGAGGGTATTTTCCCCTGTCCGGAAGGCGGTGCCGCGGTTGCGGCCTACAGGAAGCTCTTGCAAACCGGGTTCCTGAAGCAGAGCGACAGAGTAGTGCTGTTCAACACCGGTTCGGGCTACAAATATCTCGACGTGTTTGCGAGGTACTGGGGTGTGGAGGCCTTCGCCGCGTCGAGGAAGCTTCCAATGGCGCGCAACATGGGTGGCATCATCGGCCCGTATTGAGGCCTCAAGCAACAGCGGTAAGAAAGCGGTAAGAAAAACGAGCTGACCAGCTAACTTCGCTACTGTCGCATCTTGGGAGGTCGCGCCCGTGCAAAGCTTTCATAGCCTTTCGCAATAGGAGATTCTGGCTCTGGCGATTTCGCTGGAAGAGGAGGACGAACGCATCTACTCCGACTGCAGCGAGAACTTGCGGGAAAGCTTCCCCGCCACAGCGCAAGTGTTCGAACAAATGCGCCAGGAGGAAATCCGACATCGCCGGAAGCTGATCGAGCTGTACAAGCAAAAGTTTGGCGAGCATGTCCCGCTGATCTGCCGCCAGGATGTGCGCGGTTCCCCGGTTTTTGCGGCAGTGTCGCTACCAAGAACACCTGGGACGCTTTTGCCGTTGGCCTGGCCACACGTTGCCCTTTCTCATTCACCGCTTTGACGCAGCGACGACTCTGGCCATACTCGTGTTTCTGGTCGAGTTGGCAGCCATTACCTGGGTGCGTCACCGGGTTCATGGATACGCCCTCGTTGTCCGCCGCCATGCAAGTAGCGCTTGGCGGCGCACCGGTGTTCGCCACCGGAATATTGATCGGGAACTCATAACTGTGCGCAGCCGGCGACCCACCATCTGCGGATTGGTCTTGCTGTTCGCCACAGGTTTGCCGTTCGGGGCGCAAACTTACCTTGGAATGGACCGCAATGATTATCCCGGCGACGCCAGCATGGCGGCGCTGCGCAAGACGTTCGCTTTTACTGGCTATTGGCTGAACAGTCCGCCGGGAGCGAAGGACAATACCTGGCTCGGCAAGCGCACAGCACTGCAAGGAATGGGCTACGGCTTCCTGCTGCTGTTTAACGGCCGCGAGTATCACCAGCTCAAGGCTTCGGGCAACGCAGCCCGCGTTGGGGTGAAGGACGCTGCCCTTGCAGTTGAATCTGCAAAGAGAGAAGGGTTCCCAAAGAACGCCATTATCTTTCTCGATCAGGAGCAGGGCGGGCGCATGCTTCCCGAGCAGCGCGCCTACATCCATGCCTGGGTTGATGGCGTAGTTCGGGGCGGCTACCGGGCAGGCGTGTATTGTTCAGGCATCCCTTTTCTGGAGTCCGACACGGAATCGATTGTCACGGCGAACGATATTCGCGATCACGCTGGAGGTCGGGAGATCGATTACTTCGTCAGCAACGATGCATGCGGCCCATCACCGGGATGTGTCTTTCCCGGGCCAGCGCCGAGTCCCTTGCAAAGCGGGGTGAAGTTCGCCGACGTTTGGCAGTACGCACAGTCGCCACGGCGTCCGGGGATGACCTCGGCTTGCCGCCAAACCTATGCTCCGGACGGTAACTGCTATCCGCCAGGGATGTTGCCCAACTCAGGTCTGCATGTTGACTTGGATACTGCTATGTCGCCCGATCCTTCGCAGGCACGAACGAAATGACTACATCGCCCTGACAAATCTATTCCCGCCGTCAACCAGAGCCACGTTCGAGGGAATGGGTGAGTCGGTTAGCTCGAAGCCCATGATGATGACCTCCTCGCCCTTCTTGATAAAGTGCGCCGCGGCGCCGTTAATGCAGATCACACCTGAGCCACGCTTGCCAGCGATAACGTAGGTCTCTAGGCGTGCCCCGGAAGTATTGCTCACCACCAGCACCTTCTCGCCAGGTAGCAGTCCAACTCGCTCGATCAACTCCTGGTCGATAGTAATACTTCCCTCGTAGCGAAGGTCCGCGTCGGTAACGGTTGCCTTGTGGATCTTCGACCGTAACATCCATCTCATTGTTTTGTGTCCTTTACGTTGAATGCAGCGGCGAAATGCCTGCCACTTCGATTCTCAGTATATTGCAAGTCCGTAGACCTAAACGGCACAGTCCCGCGTACACGAGCGTCCGTCGGTGCCACGCTGAACACGATCTCACGATGCTGCGCCAGCCTGCCGATGAGACGATCAGCTATCCAAATCGTGTTGGGAGCGCTTCCGGATGGTGGTACAAGTTGCTCAACAACTTATGCGGGCGATCACGTTGGACAGTCAGAAACCTGCGCCTTGAGCGCTAATTTGCAGTAAAATTCGAGGCGGCGAAGATGGGACGTTCTCGACCGGCATTCCGCTCAATCGCCTTGATTGCCTTTCAAACATCGAGGGGAGAAGAATCTGTATGAAGATTTGGGTTGCCACTTTGATTCTGGTTTCGTTTCTTGTGATGGGGGCGGAGGCGCAAGCACAATCAGCTCCGGTGCAGGGTGTTAGTGCGACGCCAAGCGCACCGCAGACTCAGGGGCGCAAGAAGCGCGTCGCGGTATTCGATTTCGACTTTGCCACCGTGCAAAGTAACTCGGCTGCAGTCTTCGGCACCAACGTTGACATCGGCAGGGGGATCTCGGACCTGCTGGTGAGGCACCTGGTTCAGGATGGGACGTATTCGGTGATCGAACGGCAGCAGATGAGCAAAATCTTAGGTGAGCAGAATTTCTCCAACAGCGACCGCGCCAATCCCAACTCGGCGGCAAAGATAGGAAAAATCCTCGGAGTGGATGCCATCATTGTGGGTAGCGTCACGCAATTCGGCAATGAAAATCAGAACACCAAGGTCGGCGGCGGTGGTGGCGGCTGGGGCGGATATGGTCTTGGCGGCTTCAGCCACAAGAAGAGTAAGGCGATTTGCGTGGTGGACGCCCGGATCGTCAATATCGACACCGCTGAAATCATGGCCGTAGCTGACGGCAAGGGTGAATCGTCGCGCGAGAGCACTTCGCTACTTGGCGGCGGAGGCAATTGGCACGGTTGGGGGAACGGAGCTGTGGATTTCGGCAGTAGTGACTTCCAGCAGACCATTATCGGCGAGGCTGTGAATGCCGCGGTCACCCAGATGAGTACTGGCCTGGTTGCGGACGCCCCCAAGTTGGAGGCCCGCACGATCAGTGTGGAAGGCTTGGTCGCGGCAGTGGATGGCAACCAGGTCGTGCTCAATGTCGGCGGCAAGGCGGGTCTTAAGGTGGGCGACCAGTTGACCGTGCAGCGCGTAACTAAAGAAATCAAGGACCCGACAACTGGGCAGGTGATTCGCCGCCTGACGTCGCCCGTGGGAATTATTCGGCTGACAGACGTGGATGATATCTCTGCCGTGGGCACGCCCACTTCCGGCTCGGGGTTCAAGGTGGGCGACGCGGTTAAGACTGTCACGCAATAGAGCAGGCGGCGCGGGTCCGAAAGGGATCTGTGCTGCCCCGCAGACGTAGATCCCGAGCAGCTAAAGAGAAGGCCCGGCGTTTCCCGGCCTTCTCTTCGTCCTTCGGAACGTTCATTGCTTCATCGCATCGCCCTTGACGACGGTTCCGTGTAGCTTGTCTTCGTAGACTAGCTTCGCGGTCTTGCCGTCCGCTGCAACCGTCATTTTGGAGACGCCGATCACTTTGCCGTCGCGCTTGTCAATCTCCTCCAGTGTGTCCTTGCCGTGCATCTTCACGGATACGCTGGTGGTTCCCGGGTCACCTTTGTACGGAGCGTCCGTCCCGTCCAGCTTTGCGGTGTAGGATTGGCCCGTGGGGTTCGTCATGCTGATCTCATCGCCATTCACTTTGTAGGTCCACGTGACAACAGCGGCGGGATTGTCCTGTTTTTCAGTCCGCCACGAACCAGACAGAAGGTTGGCTCCCGCCGGCCCCTTGGCGACTCGTTTGGCCGTGGTCACGCCGCTCTGCGTTCCTCCGCTGGGCTCTCCGCTATCCGTCCAGTTCACTGTCAAAGTGGTCCCATCGGCCGACACCGAATTCTTCTCGGTGAAAACGACCTTGCCATCTCGTTTGCTTGTAGCCTCGACATTGTGGTCATCTACTACCTTGACGCTTAGCGTGTCAAAGTATGGATGCCCGGTTACTTTCTGGTCAGTGCCATCAGCCTTGACACTGATTGGTGGCACACAGCTCTTGCAATCATACGTACCGTTCTCCACCAGATACACGTCAGGTTTCTTGGGGAACTGTACCGTGCTCATGTCGACCTTCCAGGTGCCGTCGAAAGGGCTTTGTGCTACAACCAGTACAGGCAGCAGCCACGACCCCAGCAATCCAGCGAAAAGCAACTTTTTCATGACCCATCCTCCGGAAGTTTTCGTTTGCGCTGCGGAATTATACCGAAGGTTGGGAGGTTCGGCTGGGTGGGCCGGCGGAAGAGTAAAGGCGCCGATGACCTGGATCAGTGCCGTGAGGGAGCGTTTACGGGTTTTTTACTGGCAGCCCGGTCAAGATATTTCACTAGAAGCACCTCGTTGCCCTTCTCTCCGTAAACAAGATCGTCCACCAGATGTTTCGCCAGCATGACGCCGTAGCCGCCGGGGCGCATCCCTTGTTGATCGCGGATGGCGACATGAGCCGTGGGATCGTCGGGCGGATTGCTGAAGGCAGCGTGGCGGATTTCTTCGAGGGAGAAGCCCTGCCCCGGATCCTTAATGCGGCACATCACCATGTGGTTGGTGCGGACGTAGGAGATTGCGACGTACTGCGTGGGATCGAAATGGCCGCCATGCTCCATGGCGTTGAGCAGGATTTCGCGGAAAGCCATGCCGACGTCTCGACGCTCGTCCTCCGGCAGGTTGAGGTCGGCAATTTCACGCATAAAAAAGAGCAGCCTGTCGGCTGTTTGCCGTTCGCAAGACACGTGCAGCTTGATCCACTCCGGAGTGGCTGACACCACCTCGATGCCGTCATCCCAGGCCGGCGATTCCAACGCCATCTGCACGATCTCGCTCAGCGACTCCATCGAAAATGACTTGGAAAGGTATCCAAATGCGTATTCGCGCATGGATGCGATCACATCGGCAGGCGTGCTGTTGTCGGCGAGGATGATCATGCGGGTATGCGGGTTTACACTGCGGATCCTGCGCAGGAATGCGACGTCTTCTCTCCCCGACGTATGACGGCCTGTGATGACAAGATCGCAAGCGCGCTCCTTTACCAGCGCGAACGCGGCATCGTTGCTTGGGGCCTTGTGCAGGCTCCACCCTTCAGGGTTGAGGACGCTGGAAAGGGCAGACTCGAGCTCCGGATCGTTGCCGATCAGAAGTGCGGTCTTGGCGGAGCCTGCTGGGGCGACAGTCATGAGGTTTGCGTCGGCGTCAGTCTCACCGTCGGCAGAATCCGCCACGGCAAGGTCCATTGTATGTTGCGCGGACGACAAGAATGCATCAAATCTTGTCAAATGGGATTAATGACGCTGGCAGAGTGCCGCTGTATGTTGCGCGGACGACAAGAATGCATCAAATCTTGTCAAATGGGATTAATGACGCTGGCAGAGTGCCGCGTGGAAGAGGCAGAAGCGGTATAATCCGTCCTCTTATGCGTGAGTTCTTCGCGCATCGCACCTCGTGGAATCTAACGCCCAACCGCTACACCGAAGCCTTGCTGGCGTATCGGAAGGCAGGTCGGGAAGTGCTGGACTTGACCGCGTCGAACCCCACAACGGTAGGCTTGCGCTACCGGGAAGAAGAGCTGCTCCAGGCGCTATCGCGCCGCGAAGCAATCGTTTACGGGCCGCAGCCCAAGGGTTTGCTCAGCGCGCGCGAAGCCATCGCGGCCTATTACGCCGAGCGAGGCAGTTGCCTCTCGCCGGACGATCTCACCCTGACCACAAGTACCAGCGAGGCATACTCGTTCGCCTTCCGATTGCTGTGCGACCCCGGAGACGCCGTGCTTGTGCCGATCCCAAGCTATCCGCTCTTCGATTTTCTTGCCGATCTTCAGGATATAAAGCTGGTGCCCTACGAACTGGTCTATGACCATGGCTGGCAGATCGACCTTCACTCTCTACACGCGGCCATGGCGAACGCTCAGTCGGACGGCAGCACGTGTCGTGCGGTGCTTGTTGTCAGCCCCAATAACCCAACCGGTTCCTATGTGAAGCCGCATGAGGCGGACGAACTGAATCGCACTTGCAATGACAACCGCATGGCGATCATCGCCGACGAAGTGTTTCTGGACTATTCGCTGAAAGCTTGGTCGCCATTGACGTTCACCTCAAATCAAGAGGTGTTGACGTTCACGCTCAGCGGTCTGTCCAAGATTTCCGCCCTTCCACAGATGAAGGTTGCATGGATGACCGCTAGCGGTCCCGAGACTTTGCGAACCGAGGCTGTGCGCCGACTCGAGGTTATTGCTGACACCTATCTCTCAGTGAATGCTCCCCTGCAGTTAGCCGTGCCCGTGATGTTGGAGGAGCGCCACGGGATCCAGGGTCAACTGATGTTCCGCATCCGGGAGAACCTTGCAGAGTTGGATTCCCGGTTGGCAGCTCAAACATTGTGTCAGCGCCTGGAGGTTGAGGGCGGCTGGTACACGGTGCTGCGGGTTCCGGTCACCGGCTCTGACGAAGAGCTTGCCATCCGCTTGCTTCAGGCGACTGGGGTTTTGGCGCAGCCGGGACACTTCTACGATTTCCCGGCCGAGGGCTATCTGGTACTCAGTTTGATTACAGAATCGCAGACCTTCGGGCGGGGAATCCGCGCCCTGCTGCAATTCATTGCAACTTGTTGCACATAGCCGTGTCCAATTAGAATCCCGGGAGAAGCCTTCCCATTGGTGGACGACCAGGCGGTATAATTACAAACCGTGCTTAAGTACTCCATTGTCGTTCCTTTCCACAACGAGGAGGAAAATGTCACGGAACTGTATGACCGTCTCAAGGCGGTAATGGAAGCCACGAACCAACCGTTTGAGCTGGTCTTCGTGGACGACGGTAGCGACGACAATACCTTCTGGACCCTGCAGCAGATTGCGTCGGTTGATCGGCGCGTGGTGGTAGTTAAACTGCGCCGCAACTTTGGACAAACGTCTGCGCTCGCCGCCGGCTTTGATCATGCTGAGGGCGAGTACATCATCGCCATGGACGGGGACCTGCAGCACGACCCCAATGACATTCCGGTTTTCCTGCAGAAGTTGCGCGAGGGATATGACATCGTCAGTGGCTGGCGCAAACAACGCATTGATAACTTTGTCATGCGGCGCGTGCCATCGAGGGTCGCCAACTGGCTCATGGCCAAACTGAGCGGGGTGGAATTGCACGACTTCGGCACCACCTTCAAAGCGTATCGTCGGGAAGTGGTGCAGGAAGTTCCTCTGTACGGTGAGCTGCATCGCTTTATACCGGCGCTGGCGTCTGCTTACGGTGCGACCATCTGCGAAGTCCCCATTCGCAACGTGAACCGTGAGCGCGGGGAATCGCACTATGGGATCTCACGTACCTTCCGCGTGCTCTTCGACCTCATCACCATCCGCTTTCTCCTCAAGTACATGTCACGGCCGCTGCACTTCTTTGGCGGTATTGGCATGCTGGCCATGATGTCTGGCGGAGGTGTTGGTCTGTGGCTGGCGATTCAGAAGATCCTCAATCCGAACTGGGATGTCATGGAAGAACATGGACCGCTGGTGGTCTTTGCCGCGGTGTTCATCCTGGCGGGAGTCCAGTTGCTGGCATTCGGCTTGTTGGGAGAGATGCAGGTGCGCTACCACCACGAGCCGCGCCGCGCACCCTATGCCCTCGAACGCGTCCTTCGCGCTGAGGAGCGGGAACGCTCCCATTCCGAATAAGGCCACACTTTGCTGTTCGCCTTCGCAATTTCCTTCCTGTGGTAGCGAGAATCCGAGCGTTGACACCTTTCCGTGCTGATCCAGAGCCTGCAGCCTTACAATCTCGGAGGTAATCCACCCCAGGACGCTCCTTCGCGCAAGCTCTGGCGAAGAGCGAAAGGCGAAGAGGGTGACCCACGATCTTTCATCAAGTAAGCCTCATGCCCTTCGCGGCTACCTGTTCATCGCCGCCGCCACCTTCTTCTGGGGCCTCTCCGCTGCCATGGGACGGGCTGTCTTTACGGGAAAACTTCTGGGCGGTGTGCAGGCTTTACGCCCCATTGATCCCGTCATCCTGGCGCAGAGCCGCACCACACTTTCCTTCCTTGTGCTGGCGCCGATTCTCCTGCTGAAGAACCGTTCCTCATTCCATGTTCGCAGCAAGTATCTGGCGCAATTCTTTCTGCTGGGAATTCTCGGAGTCGCCGCTTCCAACTTCTTCTACTTTTACGCCATCGAGAAGACGACGGTGGCGTTGGCCATTGTCCTGCAGTATGTCGCGCCGGTGTGGGTGTTGCTCTACATGTTGGCGCGCCGGTTACAACGACCCTCTGTACGCCGCATCAGCGGGGTGATATTAGCAGTGATTGGCTGTGGCATGGCCGTTGGTGGCATCGCGGCGCAGCGTGGATTCCCTTGGCTGGCTATCTCTGGCCCGCACTATGACACATTGGGTGTTATTGCAGGCGAAATGGCTGCCATCTCCTTTGCGTTTTACAACGTTTACGGCCAGCACCTTTTGCAGCTTTACGATCGCTGGACAGTTTTGGTCTATGCGCTGCTGGGCGCGGCGCTCTTCTGGCTCATCGTGAATCCGCCATGGAAGATCATTGCCCAGCATTACAGCGACGGACAATGGCTGTTCATGGCAGTGTTCGCGATCGCGTCGATGCTGGTGCCGTTCTCCCTGTACTTTGCTGGATTGCAGCACCTTGATCCCACGCGAGCCATCGTGACCGCTTGCCTGGAGCCAGTCTGGGCGATTTTGCTGACTGCACTGCTGCTCGGCGAACTCGTCTCGCCGTGGCAGGTTGTGGGGATCGCTGTTGTCCTTTCAGCCACCATCCTCGTCCAGAGGCCTGAGGCCAGGGATCGCCGCGAGCCAGTGATTACTGTAGAGCCGATCGAGTAGCCCTGCCAGTCTTTAGTGTGACTTCGCAGAGATCTCGCCTAGCTCCCAATACCTTTTCAGCAGCGTATCCGGAACCAGCACCGGTTGTCCGGTCAGCATATGTTTCAACTGGAGCGCGTTGACTGCCGCTTTGCCCTCGAAGTGATTGTTGGTGACCACGAAGGTTTTCTGTGCCTTCGTGGCGATGGCGTCGATACGCGTCTTCCAGCCTTCCAACTCGGGCCGCGTGTAGAGGTAGTTGTAGCGGTCGGCACCCGAGTCGCTGCCGAACCACTGATCGTAGTTGCGTCCATGCAGACGGACATAGGCGAGCGGCGCAGTCACGTGTTCGGTGGGGACAACTGCTTTGCCCAGCCGCGGCTGGTCAATGTTGCAGAAGGCCACCCCCTTTTCGGCGAAGTAGCGCAGTGTGCCTTCATTGGTCCAACTGTTGTGCCGCACCTCGATGACCAGGGGAAACTGCTTGAACTTGTCGATCATTCCGTCGAGGTAATCGCGATTGGCATTGGTGTTCTTGAAGGAGATGGGAAATTGCGCCAGAACCGCGCCGAGCATGTTCTCGTCGGCGACGGACGCAAGTCCCTCCCTCGCCAGCCGATCATCTTCGGGAGTGGCGCGTATGGTGTCGGCTGACGTACTCTCCACCACGGCAATGGGCGAGTGCGTGAAGGCTCGATTGAGCTTGGCAGTGAACAGGAACTCCGGATTCACTGCACGCGCCTTGCGGCACCACAACTTGCCCCACTCCGGTTTGATGTGGCCGTAGAACGAGGTGTTGACCTCGATCAAGTCTATGTAGCGCGCGAGGTACTCTACCGGATGCTGGGATTTCTTGAGTTGTGCGGGATAGACGATGCCTTCCCAGTCCTTGTACGACCAGCCCGCCGGGCCTACGTAGATGTGTGGTTGTTCCGGCATCTGGAAGCGAGGTTAGCACAGCGCGATCGAACCGCAATCCAGAAGCTTGAACACCACAGAGACATAAATTCACGCTGAAAACCCACCACGACTTCCTTCAGCGCGCTGTGCGCCTCTGTGGTTGCGAGTTTTGCTCAGAATGTCACCATTACGATCCAGTACATGCCTCCTGGATGGCTCGGGCTGGTCGCAAAGCATACACCCAGCGAATATCCGTTAGGCAAGGGCTGCCCCAGCAGTGGCTTCAGACCCTCAGGAAGCTGCTCCACTTCGGGGGCCGTCCAGGCCATCACCCGATGCACGCCGGGAATGCTCCGCGGCGTACCAGTGTCCAGCGCGTCGATGACGGCCATATGGCAAGCCATGTCGTGCAGGTCTGGCTGGGCCTTCCGGGGCGGCGCTGGAAACCGATGGTCCCTCGCATAGTCGGCAATTGCTCTTTGCAGCGCCGCATCCGCCTCGGCATCGGAGTAGTCAGGCAGGCGGTGCGCGAAGTCTTCGGTGATGTAGAGCTTGTCACCAATGAGGATCACGCCGATCCCGACCGCGTTGTAATTGGGACTGAGGATATTGGCTCGATGCGGCGGCGAGTTCATCAGCATGGCGTGCCCGCCCGCCACATCCATCTCCAGCCCCACGTTCTCAGCTTGGCGGTCGGAGCGCAGACCTTCGTCCGCAACTCGCACCTGTAGGGGCTGCTCTTCGCCTAGCTGATGCGAAGGCTTATCGTGAATTACCATGAGTTGCGTGTGCTTGCGCGCAGCCTGCGTCAGGCGCTCATCAACTGCCAGTGGCGGTATGCCCTCGCGCGCTCGCTCCTGGTTGATCAGTTCAACCAACCGCTTCTCGCCGGCGGAATCGAACTGTTGCGCAACGGAGGAGGCGGCCAGCAGTGCCACGGGCAGCACAGCAACAGCGAAAATAACCGGGAGAGTTCTGTAGCAACGCATCTGGTTAAGCATTAGACGCGGCATTCCGTCCTTCCGTTCACCGCGTTGCCAACTTACAATACAGCATCGCCTTCTGGCTCAGATCATGACTATTCCTGTCGTCATCTTGCTCATCATTGCGGTGATTGCCATAATGACCGCCCTCGCCGGCAGATTCAGGAATGCCGCGCTGGAGGAGCGAAGGAGCAGCCTCGAACAAGAGCTGGCAGCAACCAGGACTGAGTCAGCTCGCAAGCAGGATGAAATCTCGTCTCTGCTGGTTGCCGGAGCGCGACTGGAAGAGACGCTGGCCAAAGAACGCGAAGCCACGCAAGAGAAGCTTCAGCTCCTCACCGCAGCACGCGCCGAGTTGGAAAACAGCTTCAAGACGCTCGCCAACTCAGCGTTGGAGAGTAGCAACGCCAATTTTCTCGAACTGGCCAAAGCCACACTGGAGAGGTACCAGTCACAGGCTAAAGGGGAACTGGAAGCGCGGGAGAAAGCTGTCGAGACGCTGGTCAAGCCCATAGCCGACTCGCTCAAACAGGTGGACGAACAGGTAAGGGAACTGGAGAAGTCGCGCGCCCAAGCCTACGGCACGCTGACCTCCCAGGTGGCGTCGCTGCTGGACACACAGAAGGCGCTTCAGACAGAAACGGGCAATCTAGTCAAGGCGCTGAGGGAGCCGCAGGCGCGTGGCCGCTGGGGCGAGCTGCAACTGCGAAGGGTCATCGAAATTGCTGGCATGGTCGATTACTGCGACTTTGAAGAGCAGGTGACGATCACGAACGAAGACCGGCGCTACCGACCTGATGTAGTGGTGAAGTTACCGGGTGGGAAGAATATTGTCATCGATGCCAAGGTCCCGCTCACCTCTTATCTGGCTGCGCTGGAAGCCGAGGACAATGCGACGCGCACGGCTTGGCTCACCGACCATGCGCGGCAGCTCAGACAGCATATTGATAACCTTGCCGGCAAAGCCTATTGGGCGCAATTTCAGGCCACGCCTGAATTCGTCATACTGTTTCTCCCCGGAGAAGTTTTCTTCCGCGCTGCGCTCGATGGCGACGCCGAGTTGATCGAGTACGGAGTCAGCCAGAGGGTGATCGTAGCCTCGCCGACCACACTGATCGCGTTGCTGAAGGCTGTGGCATACGGCTGGAACCAGAAGAGTCTTGCCGACAGCGCGCGCAAAATCAGCGAAGCGGGACGGCTCCTTTACAAGCGGCTGGGTAACATGGCCGGACACATGCACGAAATGGGCAAGAAGCTGGGCGGTGCCGTCACCGCCTACAACGAACTGCTGGGTTCCATGGAACGCCGAGTGTTCCCTCAAGCGAGGAGATTCGCCGAGCTCGACCGCTCGCTTGCCGAGGGCGCCCTGCCCGAGCTCGAGCAGTTGGACAAAACTCCCTTCGAGCTGCAATCGCCCGATTGGCAGGAGGCGGACGAACAATCCTCACTCGACCTCAGCGATGAGGCGGACGGCCCAAAGATGTGAACCGAGAGCGCGGGCGCATTCCAGTCGGTCGTCATCACTCAATCTTTGGTTCAAGCCGGCAGCTCGATGGGTTCATCCTGCTCTCCTGTCTCCAACCACTATTACTGCTTGCTGGCGTCGTTGATCAGTTGGAACACCTTGGAATCAGGACCGACCGGCTCGACGAAGACGACCTGGCTGGGGTTCAGATACATCTTGTCGGGGTGGTGCGGTTCTTTGCTGCGCTTCACCAGAGCCGTTGAGACCAGCTTCGTATCTGGATTGGTATTGGTGACGACGTAGAAAACGTCGGTCAATACCGGAGATGACGTACCCCAGCCCGACAGCCTTCCGAAGTAGACCGAATTGTTACTTAACAATACCAACTGGTATGGGGTCGAGAAGCTTACTGGGCCGCCTTCCGTTTTCGTGGAGCTTGAACAGCCGGCCAGCCCCATCAGCAGACCGACCATGCATCCCAGCGCAATCCAAAGCTTTTGAGTGTTCCGTGTGCGGTTTGCAGTCGTTATGTCGAAAATCATGGTTCTCCCCGCGTCGCTTGTGCCAGAAATTTTTAACCGGGCAAAGAAAAAACACCGATCCGATCCGCACTGGGCATCAGATCCGTGCTCCAGAAAGAATCATACTATTCTGCCCGGCAGCGCTGCAGGACATTCCAGAGGGGGTTTGACTACTCTCCAGCCTTGGCGGCCAAAGTTTCCACCACTGCAATATTCTGCAAGAGTTCCGGTGGCAGACTGTGCCTCTCCTTTAGGTACTCCGGGCTGTTGTACGAAAGCCAGACCTTTCCCTGGCTATCCTCCCAAACCAGAATCTTCAGCGGGAGATCAATAGCAACGCTGGGCGAGGCCAGCATCAGAGGTGTTCCCGCCTTTGGACTGCCGAAGATCAGCAGCTTGGTGGGACGCATTGTCAGGCCCACTTTGGCCGCTTCGCCGCCATGGTCAACTACCGCAAACACAGTGACCTGCCTCGCGCGCAGGATGTTTTCAAGCCTTGCCACGGTTTCGTCCACCGAGCTATTGCTCGGTTTGTCGATGATTCCGTTGTTAGTCGGTGACATGAACCTCTCCTTACCGTCTTCGGATTGATTACTGGCGGGACCTGCACAGGAGTCAGCTAGTTGCCATCGCTCAGTCCCGCCGACGCTAGGAACACCGGAAGGGTAGGTTCCGACTCTCTATCCTAAACCCTTTAGATGCTTCATGTTGACAATAAGTCGTTTGGATGCAGGATTTTGCGAGCGCGATTTTTAGGAGTCTCTTTGTTTTCAAGATTTTACGGTGACAAAGGGAGGGGGAATCAACCTGCCGACAGTAATGTGCTCAACTTCGACAGCATGGCGCCCGATCGGATTGCGTGCCCTATTTGAGCACGTCGCGAATCAGTTGTTGCAGAATCATCGAATTCCCCTGCGTCACACTATCAGTGAAGTCGCCGTAGTTCGCGCCTTCTCCGCCGCAAAGATTGCCCCACTGATCGATACTAAAGGCCTGCACCGCGCAAACCCCATCGTAGGAATTGTCGCTGCGCGTGATGAAGCCCCAATTGGTGGCCGTGTCGTCGGTCAGTCCCCAGAAGTCAATGCCCATAACGTAATAGTCGTTGTTTGTCCCCTGCGAACCATACATAGCCAGCGTGTCGCTTTGGTAGTGCTGGCCTCGGATCTGCTGCGTCGGATAATTTGCGTCAAACACTCCACCACTCGGCGGTTCGTCTGAGTCTGACTGAGCGGAGAGACCATAGAAAAGCGTTACGGGCAGGCCGAGCTGATCGTAAATCGCCTTATTCGCTGTCAGTGCGTAATCGTTGTGCGTCGAGTCCCACCCCAGCACCAACACCTGACAGCCAGCGTCCTTAAAGGCCTGCGCGATGACCGGACGCATACCACCTTCTCCTGTTCCGCCATGCACGCCGCACATCAGAAGGTGGTTGGTGTCATGCCCGCGAACTACGCTGACTTGCGGGTAATAGACCTGATACGCCATGTTGTAAACGTACTGGTCGAGATCGGCCTTCAGGTTTGCATTCATTCCGGTCTCATTGAAGTAGTCATTGCCGAACCACGCCGTGTGGCGTCCGTCTTCATCCAGTACCCCGGTTCCAGTTCCAAACCCGCCTGCATCACAGAACGAAGTGTAGATGCTGCCCCAGGAGGCATTCAGCGCGGCAATGGTGCCGTATTTCTTCTCCAGAAACGATTGTCCAGGAGGGAAGTTCTGCGAATCGTTGGCGGCAGCGTTGCACGTCCAAGCCGCCTTGGCATAGAGAATCGGTCTCTGGTAGGTACCCTTTAGCGGCGGCAGATTGTAGTTGAAGGCGCTGGTAGCTACGACCATCGCCGGATGTGGATATTCGGGGAAACGAGTTCCATTACCCTTGAACATGAATACCTGATCAGCGTCACCCAGTGAAACGGCTGGAATCCAGGGAATGGTGTTGAACCCGCCCAGGAAGTAGCCAAGCTGGAGCTGTAGCTCCGCCTGGTTTGCCAACGTCCAATTCGGATCCATGATGTCCAGCGTGTACAGGCAAAAGCCTTGGAATCCGTTAGCGTCCTGCCCAATACACATGTCCTTCACCGGCTCAGGCAGCCCCAGTAGCTGCGGGTAGTAACTGGCATCGTTCATCGTGTTAAAGAAGAGCAGGAAGGGAAGCTTGATGGACGCTGCCGGATTGTTGGAGGTGTCAACCGGCAGCATGTAGTCGGAATAGAAGATGTCATTGGTGTTGAAGCCATAAGCTTCTTCGTGCTGCAAGGAGTGCCTGGCCCATTTTGCCTGGTCGTTTCCGTATCGGCTACTGAGGATGCCCGGCCACAAGAACGAGGGATTTGAGGCGTAAACCGCAAATTGGTAAAAGGCGTTGCAAAGAGGATCGGCAAAGACCCATCTACCATTCACCTTCTGAACATGGAAATAGGACGATGGTGTGCATCCCGGCACCGGCGCAGCCGTCAGGCCGCTGTACTCGTCAAGACCAATGACCACATTCAGGATGTAATTGCTGCTTTGCTTCTGCCGCGGTTGGGAGGAATCCGTCGCGAGGACCTGGAACGGAAACCTTCCCACAACGGTCGCGCCTCCCGCGATCGTGCCAGACGCATTCATAGATAGACCTGAAGGCAGCGAGCCGGATGTGACTTGATAGCTGTAAGGCGGTTGGCCGAATGAGGATTGCAGCGTGTACGTGTACGGCTCCATGAGTTTGGCCGTGCTGGGCGATTGGCCTCCAGTAACCGTAAGCGAAACAGTTGTGTTGTGCTGGACTCCTCCACCATTGCCGGTCACGGTGATGGTGTAGGTCCCCGTTGGCGTACTCTTGCCAACGGTCATGGTCAGTGTAGAGCTGCCGGTGCCTGGTGCCGGAATCGTAGGGGGATTCAGGCTCAGGGTTGTTCCTGCCGGCGCGCCAGAAGCCACAAGATTGATAGGGTTATTGAATAGGAAGAGGGCAAAGGCGGTGACCGCCGACGTGCCTTGATTACCCTCGGCGATACTCAGCGAGGCAGGCGCAGCTCCGAAGGCGTAGTCAGGCGGAGGAATTACCGTCAGCTTGACGGTGGCGTACCGAACCAGTCCGCCGCCACTGCCGGTCACCAGGATATTATAAGTGCCCGTAGGCGTATTGCTTCCGACAATCATGGTTAGCGTCGAGGTGCCCGAACCAGGTGCGGGAAGTGTAGTCGGGTTCAGGGTTGCGGTTGTTCCAGAAGGGGCTCCCGACACCGACAGACTGACGGAGCTGTCGAATGTACCGCTGATCGTGCTGCTGATGCTTGAGGTTCCATGACCGCCTTGATTGATGGTGACAAGACCAGGGAAAGCCAAGAGCTCGAAGTCCGGCACAGCGAGCACCGTTAATGTGACGGTGACGTTGTGCTTGATTCCCCCACCGTTGCCGGTCACAGTAATCGGATAGGCGCCGGGAGTGGCGAGGCGCAGCACCGTGATGGTCATGGTCGAGTTGCCGGCGCCGGGCGCCGGAATGTTTTGCGGGTTGAAGCTTACGGTCACGCCCGTAGGCTGCCCGGAAGCGGAAAGACTTATGGAACTGTTGAAGCCGCCGCCGATCGTGGTAGTGATCGTCGACGTCCCCTGATAGCCTTGCACGATACTGAGGGACGACGGCGAGGCCGAAATCGTGAAGTCACTCGAGGCCACCACCGTCAGCGTCACCGTGGTTGTTTGCTTTATCCCTCCACCGTTGCCAGTCACTGTGATGGGGTAGGTTCCCGGCTTTTCGAAGGACACCACGCTGATGGTCATCACCGAGTTGCCCACGCCAGGAGCCGGAATAGTTTGCGGATTGAAGCTCACGGTCACGCCGGGAGGAAGGGGGGTGGCGGAGAGACTGATGGAACTGTTGAAGCCGCCGCTAATCGTGGTAACGACCATCGTCGTACCCTGATTGCCTTGCACGATAGTGAGGGAGGACGGGAACGCCGTAATCGTGAATGTGCCCGTCGCGGAAAGCGGCAAGGCAAAGCACAGCAAGGTCAGCAGGCAGAGCGAAAGAACGGTATCCCGATTTGAAAGAGTAACGCCGCCCATGTCGCTCGTAGTTTTGTTGCTTGAGAACTTCCGCAGCCGAACTAATTCTCCATAAAATACACCTTTGGAGGAGCGCCGTGGCACGATTTGTTTGTTTTTTTGCGAGGTTCGAGTTTCAAAATGGCACTCCATTTCTCAGATAGCCTGCGGGCCTTTCATTCTCGCCCGAGGACTTTTTCGGCTCTCCGTTATCCTTGAATGCCGACAGGAGCCCGTTGACCACACGCTTTTCCTTGCAACTGCTCATGCAATCGCGCAACCCGCTCGCGCAATTCGCAACTGAGTTGCTTGCGGTCACCTGCGGCTGGCATCGGCTCGCCAAAAATAATTCTCGCGCGAATCACCTTCTTGCCCAGCAGATTCCAAATATGCGGCAGCAGCCCCATATCGCCCCACCAGCAGACCTCCTGGCCGGCATCTCCGTCATCCAACTCATAGTTGATCGCGCAGGGCGTAACCCGCACATTGGCATCAATTGCGGGCTCTAACATGGTTGAGTGGAAACGCAGAATGCGCTGACCATCTGTCGTGGTACCCTCGGGAAAAAGCACAACCGGGGTACCGCTCCTCAGCGATTCGGCCACGTTTACGTTGGCACGAGCGGCATCGGCCCTGTCATGACGGCGCACGAAGACGGTGCCAGCCCATCGCGCATACCGGCCGATGATCGGCCAATGCTCCACTTCTGCCTTGGAAACAAAGAGGCAGGGAAGCGCAGTGCTGAAAACGAGAATGTCAAGGTAACTGACGTGATTGCTCACAATGAGTCCGTCAGCAGGGAACGGGCCGGCAGTGGATAGCTGCAGGTCAATCCCTGCAAGACCTCGCTTGCAGCTCTCGTGTAGCCACTGAGCGCACTTCGCCACTGAAGCTTCGCGCGGAAGTTTACGATGCTCCCACAGACCGTAGATTGCGACTGCCAGAAGAATCAGCAAACGCCTGCTGCTTCGCGCCAGTCTTGCAAAAGATCGGAACATTGTCAGGAAACGGCTCGGCTGCCTGGTGGAAGTTTAGCGGAAAGGCGCCTGATCCGAGAGCAACTGAGATGGGGCAAGCAGGCAATGCGAGCTCTATGGAAGCTTTGACACTGTTTTCCAGCGACTGCTAGTATGAATTGGCCGACTACTCCCACCCGGCCAGAGTCCCCGTCGTCTAGCCCGGCCTAGGACATCGCCCTTTCACGGCGGTAACACGGGTTCAAATCCCGTCGGGGACGCCATTTCATTCGCCACAACCCATAGGAAGCGTAGTGGGGGATGCTCGGTGGAGCGCTGACATCGCGGGTCAACTCGCGTCCCCCATCATTTCAGCCAAGCAAAGCTAAGCGGCCTTGGCCTGCCTTCGTGCTGCCCAGCGCGCTTTCATCATGGCCGACAACTTCTTCCGAGCGGCCCCGCTCATCACAGGCCGTCCAGCGGACTTCTTAGATGCAGTCGCGGCCTTCTTGGGGGCCGATTTCCCCTTCCACCGTGCCCAGCGCTGTTTCATGGCTTCAGAAATCCGCCTGCGAGCTGCAGCGCTCATGTGACGCCGGCCGCCTGGAGCTGCGCCTGCCGCAGTTGCCGCCGTCTTCGGCGGACGCCCCCGTCTCGCACCTTGAGTACCCAACGCTTCGAGAGCTGCGATAGCACCCTCGATGCGAGCACGTTCCTGTTTCAGTTGCGTGACTACACTGTTAATGTCCATAGTTTCCTTTCATAACTACAATATCAGCCCAAGCACGGCAATCCACTAATAGTATCACTTAGATTCGACCAGTTGCCGGTTAGTTAGCTGCAATATCT
>Ga0335082_10000424_pt1 | contig 43606 bp, 42 predicted proteins | sample Lox_Sample_41_FD_206718 | JGI IMG/M metagenome (GOLD analysis project Ga0335082, IMG submission 206718) | Soil microbial communities from Loxahatchee National Wildlife Refuge, Florida, United States - Lox_Sample_4.1 | ecosystem: Environmental > Terrestrial > Soil > Wetlands | place: USA...
ATTCTGTGGACGGCTCGCAGCCGTCCTGACCTACCGACGGAGAGCATGGAACGTGTGCACTCGACCTCATGGATGCTCCTGCGGAGCGCTGCGATTGGTCTGGCCGTCGTTCAAGTTCTCTACCTGTTCGTGGATTCCTCAGTCTTGATGGCCACCGCGGAGATCCCTTTCAGCGGCGTTCCAGGAGCAGGCTTTTTTATCGCCGGCAGCATCATTTGCGGCAGTGCGACGCTCGCCGCCATCGTCGCCAGCAGAGACAACCGGTTTGCGCGATATGCACTTCCCGTCCTGGCGGTGGTCATTCTCGCTGCATCCTTAATGACGAACCATGCGGCATCGCGCCTTGATGGCCGCCTTTACCTCATCACGCTTAGCACAGTTCACCTGGCGGCTACCAGCCTTTGGGTTGGAGGCCTGCCCTACCTGATGCTGGCCTTGTACCGGGCGCGTGACCTAACTACGCGCTGGTACCTAACGGAACGTTTCTCATGTTGTGCGCTGTTCAGCGTGGGTGCTCTGGCGCTCAGTGGCTTGGCCATGAGCTTCTCCTACATCGGCTCGGTGCAGGAAATATTTGGTACGGCCTACGGGGTGATGGTTTCGGCCAAGGCCCTGATGCTCGGTGCTCTATTGGTGTTAGGTGGTGTGAATTTCCTCCTGCTTCGCGGCGGGAAGAACGAAGGTGTCATGCCACGGCTGCGCCGGCTGGTGGAGGCGGAGGTGGGCATCGGCATAACCGTCATCCTTACGGCAGCCTCGCTGACCTCGCAGCCGCCCGCGGTTGACCAGCCCGGTGACACGGTCTCGCCGCAGCAGATTGCGGCACGCCTGAAGCCGGTATGGCCACGACTCGGCTATCCCCAGGCGGTACTAGCCGAGAATGCCGCTTTTGCGCAAGGCAAGGGGGAATCCCCCAGTGCCCAGCCTGTTCGAGCTGCTTATGACATAGACGGCGTTCCTCTTACATGGCAACGCATTGCCTCGTCTGAGGAATCGGAGTCGAACCATCATTGGATGGGGATCGTGGTGCTGGCCATGGGTCTGCTGGCCTTGCTGGCGAGGACGGGGAAGGCACCGTGGGCGGAATACTGGCCCCTGCTGCTCATCGGAATTGCCATCTTCATCTTCGTCCGCGCGGACACCGAGTCGTGGCCCGTCGGCCCGCAGGGATTCTGGGCATGCTGGCTGAAGCCGGAAGTTTTTCAGCATCGCGCGGCGGCGCTGGTGTGCATCGGCTTTGCATTCTTTGAATTACGCGTTCGCAGAAAAGGACAAGCCAACAGCCCCATGGCCTTGGTCTTCCCCCTGATGTGTGCCGCTGGCGGCGCGCTGCTCCTGACCCACTCGCATCCGATCACCAGCGTGAAGGAGAACCTGCTGATTGAGTTGAGCCACGTGCCGATGGGGGTTTTCGCCGTTTTTGCCGGATGGGCCCGCTGGCTGGAGCTGCGCCTGCCTGCCGAAGATCGCGCGATTTCAGCCTGGATCTGGCCGGTGTGCTTCGTGCTGATCGGTGCGGGCCTGTTGAACTACCGGGAAATCTGAATCCCCCAGTGAGCGCGCAGGCGCAGACTCATTGGCTGGCGTGCTGGACTTGTCCTGCGAGCTGTTTTACTGCTGTTTGTTGGCCTCAGTAATCAACTGAGCCACCTTGGAGTCGGGACCTACCGGCTCCACTAGAATTATCTGGTTTGGATTCAGATACATGCGATCAGGACCATGTAGCTCCTTCCCGCGCTTAATCAGAACGTTGGAAACCTTCTTGGTGTCCGGATCAGTCTTGCTGAGGATATAGAAAACGTCTGTCAGTATCGGATTCGGTGTGCCCCACCCTGAGAGCTTTCCGTGGTACACGGAGTTGTTGATAAGCACCACAGCCTGGTACGGAGTGGAGAAGGTCACCGCAGTGGGCTCCACCTTCGCAGGCATCGTACATCCGGTGGCCAACACCAAAAACAGACAGGACGCCCACCCCAGCGCGACCCGGAGTTTCAGCCAGTCTTGCTTCCTGCGAGTAAAAGTCATGGCGCTCCTCAATCCTTCACGTTGTTGGACATTTCTTCCCTTTAAGTTAGGAAGAAGGAACACAGACCCGCATGTACAGCGGAAGCCCGTGTTCCTGAGGAATCATACTAGCGACAACAAGGGATGGGCAGAGTGAAGTTCATACCCAAAGCCGCGAATGAGGGCCAGTGAGGGTGGCCGTCGCAGCAAATGTTGACAAACATGCTGCTAATCCGTCCGGGGGTCGAGGAGCTGAGCCAAAGGCCACAAGTTGCAACCCTACAGGCCGCCTGCCGCGCGAAACGCCGCAAGCCGCTCGCGAACACTCATCACATGCTGCGGTAGCGGGAGCTGCGAGCCTTCCTCGAGAATGGGAATCAGTTTGTCGAACTCCGGTCCGGAGTGTGAGCCCGTGAACACAATCCGCACAGGATGATACAGATCTTTGCCCTTGGCGCCGGTTTTCTCTTTTACGTGGTTCATGATCGCCTTGAAACGCTCAGGCGTCATGGGTGAGGGGTCGCGTTCAACCAGCTCAGAGAACGCAGCCAGCACCTCTTTCGTGTTCGGCCAGCCAAGCACCTCGGCATTGTCGGGGCCAGCTAACGCAGCCGCAGCGTCGTAGCGGAAGATCAGCGTGCTGCGCTCCGGTAGTTGGTCAAGTTTGTCCACCGAAGGGCCCAGCAAGGCGACGACTTTGGCGAGCCAGGCCTGTGTGCTTTCATCCGGATGCTCTGGCAGCAGGCCTGCCTTCACGAAGAAAGCGCCGGCCAGCCGCTCGATGAGCTCCGAGGGACCCTGCTTGATGTAGTGCCGGTTGAGCCAGGACAGCTTCTCCATGTCGAAGATTGCCGGCGACGGGGTAACTCGCTTGAGGGAGAACTCTTTTTTCAGCTCCTCGGGAGTGAAGATCTCGCGTGTGCCGCCGCTGGGTGCCCAGCCGAGCAGAGCAAGGTAGTTCATCAGGGCTTCCGGCAGCACCCCCATTTCGCGGAAGTTGGCAATGGAGGTGGCCCCGTGCCGCTTCGACAGCCGCTCGCGGTCTTTGCCGAGGATGGTGGACAGGTGAGCGAATTCCGGCACTGGCCAGCCCAGCGCCTCATAGAGCGCGACCTGCTTCGGCGTGTTGGAAAGATGATCGTCGCCGCGTATGACGTGGGTGATCTCCATCAGGGCGTCATCCACGACAACCACGTAGTTGTAAACCGGCATGCCGGTGGAGCGCACGATGATGGGATCGCTGACATCCTCGTGCGAGAACTCAACGAGGCCACGCACGATGTCGTGAAAGCGAATAGGGTGTTCGGGGATGCGCAGGCGGATGGCCGCGGCTTCGCCGCTGGCGCGGCGGCGCTGACTCTCGGCCGGATCAAGCGCCCGGCACTTGCCCGAGTAGGTCGGCGGCAACTGATGCTCCAGTGCATAGGCGCGCTCGCGCTCCAGTTCCTCCTGTGAGCAGAAGCACAGATAGGCTTTACCTTCTTGCAACAGCCGCTCAGCCTGCTCGCGATAAAAGTGAAGGCGATCGCTCTGCCGGTAAGGAGCATGCGGCCCGCCAACATCTGGACCTTCGTCCCAGTCGAGGCCAAGCCACCTCAGGTCCTCGAGAAGCTGGCCTTCGAAGCGCTCTTCGCTGCGCTCGACATCGGTGTCCTCGATGCGCAGCACCATGACGCCGCCTTTCTGCCGGGCGAAGAGCCAGTTGAAAAGCGCCGTGCGCGCGTTGCCGACGTGCAAGTGACCGGTGGGTGAAGGCGCAAAGCGTACTCGGACTTGGGAGGCGGAACTCACTCTACGATGTTAGCAGTTGGGTTTTTCGTCGATGATTCCGATGGATTTCTCCGCTTATTCCTGGCGCTTGGTGGCGCGGGCAATCAGCGCCTCCTGAGCGTTGAAGGCGGTCTTTTTCTGGAAGTCGGGATCGCGCAAATATTTGCCGTCGGACTGCATATGGCGCCCTTTAGCCTGGTCCTTGAGATAAGTGCCGAGGACCTCGTCCCGGATCATGGCAATCAGAAGCTTGCCTTGCACGGGGAAGTCGACCTCGACTCGCCGATTGAGGTTGCGCGGCATCAGGTCGGCGCTGCCCAGATACACTTCTTCCTGTCCGCCATTGCGGAAGTAGAAGATCCGGCTATGTTCCAGAAAGCGTCCGACGATACTGGTGACCCGAATGTTGTCACTGATCCCCGGCAGGCCCGGCCGCAAGCAACAAATACCGCGGACCAGCAGATCAACTTTTACTCCAGCTTGCGACGCCCGATAGAGCAACTGGATCATTCTCCTGTCCAGGAGCGCGTTCATCTTCAGAATCATGTGACCGCCGCGTCCTTTTTGCCGGTGCTCAATCTCGCGCTCAAGCAGCTTCTCGAATCCCGGTCGCAGGGTCACCGGCGCGACCAGTAGTTTGCGGTAGGAAGCCTTCGCCGAGTAGCCGGTGAGGTAGTTGAACAGGTCCGTGCAGTCTGCGCCGATGGCGCGATCGCAGGTCAGCATCCCGAGATCGGTATAGAGCTGGGCGGTCACGCTGTTGTAGTTTCCCGTGGATAGATGAGCGTAGCGGCGAATCACGTCGCCTTCCTTGCGGACGATCAACAGCGCCTTGCAGTGGACCTTCAGCCCCATCAGACCATACACCACGTGGACGCCGTACTCTTCCAGCTTTCTCGCCCATTCGATGTTGCTCTCTTCGTCGAAGCGCGCCTTCAGCTCCAGCAGGACGGCGACCTGCTTCCCGTTCTCCACCGCCTCCAGCAGAGCGTCCACCACAGGCGCGTTCCGGCCGACGCGGTAGAGCGTAATCTTGATGGCCAGAACGTTGGGGTCCTTCGCTGCCTGTTGCAACAGGCCGACAATCGGCTGGAAGGAGTCGAACGGATGATGGAAGAGGATGTCGCCACGGCGGATTGTAGTGAAGATGTCCTCGTCCTCCGCCTCTTTCAGGGCGGCAGGCAAAGCAGGAACAAACGACGCAAACTTCAGGTCCGGACGCTCCACCTTGGTCAGATGACGAACCCTCACCAGCGACAGCGGGCCCGACAACTTGTAGATGTCGTCGCGATCAAGTTCCAGGTTTTCTACCAGGATTTCCAATATGCGCGTCGGCATTCCCTCGTTGATCTCGACGCGAACTACGTCGGCGAAGCGACGCTGCCACACGCCCTCCTCGACGGACTCCAGCAAATCGCCCGCCTCCAGGTCCTGGATCTCGCTATCGGCATCGCGCGTTACATGAAAGGGATGCGCCTCGAGAATTTCCATGCCGGGGAAGAGTGCTCCCAGGTTGGCAATGACAAGCTGTTCGAGCCAGACGAAGCCCTGCTCCTTGACCAACGGCTTCTTGGCTCGGCTCTTGACCTTAGGCGCCATGCTCACCGGAACCAATTGCGGCAAGGTGTCGGGTATCTTTACGCGCGCGAAGTGCTCCTCGCCTTCACCGCCCCGCAACAGCACTGCGAGGTTCAGGCTGAGGTTTGAGATGTGCGGGAACGGGCGGCCGGGATCGAATGCCAGCGGAGTCAGCGTAGGAAAAACGGTTTCCTGAAAATAGGAGTCTGCAACCGCGCGCTGTTCGTCAGTCAGATCGGAATAGTTCAGGATGCGAATTCCGGCATCCGCTAAGGCGGGCACCAGTTCCTTGCTCCAGCATTCATGTGCGCCACGATAAAGGCGTATCACCGAGGCGCGGATGGCTCGCAACTGCTCCGACGAGCTCATGCCATCGGGCCCAGGGTCGCTCACGCCCTTCTCGACTTGCCGCTTGAGGCCGGCGACTCGCACCATGAAGAACTCGTCCACATTGGAGCCGACAAATGACAGAAACATCAGTCGCTCCAGCAAGGGATTGCCGCTATCCTGGGCCTCTTCCAGCACTCGCCGCTGGAAGTCCAGCAGGCTGAGTTCACGGTTGATGAAAAGCTGCGGGTCATCAAGGTCAAGCGGCGCTGGTGCGGGAGCCTGACTGACGGCGCCGTTTGACCCGCTCGCGCGAACGGTCAGTGCAGTAGAGCGCGCTGACTTCCTGCGTGTCTTCGGCAGCATGGATTTCAGGGCTGTGCTCATACCGAGCTTTTGGCGAAAGACAGAGGTACATTGTACTGCCTCGACCATCGATTGAACACCAAGGTGCGATGTGAAAAGACTTCCACGTCCCGTTAATGGGATGTTCACATTCCTTCCCGCCGGAAGTTCGAAGTCCCCACTGGATGAAGCAGCCTGCGTTGCGGGCCGCTGCGCAGTTGCCTAGAATGTGTGGATATGAGGCTACCGCGAGCGCAAATCATCGTATTTACCCTGCTGGCCGTTTCATCCCTGCTCGCAGCAGACGATCGGAAGCATTCCGACCAGTGGTCCACCATTAAGTTTGTGGTGCTCAAGGACGACAACGGGAAGCCTGTGCGCAATGCCGCCGTTATCCTGCATCCGGTAAAGAACGGCGGTCAGCAGGCAAAGGGCGGATTCGAGCTGAAGACTAATGCCGAGGGCAAGACTGAGACCGAGGGCATTCCCTATGGCGTGTTGCGCGTTCAGGTGATCGCTCCGGGGTTTCAAACGTTCGGTGATGATTACACAATCAATCAAGCCGAACACACCGTTACAATCCGCCTCAAACGGCCGCGGGATCAATACACGATATACGACAAGCCCGGTGGCGATCCGCCGAAAGACAAGCAGTGACCGGGTCATCCTGTTACCAGAGAAACCTCATGATCGAAGCGATCACACTGTGGACCGACCACGACCGTTTTATTGCCCAGGCTAGCAGCGGACACGCGATGGCGGTTGACGCCGGAAGCGAGAAAACTGCTAACAGCCCGGTGGAACTGGTGCTGATTGCTCTGTGCGGCTGTACAGCCAGCGACGTCGTTGGCATTCTGCGCAAGAAGCGCGAGCCTTTCACCAGCCTGGAGGTGAGTGCTTCCGCTGAGCGGGCGGAAACCTTTCCCAAGGTTTACACCACCATTCACCTGAAGTACCGCGTGAGGGGCAGGGTCACTCACAAAGCGATGGAGGATGCCGTCCGGCTCTCCAAAGAGAAGTACTGCTCGGTTTCGGCCATGCTGGAGAAAACGGCGAAGATCGACTTTACAATCGAGTACGCGGAATAGCCGGTGTAACCCCTTTTGCCATCCCATGGCAGTCCGCGGCGAAATTTGTTCCCAGAGTATAATCAGTCGGTTTGCCTATGACTACCACACAAGCTGCCTTGCGCCTGGCCCAGCGGATGTCGCGGCTGGGAACTGAAACTGCTTTCGAAGTCCTGGTTCGTGCCCTCGCTCTGGAGCGGCAGGGAAAGCACATTATTCATCTTGAGATCGGCGAGCCTGATCAGGACACTCCAGCCAACATTGTCGAGGCCGCAGTGGACGCCCTGCACAAGGGGTACACCCATTATGGGCCGTCAGCCGGGCTGCCGGACTTGCGCGAAGCCATTGCGGAAGACGTATCCAAGTCGCGCGGCATCCACGTGAGCCCCGATGAAGTGGTGGTAGTTCCCGGTGGCAAGCCCATCATTTTCTTTACCATCCTTGCGCTTATTGAGGAGGGCGATGAGGTCATCTATCCCAATCCCGGCTTTCCCATCTATGAGTCCATGATCAACTTCGTGGGGGCGAAAGCGGTTCCGGTCCACTTGCGGGAAGACCGAGATTTCCGTCTTGACGTTGACGAACTGGCCAAGGACATCAACGATCGCACCAAGCTCATCATCATCAATTCGCCGCAGAACCCTACGGGCGGCGTCATGACCAAAGAGGACGTGCAGGACCTAGCCACCGCGATTGGAGATCGCGACATCATGGTGATGAGCGACGAGATTTATCACCGGCTGCTGTTCGAAGGCGAGCATCACAGCATCGCCTCGGTGAACGGCTTCAAGGACCGGACCATCATTCTCGACGGCTTCTCTAAGACCTACGCCATGACGGGATGGCGCATGGGATATGGTGTGATGAGGCCTGATCTTGCGACCCATATTGCGCGGCTGGCGACCAACTCCGTCTCCTGCACCGCGACCTTTACGCAGGTGGCGGGCCTCGAGGCGCTGCGCGGAGACCAGAGCGAGCCGGAGAAGATACGTCAGGAATTTCAGCGGCGCCGCGATGTCTTCGTGAAAGGTCTCAACCAGATCAGGGGCTTCGCCTGCCGGTTGCCTAAGGGCGCGTTCTACGCCTTTCCGAACATCAAACAGACAGGCTGGTCGTCGAAGAAATTGGCCGATGCACTCCTGGAAGACGCCGGAGTCGCGGCGTTGTCAGGAACTGCATTTGGGGCGTTCGGCGAAGGCTACCTGCGGTTCAGTGTTGCGAATTCCATCGAGAATATCCAGATCGCGCTCGACCGCATTGATCAGTGGACCAGGACGAATTTGTAGATCATCGTTGAGTTGGGTGTTGGGCCCGCTGCGAGGCGGGCTTTTTCGTGGGCGCCGTCGAATGTACGCGGGCACATTCTGGCGGCATCAGGGAATTACATGCCAGAGAAAAAGTTCCAGGTCTTCGCCACGGCTGACATCGGTGAACCTGCCTTTCATCGCCTGCGCGAGCGCGGTTACCAGATCGAGGCTTATCCCCAGCCAGAGCCGCCGCCGAAAAGTCTGATCGTCGAGAAGGTCCGCAGCGGCATCGACGGTCTTATCACCACACTCCGCGACAAGATTGACGCCGAAGTTTTTGAGGCGGGCAAAGGAACGCTGAAGGTCGTAGCACAGTACGCAGTGGGATTCGACAACATCAATCGCGCCGATGCCAACCGATACAGGATTCCGTTCACCAACACCGCCGATGTGCTGACCGAAGCCACCGCGGAGTGGGCCTTCTTTGCCCTGGCTGACCTGGCGCGCAAGCTGTGGAGTGCGGAACATCTAGTCCGCGAAAACAAGTGGGGTTATTGGCATCCCTACCTGCCGTTTCTGGGCGACGAAGTCACTGGCAAGACCATGGGTGTACTGGGCACCGGGCGCATCGGGCAGGCGGTCATCAAGAAGTGCCTCGGCTTCGACATGAACATTCTGTGCTATGACGCCATGGGCACGAATGAAAAGCTGATCCGCGGCGTCCAGCAGCAGATGGAGTTGCGCTACGGCAGCGGCATGCAGCGTGAGCGCACTTCGATCAAGTACATGTCCATCGACCAGGTTCTGCGCGAAAGTGACTTCGTCAGCATTCACCTGCCGTTGCTGCGCGAAGGCGAGAGCGACACGCCCACCTATCACCTGATCAATGAGGGGACGCTACGCATGATGAAGCCGACGGCTTACCTGGTGAATACGTCGCGCGGGCCAGTCGTGGATGAGAGAGCTTTGGCCAAGGCGCTCAAAGAGAAGTGGATCGCCGGAGCGGCGCTGGATGTGTTCGAAACCGAGCCCTTGCCGCCTGATTCTCCCCTTCGCGACCCTGACATCGAGGATCGCTGCCGGCTGTATCCGCACTTTGCCAGCGCTGCGCGCATTACGCGGCTGTCGGTCGATCCTAACTTGGGAATGGCGGGTCGCTGCGTTCAAGGCCTGATCGATGTGCTGGAGCACAACTACGGCGGAGACATCAGTCACATGCCCTACGTGGTGAACAAGGAAGCTTTTCGGTAGGATGGCGACGGTCCCCTAGGCACCATGGCCGGACCTGACTCTGGCGCGAGGCCGCGATGAACGGCAGACAGGGGCCGGCATCGGCATCGATGGCGGCGACAAGTACAATGTCTTCCATGCCCGATGAGCTTCTTCGTTACCGTCCTGAATTCCCCATCCTTGAGCGCACGACGTACCTCATCAGCAACTCCCTGGGGGCCATGCCGCTCGGCGTAGAAGACGCACTGCATCACTACACCGAAATGTGGAGCACTCGCGGCGTGTGCGCCTGGGAGGACGAATGGTGGATGCTGGCGTCGCAGGTGGGCGATGAGATTGGTGCGCTGATGAATGCGCCTCAGGGCTCGGTCGCGTGCCTGGTCAACGTGACCACGTGCCAGGCGACGGTGGCTTCGTGCCTCGAATTCAGCGGACGGCGCAACAAGGTGGTTTACTCCGACCTCAATTTTCCTTCGGTCATGTACTTCTGGGAGGCACAACGTTCGCGCGGCGCCCGCGTTGAGATGGTGCGGAACGACGACGGTATCCATGTCAACACCGAGCGCCTGCTGGATGCCATCGACGCGGAAACGGTTATCGTTCCCATTTCGCACGTTATCTTTCGCAGCGCGTTCATTCAGGAGGTGGAGGCCATCGTGGAAAAGGCGCACCGCGTTGGTGCATACGTGCTACTGGATTCCTTCCAGGCTCTCGGTACCCTGCCTTTCGACGTGCAAGAACTCAACGTGGACTTCTGCACCGGCGGCGTGTTGAAGTGGCTTTGTGGCGGACCCGGAACTGCATACCTCTATGTGAGGCCGGATTTGGCGAAGAAACTGGAGCCGTCGTTTACCGGATGGTTCGGCCACGAGAATCCCTTCGGCTTCGAGACCGGCGCCACACGTTACACGCCGACCATCTATCGCTTCACGCAGGGGACCTCCAACATCCCGGCGTTGCAGGTGGCGCGGCCGGGCGTGAAAATCATCGCCGAGGTTGGCGTGGACAAGATCCGCGAAAAGTCAAAGCGGCAGACGGCGCTGCTCATCGAGAAGGCCGACCAGCACGGCTGGCGCGTTAACACGCCCCGCGATCCGGATCGACGCGGCGGTACGGTTTCGATTGATATGCCTAATGCGGAGCAGGTTTGCTCTGAGCTGCTCAAGCGCGACGTTCTCGTGGATTACCGTCCCAAGGCGGGCGTGCGCTTCTCGCCACATTTTTACAACAGTGACGAGGAGCTGACGAAAGCCATGGAGACGGTCGAAGACATTCTGAGCGAGATGAAGGTGGGAGCGTAACTTCCGAGGGTCGGCTACCCAGATTCAGGGTTGACGATTCGCCTTTTATTCGCTGAAAATAAGAGCGGAGGCGCGCAACCATGGCTCTTACCCGGCGTCAAAAACAGGTATACGACTTCATCTCCGAGTTCGTGGACAGGAATGGTTATTCGCCTTCGTACGAGGAGATTGCTGATGGACTCGGCCTGAGCTCGCTGGCGACCGTCCACAAGCACATCGGCAATCTCGAACAAAAGGACCTCTTGCGGCGCGACTACAACCGCAGCCGTTCCATCGATTTGCTAAAGCCGCGCGGGCGTATGAAACAGGCATTCGCCGCTGCAGCCGAATCCAGCATGACCTTGCCGCTCATGGGACGAATTGCCGCCGGCCATCCGCTGGAGGCGCTGGAGAACCCCGAATCCATTTCGCTGTCCGACTTCACCCGCTCCAAGGATGTTTACGTACTGCAGGTGACCGGCGAGAGTATGCAGGACGAGCACATCGTGAATGGCGACTATGTGCTGGTGGAGAAGACCAAGGTCGCGCACGACGGCGAAATCGTGGTTGCGCTGGTCAACGGCAGCGATGCTACGCTTAAGCGAATTTACGTTGAGGGAAGCAAGATTCGTCTGCAGCCTTCCAACGCTACGATGCAGCCGATCGTGGTTCCCGCTGCCGCAGTGCAAATTCAAGGAAGGGTCATCGGAGTCTTGCGCAAGTACTGAGTCTGCATTCGCCGAAAGGGCTTACAGTTCGCGTCACTCTGGTAGCAAGAATATCTCCCCAAGAACGAATGGCGCGGCCCGCAGCCGCGCCAACAAATTCCCAACCCTTAGATTACAGATTCTTGTCCAGCGCCTCTTCGATCTTTTCCCGGGACACATAGCCAACGATCTGCTCACGCACCTGCCCGCCCTTGAAGACGAGCAACGTGGGAATACCGCGTACTCCATAACGTTGCGGCGTCGCCGCGTTCTTGTCCACGTCCATCTTGCCAATGGTCACGCGGCCGTTGTAGCTCTGCGCGACTTCATCTACGATCGGGGCCAACGCGCGGCACGGTCCGCACCAGGTGGCCCAGAAATCCACCATCACCGGCTGTTCTGACTTCAACACGAGCTGATCGAAATTCGCATCCGTTACTTCTACAATTGCTTCACTTGCCATTATTCCTCCTGAGGGGTCTCGGCCGAACTCCTTCCGGCCCTCCCGTGGCGCGTTTAGGGTAACAATTTCATCCTATCATCCACAGTGTAAAGATTAGATGCGCCAGTGTACTGCAGGACGCATGCGCGTCAAAGGCGCATTTTTGGCGGGGAGGATGACCGGCCCGGACGACGCCGGACACTGGTATGCGTGCGCAAAAATCGAGAGCGCTCTGCGGATTGCGCAGAGCGCCCGGAAGGCAGCCCTCCCCCAGAACTGCCTGACTGCGTTCATCATTGTGCCGTGATTCTTCAGTTTTGTAAATAGTTCTTCGGTAACAAATTGGTAACCTACGGTAACTGCTCGTAAAGGCGCATCTCTATAAATTTCTTCTACATTTTGGCCCAAAACGAAACTCCCAGGAACCGCCTGCCCTTTGGCCTCTGCTATGTATCGCGCAGTTACGTGTGAAGCTCGTCCAGTGTGCTGGCAAGCAATTCCGCTGGATGAAAGACTGCGCGGCCCATCCCGGCCAGGAGTTGCTCGTGGCATGAGATGCCGCTTGCAACCAGCGTGCGCGGTCCGCCTTCCTGGTCGGCGCGCCGCACTTGCGCGAACAGGTCCTCGCCCACAGCCATGCTGAGCTCGTAATACTCGTACTTATATCCGAAGCTACCTGCCATGCCGCAGCACTCGACCGATGAGGTCACGACGTCGAAGCCCGCTGCCCGCAGCACCTCGATGGTCTGCGATGCGGAATTGCACGTTCTCTGCTGGCAATGCGAGTGGTAGAAAAGCCGCGTTCCATGGGGGCATTTGCCGGCGGGAAACAGCTTGCCCAGATCTATGCCTCGTTCCTGCGCAACACGCCACAGATACTCCAGCGGCTCGAAGCTGCTCTGCGCCAGTAACGCCTGCGTGTTATCGCCGTCCAGAAGGTGCTTGAAGTCAGAGCGAAGCATGGCCAGAACGCTGGGCTCCAGCACGACAATCTTTCTTCCCTCGTCCAGGTTGCGACGCAGGACTGGCGCGAGGGCACGTGCTTCGCGCCGGGCGGTCTCCAACATGCCCTGTGACATGGCAGCGCGGCCATCGGGCATGGCGGGACTGAGCACCACGTCGAGGCCAATGGCGCGCAAGACACGAATGCCAGCCATGCCTCGCTCCGGCGCGCCGTAGTTGGTGAAGACATCGGCCAGCATCACGACACCGGGTTTGATCGTGCTCTCCCTTGCGACCTTCTCCGTGCGGTAAAGCTGCTCCCACGTCTGTTTCGGAAAGGGGGGCAGTTCGCGCCTGCGATCCACGCCAAAGGCGCTCTGCATCACGCTGCGCGCACCCGGCAGATGTGACGACGCGTTGGCGAGGGAAGCGAATCTGGTACCCCACTTGCCGAAGCTGTTGTAATTGCCGAAGAACTGCTTCTGTAGCGGCGCCACGGAATCATCCGGGGCGCTGCCCGTCACTTCGCCAAACAGGAACTTGATGGGCGACGAGCCCTGCGAGTGGTTCAGGCGTTGGCGCAGGTTTTCATTGAGCCACGGAATATCAATGCGCACCGGGCAGTTGGGCACGCAGCGCGAGCACGCCGTGCAAAGGTCACTGAAACGCGCATTGAAGAGCGTGCCCGTTCCCGCTTCCCATGAGCCGCCAATTCCTCCGGAGTACGTCTCCCCGCCAAAGGCATGGCCGCCGACGGTCTCGAAGTTGGCGCACGAGTTCAGGCAGGCGCTGCAGCGGATGCAATACAACGCCTCATGCAGCACGGGATCGTCGCGCATGCGGCTGCGCCCGTTGTCGATCAGCACCATGTGGAACTCGCGCTCCCTGGCCGGTTCCTTGCCGGGCGCGGCGAAGGTCGGCGCCTTCAGCGGCGGATGCAGAATACTCACGTAGGAGGTTAGGGGCTGTCCGGTCCCGCTTCTAGGCAGCAATTCGATGAAGGTGGCGAAGTCCGTACGCGAGGGCACTACTTTTTCGATGCCGGCAACTGCGATGTGCAGAGGGGGCAGCGTGTAAGTCATGCGGATGTTGCCCTCGCTCTCCACCAGCATGATGGAACCGCTGTCGGCGGCAACGAAATTCGCGCCGGAGATGCCGGCATCGGCGGCGATGAACTGCTCCCGCAGGATTTCGCGCGCGAACTTCGTCAACTCCTCGCCGGTGTCGAGTGGCAGGTCGGTGTTGAACTTGCGCTTGAATAGAGCCGTAATGCGCTCGCGTGAGTAGTGCAGCGCCGGCGCGACGATGTGTGAGGGCTGCTCGTCTGCAACCTGCAGGATGAACTCCGCCAGGTCGCTCTCGGCCACCTTGATGCCTGCTGCCTCCAGCACATGGTTCAACTTGATCTCTTCTGAGGTGATGCTCTTGCCCTTCACCACCAGCTTGACGTTGTGGCGCGTCAGCACATCCCGGATGTAGGCGTCGGCCTCAGCGGCGGTCTTCGCCAGATAAAAATGTCCTCCATTGGCGCGCACGCTGGCTTCAAGCTGGCTCAGCAGCGCGGGCAGGTTCGCGATGGCCTTTTCCTTGATCTGGCGGGCACGGTCCTTCAGTTCGTCGTAGTCGGGGAGGCGAGCGATCGCGGCATAGCGGTTGTTGTTGAAGGTCTGCGTGTTGTGGCGAATGGCAGCGCTCTGGACCTTCAGGGTCATGCGGATGGCTTCAAGCAGCTTTTTCTTGTCGCTCTTGTTAGCCACCTGGCGCGGGCTGATCTCGGCGGGACTAACGGATGTGGCCATGCTCACCTCAACACGACGATGTGCAGTTTATGTGGGCCGTGGACGCCGCGCACCAAGGGGCCCATGTCGGCAGTTGCGCTGGGGCCTGTGACGAAAACAAAGTCGCGCGTCAGGCCTTTGCCGCTGAGGACATCGGCGCGAAAGAGGTCGCGGGGCTGCGGCACAATCGTCTCCGCAGCGACCACGGCAATCTGCAGCGGCGCCAGCAGGCTCACCATTCCGGTGCGTTGGTAACTGATATCCACGCAAACCGAACCGGTGCGCGCAACTCCAGCGAAGGCTTCGGTGACTCCCGCAGCAGAGTGGACCAACTCGTCCGCAGTCGCGTCAGCCAGAACTCGCGGATCTTTCGCGAGTTCGCTGAACAACGCAACCGGCAAGTCCTGGGGAGGAGAATAGAGGATGCGATGGGCATCCTTGGCGGCGCCCAAGATGGCGTCACACAACGCCGCAGGAGTGCGGTCAACAACCTCGACAGTGGCAACTGCCTTCCGTGCCGAGTCCGTGAACTCCTCGATTAGAGAAACTTGCTCCATGACTGCCTGCATAATCACCGCAGCTTATACCTTTCGTTGATCAAAAGCACGGCTTTCCACTCCGTTCCCCGCCCACGCGCGGCGCGCTAGCGAGCGAATCGTGCCCGAAGGCCATATTTACCCTTTGGTAAATCTTTCATAGAGCAAAGGCACACTTGCCATTGTCGACAGCTCATCGCGAATCGGTTTTACCCCCCTCCCAACTGAGCCCGCAAAATATTGAAAACACACGGTAAATTTAAAATCTTACTCGCAAAATCTTCCATCCAAAGGAGTTAAATCTCATCTTATTGCATTCAAAAGACTTACATGTTAGGATATTCGTTTACTCGCCATTCCGTCGAGGACTATATTAGCCAAGTAGTTATCCTTGTCCAAGATCACAAATCTCAAATCCCGACCATTTAGACCCTGATCTTTGAGCTGGAACACCCCTAAGACGGTACTTGGGCCACGCTTCGGGGCCTAAGAGACACTGAGCCTCCGGTGGCCAGTCTACTGATCGGGTGGTCACGGCTGTCTGTGAAGTCGGTCACATCGGGTTGTGATCGCGCTCCGCCAATTGGGGCGCCAGGAACACCAGCCCGCCGGTCACTTGGAAGCAAGGCACGGCTCCTGCTTCGGCTTGGGAGAGAGGAGGAAATATGAGGGACCAAGCCGGGCGATCGCGGCGAGCAGCTCGTCATCACGGTTGCCGATGTTGTCGTACACAATTTTTCCGCTGGGGTCGATCAAGATGGTTCGAGGTATGCCGCTGGAGCCGCCGAACGCTTTAGCTGCCGCCCCCTCGTCGTGGAAGTTGGACCATGCGTATCTCTTCTTGGCGAGGAAGTCGGTAGCATCCTTCGCTTCTTCGTCCTGGTCGATGGTGAGCAAGACGAGGCCCTTGTCCTTGGTTTGCTCATAGATGTGCGCAAGTTTCGGCATGCCTTCGACGCAGGGCGCACACCACGTAGCCCAGAAATCCACCAGCACAGGCTTGCCGCGGAAGGACTCCAACGAGACCTGCTTGCCGTCAGCGGCTTTCAAGCTGAGCGACGGAGCAGTTTTGCCGGTCAGGTCTGGTCGCATGTGCTCGGGAAACTTATCCACCAGCTTCGCATCTTGCGGCGCCGTGAAGGAAAACAGAGCAGGGTCAGGATCTTGCAGATCAAGTTCCGTTACTGGATAGGTAGTGACTCTTTCGAAGTAAACCGGAATACCGGCTTCCTCGGAACCGCCCATGTATGCGTGCGTCCGATCGACGTGTTTCACGACGGTCATCCTGGACTTGTCAATCCAGATGGTTTCTTCCGAGGAAGAATTGCTGGAGCCGGGATGCTTGAGGTCCGAGGTCGTCATTCGAACAACCAGGCAGGGAATCTGGCGGCCGTCGAGGGTGACCACTTCGTCGGGAAGTTGCGTTGCCGACTTGTAGTGGTTGGCCAGGCTGGCAAAGGAATCGCGCAAGTGCTTAGCCTGGAAGGCTTCTATCACTGGCCCCGGAATCTTCGGCGGGTGCAGATCAGGACCATCAGGAGATACGGGCTTCTGGGTGTAGAGATGAGCTCTAACATCGTAAAGCCATTCGGTCTTGCCGTCGGATACATAGACCGCTGAACCCAAACTACCCTGGCCTTCGAAACGGTAGCGATTGCCAGGCCCTTCAGTAGCGATCAGGATGAGTTCATTCCAATTATGTTCAAACTCCTGGCTTTCGGTGCCCTCCTCGATGGACTTGATGTGGTACGACTTGGCGTCGGCGTAGCGCTGGCTCACCTGTTGCAGGAGGGTGAGAGCGTCAGATGGACCAGATGCGGGAGACTGAGCGAGGGCGACGGCTGAGATGATCGGCGCGGCCAGGCCAAGGGTGACCGTAAGGAGCTTCATGGGAATCTCCTGATTCCGCGTAGTATAGGCCGAATCCGAGGGTAAGGCTTTGGAAATTTGCTGTGCGGCTTACAGCCATCCCTTAGCCCGCGCGATGCGGGCGGCCTCGGTGCGGTTGGACGCGCCGAGTTTGCTGATTGCCTCCGACAGGTAATTCCTCACCGTTCCCTCGGACAAGCTCAGCTCGGTCGCGATGTCGGAGCTGGCCATGCCTTCTCCGGCGAGCCGCAGCACCTGACGCTCGCGCTCGGTGAGGGGATCGGGTTCGTCTGTCCAGGCTTCAGCGGCCAGTTGGGGATCGATGACACGCAACCCGCGATGCACGCGACGCACCGCCTCCGCGAGTTGTTCCGCAGGCATATCTTTGAGGAGATATCCGGAAGCTCCGGCATCGAGGGCGCGGCGCAGATACCCGGCGCGGGCGAAGGTGGTGAGAATGATGACGCGCACAGGCACACCACGGCGCTTGAGTTCAGTCGCGACCTCGAGCCCGGTCAGCGTTGGCATTTCGATGTCGGTGATGAAGACATCGGGGCGCGTCTGCTGCACGGTACGCAGAGCTTCGTCGCCGTTGCGGGCGCGGGCGATGACCTCGACGTCATCCTCCATTTCGAGCAAAGCGGCGAGCGCACCCAGCACCATGGCCTGGTCCTCGGCAATGACGACACGAATCTTGTCGCGTTTAGCGGGCGGCACCCTCTCAGTTTCGCAGAGCGGAGGCGGCCGAGGCGAGAGGCAAATGAATGAGGAGGCGGGTTCCAGCCCGGGTCTGACGCTGGAGCGAGCCGCCAATAGCCTCCAGGCGCTCGCGCATGCCGCGCAGGCCGTTGCCCTCGGGCGCGTCCGCGCCCCGGCCATTGTCGGCGATCTCCAACGTGCAGGCTTCCCGGTCGCGGCTGAGCCGGACGCTGCAGCGCTGGGCTTGGGCGTGGCGAACGACGTTGGTCACGGCCTCGCGAAGGGCCAGGGCGAGCACGTCCTCCTGCGCTGGGCTGAGGGAAACCTCCGCCATGGCGCAGTCCACTGTGATTCCGGCGGTTTCCAGGGTCTGGCGCGCGCGGATGAGCTCCGCAGCCAGCCCCTTCCCGCGGTAACCGCTGATGGCTTCGCGCACATCAGCCAGGGCGGCGCGAGAGGTCTGCTCCACATCCTGCATCTCATGCTTGGCGCTCTGCGGATCACGGTCCACCAGCTTGCGCGCCAACTCCGCCTTGAGGGTGATAAGCGACAGCGTGTGACCCAGCAGATCGTGCAGATCGCGAGCGATGCGCTCGCGCTCGGCAACCTTGGCCAGGTGCTCAATCTCTTCGTTCGCTACTCGCAGCTTCTCGGCGGCACAATGACTGAGCGCGCCGTAGTGGTTCCCGAACCCCACCAGGATGATCAAGAGCAACATCGAGCCCCAGAAGGGTAGAGGCAAGTGGAGGCGATAGACGTAGTAGCCGAGGATGGCGAGGTCGAGGCCGATCAACAGGGAAACACGGCGCAGGTTGGTGTGGAATCCGGCGGCAGCCGCCGCGTAGATCAGAAACCCCACTGCACCGTCGTTCAGCGGCACAAAAATCGCGGCCATGGTCATCATGGCCAACATGCTCATCAGCTTATAGGGCTCGGGACGGGAGAAGGCCTGAAGGTACAGCAGAATGAAGACAAACCCGGCAAGCGTGTTGATCGCCCAGCCCAGGGGACCGTAGTGCTTCCACATCGGGCCAACGAAAAACCAGACCATGAAAGGAAGCCAGATGAGCGGCATCCAGCGATGCTCGTCGTCGTTGGGATACAGCTTCCACCAGAATGCTTTCAGGGTCCTCATGGCCAATGTCAACGTCCTTCCCTATTGTCGTCTGGAGTGGGCACCCGGCACAACGGTATACCAAATCACGGCCACGACTGCGATGCTCAGCCCGAGTACCATGGTGTGACCGCTTAGAGTCAAGACGAGAAAAATCACCATCGCAATCGCCCACAGAATCCATTCAGTCCTTCTGCTCAGCATCTTGTACCTCCTATTGGCTGTCCCGTCTTTAACCATCCGCCGTCGGCCAAGCTCGCTTCGCTCTTCGCCCTTTTCTACAGACTTACTGGCTACTGGTGGTTACTGACTACTGACTCATCCGTAGGTTTTTCCTTCATCGCGCCGGTATCCCCATGCCGCCAGACCCAGGAACACAAGTGTGAAGGCAAACAGAGCCTCGATGTGATGCCACGCCGGAGCGGGATGACTCACCATCCCGACGGTACTCAGCGCCAACTGAGCAAGGTGATATGGCGGCAACGCCCTTGCCAGCGTTTGCAACCCATGAGGCAACAGGAACAGGGGAATCCACAGGCCCGAGCAGAAAGACATGGGCAGATAAATCAGGTTGACCAGCCCCGGAGCCGAATTCGGTTTGGCGAAGTAGCCGATGGCCATGCCCATCGCACTGAACGGGATGGCCCCCGCGACGAGAATGCCCACGAGTTTCGCGGCGGTTGCCATCGGCATCCGCACGCCGCCGAGGGTGAATCCTATGGCCAGCAATAACAGCATGATGACGGTGCTGAAAACCACTGCAGAGAACAGTTTTCCAACAAAGTAGGCGGACACCGGCATAGGCGAAGCTCGCTTTACCTGCATCCAGCCTTGGCCGCGCTCGATGGCCAGGCTGACCCCAAAGCCGAAGAGCGCCACAGCGATCACCCCGAAGCATCCCATGGTCGCCAGCATGTAGGTTGCATTGTCGTTGCGGCCGGAAGCGCTGTTGTTTCCTAACACAACACCGAACAAGACGTAAAACATCACCGGAAAGGCAACGGTTGAGATCGCATACACCGGAATGCGGGTGTTCTTCAGCAGCTCGTACTTCGCTTCTTTGAAGTAGAGCGCAATGGTGCGCGATAGTGAGCGCTGAGAAGCAAGGACGAGAGTCGGAACGGTAACAGCAGCGGCCATGTCAATTCCTTCCGTTGGTCTCGGCGTTGTTTTGGGTAAGCGCCAGGAACGCCTCTTCCAGGCCTGCGTTGGTAACTTCCAGATCGGCCAGCCAGGGATCGCGCTGCAGCAGTTCGCGCAACACCGGCTCGGCGACGCTGACCTGCAGCTCGAAGGCATTGCGGTCGGCCTTCCCGTTCAGGACGCCGGGGATCTCACGGATTTCCTCGAGCGAAAGCCGGCTGGTGCAACGAATCTGTTTGCCCATGGTCCGGGCCTTGATCTCTGCAGGCGTGCCTTCAGCGACGATCACGCCCTTGTCGAGTACGAGAATGCGGTCAGCCAGCACATCTGCTTCGGTCAGGTAATGGGTGGTCAGAAGGACCGTCTTGCCGCGCGCGATGAGGATTCGAATTTGTGACCACATCAGGCGCCGGGCTTCCACGTCCATGCCGACAGTCGGCTCGTCGAGAAACAACAGATCCGGATTGCCGCAGATGGCGATGCCGAACAATACGCGCTGCTTCTGACCACCCGAGAGCTCGCCAAAGGGGCGATTCTTGATGTCCTCGATGCCAGCCATTTGAAACGTTTCCTGCAACGGCAGCGGGGCCGGATAGTAGGACGAAAACAGGTCAATGTGCTCGCGCACCCGCAAAGTTTCAGGCACGCGTCCGACCTGCAACATGGCGCCGATACGCGGCTTGACTGTCTCCAGATAAGGATCGGCGCCAAAGACCGAGACCCTTCCGGAGTCAGGCCGGGCCACGCCAAGAAGCGTGCGCACCAGCGTCGTCTTGCCGGCGCCGTTTGGACCCAGCAGGGCCAGCAGTTCACCAGCCCGAATTTCCAGGTTGAGATCGCGGAGAGCCACGATTGCGCCGTAGCTCTTGGTAAGGTTGCGTGTCGTGGCCACGCTGACCGACCGTAGGGCTGGTGCGCTGCGCGGCATTTCGGTTATTGCGGTCGACATCGTTCACTCCCGTGCTTCGATTTCCTCAAGCACGGGAGCCATCATCGGTCATTCGGAAACTGGGCAGTAGTGTGGATTGTCAGGCGGGGTAAGTGACAAATGTCATGAGGTTGAGGTCGCCCTTCGCTGTTTGCTCTTTGAATTCACTAAAACCTAAACGCTTAGGATTGTGATATCTTGGTGGTGTGCCGACCGTTCTGAGGTTTCTCGGTTACAGGGTGATAATTTACCCGAACGATCATCGGCCGGCTCACGTCCACGTCATCGGGCATGGTTGTGAGGCCGTATTCAATCTGAATTGTCCGAAAGGGCCGGTCGCACTGCGGGAGAGCTATTGGTTTCCCCGCCGTGATGTCACACGTATCAAAGCGATGTTGAGTATTAGGTTGTCGCATCTGTGCAAAGAGTGGAAGAGGATCCATGGTTAGACATGATGAATACGAGTCAGCCAGTCAGCGTGCGAGGCGGAAACGTGAGCGTAATCCCTGGGCTATCCGTGCTCGTTACGATCGGGACACGCAACGCGTCGTGGTCGGGCTGAGCACGCAGCTGGACGTGGCTTTTCCCCCGAATCTAGTCCAGGGCCTCGAGGGCGCGAAGCCTTCTCAACTTGAATGCATCGAAATTACGCCGTCGGGCTTTGGTCTGCATTTTCCAAGACTTGATGCAGACGTCTACTTGCCGGCCCTGCTGGAAGGTTTCTTCGGCTCCAAGCGCTGGATGGCGGCCCAGCTCGGCGAACTGGGCGGGAGGTCAAAGAGCAAGGCCAAAGCGGCTGCTTCCCGAAGGAACGGGAGGCTGGGAGGCAGGCCCAAGAAGATTGCGGCTCGTTAGGCGCGAGCATCAAGCCATTCTCCTGCAATAGCTTACCGCCAGCGATACCGAAATTCCCTCAAGCCCTGCGGCTCCCGGCGCGTGAGACTTGTCACAAATCCCAGTGACTGCAGTCACGGCCCTTCTGCCCACGAAAGCGCGACACTAGCTTGTAAGTGTGAGGGGCCCGATCGAGCAGCGTGCACCCCTGCCTTTTGCACCTGCCGGGCCGGAGAAAAGAGGTGAGCCGTGCTCCACGCATACCGTCTGGTGAGGTTGATTGAGAGTCATTCCGACGGCTTGGCCCGCAGCCTGCATAACCGATACAAGAATTGCAGCAAATGCTCGGCGTACGCCAACGTACCTGAGAGCGAGCTAATCGAGAAAGTGTATGAGGTCTACCGCCATCTGGGCGAGTGGCTGCTGGGCAAAACGGAAGCCGACGTTGAGCGGCGCTATCTGGAGATCGGTGCCGAGCGAGCCTCGCAGGGCGTGCCGGTCAGCCAGGTCGTGTGGATGATCTGCCTGGTACGCGAAAACCTGTGGGATTACTTGCAGAAGCACGCCGAACTGGAGCATCCGGCCGAGATTTTCGGTGAACTGGAGCTGCTCGAGATGCTCGACCAGTTCTTCCATCTGGCCATCTACTACGCGGCGCTGGGTCACGAGCGCGCGACCGCCGGCCTCACTGTAGTAACTGAAACCGTGACAGCTTAGCGAGGACCAGCGCATGTCCTGGACCGATCAATATCGCAGCAAACTGATGACTGCACGCGAGGCCGTTTCCTGCGTGGAATCGGGGATGCGTCTGTACATTCACCCGGGCTGTGCTGAGCCGGAAGCCCTGGTAGAGGCGCTGATGGTGCGTGCGCCCTTCGTCAAAGACGTCGAAGTCATGCACCTGCTCACGCTGGGCACGTCTCCGTATTGCGTCCCCGAAATGGCCGAGCATTTCCGCCACAATGCCCTGTTTGTCGGCGGCAACGTACGCGAGGCTGTCAATGACGGCCGGGCCGACTATACGCCGATTTTCCTAGGCGAAGTCGAAGCGCTGTTCGAAAGCGGCGAGATGCCCATTGACGTTGCGTTCATTCAGGTATCACCGCCCGATTCCCATGGCTATTGCAGCTTCGGTGTAGGCGTGGACTGCACGCTCACGGCCGCAAAATGCGCCCGTCACGTGGTGGCCCAGGTGAACGCGCAGATGCCGCGGACCTACGGCGACAGCTTTATCCACGTCAGCGACATTGACACCATCGTGGAAGTCTCGCGCCCGCTGTGCGAATTGCAGAAGCAGCCCAGCAGCGAACTGTTTCGTGCCATCGGAATGCAGGTTGCTTCCCTGATCGAAGACGGCGCCGTGCTGCAGTTGGGGATCGGCGGCATCCCGGACGCGATCCTGCCCAACCTGATAGACCGTAAGGACCTGGGTGTGCACACCGAAATGCTCTCCGACAGCGCCATTCCACTGATCGAGGCGGGGGTGATCAACGGGCAGCGCAAGAACTTCAAGCCACGCAAGGTCATTCTGGGCTTTGTCCTAGGCACAAGACAGATTTTCGATTTCATGGATGAAAATCCAATCTTCGAATTTCATCCTTCGGCGTACACCAACGACCCATTCCGCATCGCACAAAACGATCGCATGGTGGCGATCAACTCGGCCATCGAAGTTGATCTGACGGGCCAGGTTTGTGCTGAGTCCATCGGGCCGCATTTCTACAGCGGTTTCGGCGGCCAGCTCGACTTCATTCGCGGAGCGGCGCGCTCGAGGGGGGGCAAGCCGATCATCGCGTTGCCGTCGACAGCGAGGAACGAAACTGTGTCGCGTATCGTTCCACGCCTGGCCAATGGAGCGGGCGTGCTCACCACACGAGGCGACGTGCATTACGTGGTCACCGAATTTGGTGTGGCCTATCTACACGGACGTAACGTCCGGCAACGGGCCGAGGCCCTCATCCAGATTGCTCATCCCAAGTTTCGTGACGAATTGCATGAATACTGCGAGCGCCAGCGCTGGTTCCGGCGCAACGCGTGCGTTACAGAAGTATCAGGGTAAGGAGCTCAAGAATGGCATCGCAACCGCGCGGTAACGTAACGATTGATCCGGAAGAATGCAAGGGCTGCGGCTTGTGCGTCGAATCCTGCCCACCCAAGTGCCTGTTCCTGGCGCCGGGGCTGAGCAAGTACGGCGTTCATCCCGCCCAATACACAGGCCAGGACTGCACGGGCTGCGGGGCATGCTTCTACTGCTGCCCTGAGCCCGGAGCCATCGCGGTGTACCGGCTGGTTCCACCAGCCAAAACCACCGGTCCGGCGGTCGTGCAAAAGCAGGAGGTGGCCTGTGAGGCAACTCTGTAAGGGAAATGTCGCTGTTGTAAAGGGCGCAGTGCTGGCAGGATGCCGGGCTTATTACGGATACCCCATCACACCCGCAAGCGAGATCGCCGAATATGCCTCCCTCCTCCTGCCGGAAGTGGGTGGTACTTTTTTGCAGGCAGAGAGCGAAGTGTCGGCCATCAACATGGTGTACGGCGCGGCCTCGGCAGGAGTGCGGGTGATGAGCGCCTCGTCCGGGCCCGGCCTGAGCCTGATGCAGGAAGGGCTGTCGTACATTGCCGGGGCGGAACTGCCGTGCGTGATTGTTGACGTGGTTCGCGGAGGGCCGGGCCTGGGAAACATCGCGCCTGAGCAAAGCGACTATTTCGCCATCGTGAAGGGTGGTGGCCACGGCTGCTATCGCAATATCGTGCTGGCGCCGTCGTCGGTACAGGAGATGTTTGATCTCACTGTACTGGCCTTTGAGCTGGCGGACCGTTATCGCAATCCCGTGCTCATCATGACCGATGGCTACGTTGGCCAGATGATGGAACCGCTCGACATTCAACTCCGCAACATCGAGCCGCCAGCCAAGGGTTGGGCGGTGATGGGCAACGCAGAGACGCGGAAGAACTTGATCACGTCGATCTTTCTGGAGCCCGATGTTCTGGAAGCGCACGTCCAGAAGCTGGAAACCAAGTATCAGCTCGCGCAGGAGCTGGAGACCAGGCGCGAAGAGTATCTGACGGAAGACGCTGACGTGCTGCTGGTCGGATTCGGCATTGTCTCGCGCGTGCTGCGCACGGCGGTCGACCAACTCCGCGCGCAAGGGATGAAGGCTGGCCTGTTCCGGCCTATCACGCTGTGGCCGTTCCCCGCGCGTGAGCTGCGCGGAACCGCAAAGCATGTGAAATCGGTGATGGTGGTCGAACTGAGCACCGGCATGATGCTGGAAGATGTCAGGCTGACGCTCGATGGCGCGCTGCCGGTGGAGTTCTATGGGCGTGCCGGCGGCAACGTGCCTATGGCGGAAGAACTTACCGCGCAGGTCTTTGCGCGCATGTCGGCCCTGGTCTAGATGGGTGCCCCAGTCTACTCGCCCCCTGTTGGCGAGAGGCTGGGTAAAGGAGAAGATCGTGAACGGTTACGAAGTCATCCATGAAAAATCACCGGTATTCTACGACCGGTACGAACGCAAGGGTGAACTGCAGCACCAGACGCACTACTGCCCGGGCTGCGGGCATGGCACTGCGCACAAGCTGATTGCCGAAGCGCTCACCGAGCTGGGCCTGCAGGACCGCGCCATCTTTGTGAGTCCCGTGGGCTGCTCGGTTTTTGCCTACTACTACTTCGACGTCGGCAACGTCCAGGTTGCGCACGGTCGCGCTCCGGCCGCAGCCACGGCGCTGAAGCGGGCCCATCCCCAATCCATCGTGATTTCCTACCAGGGCGACGGCGACCTCGCGGCCATCGGCACCGCCGAGATCGTTCATGCTGCCAATCGTGGCGAGAACATTTGCGTGTTCTTTATCAACAATTCGATTTACGGAATGACCGGCGGGCAGATGGCGCCTACGACCCTGGTAGGCCAGGTGAGCACCACCTCGCCCTGGGGACGCCGCCCTGGCAACGAGGGCCTACCGCTGCACGTCTGCGAACTGCTGGCAGCACTGGAGACGCCGACCTACATCGAGCGTGTCGCCCTCAACGACATGAAGAACATTATGAAGGCGAAGAAAGCGGTGAAGAAGGCGCTGGAGATCCAGAAGAATGGCGGCGGCTTCTCGCTGGTTGAAATTCTTTCGCCATGTCCGACCATCCTAAAGATGGATCCCATCGTCGCCCGCAAGTGGGTCGGCGAAACTTTGATGAAGACCTTTCCGCTGGGCGTCTTCCGCGACCGCAAGCCGGATTTGCCGGCCAATGCCAAGGTCCCGCACAAGACACTGGCCGAGGCACTGGAGGTGGAAGAGGGCGCAACCGGAGTACCGGTAACGCATCGGCATCACCACACCCGCGACCTGACGGTAAAAATCGCCGGCTTCGGCGGCCAGGGCATCCTGCTGATGGGACAGCTGCTCGCCGAGATGGGCCTGCGCGAGCATATGGAAGTCTGCTGGCTGCCGTCGTATGGCCCAGAGATGCGCAGCGGCAGCGCCCACTGCCACGTCACGCTTGCGCATGAGCGCATCGGAACGCCGCTCATTTCGCAGCCTGAAGTACTGATCGCGATGAATGAACTCTCCCTGCGCAAGTTTGCCTCTACCGTAGTGTCCGGCGGACTCATTCTGTACAACCACAGCAACCTGCCTGAAGACTTCAAGGCTACTCAGGCGCGCGTGGTCTGCGTGCCCGCATCGGAGATCGCCGACCGCCTGGGCTCGGCCAAGGTCGCCAACGTGGTCATGCTCGGTGCCTTGTTGGAGGAGACCGAGTGCCTGCCCGGGGAGTCAGCCATTGGCGTGCTGGAGGCTACGGTTACTAATCCCAAGCTGCTCGAATTGGACAAGCTGGCAGTTGCGGCCGGGCGCGGATACATTGACAACGAAGTGGAAGTCGGCGCGCTGTCGCAGCCGGACGGATATTCGTACTGAATCGCCGTCAAGAGAACATCAAGCCCAGGGCCAATGTGATGGGTAGGAACTGGGTTGCATGGCCAAACAATACGAGGTTATTCGGCGTCCGGTCGAAAGCCGGATCCTTTTCTTCGCAGCCGGAAGGTCCTCTTCGACAGAGATCTCGCTGATCTCTACTGCGTCACGGTTAAACCTCAATGAACAGGTGAAGCGCAATACCGGGCGATTTCCAGAAGACTTTGTGTTCCGCTTGACGCCTGTGGAGTACAAGCTTTTGAGGTCGCAATTTGCGACCTCACTCTCATGTATTCGCATTGCAAACACCCTCAATCTGCCGACTCCGCCAGGAGCTTAGAGAGGGTCCGCTTATGTTTTTCGGCCTTGGACTTTCGTTTCTTGTCGCTGGGCACCGCCCGTGTAGGCGGTGGAGTGCCTATCGTCGCGCGAGCCGCTGCCTTCACGGCAGAAGTGGCACGGAACGGTTTCGGCTTGCGTCTCTTCGCTGACATTGTTTCCTGGTCCCCTGTCCAGCTGTCTGTGAATTGTAACGTCCGCCGGAAGGGCGGGCGAGATCCGAACTCCGCGCATCAGTGCACCGTAGTCAGATGCTCGAGCAGCGGCCCCAGCGCCAGTGCAGGAAAATAGCTGACCGCGGAGACAAGCAGCGCTGTCGAAGTGAGCAAGACCGCGAACGATAAGGAGTTTGTGGGCAGCGTGCCCGCACTGTCCGGCGTCGGCTGCTGGGCTGCGAATAGCCCCGCCAGCCCGAGGGCAGGAATGGCCAAGCCGAAACGGCCCACCATCATGGTGATTGCCGTTGTCAAGTTGTAAAACGGACTGTTCACATTCAGTCCCGCGAAGTTCTGCCCATTGTTCGCATTTGCCGAAGCGTAGGCAAACAGAATCTCTGTGAAACCATGCGTGCCGGTGTTAGTCACCAGGCCTGCACGTCCTGCCTTAGTCAGGACTGCCAGCGCGGTGAACAGCAAGATAGAGGTCGACCCGGCGAGAATGTATAGCATGATCATTTTGCTTTCCGACGCCTGAATGTGTTTGCCCAAATAGGCGGGCGTTCGTCCAATCATTAGCCCGGCGAGGAAGAGAGCGACCAGTGCGATCATGACAATGCTATAGATCCCCGTGCCCAGCCCTCCAAAGACGATTTCGCCAAGCAGCATGTTGACCAGCGGCACCATTCCGCCAAGCGGTGTGTAACTGTCATGCATCGAATTGTAAGAGCCGGTTGCTCCATTTGAGGTTGTCACGGCGGCCAAAACTGATGAACTGATCCCGAATCTGGCCTCTTTACCCTCCATGTTGCCGCCAGCTTGAGCGGCGCCGGTCCTTGTGTCCAAGGCGCGCGGAAGCAGCGGGTTTCCGCGCTGCTCAGCCCAGCCGCAGATGAACAGTCCCACGATGAAGAAGAAAACCATGACTTGATAGAGCACCCAGCCGTGGCGCGGCCGCCCTACCATCAGTCCGTAGGTATGGGTGAAGGCTGCTGGCAGCAAAGCGATAGCAAGTATCTCGATAAAGTTCGCCAGTGGCGTTGGGTTCTCGTACGGATGGGCGCCATTGGCGTTGAAGAAGCCACCTCCGTTGGTGCCCAGGTTCTTGATGATTTCCAGCGCTGCGACTGGGCCTTGAGCGATGCTTTGCCGCGCGCCTTCGAGGGCGGTCGCCTGAGCGTAAGGATGTACATTCAGGGGTACCCCCTGCCACACAAGGACGAGTGCTCCGACAATCGACAGTGGCAGCAGGACCCATAGGATTGATCGAACCAGATCAGCCCAGAAGTTGCCCAGGGTCTGGGCGCGATCACGCGCTACACCGCGAATGAAGCCGACACCGACTGCCAGGCCTGCTGCACCTGCAAGGAAATTCTGGACAGTTAGACCCAGAATCTGACTGAAGTAGCTCAGCGTCGTTTCTCCTCCATAAGCCTGCCAGGTAGTGGTGGTGGAGAAACTCACAGCTGTATTCACCGCCAGATCAGGCGTCATGGGCGTGGTCATGTAGGAGGGAAAAAACCAGGGCAGTAGTCGTTGCAGTCGGAGTATGAAATAGAGAACTAGAGTACCGGTCAGGCCGAAGACCACAAACGCACGGGCGTATTCCTGCCAGCCCATCTCTACCTTTGGTTTGACTCCGGTGAAGCGGTAGATGAAACGCTCCAGCGGGCATAAGAGCGGATCAAGGAGCGTGCTTTCTCCACAGAAGACACGGGCCATGTAGCGTCCAACCGGCTTAACCAATAGCGTCACCGTGAGTAGAAAAGCCGCGTATTGGACCAAAGCCGAGGAACTCATGCAGAAGATTTCCAGGACAATTGAGGTTCAGCCTGCAAACAAGGCCTCATCCAATTGGACTACCCGCCTTATAAGTTTTTCGTAAAAAGGTCGTGAAGCTGCCGTAAGGAACCGCACCGGACACCGGTTACGGCGAGGAATCGAGAGTAACCGTATATACTGCCTTGGGCTTGGTGCCCGTATGAGCACTCTTTTGCATCTCCATGCATCGGTTGGTGAAAAGCCGTGCTCCGTGTAGGTCTCACCGGCGGCGTGGCTTGCGGTAAATCCACAATCGCGGCCATGATGGTCAAGCGCGGCGCCCATTTTCTGCAGGCCGACGGGCTTGCTCATCAGCTTTACCAGCCAGGCGGAGTCACCTACCACGAAGTAGTACGGCGCTTCGGGCGCGAAATTCTAAATGAGGACGGCACCATTAACCGTACCAAACTGGCCAACGTTGTCTTCCCTGACCGCATCGATGAATTGAATGCGGTCGTTCATCCCGACGTTGTGAAACGCCAGAATCTTTGGATGGAGGAGATCGAGCGCCGGGACCCCCATGGGATTGCAATTGTGGAAGCGGCGCTACTGATCGAAGCCGGCGCCAACCAGGACTTCGATAAGGTCATCGTCGTCACCTGCGACTTGCAGCGCAAGGTCGAGCATTTCGCGCAGCGCGCCAGTGTGCCTGTCGATGTCGCGCGCTTTGAGGTGGAACGACGGAGTGCGGCGCAGTTCACCGACGAGGAGAAGGCCAGCCACGCAGACTACGTCATCGACAACTCCGGTTCGCTGGAAGATGCTGAGCGGCAAGTTGATAGCATCTGGCGTGAGCTGGAATCCTTGCGCGGTTGACCTGCGGCGACGCCGGATGCGTGACCGGCCTCGGTTTCGGTACACTTTTCCTAGCTGCGCGTCTAAGTTCTCTTGCAACTTCTGAACAACGAGTATCGGCATTTGTGACGTTATGAAATTCTTACGACCTTTCGTACTGGGCATTCTTCTCGCTGGAGCTTTCTACTGGTTCACCACCCACAACAGCAAACGCGTGGCTGCGCCGGACTGGGTGGCGCGGCCCGCCAAAGTCGAGCTTAGTGAGGCCGCTGGCCCGGAGAAGCTGGATCCCGAAGAACAAAACAATATCGAGGTGTATCACAAGGTTATTCCGTCGGTGGTCAACATTACGACCAAGACGATGGCCTACGACTTCTTCTATGGACCGGTCCCGGAACAAGGCCAAGGCTCGGGCTTCATTATCGACAAGCAAGGGCACATTCTGACCAACTATCACGTGGTTGGCGATGCGACCCAAGTCGAAGTCACTCTGCATAACAAGAAAACTTACCGGGCGGTGGTCATCGGGCGCGATCGCGGGCATGACCTGGCGGTGGTGCAAATTGAGGCTCCTGAGGTAGTTGCCGCCGTGCTGGGCGATTCCACCAGCCTGCAGGTTGGCCAGAAGGTCTTCGCCATCGGTAATCCCTTCGGCCTAGCGGGCACCATGACACGCGGCATCATCAGCTCGTTGCGCCCCATTCGCAGCCCCGAAGGCGCCTACATTGAGGAGGCGATTCAAACGGATGCGGCAATCAATCCCGGCAATTCAGGCGGACCGCTACTGAATTCGCACGGGGAAGTAATCGGCATCAACAGCATGATCGCCACAGGGGGCTCGAACCAGAGCGCAGGCATCGGTTTCGCCATCCCCATCAACACTGCCAAGGCGGTGCTCAACGACCTAATCACACTTGGCACCGTGCGGCGTCCTTCGCTGGGGATTGTTTCTTTGCCCATCGGACCGGAGTTGGCGCAGGAAATGGGTTTGCCCGCCGATTACGGCATCCTCATTGTGAGAACGCTTCCCGGCGGTGCTGCAGACCGCGCCGGCTTGCGGGGTGGCAACCAGCGCGCCTACCTGGGAGCCACGCCGATCATGATTGGCGGCGATCTTATCGTTGCCATCGATGGCGAATCGGTTGGTGACCAGCAAGACTTGGCCAATGCCATGAACAAACGCCGCGCCGGTGATACTGTGACCGTCACGTTTTATCGCAATAAGCACAAGCAGGAAATCAAGGTCGTTCTGGGAGAGGCCCGCGAGCGGGCGTAGCTATCCCCGGAGAGCCTCCAACCTCTAATCCAAATCGCGGTAGCCCAACGATACTTAATTCGTTGCCTCCTCTCGCTAGCTCGGCTATATTCATAGGCTTAGGCTATGTACGATGACTTCTTTGCGGTCGAACGCTGGAGCGGTAAGCGTGTGCGCTGCCGATATCAGGCGCTGATTGTGGCGATTGCCACGCGGCATGCTGATGCGGTTGACATCAAGTTTCTGGTGGGGGATCGCCCCGTCTGGATTGCCCTTCCTCACCCTGCATGGGTGGAATACAATCAGCGGACCGGCAGTATCATTACTGACCCCATGGCGGTCCAGATTGCCGGCCACTACCTCAAGTGGGCCATCGAATCGGGCGAGGACAATGGCCGCGAAATGTATACTTTGACGGTGCCGGAAACCCTCGACCATCTCCAGGCCGTGATGGAGGAAGCCCGCCAGGCTGTCGCCGGCTGACATCTCAGTTCTCTTGGGGACTGCCAGGCTTCACAAAACGAAGGCGTCGCTGTTCACGGGGCGGTTCTGTGATTTTCCACAGGTTGGGTTGCTCAGGCCGCTTTATCGAACCAGGGAGCTTTTATGTCCTCGATACTGCAAACTCCGGATATTGCCCAGTTACTGTCTCGGAAGAGAGTGCACCGCAACCTTTACCCAGCGCCATTGGTGGAGGCTGCCTTACGCCGTGGTGAAGCGGTTCTGGCCGCTGGCGGCTCGCTGGTTGCCGAAACTGGTAAGCGGACCGGCCGTTCTCCCAAAGATAAGTTCACGGTGAAGGACGCCATCACCTTCGATAAGGTGGACTGGGGGTCAGTGAACCAGCCGTTTCCGCAGGACAGATTCGACGCACTCTACGAGCGGGTGCTCGAATACCTGAAGGACAAGGAGCTTTTTGTCCAGGACCTATTCTGCGGCGCCGACCCGAAATACCAACTTCCCATACAAGTCATCACCGAATATGCCTGGCATAACCTCTTTGTGCGGCAGTTGTTCATTCGCCCCCGCTCCGAAGAACTGCCGGGCCACACGCCGGAGTTCACGATTGTCTGTGCGCCCAGCTTTCTGCCTGACCCCAAACGCGACGGCACCAACTCTGAAGTGTTTGTCATAGTCAACTTCGCTAAGAAACTGGTGCTCATCGGCGGAACACATTATGCCGGCGAAATGAAGAAGTCCATCTTTGGCGTGATGAATTTCGTCCTGCCACAGCGCAACGTTTTTCCCATGCACTGCTCGGCAAACGTCAGTGCGGACGGTGTGACGGCGCTGTTTTTCGGGTTGTCGGGGACAGGCAAGACCACCCTTTCCGCGGACCCAACGCGGCGGCTGATTGGCGACGACGAGCACGGGTGGAGTGCTGGCGGCGTCTTCAACTTTGAGGGAGGCTGCTACGCCAAGTGTATTCGCCTGTCGGAGGAGAATGAACCGCAGATATGGAATGCGCTGCGCTTCGGTTCCGTGCTGGAGAATGTCGTGCTGGATCCGATCACTCGCGTTGCTGACTACGACGACGAGAGCAAGACCGAGAACACCCGCGCCGCCTATCCGGTGGAGTTCATCGAGAACGCTGTTATACCCGGCATTGGCGGCCATCCCAGAAACATAGTGTTCCTCACCGCCGACGCCTTCGGGGTGTTGCCGCCCGTCTCGAAGCTCACACCCGAGCAGGCAATGTTCCACTTCATGTCGGGTTATACCGCGAAGGTGGCGGGCACCGAAGCCGGAGTGACCGAGCCACAGGCGACGTTCTCCACCTGCTTTGGTGCGCCCTTCATGCCCCTGCCCCCCAAAGTCTATGCAGAGATGCTTGGCAGCCGTCTGCGCGAGCACCAGGCGCAGTGCTGGTTGGTCAATACCGGTTGGCAGGGTGGGCCGTATGGCATCGGAAAGCGCATGAGCTTGCCCTACACGCGCGCCATGGTGAATGCGATGGTGGAAGGCAGGCTGGCAAATGTGGGGTTCGAAATCGAGCCATCCTTCGGTTTCAGCATTCCCAAGTCGGTTCCTGGAGTTCCCTCAGAGCTGCTGAATCCGCGCAACTCCTGGAAGGACAAGGCCGCGTATGACACGATGGCCGATGATCTGTCGCGGCGCTTCGCCAGGAACTTTGAGCAGTTTGACGCTCTCCGCGAGGTAAAAGAAGCGGGCCCGAAACGGGTGTCAGCAAAAGTGTGACCCTTGTAGACTCGTCGGGGAGTTAATTGCGGGCCCGTTATTTCTGAGTTCTAAGCTGGGGGACTGCGACAAGATTTGTCACTTTTGTGTAACGCGACCTTGAAATTCACGACGACCATCGAATAACTCTGTGGAGACTCCTCTCAAGTTCCGCCAGCCTTGCGCCGAAAACGTGACGCCGGCGCGGTCTCTCAATCGCGACCAATGAAAAGAGACGGACATCACATCCGAATCTTGCTGCAGAGCGCTATTATTACGGAGGATCAAAACAGCCATTTTACGGAGATGCGACTATGCGCCGCCTCGCACTTTTCTTGATTATTCCCGCCATCATGCTTCTTACGAGCGCAGCCCTGGCTCAGGAAGATTCCACATCCGGTACCGCCACGTGCAACTTTGACGCCAACAAGCAACTTGTGGCCGAGTATAAGCTGGTCAACATCAATCCCAAGAAGCCACTGTTTGGACGTGAAATTCCTTCCGGCAAAGTTTGGGCGCCCGGTGGAAAACCAATCACACTTTTTACCAACACTCCTGTAGAGATTGGGGGAAAGCAGCTTGCGATTGGGGCTTACACGATGTATGTGATTCCCGCCCCTAAACAGTGGATGCTGATCGTTTCCAGGAGCACGGACACGAGCGGTACGTACGACGAGACAATGGACCTGGTGAGGGTACCTATGGAATCCGGTGAGTTGCCCGCTCTCGAGTCGCAATTCAGGCTTACGTTTGTCCACCCGGCTCCCGATCAGTGCAGCTTACGCATGGATGTTGCGACAGTCGGGAATTGGGCAATCTTTCAGCAAAAGTAAGCCCGGGTGGCTGCAGGTTAGCTCCCGTCATTGGGGGAAGCCAGTAGTGGACCAGCCACCCCAGACATCGCGTGTTCCACCACGTGAGCCAGGCGCAACACGGTCGGTTCATCGAAGTATTTTCCAAGAATCTGCACTCCGACGGGCAATCCTTGCCGGGTCTTGCCGCATGGTACCGAAATGCCGGGAATGCCCGCCAGGTTCGCGGTCACCGTGTAAATGTCGGCCAGATACATAGCTAGCGGGTCATCCGTCTTCTCGCCGAGCTTGAAGGCCGCGGTTGGCGTGGTGGGGGTAACGATCGCGTCAACCATCTCGAAGGCACGGCTGAAGTCCTGGGCCAATAGGCTGCGCACCCGCTGCGCTTTCAGGTAGTAGGCATCATAATAGCCGGCGCTGAGCGCGTATGTACCCAGCATGATGCGCCGCTTCACTTCCGTACCCAGCCCTTTATCGCGTGTTCGACGGTACATCTCCGCGAGGCCCCCTGCATCGCCGGCACGGACTCCATAGCGCACCCCGTCATAGCGCGCCAGATTCGACGAGGCTTCGGCGGTTGCAACAACGTAGTAGGTTGGAATGGCGTATGCCGTATGTGGAAGCGAGATGGGGAGAGTTTCACATCCCGCTTTTTCCAACTCCGCGATCGCTGTCTCTACGGCAGCTCGAACCTCGGAATCGAGGCCGTCGCCGAAATACTCACGCGGTACACCGATCTTCATGCCTATAACCGGTTGGCCGACGTACGAATTGTAGTCAGGCACCGGGACATCGGCGGAGGTTGAATCCAACGAATCGTGCCCAGCCATGCACTGCAGCATCAACGCGACGTCCTTAACGGTCTTACCGAAAGGCCCTACGTGATCCAGCGACGACGCGAAGGCAATAAGTCCATAGCGCGAAACGCGTCCGTACGTCGGCTTTAGGCCGACGACACCGCAGAACGCTGCCGGTTGCCGAATCGAACCGCCCGTGTCGGAACCGATCGATGCAATTGCTGTGCCTGCGGCCACGGATGCGGCAGAACCGCCAGAGGAACCACCAGGTACGCGCGAGCGGTCATGCGGATTCCGCACCGGATGGAACCCTGAGTTCTCGTTCGACGAGCCCATGGCAAACTCATCACAATTCGCCTTGCCGAGGATAATCGCTCCGGCAGCCTCCAGACGCTGCACAACTGTGGCGTCATACGGTGAAACGAAGTTCGCCAAAGCCTTTGAGCCTGCAGTGGTGCGCACATTTTTGGTGGCGAAGACGTCTTTGACTGCAATTGGCACCCCTGCGAGGAACGGCAGGGAGTCGCCTTTATCGGCCAGCGCGTCGAGATAGGCAGCCTGCTGATAGGCGCGTTCCCTGCATAGCGTCAGATACGCGCCGATTGCACCATCTTCGGCCTCGATCTTCTGGTAAAAGGCTTCCACCAGTGAGGTCGCGGTCGTCTGTTTCTCCAGCACCGACGTGCGAGCCGAATCGACTGTAAGGGAACCAAAGTTCATTCTTTGTTCTGACGTTCGATGACTTTCGGCACTTTGAAGAAGATTCCATCCGAAACCGGCGCGTTGCACAACGCCCGGTCATGCGGAAGAGAGGGATGTAGTTCGTCGGGGCGCATCGCTGAAGTACATGCAGTCCCCTTGACGTTTCTGCCAGCCACATAACGGCTGGCAACTTGGGCCATCGGTTCCACGCTGGCGGTATCCAACTCATTCAGCCGGTCAATGTAGCCGAGAATCGAGTTCAGGTCCCTCAGCATGCGTTCCCGCTCCTGTTGCGTAAGCTCGAGGTGCGCCAGGTCAGCGACGTAGGAAACGTCCTTCTCTGTGATCATCAGTCCGCCTTCCAACGACATGCCTGTTCGGACCGCTTTCTCTCCACAAACTCGATGGCGCTTACCGGTTCTGCACTGGTCTGTTTCATGGCTGCGAGATATTGCTGGCTCAGACCCTGCAACTGTTGCTTCCATATTGCGTCAGGCACTTCGACTGTCAGCACTCCGCCGGCGTAGCCGATTGCAATCGCCTTCTCGGAAACCTTCGATCCACATGCCAGCGGCCAAGCCTGCAGGGGTGCATCACCGCCCGCCTGCCGGCGCAAGGTCTCAGCGAATATCTTCTTCAACGTTCTTCCGGCATGCTGCATGGCGTCGCACTCCGATTGTAGAGCAGTTGCCGATTTGGCGCAGTCGAGCGCCAGGAATCGCGTGAAACCGCACATAGCACACCCATTGCCGGGTGAGAACGCGTTCCACCTACGGTTGTAAACTGCATTTGGGGAGAAAGCAGATGAGTGCTGGCGAAAAAGACTCCGGTGTCGATCTCGGTACGGTCTTCGACACCCACATGAAGGCTGAGTTCGTAACGCGCGACCTGGATTCGACCATGGCCACGATGACAGATGTGCCGCATCTCATGCACGTGCCGGTGATGACAGGAGGCTATGGCCGGGATGAGATTCGTCACTTCTATGGCCAATATTTCATCGGACATTGGCCGTCCGATACGAAAATTACACCTATCTCGAGGACAATCGGCCAGCAGCGCCTGGTTGATGAGTTCATTGTGAGCTTCACCCACGACGTGGAGATGCCGGCGATCCTGCCTGGACTTGCGCCGACGGGCAGGAAAGTTGAACTGCCACACGTCGCCGTGGTCGGATTTATCGATAACAAGATAGCCTACGAGCACATCTATTGGGACCAGGCGTCGTTGCTGGTCCAGATCGGGCTGCTGGATCCGGGCACATTACCTGTTCTAGGCGCTGCCGAGGCGCACAAGTTGCTGGATCCAACGCTGCCCTCGAACCAGTTAATTCATCGCGCAGAGGGCAAGGCGGCAAATAGCCAAGACAAGAGAGGAACCGCATGGCAGAAGTAGAGTACACATCCAGTGTGCGCATCGAGCGCATCAAGGGGCCATTGCGTAGAGCGTATCTGCCCGGAGAAGCGCAGCCGGTGATGTTCAGCGTCCATGGCGGCATCGCGAGGCATTACGGCGTCGACGAGAGCCGGCTGCCTGAATCGCACGCCGCTACCATTGACTACGTCATTGCGGCCCTCGGTGGTTGAATGCTGGGCACATTTGCCGGCGCGCTGGATGCGCGCAAGGTTAATGCCAACGATGGCCGCCTGACATGCGACGTGAGTGGTGAGGTGGAAAGCGAGGGCGGAGTGCTGGTGATCAAGCGCGTGCAGGTCACCCACAGGCTACGAGCCGAGGACCCCGAAGGGGTACGGGACACAGTCGAACGGGTACATGATGTGTATGCACAGAGCTGTCCCGTGTATCGGTCGCTGAGCCCGGCATTTCAGATTACCTCTAGCGTGGAAATTGAACGCGAATAAGGTGGCGGCAGGGCGGGCTGCATAGTTGCGACGGCGCAGCCTTTGGCTTGACGGCGGGGGACCGCCCTGGGCTAGTGAGGCTGGACCTCGGCGCCTACTGTTGCATCGACTACAATAGACGCAAGGTCTGTCATGAAGTATTCGCATATTTCCCCACATTTGCTCGCGCTTTCCCTATGTCTCTTTATGTCGTTCCTGACGTTGCCAGTGTCCGCTTCCGACCGCGGCGAAGGCCCGCTTGACACCTCACAGCCGCAAGGGATCACGGTCGATGAGATCATCCAACGCTTTGCCGCAAAGGAGAAACAGTTCAAGATCGCGCGCGAGCAATACACCTATCGTCAGTCCGTAACCGTAGACACGCTGGAGGGGGAAACAGTGGATGGTGAGTTCAAGCAGGTGGTGGATGTGCTGTTCGACGACAAGGGCCACCGCATCGAGGAGGTCGTCTTCGCTCCGCAGTCCACGCTGCAGCGCATTTCCATGACCCGGGAGGATTTCGACGACATTCAGCACCGCATGCCGTTTGTCCTGACCAGCGATGAAATCCCGGAGTACCAGATTCTCTATGTCGGCAAACAGCGGGAAGACGAACTGGGCACCTATGTTTTCGATGTCGCGCCCAAGCAGATCCAGAAGGACAAGCGTTACTTCCAGGGTCGCATATGGGTGGATGATCATGACTTCCAAATCGTCAAGACCTATGGCAAGAATGTCCCCGACATTGGGGTAGGCAAGAAGCGAGGCGGCCAGGAGAACCTCTTTCCGAATTTCACCACTTGGCGGCAGCAGATCGATGGTAAGTACTGGTTTCCTGTCTATACCCGGGTAGATGACGAGCTGCACTTCTCAAGCGGTGACGTCCACGTGCGGCAGGTGGTGAAGTACAGCAACTACAAGCGATTCGGATCGAACGTCAAGATCACGTACGAAGGACAGGAAGTCTCGAAGGAACAGCCGCAGTCGGGCACGCAGAAGCCGGGTACCGTCCAGGGGACCCAGCCTCAACCGAAGCAGTAGCGGCCGTACGCTTTGCCTCACACCCGCGTCTTCCGTGGGCATGTAGCCGGTTAGCAACTCCATTGGTTGTTTGGGGGCGCCAATCAACGTATCTGCCATGAACGTGTATCCCATCAAATCACTGCGGGGCAGCGCGCTCGAGCAGGCATTTGTCCTGTCCTATGGATTGGAGCACGACCGCCGCTGGATGCTGGTAGATCCGGAGGCACGCATGATTACACAGCGTGAATGTCCACGCCTGGCGACGATTACTCCAGTGCTGGACGCGGAAGGCTTGCGAGTAAAGACGTCAGGTCAGAACGACGTTTTCGTTCCCTATGAAGGCGCGAGTTGGACGGACAACGAAGTGGTCGTGGACGTATGGGGACATTCCTATGTCGGAGTTGCCGCGGTCCCGTCCATCGGTGAGGCGCTGAGCGAAGTGATCGGAATGCCGTGCCGGCTGCTCTCTATCCGCGCTGATGTTTTCCGCGTCAAACGCGATGTCGCCTTCCATGACGACTCTCCTGTACTGATCATCAGTGAATCATCCCTGGAGGAGTTGAACCGGCGACTCGATGTCCCGTTGCCCATGAACCGGTTTCGGCCCAACATCGTAGTGCGGGATGCGGCTCCGTTTGACGAGGATGGATGGCAACGAATCGCCATAGGTAATGCCCTCTTCCGCGCCGTTAAAGCCTGTGAGCGCTGCGTCATTACCACGGTTGATCAGGCCACAGGAACCCCCAGCGGTCCTGAGCCGCTGGCAACCTTGGCGAAGTTTCGTCGCAAACGGCAGGGAGTCGCATTCGGCCAGTACTATCGTCCGGAACAGGCTGCTGCAACCATACGAGTCGGCAACCAGGTGACCCTGCTCGGCGCCAGCTCCCACCAAATTGCCGTCCCGTCGAGTTGATGCCAGCCGGAGTAACCCTTTAGCTCACCCGTAGCTCTCCATCGGCTGACATCACTGCGTGGGCTGCACCTTCGGCGGAGGCTCGTGAATGGTGGCGACCACCTTTTTCATCTGCTGGAACTTGCCGGTCTGATAACCATAGGTCCGCTGCGGCAAACGTGCCGCCTCCTGCGCGATGGCCTTCTCGCGATTTCCAGGATTGGGATGGTCGGAAAGGAACTGGGGAGCTCGCGCCCCGCCCTCAGCGTTGAGCTTCTCGAAGAACTTTGCCATCTCCATCGGATCGTAGCCTGCTTCAGCCATCAGGTGGGAGCCCATCAGGTCGGCCTGGCTTTCGGCGGTACGCGAAAACTTGAGCAGCACACTGTTGGCGCCCAGTCCGATGCCGAGTTGCGCCAGCTGTCCCATTGTTCCGCCGCTCCCGAACACTTCGCCAGCGAGCATCGCCGGTAACTCGATCAAGTTGGCTTTCGATGCCTGGTTGGTGCCGTGACGTAGAATCACGTGCGACATTTCGTGTCCCATCACACCCGCCAACTGCGCTTCGTTGTCAACCACCCGAAGCAGCCCCGTGTTGATGAACATTGGTCCACCGGGGAGCGCGAAAGCGTTGATGCTGGGGTCTGCGACGACCTCGAAACTGAAAGGGAAACCACTCTCCTTCGCCTCTTGCGAAGCAGCCAACCGCTTGCCCACGGCGTTCACGTAGGCAGTGAGCGTCGGATCATTAACGATGATCATCTGCTTGCGCACCTGCACCGCGCTTTCCTGCCCGAGCTGCACGTCCTGCTGCTTGGTGAAGAGATTGAAGCCGGGCTTGATTTGTGTTGGTCCTTGGGCAAGGACGTCGGTGGCAAGGAACAACAAAGCAATAAAAACGAGCGTGCCGAAGCGTTTCATAAGGATGGCAGCGGCCGGATTCGCAATGCTGGCCTCCTTCTCAGTCGCCTTGCTCGAGTTACGCAGGTCACCCAGCTTCGATTCTATAATGGACCCGGTTTGCAATTCTTAGGCGATCATGGAGACCTGAAAGCGCTTTCACCACGCACTTCTGGTGACATTCGTATGAGGACGGCGGCCGTCAGTGCATCGTGCTGATTGAGGATTTTCCCCTTGCAAAACGCTTGCAGCACGATTGCGACAGGCTTGAAAGAATGTCAAATTCCTGGCGCCTGAGCCTCCTGTCCGCCACAGAGTTGCTGTATCATCGAACGGTTTAGGGCCCCACTGACTGCTTTATGGACCAACGCAGCTTCCAGAAACTGCTGCGCCGCACCGTTCTGATCCCTGTTGTGTTGCTGGTGCTGCTCGCGGCCACGCTAGTGGTGGAGATTCTCACCCTCACAAGTTCCTTGAAGTGGGTCGATCACGCGGAGCAGGTCATTTCCAACTCCCGGCAGTTGATGCGCTACATGATAGACATGGAGACCGGGGTACGCGGGTATCACCTGACCGGGGACAAGAGCTTCCTGGAACCCTACCAAGCTGCCAAAGACCGGCTTCCGGCGCAACAGGAGCTGCTGCTGCAACTCACTGCCGGCTATCCAGACCAGCAGAGGCAGATCCGGGAAATCAGGGACCTCGAGTCTCTCTGGATCGACTATGCAGAAGCGCTTTTGCAGCAGCCTGTCGGCAGCGCCATATCCATCGAGGAATTTGAGGCGGGCAGAGACTTGATGGAGCGAATTCGAGACAAGCAGCGTGCGATACTGGCTGTCGAAGAGCGTTTACGTGACATTCGCTATCGACGCTCCACCATCCTGGGCAATATCGCAGACGGCACCGCGGTTGGGCTTGCCTTGCTGGTTGCCTTTCTTCTCTTCACACTAACGCGACGGGAACTCTATGCACTTTCTTCCACGTATGAACGTCACCTCCACGCCGAGGAGGAAAAGACGCGAGAGCTGAGCGAGAGCCGCGAGTCGTTCCAGATCACGCTAAAGAGCATCGGTGATGCCGTCGTCGCTACCGACGCAGCGGGAAGAGTGTCATTTCTCAACCCGGTAGCCGAACAACTAACCGGCTGGGATGATCGAGAAGCGCACGGGCGCCCGCTCCGCGAAGTCGTCAGAATTGTTAATGAGAAGTCGCGCGCGGAGATCGATGACCCGGTTGAGACGGTTCGCCGTTCTCAGATTGTGGTCGGGCTCTCCGAGCATCTCCTTCTGATCAGCCACTCGCAAGGCGAATATCCGATCGAACTAACTGCTGGGCCGATTCGCAACAATGGGAGCCAGCTCGTCGGCGTCGTGATTGTGTTCCGAGACGTCACGCGGCGGCGTCAGGCTGAGCAGGCCCTACGCAGCAGCGAGCGACTGGCGCAAGCCGGACGCTTGTCCGCCACCATTGCTCACGAAATCCGAAACCCCTTGGACACGGTTTCGAATTTGATTTACTTGCTTCGGCACGAGCAGGAGGTGAGCGGGCCTTCAAGGCAGTATCTGGAGATGGCCAGCGACGAGCTGGCGCGCATTGCGCAGATTACTGGACAACTCCTGACTTTTCATCGCGAAGCGCGAACCCCGGTGGAGGTTGACTTGGCCGATGTGATCCAGAGCGTGTTGGTGTTGCACGCCCCACAAATCAGGAGAGGGCACATCAAGGTGGAGCAACGGCTGGAAGAAGCATGCGCGGTGCGGGGATTTCCGGGAGAACTGCGGCAAGTGTTTTCCAATCTGGTCGGCAACGCGATCGACGCCATGCCGCACGGCGGTAGGTTAGTCCTCCACTTACGAAAATCGAGCCTTGCCTGCGATCCAACCTCCAAGGGAGTGCGCGCCACGATCTTGGACACCGGTGCGGGGATTCCACTGGGCGTACGCAGGAATCTTTTTGCTCCCTTCTTCACAACCAAGGGGGAGAAGGGAACCGGACTCGGCTTGTGGGTGAGTCGCGGTATCGTCGAAAAGCACGAAGGCACCATCTATATCCGGAGTTCCATGCGTCAGGACAAGAGTGGAACGGCGTTCTCGGTGTTTCTGCCCTTCGAACAGAAGCTGGGAATGCTGGATGTACCCAGCATGCCGCCCGCCGCGTGACGTGCCCGGGGGGGTGCTGGAATCGCGTCGCGAGTCCGGATCAATCCTGAGCTCGGGGCCTAGTGGGGCAACAACACTTTCACAATGCATCCGCGGGCAGTCTGACGATTGGCCAACTCGATAGAGCCACCGTGGGCCTCTGCGATCTGCTGCGACAGTACCAGCCCAATGCCGGAGCCACCCTGTTTGGTCGTGTAAAAGGGGACAAAGACATTGCTTGGGTTGAGCAATCCGATCCCATTGTCTTCCACTACTAGAGCAACTTTGCGGTCGAACTGCTCCCATCGCATGGTGACCTCCGGAGAGGAGGACTGGGAGCCGCCTTGGGGTGACTGCGCCTGTTCCAACGCCGCATCCACTGCATTACGGACCAGATTGATAAGCATCTGTTCGATCAGGTCCGGGTCGATCATCAGCACAAGGTCTGGTCCCGGTGTGATCTGGACACTCAGCCGGGTCTCGAGCACGGCAACCCTTTCCACCAGCGGCCGTAACTCTACCGGTTGGAGGGTCGGCGAGGGCATCTGTGCCAGCTTGCGGTAAGACTGCAGGAAGCGGTGCAAGGCAGCGGTGCGCCCCTCGATGATGTTCAGGCCGCGCTGAAAGTCCGCATTTTGCGCTTCAGGCAACTCGGGCAGAGGCAAACGGGACGCGAGGCTGCCTGCGATGGAAATGATGGGCGCTAAGGAGTTGTTCAGTTCGTGGCCGAGAACCCGGATCAGCCGCTGCCACGCCCTGCGTTCCTCCTCACGCAACGCGCGGCTCACGTCCGACAGCACAATCAGGGTGTGGGGCACGCCATTCTGGCGAAACGAACTCCGGCGCACCATCCAGCGCGCGTTGGGCGTCGAGTAGGGGAGGGAGACCAGCGTTTCATTCCTGGCATCAAAGCAAGCATTGAGGCCGAGGTGTCCTGCAGTCTGGCCCAGCAGGCGCGCCGCATGCTGTTGCAGCAAGCGTTCGCCTGCTGGATTTACCAGACGCAAAATGTGGTCGGGATCGAAGGTAAAGAGTGGGGCTTCAATCTCGTCCACAACACGCCGCAGAAGCGCGGTCGCCTCAATGGTCTGAATGCGCTGTTCCGTAAGGATGTCGGCGAGCGAGTTGATCTCCAGGGCGAGTTCCCCCAGAGCATCGTTGGGAACGGCGCCGCGAGCGCGGAAGGAATAATCCTCTTCACGTAGTGC
>Ga0335082_10000425_pt1 | contig 43602 bp, 54 predicted proteins | sample Lox_Sample_41_FD_206718 | JGI IMG/M metagenome (GOLD analysis project Ga0335082, IMG submission 206718) | Soil microbial communities from Loxahatchee National Wildlife Refuge, Florida, United States - Lox_Sample_4.1 | ecosystem: Environmental > Terrestrial > Soil > Wetlands | place: USA...
GCTGCTGCAGGCGGAGTGCCGGGGGCTCGCCAATCTCGGTGTTCTCTACAGCTCGCAGAATCCGCCGGGAGCCATCGAAGCGTGCGAGCGCGGCCTCGAAACCGCCAAGCGCATTGGCGATCTCGGCCTGCAGTCGCGGCTCTATACCAACCTCGCGGTCGCTTACTGCGAGCTCACCAACCGCTGTGAGGAGCGCGGCGTCGGTGCTGCGAAGACGGCGATCGAGATCGACCGGCGGGTGGGCCACCTGGACCATCTGACCGTGTCGCTCGTGGTTCTCGGACAGATTCACCAATGCCATGGACAAACCGAGGACGCGTTGGGTTACTATTCCGAAGCCATGGCGCTGGCCGAGGAGACCGGGGAACCGCAGTTGCTCTTCCCCTGCTACGACGGACTGGCGACGCTCTATCTGGATCTAGACGAACCGGAGCGGGCCGAGCACTACATGCGCAAAGCGAAGGAGACATGTGAGCGTGCTGGCGTCGATCTCGACTCGCTGATGGTATTGCCCTATCTCGCGTGACAAGAAGAGGACTTGAACTATGACCGCTATTCCCGACTATCCGCTGCAGCCTGGTGACGCCGCACCGAGTTTCCGATTGCCTGCCGTGAACCGCGATGGCTTGGTATCGCTCGAGGACTATCGCGGGAAATGCGCGGTCATGGTCGGGCTCTTCAAAGGCCTGCACTGTCCCTTCTGTCGCCGGCACATCGCGCGCATGGCCGTCGCTACAGACAAGCTCTCGGAGGAAGGCATCGCGACGCTGGCGATCGTGAACACGCAACTCGAACGCGCGCGGCAGTATTTTCGCTATCGCCCCACGCGCGTGGAATTGGCCAGTGATCCGGAGGTGCAGACGCATCGTGCCTTTGGCGTTTCCAAGGTGGTGATTCTCCCGGATAGCGCCGACCCTCAGGAATTGCAGTGGCCGAAGACCGGCACGATGGCGCAGTTGATGTCGCTCTCGGTCAATCCGACCGGCGAGCTGCCGCAGAAGATGGGCCTTATGGCCGCCTCCGAGCTGCTGAACAAGCAAGACGGCTTTGAGATGACCGCAGTCGACCAGCAGATGTTCGCCGCGCATGGGACGCAGCTCAACAGCCAGTTCCTGATCGATGCGAACGGCGTGATCCGCTGGTCGTTTGTCGAGGCGCAAGGCGGCCCGGATGAGCTGTGCAGCATGCCGGCAGAAGATGAGATGATTGCGGCGGCCAAGGCCGTGAGGCGGTGAAGGAAACACGAGCAAGCATCGGTTAGTCGTGCGTTATCAAGGCTGGACTACATAGCCGACAGGAGACCACAGACATGACACCTGGGCCTGATCATCCGCTGCGTGCCGGCGACGCTGCGCCGAATTTCCATCTGCCCTCAGTCAATCGCGAAGGTATCCTTTCGCTCGATGACTATCGCGGCAGGACTGCCGTCATGGTCGGCCTGTTCCGCGGGCTGCACTGCCCGTTCTGCCGCCGGCATATCGCCCGCCTCGACGCGGCGAGAGACAAGCTCGCTCAGGAAGGTGTAGCGACGGTTGCCGTCGTGAATACGCAGCTCGAGCGTGCACGCCAGTATTTTCAGTATCGCCCCACACGTATGGATCTCGCGACCGATCCCGAGGTGCGGACGCATCGTGCGTTCGGCGTCTCGAAGGTGGCCATCCTGCCCGACACCACCGATCCGCGCGAGTTGCAGTGGCCGAAGGCCTGCACGATGGCGCAGTTGATGACGAACTCGATGAATCCCACCGGCGAGCTGCCGGAGAAGATGAGCCTGGTCGCAGCCATGGAGCTGCTGAACAAGCGAGACGGGTTCGAGAGCACCGAAGTGGACATGCAGATGTTTGCCGCGCATGGCACGCAATTCAACAGCCACTTCCTGATCGATGCCGACGGCGTGATCCGATGGTCGTATGTTGAAGCGCAGGACAACGCCGATCAACTCGGGAGCTTTCCGGGGGAGGATGAAATGATTGCCGCGGCGAAGGCAGTAAAACGCTAGCGGAGTATCGACGTTGTGGCCGCAAGTTTGACTAGGAGCCTTGCAGGCGTCGTGCGGCGGCGCAATTGAGAAGTGCGCTGGAACTGCACGATTCCCGTGTGAGCTCGATCGAGCTGCTCGATGGAGTTGCGGCCATCTACTTCTCACACGGCTATATCCACAAGTCGACGGGAACCCCGGGTCGGGACAGCGGCACGGGCTGGAGTCAGGAGGCACGTCTCGTATTGTCGGACGTGCACCTCCCAGAGCCGCTGCCATCGTTGCCCAATACCATTGCCGAGGGATTCCTGGAGGTCGGCGGCATTCGGCACGAGCTCATTCCTTTGCCGTTCAGGCGTAGAGTGGACGCCACGCTTTATCTGGTATTTGCAGATGGCGCTCAGCTGGAGATCAGCGGCAGGCAGCCTTTCATAGAGTTGCTCGGCACGGCGATCTATCTCGAAGACGTTCCATGACAGCCAACCAGGACTCACCAACAGACCTATGAGCGACGAGAAGATCAAAGTTCGTATCACCGAAAGCGGCCAGACGCTGGACGTCGTGGTGCTGAACAAGCGCGCCGACCGGATCGAGGTTGTGCTCGGAGAAGGAACGCACAGCGTGCGCTGCGCCTTGACGCCGACGCGCACCGGACAGGCGTACGCGGGGAGCGCTCTGGGGCGCGAGATCGTGTACGAGCGCAGCCGCGAACAGGTGCAAGCGGATATCGACCGGCTCAATCCGAGTGTGCGGAAGAGCAATCGGCGGTGAGGGGGCGCGCTCGGCTGCACGCTTCTGCAGGCGGTACATCTGGGCGCCCTCGAATCGGTACAATACAGCGCTCAACCCAAGGACGACAACATGAACTTCACCGACTTCCCAGCCCAGACTCTCATGGAGATCACCGCTCGCCCGCCGCTCGTATTCGTGCGCGGCGAAGGGTCCTGGCTCTGGGATCATGCGGGTAAGCGCTACCTCGACTTCGTGCAAGGGTGGGCAGTGAACTGTCTCGGCCACAGCCCGAAGCTCATCGCCAATGTACTCATCGAGCAATCACGCAAGCTGATCACGCCGAGCCCCGCGTTCTACAACGAGCCGTCGATATTGCTCGCGCAGCGCATCGTGAAGCACAGCGGCTTTCATCGCGTCTTCTTCACCAACTCCGGTGCGGAGGCCAACGAAGGCGCAATCAAGCTGGCCCGCAAATGGGGGACGAAAAACAAAGGTGGCGCCTACGAAATCATCACGTTCGAAGACGCGTTTCACGGCCGCACGCTGGCGACCATGTCTGCGTCCGGCAAGCCGCAGTTCAAGGATCTGTTCGAGCCGAAGGTGCCGGGCTTTCCCAAGGCCAGGCTCAACGACCTCGGGTCGGTGGAGAAGCTGATCACCGACAAGACGGTCGGCATCATGCTGGAGCCGATCCAGGGCGAGTCGGGCGTCGTTATCGCGACCGACGCGTTTCTGCGCGACCTGCGCGAACTCTCACGCAAGCGCGGCCTGTTGTTGATCGTCGATGAGATCCAGACCGGCGTTGGCCGCACCGGCAGACTGTGGGGCTATGAGCACGCCGGCATCGCTCCCGACATCATGACTTTAGGAAAAGGGCTGGGCGGGGGCGTACCGCTTGCCGCGCTGGTCGCGACAGAGGCCGTGTCCTGCTTCGAACACGGCGATCAGGGCGGCACATTCAACGGCAATCCGCTGATGACTGCTGTCGGCTGCGCGGTGATGGATGTGATGGTCTCGCCGGGATTTCTGGAGACGGTCACAGCGCGCGGCGCCTACCTCATGAAAGGCCTCGCGGCGCTTTCAGCGCGCAAGGGTCTGGGCGAGGTGCGCGGGCGCGGGCTGCTGGTGGCGCTCGATCTCAAACGCGACATCGGGTCCAAAGTCTCAGACCTTGCACGCGATAACGGATTGTTGCTCAACTCGCCGCGCCCCAATCTGCTGCGCTTCATGCCTGCGTTGAATCTCTCGCAGGACGAGATCGACGCGATGCTGGGAATGCTGGAGACGGCATTGGAGCGCGCGTTGGCGGAGGAACCGTCCAGGGTTTCGTAATCGAATACCTCCAGCGGAACGATCTGCTTCCCCCGCCTCGCAAGCGAGAGGACAATGGTTTCGCACTTCACTCAGGGTACCAATGCAGATCTGGGTCGACGCCGATGCCTGCCCGGGCGTGATCAAAGACATTCTCTACCGGGCCGCAGAGCGGGCCCAGCGCAATCTCATCCTGGTTGCCAACAAAGCCCTGCGTACGCCGCGCTCGCAATGGATCCATTCCTTGCAGGTTCCCGGTGGCTTCGACGTCGCTGACAAGCACATCGCCAGCGCTGTCGAACCCGGCGATCTCGTGATCACTGCCGATATCCCGCTAGCCGCGGCGGTGGTCGAGAAAGATGCGTTCGCGCTCAATCCCAGGGGCGAGTTCTACAGCCGCGAAAACGTCCGCGAGTTGCTCGATCTGCGCAACTTCATGGAGGCGTTGCGCAACAACGGTGTGGAGACCGGCGGACCGAGCGCGTTCAGCCAGGCCGATCGCCAGGCGTTCGCCAATCAGCTCGATCGCTTTCTCGCGAAGCAGAAGGAGTAGGAAACCTACTGCCTGCCCTCCACCGTACGCTTCAAGCTCTCCAGACCAGCCTTGTAGATGCGCGTATAGAACTCCGTCAGCGTCTTATCGTCCTGACCTTCCGGGGGCGGATCGACCCAGTACGCGAGGCGCTTGAAGTGAGCGGACCACTCCACGACGCTGGTGCCATCGCCGGCGTCCTTCACCGTCACCACCGGGAAGTAGTCGCTGGCGCGCACGGCGCCATCCACGTAGGTGTACGCCAGGCGCATGTTGTCAGGGTCGTATTCGAGCAGTCGTTCGGTAACCCGGCTGCCGTCCCGACGGGTGATGAGCCGGATCGCCCCGACCCGATTGTTGGTGCCGACGAGGATCTCGCTGCGCTCGACCAGCGGGAGCCAGCGCGGCTGACCGTTGAAGTCTCCCAGCACCGCCCATACCACCGCCGGCGGCGCATCGATATGGATGGATTGTTGTGCGCTCAATTCATTCGCCTCGGAGCCGAAGGCCTGGGACACGAACCAAAGCACACCGGCAACGACAACAGTTGCAAAGTTCTTCATGGCTTCCTCCTTCAAAGCAGGCAGCGCGGACCCCGCAGCGCTCAGTTCGACAACACCACCCGATCGATGCACAACTTCTCCGCACCCGAGGCATCCCTGCCGAAATTCTGCACACCGACCTGCACGCTCTTGTTGTGCAGGAGCGCCGCCTTGAGCATGTCGAATGGCGCGTTGGCGGCATTGATCTCGTAGTCCACTCCGGTTTCCGGATCGCAGAACCGAACGCCGCGCCCGCTCACCATCGCCACCGTATAACTCGGAATATGCGCAGTGATATTGGTGACGGTGCCGTTCACCCACTCGAACGATGCGGCCGGCGCTCCGACCGAAGCCAGAGCGAACGCGGATCCCATTGCATATACCAATCTCGACGTCATGTCGTCTCCTCGTGGCCACTCAAAGACACACACTATAGCGAATGTTTCTTACATGCGGATCGCATGCCAGCAAGCCGCCCGCCCCAATTCTCGCGGCCACGCTTGGTGCTCAGCCGTCCTGAGCTGGAAGGAGCAGGCTCGAGTAGCTCGCTACGCCCCTGCATGAGCCATGCATTGATATACTGCGCCACGGGACGCCAGCGTCACAGCCGACTACCGCTGTCTCGCGTACATCAAATCGAAGATTCTTCGTCTACCCGGGGAAGCCTATGCGTGTCGATGGCACCGTATTGTCACGGGAGGCCGGGCTGCAAGCCGGCGGCCAGCTGAGGGCAGTAGACGCGGCGCTGATGGTGTTCGTCTTCGCAGCCGGACTCTACCTGGACCGCGACCTTGAGTTGCCCATGCAGGCTGCGGGCAGCGTGCTGGTCTGGGCGGCCTTGCTGCGCTTCCTGCATCGCGCCCGCGGCGACCTGCGCATCGTCATCCTCGCGTGTCTCGCCTGGTCGAGCCTCGGCGAGGTGTTCGGTTCGCTGATCTGGGGCCTGTACAAATACCGCCTGTACAACGTGCCCATGTTCGTTCCTCCGGGGCACGTGCTCATGCTGCTCCTGGCGCTGTATGTCGCTGAACGCCTGCGCGGCATCGTGCTGGTAATCGCTCCGGTCGTCGCAGTTGTCTATGCGGCATACGCGCTGTCCGCGGGCATCGACACGCTGAGTATCGCGCTTACTCCCGCCTTGATCATCACCTTGATCGTCGCTCGCAAGCGAAATGTCTACGCGGCCACCTTCCTGCTCGCAATCGCGCTGGAGCTGTACGGCACCTGGCTCGGCAACTGGCGCTGGGAGCCCACCGCGCCGTGGCTGGGCGTGAGCTCGGCTAATCCGCCGGTCTGTATCGGCGCGGTGTATTGCTTGCGCGACGCGTTGGCCGGCTTCACGCTCGGCTGGGTGCTGCGCTGGCGGCAGCGCGCGCGAAGCTACCGCATCCCGACGCAGCCAGCTCGGCTCGCGGCGCGCGCGGCCTAACCTGCGTACGTGACATCGCCACGCGATAGAGCAGTCCGCACCGTGGAAGTGCATCAAACCCGCTTACCTCCCCCGCGCGAAAAAGAAAATCTGAGTATATTCAGTTAAGATCGGCCGCCAGCCTGGATGGTCTGGTTATTGCCATTCGGTAGCGGCGCGCGGCCGCACCGGCGGGAAGGTCGGTCGGCCGTGCCACCTAACAACATCGTCGATTATTGGGGGACCTGCAAATGGCTTTGCGACTGAACTACCTGGCCGGCGGTGCACTGCTGTCGGTCGCGCTGGCAGCGAGCTCGACAGCAAGCGCACAAGACGTCATCAAGATCGGCATTCCAGTGGGTTTGAGCGGCGCCAACAGCGTGGTTGCGCCATCCGTGGTGCAATCCGCAGAGCTGGCGGTCGAGGAGATCAATGCCAAGGGCGGCATCATGGGTAAGAAGGTGGTGCTCGAGGTGGCCGATGACGGCAGCGGCGCCGCCGGCGCACAGAAAGCGTTCGACTCGCTCATCTTCCAGAAGAAGGTGAACGTGCTCATCACGATGGAAACCAGTGCGGCGCGCAACGCCGGTCTGCCGATCGTCAGCCGCGGCAAGACGCCGTTCATCTATACATCGTTCTACGAAGGCCGCTCCTGCAACAAGTACCTGTATGTCAACGCGTGGGTGCCGGACCAGCAGGTGGCGCCGATCGTTGACTTCTTCATGAAGAAGGACAACGCGAAGACCTTCTTCCTGGTCGGCAGCGATTACGCGTTCGGTCGCGGCATGCTGCAGTTCACCCGCGGCTACATCGAGAAGAAAGGCGGCAAGGTGCTGGGCGAAGAGTATCTCCCCATGGATGGCTCGGACTGGACTGCGGTCATCGGCAAGCTGAAGGCGGCCAAGCCCGATGCGCTGATCACCTCGACCGCCGGCGGCGCACCGAATGTGACGCTCACCAAACAGCTGCGGGCGGCGGGCGTGAACATTCCATACGGCAACCTCGCGGTGGATGAAGGGACCGCGAAGAGCATGGGCCCCGATGCCGACGGCATTTACATCTCGGGGTCGTACTTCACCAACATCGACAACCCGAAGAACAAGGAATTTCTGGCCGCCATGCAGAAGAAGTTCGGCGCCGACCTGAAGACACCCAATGACCTGTCGGTCCCCGAATACGAGGGCGTGTATGCCTACAAGCTCGCCGTGGAAAAAGCGGGCTCGACCGATCCGGATAAGATCATCGCAGCGCTGTCTCAGGTGAGCTTCGATGGACCGCGCGGCAAGATCCAAATGAACAAGGAGCGCCACGCACCGCTCACGATGTACCTGGGCCAGGTGCAGAAGGACGGCAGCGTGAAGATTCTGGAGACGTTCAAGGACGTCGATCCGGGCGATCAGTGCCCGAAGCTGAAGTAGTGTCTCTTTCCCCTCCCCCGCAAGCGGGGGAGGGTTAGGGTGGGGGCAGCATGTCGATGTCGATCTCGAGCTGCTTGACCGTCGCCCCCTCCCCCACCCTCCCCCGCTTCGCAAGGGAGGGAGTAACGGCGGGAGAGCAGCACCCGTTCGACCGAAGATAAACTCATCGCCGACTGACGTGGCCCAAGTTCTCGACATCATCACCACCGCGGCGATTCTCTATGCCGTAGCCGCCGGACTGCTGATCGTGTTCGGCGTGATGAAGATCATCAACTTCGCGCACGGTGGCTTCCTCACTGTCGGTGGTTATTCGGCTTTGCTCGTCACCCGGCTCGGCTGGAATCCGTGGTTGTCGCTCCCGATGGCGTTCGCGATCGGCTGCGTGTGCGGGATGATCATCGAGCGGCTGGTGGTGCGCCCGCTGTACGCACGCCCGCTCGACGCGATTCTCGCCACCTGGGGGCTGGGCATCATTCTGGGACAGGTGATCACGCTCGCGTTCGGGCGCGAAGTACAGTTCGTGGAAAGCCCGATGCACGGCGCCATCGAGCTGATGAGTGCATCGTACTCGCAGTACCGTCTGGTTCTCGTGCTGGTCGCCGTGATGCTCGCATCGGTAATGGGGGCGGTGCTCAACGGCACCCGTCTGGGCTTGCAGACGCGCGCGGTGATCATGAACGAAAATCTCGCGCGCGGCCTGGGTATCAACAGCGGACTGGTGCGCTTTGTCACCTTCTCGCTCGGCTCGGGGCTGGCCGCACTCGCCGGCGCACTGATCACTCCGCTCTCCAGTGTGGATCCGAACATGGGCGTGCCGTGGCTGGTAAATGCTTTCATGTTGGTGCTGGTATCCGGCATGTCGCTGGTGAGCCTCGCCGTCGCATGCGCAGTGCTCGGCGGCGCACAGGTCCTGGTGAGCACTTATGGCAATCCGATTCTCGGCGGCCTTACCATCGTGGTGCTCGCCGCGCTGATCCTTCGCTTCCGGCCGCAGGGCTTCGCTCGTGAGTAGCGTGCCGGCCGCCGGGGCTCCAGCCGCAGCCGCCCGTGTGTCGCGCCGCCGCTCGGACCTCCGACTCGTGCTGATGTTCGGTGCTGCGGCTTTGGTGCTGGTGGTGCTCGGCCCGTATGTTCTCCCCGACTTCATGGTGAACAACCTCATCCGCGCGTTTCTCTACGCAGCGGTGGCGTTGACCGTGGATATTCTGTGGGGATACACCGGCATCTTGACGTTCGGGCAATCCGCATTCTTCGGCATCGGCGCGTACTCCGCCGGCTTGATCTTCACGCATATGGGATTCACTCCGGAGCATGCGGCACTCGCGTTCGCCGCCGGCATCGCGGTAAGCGTGGTGGTCGCGATGCTGGTCGGCTGGCTTGCGTTCTATCACGGCGCCTCTCCGCTCTACGCGTCCGTGGTCACGCTGGTGCTGCCGATCATCGTCGCGCAGATCCTGTACTCGGGGGGCACCTTCACCGGCTCCAGCAGCGGCTTGTCGGGATTCGACAGCTTCTCGATCGAGATCAACACCTGGTTCTGGATCGCGGGCGCTTTCCTGATCATGGTCACCGCCGGCGCATGGCTCTTCGTGCGCAGCGATGCCGGGCGCATCCTGGTCGCGATCCGCGAGAACGAATCGCGCTGCGAATATCTGGGCATCAATGTCTCGCGCGTGAAGATTCTCCTGCTGATGGTTTCCGCGGTGATTGCGGCGATCGCCGGCTATGCATTCGCGGGCGTACAGATGGTGGTCGCACCCGAGTATGCCGGCTTCGTGTTCGGCACCGAGCTGGTGATCTGGGTGGCGCTCGGCGGCCGCGGGACGCTGATTGGGCCGGTGATCGGCACGCTGCTCATCGATGTGAGCACCGCCTATCTGTCGGGCAATCTGCCCTTCATCTGGAAGCTCATCATCGGGCTCGCGTTCGTGGTCGTCATCGTGGCCTTGCCGCAAGGCATCGCGCCGCTCATCAAGCGCGTGCTTTCGGGCGGGCGTGACGCGCGCGAGCAGGCCGAGATCCCCATCTTGCGCCCGGCGATCGAGGCACCGCTCGCGGGTCTCGCGGCTGCAGGCCAGCATGCCGTGGCGCTGCAGGGTGTGCGCAAGCATTTCGGCAGCCTGCAGGTGCTCGACGGCATCGACTTCAACACCCGGCGCGGCGAGCTGCTCAGCCTGGTGGGCCCGAATGGCGCAGGCAAAACCACGCTGATGCGCTGTATCAGCGACGGGGGTGAGCGCTCCAGCGGCAGCGTATTGATCAATGATCACGACATCGAGCGCAAACCGCCGTACGAGTGCGTGGCGTTCGGTGTGGGGCGCAAGTTCCAAAATGCCACGACGTTCGACGCGCTCACCGTAGCCGAATCGCTGCGCATCGCGCGCACACGGCTCGAGCGGCCATCGCTGTGGACGCGCGCCGCAGAGCTCGATCTGCCTGGCGCAGCGCTGCAGGTACTCCAGGCCACCGGATTGGATCAGAAGCTCGGCATCCACGTGCGTCACCTGTCGCACGGCGAAAAGCAGGCGCTGGAGCTCGCCATGGTGCTGGCTCTGGAGCCGAGCGTGCTGTTGCTGGATGAGCCCACCGCCGGCTTGACCAAGCCCGAGCGGACGCTCATCGGCCGCATTCTCATGCAGCTCACCGGCACGCACGGCTTGTGCATTGTGCTGGTCGAGCACGATCTGGACTTCGTGCGCGAGATCAGCTCGCGTGTCATCGTGCTGCATCAGGGACGCCTCGTGCTCGACGGCAGCGTGGCGGAAGTCGTGGAGTCGGAGCTGGTACGCACCATCTACGCCGGCGGCGGCACCATGACGGGAGGCCACGCATGAGCGCAAGCGCGCTGGAGTTGAGCGATGTGCGCAGCGGTTACGGCGAGGCCGTGGTCGTGCGCGATGTAACGCTCGCGATCGAGCGCGGCGAGATTTTCGTACTGCTTGGTAAGAACGGCATGGGCAAGAGCACGCTGCTCAAGACCGTGATGGGCTTTCTGCCCAAGCTCGGCGGCAGCGTCAAGCTCTTCGGGGAAGAGATCAGTGCGCAGCCGCCACATCGCATCGCGCGCCAGGCCATCGCGTACACGCCGCAGGAGCAGGCGCTGTTCCAGGATCTGAGCGTCGAGGAGAATCTGCGGCTCGCATTACGCGATGACGCGCTGCTGAAACCTGGCCTCGAGCGCATCGGTGGTTATTTCCCGTTCATTCCGCAGCGGCTGAAGCAGCGCGCAGGAACGCTTTCGGGTGGCGAGCAGAAGATGCTCCTGGTCGCGCGCGCGCTGATGAGTCGTCCGCGGCTGATGCTGGTCGACGAGATCACCGAGGGCCTGCAGCCGTCCGTGATCGAGCGGTTAGCCGAAGTGTTCAAGGCCGAGCGCGCGCAGTCGCAGACCGCGATTCTATTGATCGAACAACATGTAAAGTTCGCGCTCGCGGTAGCGGATCGCTATGCCGTGCTGAAGCTGGGCGAGATCGTGGACCGCGGCGTGGTGACCGATCCCGGTGCGGAGAGGAGCATTGGGGATCATTTGAGTGTGTAGCTCCGCGTGAAGGGTGAAGGGCATGAGTGAAGGAGTGAAGGAGTGAAGGCGTGAATACAGCGAGATGTTATTCGTCCTCAAGCGGAAGGTAGGCAGGGGATAGCGTGGAATGGAGTCTCGGCGAGTGCTCGTCCAGAACCTTTGTACCATTGAGCGAATCCATCCTGCTGTATGTGGAAGTCATGTTGACAATCGGCGGTAATGCGTTTCCTCTCGATGACCATCAGTAGGGAGTTCTGCAGATGTTAACGGCAGCGATCGTGGGCCTCGGTTGGTGGGGCAAGCAAATCACTATTTGTTTGAAGGACAGCGAGCATATCCGTGTCACGCACGGTTTGGATATCGCGCCGACCAACGTGGTCGACTTCGCACGAGAGCATGGCGTGCAGCTGACTACGTCATTCGACCAGCTTCTGACCGACCGAACCATCGAGGCGGTGATTGTCGCGACGCCGCACAGCCAACACGAGGCTCAGGTGCTGAACGCTATTTCTGCTGGGAAGCAGGTGTTCTGCGAGAAGCCACTGGCACTTACTGTGGCCGGCGCCGAGCGCATGCTGAACGCGTGCGAAAAGGCCGGCATTGTGCTCGGCATTGGGCACGAGCGCCGCTTCGAGCCTGCGATGGAGCATCTGCTGCAGGCAATTAGAAATGGGCAACTGGGGCAGATCCTGCACTTAGAGGCGAATATGAGCCACGACCTGTTCGCGCGTCTGAGTGCAGCGAACTGGCGCGTGAGTGAACGGGATGCTCCCGCGGGCGCCTTGACGGCGCTCGGCATTCACGTGACTGATCTGTTCATCTCGTTCGTTGGGCGGCCGAAGAGCGTCCAAGCGAAGACGGGGAAGGTGATGCAGACGTTCCCCGGCGTGGATCACGTGTCGGCGCAAATTGACTTCGTATGCGGCGCGACCGCAGCGCTCACATGCCTGTCTTCCACGCCCTTCTACGGTCGGATGGCGGTGTTTGGCACACTCGGCTGGGTCGAGGTGCGCGAGAATGGTAACGTTGACCAGAGGCAGCCGACCGATATGGTAATCGCGGACGCACATGGAAAGCGAACGATGAAGTCCTACGCCGCGATCAATACGGTGCGCGCGAACTTTGAATCGTGGGCGCAGGCGGCGCTGGGGCATGGGACGTACCGCTACAAACACGAGCAGCTCCTCGACAACATCCGGGTCCTGGAGGCAATTGTGACCTCCGCCGCAGAAGAATCCAAGTCGATCACGCTGCTAGCCCCCGGTGATTGAGAGGCGTTGAGGGTTTAGTAAAAGTAAGGCGGAACTCAAGGTGCCCGCTATCTTCTATCGGCCTAGCAGGCAAACGCCCGAAGACGCAAGCGCCATGGGGACAAGGGGATGCCGCGCTGCAAGCAAATCGATATGACTTCTGGCTTCGCTGCAATGCATGTGACTCTGCCGAGCAGCACGTAATTCATGGGACTGGAAGCTCGTGCAGAGCCGCATCAGCCTTCTGTATCCAAAACTGCATTTGCATCTCGCGGTAACGTGTTTTGGCACTGGAGAAATGCTGTCGTGCTTGTTCTCGGTTGCCCCTCTGTGTGCATAGTTTGCCGAGGCTCAAGTTACAGTGAGCAACAAGCGGAGGCATCGAGAGTTCGACCGCCAGTGCGTTGGCTCTTCGATACGCATCCTCAGCCTGCTCTGCCTCGGCAGGCACGTGCGCGTGGACGTCGCCGAGTAATTTCAAACCCCAGGCTTCCCAGGCCCGCTCCTGGTGCACGTGCGCCAGCGACACGGCCTCCTCCGCATGATTCCGCGCCTCGGTGACTTGTCCGAGGACGAGATAGGCGTCGGCCAGGAACGTGATGATCCACGAACGGACGCCGAGGGTTCGCATTGCCGTTAGAGCTTCGACCGCCGTTTCTAGTAACGGCACGGCCTCGGGTGCGCGCCCCAGCCAGATGTACGCAGACCCCAAATATGCCGCGACGTATGGTAGCGCTGCGCGAAACTCCATCCCCTGGCAAAGTGCAAGCCCGGGCTCTAGAACCCGAGTTGCCGGAGCAAAGTCTCCATGGCGGAGGTGAGCGTACCCAAGGCCCTGGCGGGCCCACACCTCGCTATAAGGCTGGCCGGCGGACTGCGCGATCCGTACGCTGTCTTCCCCTGCCGCTATGGCCTGCGGGAATTCTCCCAGTTCGGCGAGGACCCATGCCAAGTATGCGCGGGCAAAGACCGCGGGCGGCCCTGCGAGCCCAAAGCGCTCCCCTAGTGGCGCGCCCTCCACTAAGGCGATAGCTGCACGCAAGGAGTCGGCCGCCCGGCGTAGGTCGCCTGTGTCCCAGAAGAGCGCCGCGCCGAGATGAAAGTTCGCGACCACGCGAAGTCCTAGGTCACCAACTGCTTCGGCGATAGCGCAGGCATGCTCCCCCGCTTCGATGCCGCGACGGTGCTCGCCGAGCAAGCTGTAAAGGTGCGCCAGATATCCGAGAGCCCAACCGAGCCGTCGCTGGTCCCCAAGCGCCTCGGCTAGCTCACGCGCCTCGTTTAGCAACTCGCCTAGCCGCGCAAAGTCGCCGATGGGAAAGTGGGCGCTGCGCTGTTCGAAGCACAGGTCGATGCGCTCCTCGGTCCGCTCGCGGTTCTCGGGGAGCTCCTGCAGTGCGGCTCGCGCCTGCTCGAAGGCGGCAAGGGCTTCCCGAACCGCCGAACGGTCCAGCGCGCGGGTCCCCGCCTGCCGGCTATAGCGCACCGCTTTATCCCATAAGTGCCCGCGCACCGCATGGTGCGCCAGCCGCTCCACCTGCTCACTCAGACGATCCGCGTAGAGCCGCTCCGCTGCAATCACGATTTGGGCGTGCAGCTGGCAGCGCCGGTCCTGCAGCAGACTCGCATAGGTCACCTCATGCGTTAGCGCGTGTTTGAAGGTGTACTCCAGGTCGGGGAAGAGTTGTGTCTCGTAGAGAAACTCAGCTTCTTGCAGATGCGCAAGCCCACGCAACAGCATCTCCTCCGCTTGGTCCGCAATCTCCGTGAGCAGCGCGTAGGGTACGTCCTTGCCAATCACCGAGGCGGCCTGCAGCAGCTGCTTTTCTTCTGGCGGCAACCGGTCGATGCGCGATGCCAGAATGGCTTGCACCGTAGCGGGAACCTGCAGTGCCTCCATCGACCGCGTCAGCCGGTACGCTCCGCGCTCACCGAGCAGCGCCCCGGTTTCCACCAGTGTACGTATCGTCTCCTCTAGGAAGAATGGATTTCCGCGCTTTACCAGCAGCTGCGTAAGTGGCTTGAGCCCAGGGTCCGGGCCGAGCAGCGCGGCCAGCAATTCTTGCGCGCTCTCGGCGGGCAAGCTGTCAAGGCGTAGCTGGGAGTACGCGGTTTTGCTGCCCCAGTGGTGCTCGTACTCGGGGCGGTAGTTCACGAGCAGCAGCAAGCGTGTGGAACTTAGGCTCTCTACGATGCCTTCGAGTAGCGCCTGCGTCTCACCGTCGATCCAGTGCAGGTCTTCGAAGACGAGAAGAAGTGGTTGCACCTGGCTTTCGCGCAGCAGCAGTCGCTTGACCGCCTCGAGCGTGCGCTGGCGGCGCTGCGGCGGGTCCAGGTTCTGCCAAACGCGATCCTCGACGGGCACATCGAGCAGAGCGAGCAGCGGTGGCAGCAACGGCTCAAGTGCACGGTCGAGGCCCAACACACGGCCTAAGACTTTGTCGCGCATCTCGCGATGGTCGTCGCGGTCGCCGATCTTGAAATAGCCCTTGAGCAGGTCGATCACCGGCAAGTAGCTGGTCGCTTTGCCGTAGGAGACCGAGGAGCCGTGCAGGATCAGCCAATCCTCTACTCGATGCGAGTGGGTGAATTCGTAGACCAGCCGAGACTTGCCTACTCCGGCCTCGCCGACGATGGCGACAACTTGGCCGTGTCCCGCACCAGCCTGACTCAAGACCCGGCGCAGATGCTCCACTTCCGCGTCGCGGCCGACAAAACGCGTGAGGCCTCGAAGGGCCGCGGCTTGCAGCCGCGTGCGCGCCTGACCCGCACCTGTCAATTGGAAGATCTCGAGCGGCTCCGAGACGCCCTTCACGGGGATGGGTCCGAGCGATCTTACTTCGACGTACCCCTCGGCGAGTCGCACGGTATCTGCGGTCAGGCGAACCGTTCCTGGCAGAGCCAGCTGTTCCATCCGCGCGGCGAGGTGAGTAGTCTGGCCCACTGCGGTGTAATCCATGCGCAGATCACTGCCCACCGAGCGTACGACCACTTCTCCCGAATTGAGTCCCACGCGAATCTGCACCTCCACGCCGTGCGCACGGCGGGTGTCATCTGCATAGCGCTTGATCGCTTCCTGCATTCGGAGTGCGGCATAGCAGGCACGCACGGCGTGATCTTCGTGGGCCACCGGCGCGCCGAATAGGGCCATGATTCCGTCCCCCATCACCTGATTGACGGTTCCCTCGTAGTGATGGACCGCCTCCATCATGCGTTCTAGGACTGGATCCAGGAGCCGACGCGCCTCCTCGGGGTCACGCTCAGCAAGCAGCTCCATCGACCCTCTGAGATCAGCGAACAGGACAGTCACCTGTTTGCGCTCGCCTTCGAGCGCGCTCTTCGAGGTGAGGATCTTCTCGGCGAGGTGCTTCGGCGTGTAGGATTCTGGAGAACGCTGCGGCGCAATCGCGCCAGCACTGCGCAGCGACTCGATCGACTTGAGGAGTTTCTTGCGATGGCCCAGTGCGTGTACACCAAGCTTTTCAAGGTCCCCGTCCGTGAGTTCGCACAGCAGATCAGGGTCGACGGCATTGCGCTCAAACATTTGCGCATACTGTGGTAACCCAAGCTGCTCAAGCCACTGCCTGACGGTATGCATGGCCCCTCGCGTGACCTAGCCTGGCAATTAGAGTCTTCTGGAATGTTATGATCAAGACGGCCTTCTAGTCCGTCTGGATATCATATTGTAGTCGCGACAAATATCGCATCGAGCATTTGCGCGCGGCGAGGAGCGATCGGTGTCGAGAAAATTCGATCTGCTCATATTACATCGTTGGCTATACGGCCACAAAGCCGCGCCTCTACCAATGTCGAGATACCCATTAGCTCGGCAGCTCGAAGCCAGCAACGATGAAACAGCAATGATCGGTACGCTTGCATCATCGCAGGGTAACATTGCGTCACTTACAAATCGAATACGGCTGACAGATCAGCCGCGACAAGGAGTTAGCTATATCTTGTAAGTTTCTTGTCAGAAATCGGTGCCTACACTGCGCACAGCAGGCGCACTTTCATGCAGGCGGGCGCTTTGGGATCAGCGCCCTCCCCACGCAACGTCGCTTCGACGTCGATCATTGCCACGAAGTCCCATCACAAACGAGGAGGAGTAGGCATGGCTCTCAGAACGCAACGGATTCAGCGCTACGGCTGGATTCCTGACCTTCCTGATCAGCGCGACCACCTTTATGCAGCGCCCGTGGTGCACTTGGCGAAGTTGCCGCCGAAGGTGGATTTACGCAGCAAGTGTCCGGCGCCCTACGACCAGGGTCAGTTGGGTAGTTGTACCGCTAACGCCATCGCCGGTGCGATCCAGTTTGACCGCATGAAGCAGAAGTTGAAGAACAACTTCGTTCCTTCGCGCCTGTTCATCTACTACAACGAGCGCGTCATCGAGGGCACGGTCCAATCAGATAGCGGCGCTCAGATTCGTGACGGGATCAAAAGCGTGGCGCACGATGGCGATTGCCCGGAGAAAGAGTGGCCCTACGATATCGCGAAGTTTACGGTCAAACCGGCTGCAGGTTGCTATAAGGATGCCGTCAAGTACAAGGCTCTCACCTATCAACGCGTGGTACAGACCCTGTCGCAACTCAAAGGCTGCCTGGCATCGGGCTATCCGTTCGTATTCGGTTTCACGGTGTACGAAAGCTTCGAAAGCGACGCCGTAGCGAAGTCCGGCGCCGTGCCGATGCCCGCCCCGAATGAGAAGGTGCTCGGCGGCCACGCCGTGCTTGCGGTTGGCTACGATGACACTGCGCAGCGCTTTATCGTGCGCAACTCATGGGGCAAGACCTGGGGCTTGCAAGGCTACTTCACCATGCCCTATGCCTACCTGACCGACAACAATCTGGCGGACGACATCTGGACGATTCGCGTGATTGCCGCGTGAGGCGACGAGCGGCTTCGTGTAAGCGCCGTTAGGGTGAATGCCGGTGGTGACCAGCTCAATTGGTGTTGCGTTCCCCGGCTTTACCCTGACCGGGAGCGATTCTATACAGGCGCCGTTCGAGGCCGTGGTGGTGCAGGTCCGGGAACCCGCTTCTGCCGTGTTCGTAGCTCTTGGAATCTTGGTCGCCCTGATCAGGCGGAGAGCGCTGCCGATGGGCGGCTTCCACATCATTGAGCGGAGAACTACAGTTTCAGCACCTCCCCGAACAAGCGAATGGACTGACTATGCGCGACGCACTCGACGCGTTCAGATCGAAGTCGATGCCAATGACCTGTGTGAGCCCGTTAGCGTCGCGGTACGCGAATCGCGGACGACGAGCCAATGCGATGGCTCAGGCCCCCTGCCCTGCAGGGTATCTCGTCGCATGCGACCCTCACTAACCAGCCCAACGGGAGTATGCTGATCCGAACTGCTGCGCTCGACCGCACGCGGAAGCTGGCCGTCGGCCATGCGTTGGAAGGAAAATCTCGACGAGGAGGAGACTATGCCCAAGATTCAAGCCCGCAACATCACGATGAACTACGACCAGCAGGGCAGCGGCGAGCCTTTGGTGCTCATACCCTACCTGGCGGCCGATTACGCCTGTTACGCGTTCCAGGTGGCCGACTATTCGAAGCACTTCACCTGCATCTCCGTCGATCTGCGCGGGACCGGAGAGTCGGATAAGCCGGGCGGCGTCTACTCGACCGAGATGTTTGCGGACGACGTCGCCGCGCTCATGCAGGCGATTGGCATAGGCAAGGCGCACATCTACGGGCTCTCCCTGGGGGCGGCCACCGGTATCTGGTTAGCCGGGAAGTATCCGGACCGCGTCAAGTCGCTTTCCCTGCACAGCGGCTGGCCCAAGAGCGATGCCTATCTCAAGACCGTCGTACGGGGCTGGCAGGTGATGGCCAAGGCGATGAACAGCATGCCGGAGATGGTGATCCAGGGGATCTTCCCCTGGTGCTTCACGCCGGAACTGTATGCGCAGAAACCCGATTACATCCAAGCCCTGTCCGACTTCGTGCGCGGCCGCCCCAAGCAACCGCTCGACGCATTTGTCCAGGAATCCGATGCTGTGATAACTCACGACGCCGAAGCGCAACTCGGCAAGATCCGCGCTCCGACACAAATCACCTTCGGGCGCCACGACATGGTTACCTCCACCCGGTTCGCCGACTCGCTGAAGAACGGCATCAAGAATTCCGAGCTGCACATCTTCGAAGATTGCTCGCACGCGACGCTGTATGAGAACGTGCCCGCGTTCAATGAGAAGACGCTAGCCTTTCTAACGAAGTACGCGGGCTGAGCAACAGGAGGGCGTGACCTAGCTAGGGCGTGACCTCACTTGGGCAGGGAAAGTCAGCCCGTCGACCCTGAGGTGTCATGGCGACCATATAGCCGTCGAGCTCCATCCCGGAAGCTCGAGACCTTCACGCGCCGAAGCGCGAATCCGAGCGCCAGCACCACTGATGCGACGGCGAGCGGGCCGAGGACGGACAGCGCCAAGCTCGCCATGCCAATCGTGACGCCGAGCGCCGAGAGGTAGGCGACGAGACACATCGGACACTTCGGGGCGAGCGCGTAGAGGATGGCAGGAAGGAAGGCGAGCCACCGGAGTCTCGCACGCGCTCGGCTCTCTGACGTCGGCGGCGCTCGGCGCGCAGCCCGGGCAGTTAGCTAGGCTTTGTCCTCTGCCTGAGCGGGGCGCGCTTCAACACCACCAGCAGCATTCCGCTCGGTCTCTACTGGATCAGCAGCGCTCCCATGGAGAGGGGCGCTTACGTGATGGTCTGCCCGCCGAACACGAGCGTATTCGAGGAGGCCAAGAAGCGCGGATACATTGCGGCAGGCTTCTGCGCGGGCCACTACGGCTACATCTTCAAGCGCGTTCTCGCTGTTGGAGGCGATGTCATCGCCATCACGAACGAAGGTGTGCGGATCAACGGCCAGCTGCTGGCGCTTAGCGCTCCGCGCAAGGTCGATGGTGGCGGGCGCCCCATGCCTCGGTATCAGCCAGACCCGTTCACGCTCACAGCTTCGGAAGTTCTGTTGATGTCGGACGCCAGCAGTCTATCCTTCGATGGCCGCTATTTCGGGCCGCTGAATCGCTCTCAAATCAGAAGCCTGATTCGTCCCATCTGGACCTGGTAGCGTGCGCCCCGACGCGAGGCTTCCGCGATTCCTCGCTGCCGCCGTTCAGTTGCATCCTGGTTGCCAGTCTTCCCATTACCATGATGCTGTATATAACACCAGTAAAGAAGAACAACAACAAAATCATAAGAACAGATCATGGGCCAAGCGGTTCAGCCCGTTGCGGCTGGCAGCGAATTCCACTACGCGCGCGGGCGCCCGGAAGACACTACCCTATATCAGGTGGTCCAGGTGTTCGATCTTGGCGGCCGACAGGACGGACATCTGGATGGGACGTGCCTCGCCGATGAGCTTCTGGAGCTCCTCCACACTCGCGTCACCCGGATAGGCCTTCTTCAGCTTGTCGAGGCTGTCGTCGATCACGGTCCCCTCGCGGATGACGGCGACCGCCGCCCGCTTGATCGCACTGGGCTCTGCCTCGGCGATGGTGGCCTGCAGATGGCGGTCGAAGCTGACGATCGCGAGGCGAACGGCGACCGCAGCGTCGAGCTTCACCTGGCTCGATGCCACCAGATCGTTCGTCGCAAGCGTCAGGTAGCGCACCGCGCCGCCGCCAAGAAGCCCGACCGCGGTGAGCGCCACCAGATAGGTGCCGGAGAGCAAGCCTATGCGCGTGCGCCAGCTAGCGACCCGCTTCCGAGTCTCCTTCACCGTGAGCCTTGGGACCATTGCTGACCGAACCATCGCTGGCGTATCGGCGATCCGTCCAGAAACTTTAGACCGCGCGGCCCTGCTGCAAAGCTGATGCTACCAGCATCGATGAAAGAGCCGCCGATCGATGCGCCTTATCGGAGGATTTCGGCATTCCACGCAAGGTACTTGCTCGAACTAGGCACGATGTTGACGCTGGATACGCTACTGCGCTCACACCGCAACGGATGGATAGCAGTGGCAAGAGCAGTGCGCCCCGGTTCCGGTAAGATGAACTCTGTTGCGTGAACAACCTCATCGTGCCCGGGTGGTGTCTGCGCGGATCGTAAGGATATCGAGAATGCGAAACGGTAGAAGACGCTTTCTGCGCTCGAGCGGCGCACTGAGCCTGCTGCGCCTGATGGCCGCAGCCGGCTTGCTGCCGGGCCCCGCAGCGGCCGAAGAATGGAACAAGGCCGCGTTCGCCAGCAGGAGCATTGACGAGCTCTTAAAGCTTCTGGGGGGCAGCGCCCCGCAAGAAAGCGATCGGGTCACGCTGAACGGGCCTGAGATCGTCGAGAACGGTGGCGTGGTGCCGCTCGACATTTCGAGCGGCCTTCCCGACACCGAGTCGATCGATATCCTGATCGAGAAGAATCCCGATGTGCTGGCGGGAACCTTCACCATTCCAGCAGGCACGCTGCCCGACATCCAGACCCGCGTGAAGATGGCGCAGACCTGCAACGTCTACGCTCTGGTGAAGTGCAGGGGCAAGTACTACTACTGCGCCAGGGAAATCAAAGTGACGGTGGGCGGCTGCGGTGGCTGAGCCGCGAGCATCACAAGGCGCGACCCAGGACATGCCAAACCCCATAAAGGTCCGGACCACGCTCGACGGCGATCTCGCGCTGATCCGAATCCTGATCAGTCACCCGATGGAGACCGGGCTGCGCAAGGACGCGGACGGCAACCTCGTCCCGGCTCACTTCATCCAACTGCTCAGCGTCACCTACGGCGACCGAACCGTGTTGTCCGCGCAATGGGGTCGTGCCATCTCGCGCAACCCCTATCTCGCTTTCAAGTTCACCGGTGCGGCCAAAGGCGGCAAGATCAAAATAACCTGGATAGACAACATGGGAGGCACCCAGACCGACGAGGCCACGATTTGACCGAGGCGGCCGCGCAAATCATCCACTTTGCTCCCGGATTGCAGCAAAACCGGTCACGATCTTCTGCGCGACGTGCGGTGCGGCGAACACGCCCCTCAGTTGGCCCCGCGGATCGATCAGCAGCACGGCGGAAGAGTGGTCCATGAAATACTGGTCGGGGGTCGCTCCGGGCACCTTCTGGTATACGACGCCTAGCGAGTCGCTGAGCCGTGCGAGGTCTGCGCCATTGCCAGTAACGCCGATAAACGCTGGATTGAAACTGGTGACATACGCTTTCAGCAGCTGCGGGGTGTCACGCTCGGGGTCCACGGATACGAACACGAACTGCACGTCGCTCGCACCTTGCGGGCGCTGGTCGAGCTCGCGATGCACCTGGTTGAAGACGGCGAGCGTGGTGGGGCACACGTCGGGACAGTGGGTGAACCCGAAGAATAGGAAACTCCACTTGCCTTTCAGGGCCGAGTTGTCGAACGTTGCATTGTCCTGGTTCACCAGATTGAACGTCGCGACCGGATCGGGCTTCGGCAGAATGTAAGCACTGTCAGCCACCTCGACGAAATGGGCCTGCGGCTTCTCCTGCGGGCGCCAGACTAGCCACGAGGCCACGCCGATGGCGAGCAGCACGATGCCAACGGCAAACCCGATACGTACCGGTCTGCGACCCGCTAGCGCTGAGCCTATCGCACGCACTATCATTGTCTTCCCTTCGGCGGTGCCGGCTTCACCGGTCGATGCGCGTCTTCAAATAGCGCGCCGTCAGCATCGTCGGATCGAAAGGCGGCAGGAACTGGCCCCACACGATCCCGTCCGGGTTGATGAGCGAGAGTGCGCGGCTAGAGCTAGGCCCCGGCGTCGCGCTCGAGGACACCGCCCCTGCGTCTGGGATACCCAGCTCGTCGGCCAGCTTGGCGACGGTCTGCGGCGGGCCGCTAGCACCGACGAAGTGCTCGTCGTAGGCCGCCAGATAGCGGCGCAGTTCGTCCGGTGACTCCCCTGCCACCGACACGAATAGGACCTGAGTCGTCTTCACCTTCGTGGTTCCGGCTATGCGCTGGCGCATCCCAGCGAGCGCCGTGAGCGCGGTCGCGCACGGCTCGCCGCAACGAGTGTCGCCGAGCAGCACGAATGTCCACTTCCCGAGCAAGTGCTCCTGAGTGAAGGCGCCGCCGTGCTGATCGGTCAGCACGAAATCCTCGATCGGCCAGCCGCCCGCGACACGGCTCGTGCGCTGTCGCCCGGCCGGCTCTGCCAGTGCCACGGAGGCGCCGATCACTCCGATCATGATCGCGGCAAAGCCATGCATCATGCCGCGGACACGAACGGAGGCAGTCTTCCGTGCAGTGCCTCTCGTTCCAACAGCATTACTGTCTGCCGATTCCATATTCATAAGCATCATGTCCATCAGAACAACCAGATCAGGGCGCCCGCGTGATGCGTGCGTAGAGCCGAGGCAAAACTTGTGGCAGGGAGCGTGGATCGGCAAACACGGCATAGTGTCCAGCGCCAAACAGGTGCGGCAGGTACTCGCGCCCGCGTTGGTCGATCGTCAATCCGAAGCAATGCACCCCGCACGCACGCAGCTCGAGCAACGCCCGGCGTGTGTCCTCCAGTGCGTATCGCCCCTCGTAGCCGTCCGCAGGGTCGTGCGGTCGACCGTCGGTCAACACCAACAAGAGCTTCTGCGCGGGCGAACGGCCCTCGAGCCGGGCGCCGACGTGGCGGATCGCTGCCCCCATCCGGGTGTATTGCTCGGGGTGCAACGCAGACAAGCGGTGGTGCGCCGACTCGCCGTAGGCCTCGGAAAAGTCCTTGATGCGATAGCAGGTGACGCGAAGCCGGCTGTCGCTGGCGAATGCGAACAGAGCGAAATCGTCCGCTGCCGCCGCCAGCGCTTCCGCTAGCACGAGCATGGACTGACGCGCGATCCCGATAACGCGATCCTGGCCCACCCACGCTTCGGTGGAACGGGAGCTGTCCATTAGCACAGCCACTGACAGGTCGCGCCAGCGTCGCACGCGCTGCCGGTAGATCCGGGAACTGCGGCGCCCGCAGCCGCGCGCGTCGGTCAACGATTCGACGTAGGCGTCCACGTCCAGCTCGTCGCCGCTTTCCAGGCGCCGGTTCCACCCGGACAGTTGGCGCAACGCTTCGAACTGACGGCGCACTCGTCCCGCGAGGGAGCCGGCAGAGCGGCCGAACTGAATGCGGCCGTCGCCCGCGGGCACCCGCTCGGAGACGACACACCATTCGGGCCCGTAGGCGTGGCGCTGGTACTGCCATTCTGGATAGACGAACCGACCGCCAGCGGGGGCCCCCCGCACGGGGTCGGGGCAATCGGCTGGATCGAACCGCGGACGGGCGAGCGCCTTGCTGGTGCCGCGACTTGTGCGTCGCATATGCCGTTTGAATTGCAGCAATCTCAACCCAGGCAAAGAGATCGCGGGATGACCCCAGAGCGCCACGGGCAGAAACGGCAGCAGCATGCGGCTGCGCTGCGACGGAAGCGTCGGCACCGGGGCCCCGCGCCTGACGGCGTCCACTGCCCGCCTCAACCATTCGTCACGCGGTGGCTGAGGGCTGCCGAGCGCGTAGCGAATGGCTGCCTCCAGCACGAGCACCGGATGGGTCGAAGTCGAGTCCCAATTCGGCAGCACGCTGCTGCGCTGCTCGAGCTCGGCGGCACACAGCCGGCGGTAGCGCTCTCCCAGCGGCGGGTAGCGCTCCGCGAGCCGGGTGCTCGCCGAGACGCCGCGCAGGAGATGGCGTACACCCAGGGGCAGCGAGGCCTCGTCCGCGCTGGGAAGCTCCTCGGCCAGGAAGGCGACCAGCCAGAAATACAATTCGCGGTTGAGCGCACGTGTCGGGTAACGGTCTACCAGGCGAGGCAAGTGCACCTGCTCACGGTCGAGCCAAGCCATCAGATCGAGCATCCCGTCGGACAACAGCGCTTTGATCAGACCGCCCCGCTGCGTCCCAGCATCGCCGACCACGGACCGCTCGAGCGCGCCGCCCAGGCTGTGGTAGTGCAGCTCCAGGCCGCGCTCCAGCTCGCTCACCGACACTGCTGCGTGGGGGTAGCGCAACCGACCTGCCAGCCCGATGTGAAGCCCATACCAGAGCGTGCTGGCCACAGCGGCGCGCATGAACGATTCAGCCTTCGAAATAAGCGCGAACGGTTTCCAGCAGTCCTTCGCGGATCGCCGGGTCGTCGGAAAGCGCTTCCACCAGGGCGACGCGGCACGCCTGCAAAGGGCTCAGCCGATCGGTCATCAACTGGGCAGCGTGCACCAACAGCCGCGTCGAGGCGACTTCCTCGAGGTCATGGCCGGCGACATCGCGCAGCCGCTGGCCCAGCTCCACCAGTCGTCGCGCCCGCGTCTGGTCGAGGCCGGATTCGTGCACGACGATGCGGGCCTCCAGCTCGGCCTCAGGGTAGTCGAAGCTGAGCGCGACGAAGCGCTGACGGGTGCTCGGTTTGAGATTCTTGAACACGTGCTGATAGCCAGGATTGTACGAGGCGACCAGCATGAACTCGGGCGGTGCCGCAACAACTTCCCCGGTCTTCTCCAGCCACAGCTCGCGTCGGTCGTCGGTGAGCGGGTGCAGGATCACGGTCGTGTCCTTGCGCGCCTCGACCACTTCGTCGAGATAGCAGATCCCCCCTTCGCGCACCGCGTGCGTGAGCGGTCCGTCCTGCCACACGGTCTCTTCACCGCGGATGAGAAAGCGCCCTACCAGGTCCGCGGCGGAGAGCTCGTCGTGGCACGCCACGGTGTACAGCGGGCGGTCCAGAACTGCAGCCATGTGGCGCACAAAGCGCGTCTTGCCGCAGCCGGTCGGACCCTTGAGCAGCACGGGCAGGCGGAGGCGGTAGGCGGAATGAAACACCTCCACTTCGTTGCCCTGAGGTAGATAGATCGGGACCGGCTCCACGTGTAGGCTAGTGACTGAGTTCATCGCTCGCTACAATAGCCATCACTATGCTGCGTCTGCTGTATCTGTTGTTGCGACAGGAGACACGCCGAGAGCGCGGCGCCGCTCGACCGAGCTACCCTGCATCGAGGCGCCGCCGCGCGGGCCGTGTGTTCGCAGTCGGCGCGGCCGCTCTGGCTGCGTGCACGGCCACAGCGCTGATCATTGCGTACGCGCGCCTGGGGTACGTTCCTAACCCGCTCGCCTGGGTCAACACGCGTATGGCAACGCTCGAGCTGCGCGTGGACGCCGTCGCCTCTGCGCCACTGGTGATGTTCCTGGATATTCCCGCGCCGGCAGGTCGGGAAACACAGTCCGATCCGAACGCCACGGTGCGCATCACCAGCGTCAACACCAGTTTCCAGCCGAGGTTCCAGGTGGCCCCGCTCGCGGCGAGCGTCGAGGTCGGTAACCAAGACCCGATTCCGCACAACACCCATGTGTTCGACGGTGGGCGCACGCTGTTCAACGTGGCCGTCCCGCTCGCCGGTGTACGCGTGCACAAGGTGCTGGGCCGCCCGGGAATCTTCGATGTCCGCTGTGATTTCCATCCCTGGATGCACGCCTGGGTGTTCGTTCCGCCCGGTCCCTACCACGCTGTAGTATGGATGCCGGGCGAGGCAACGCTGCGCGACATCCCGCCCGGAAGCTATCGCTTCCACGTCTGGACGCCGGCACATGGCGAGACCATCAGCACGTTGACCTTTGACTCCGGTGAAGTGAAATACCTGCGGCTAGCCGGGAGCTGATCCAGCCCGCTCTACCGGTTTAGCAGCGTCGGCCCCGCCCGCTTCTCGGTCTCCATCAGATTCGTGACTTCGAATGCGTTCAGCACGAACAACGCCACGACACCGAATACCACCACCAGAATGAGCGGGAGGATGTAGCGCAGAAATCGCTTCATGAGCGTTCATTCTTTGTCAGGCTCCTGTGCGATCCCTGCTGACTCGTGGTGTCGGGCTGCTGTGGTTCTTCCTCGCCGCGTCCGCGCTGCCAGGCGAGCAGGATCATCACCGCGAACGGCACCGATACCAGTGTCAGGAACACGAAGTACAGCGTCCAAGGTACTTCCAGCGAAAACTTGGCGTACGAATACGGGTTCTCAGCCGACGCCGGTCCAGCCGTCATCAGTGCCAGGCAGCCGGCTGCAAGCCACGCTGGCAAGCGTCCGAGCATGCCCCGGCGCGAGATCCTGAGCGTCGGCGAGGGATCTGACACGTGCGGGCTCAAGCTGCTTCCTTCATCAGGCTCTCGATCTCTTCCTCGATCAGCGAGAGCTCGGTCTGGCCGGGGAATACTTTGCGCACCACGCCTTTGCCGTCGACTAGGAAGGTCCAGGGCTCGCCCTTCACTCCCCACTCGACCCACACCGCGTTGTCTTTGTAGCCGTCGACGTGGATGAACGCGAAGCGCTCGCCGTACTTCTCTTCCAAGACCGCCACGCGCGTGAGCTGATCCACGCACATGGTGCAGTGTTGAGGCGTTCCGAACACCACTAGAAACGGCTTGTGCTGCTCGATCAGATCGGCGATACGCCAGCGATACAGCCGGACCTTGGTGTCCATGGTCGACACCTCGTGCCAGTCATCATCGCGCAGCACGACCCGGTTTTCGCTCTTAGGTGCGAGGTCGCCGACGCGCACCTTCGCCGTCAGGCCGCCCTCGCCTTTGCAGGAAGCCAACACCATCGCGGCTGCGCAGAGCGCGACTAATTTGCTTAGAGTCAATGACATTGACACACGATCCTAAAAGGGTTAGAAAGGAACAGTCGGCTTCTCACCTTGGGAGTAACTTACATGCACGAGCTGTCAGTGGCTACCAGAATCGCATTGTTCATCTTCGGTGTGGGCGGTGCAGTCGCGCTGTCGATCGTGCCTTGGGCTTGCATCGGGACCGGCCTGTACAGCAAGGACAAGAAGTATCAGTCGGAACTGCCCGCGGCCCGCTAGCGAGCCGCAGCCGGGTTGATCAGCGCGCCGTCCACACCTAGCGCGCGCTGCCCTTGCAGATAGGCCACGAGGGCGTCCAGTTCCACGCTTTTCAGCATGCGGTACGACGGCATGCTTACGCGGTAAGGCCTGTCGCCCACCCCCGGCTTTGGGTCCTGCAGATACTGCCGTAGCCACTGCGCACCGCGGCGACTGCCTTCCCCGTCGAGGCTGGGTCCATAGGTGGCGCCGTTGCCGAACAGGCGGTGGCAGGAGTTGCATCCCTCTCGCCGGTAGATCGCCTCCCCGTCGCGCGTCAAGGCAGTCTCCACGTACCGGTACTCCACCGGCGGCGGCTTCAGGTAGATCAGCACGCCGACCAGCGCCGCGAACGCCGCGATCACTCCTGAGCCGGCGAGAACGACCCATTCGCCTGGGCGCAGTGCCACAGCTAGCGCGTGCGAGCCTTTGCGTAACGGTCGTCATCGCCCTCTGTAAACATCTGGTTCTTGATGTCCTCGTCGAATTGATGGTGCGTGTACGCCCAGTAGATCAGCAGCACGATCGCGACCAGGCTGACCAGCCCCGTAGCCGCCCAGATGTAGGGAATCAAAACGTCGCTACTCATCACGCCTCCTGTCTTAGTGCTGCGCCCCGCTGCCCGCAACCGGCGGGACGGGATAGTTTGGCGAGCCCGGGTTGGCCTTGAGGCCAAGCAGGAACGCGGTCAGCGCGGCGCGTTCACCTGGCGTGAGCTGGCGGAAGTCCGGCCCTAGGCTGCCGTCATGAGCGGTGTTGGGCACCACCGCACCGGGGTCTTGCAGGTAACGCTCCAGCCATTCCCGCGAGCGACGGGTGCCCTCGCCGTCGAGGACCGGCGCTACGCCGACTTCTCCAACCCCCATGGCACGGTGGCAGCTGTTGCAGCCCATGCGCCGGTATAGCGCATGGCCGTCCAGACCGGCCTGGGTCCACTCGTAGTAGTCGCGCGGCTTGGTCGGTTCGTGCGCACGCATCTGCTTGAACCCTCTCCCGAGAGCGGCCAGCACAAGCAGCGCAGCGAATCCGAACGTCAACTTCTCGCCAAGCTTCCACTTCGTCATTGCGAGCACCCGATGCTGTCGTCCTGCGAGGCGCGCGGCGCTCGCAAACTCCCCGCTGCTAGATTAGCCCGCATTGCGCAGAGTATCGTCCACAAGTGAAACAACACCGGGACTAAATTTAGAACACGAAATGGAACAGAAGCTCGACCGCTGCATACACCATGACGCCAAGGACCCCAACGAAGCTCACGCCCAGTATGATCCGCTCGGCGCGCGTGAGTTGCGATAGCGGGCCGACAAAGAAACGCGACATCGTCAGAAACACGACGACCGCAATGACGATCAGCGTGAATATGAGCGTCGATATCTTGTCGGTCAGCCCCACTTATCGACACTATGCTGCGCGGTCCTGCTTCTTCTGCTCCTTCTCCCGTTCTTTCCATTTCTGCACATTGATCAGCCAGATTATCGTCGCGATCCCCGAGAGGACGACCACGATCTGGCACAGGATCATGAAATAGCCCCAGTCCCACCAAGGCTGCGCTCCGGTGGAGCTCACGAAGGTCGTGGTGACCGTCTCGTAGCGCTGCCCGAAGCCCGGCCAGGGCAGTGTCCACAGGAATGCCTGGAACACGGTGACCCCTACGATCATGACCAGCCACCACGGTATCTTCCCATTGCCTTCCTTGATCCCGTCATAGTCCTCGTCCGAGAACCGGCCGAATACCGCGCCTCTGTCCTCCAGCTCATCCATGCCCACGGGCTCGTCGCGTTGGACGGGTTTCTCCACGGTCACCTCACTTCAAGCTTTCCAGGAATGCCACGATGGCGTCTATCTCTTCGTCGGTGAGGTGCTGGAACGCCGGCATGATCGAGCCGGGCGTCACCGCCCGCGGATTGCGGTGATGCACATAATGCCAAGCCTTCACCTGATTGCGGCTGCCGATGTGGAGCAGGTCCGGGGCCTTGCGGTCCGAGCCGAACAGGCTGGGCGACTCGAATTGGATATCTCCGGCCTGCGGCGGCGCACCGAAGTAAGTCCAATCCTGGGTCTGCTCGGGTAGCAGCGTATGACACCACCAGCAGCCTTCGCGGATGAAGATGGTCTTGCCCTTGCCAGCCAGCGTGGGCGCATTCTTGCCCGTCATCCAGGGGTCGCGGATGGACCATCCGGCATCGCCATAGATGCGCTCCTTTTGCTTGGCGTGCTCGCTCGGCGGAATCTGACTCATGTAGGTCGATCCGCCGACCACCGTGATAGCGATCGAGGTAAAGATCACGATCACCACCAGCACCGCACCGACCACGTACTTGGGCATGGTTATTCTCCGCCGCTCAAGCGCCCGCCGGAGCGGGCACCGGCCGTACCTGAGCTTCGGTAGCCACCTTCTTGCCGTAGCGGGCGGTCATCCACATGTTGTACAGGAAGATCGGCTGCGAGAATATGATGAGTGCGCCGAAGAGCACTCGGCCCACCATGTACGGATGCGTGGCAACCACGGACTGGATGTACGGGATCTCGTACACCTTGGCGGCGCCCTGCACGAGCCCGGCAGCAGTGAGCACCGCCCAGAACCCGAGGAAACCGATCGCCATCATCCAGAAGTGCACGCGCGCGAGCTTCTCGCTGTACAGCTCCCGCTTCAGCAGCTTGGGTAGCCCATAGTAGATCGCGCCGATCTCGATGAAGCTGGAAAAGCCGACCAGCGCCAGGTGGGCGTGCGCTACGATCCAGTGCGTGCCGTGGATATACCAGTTCAAGGCCCGTGTCTGCTGGAAGGCGCCCTGGATATTGAGCGGGATGGCGAACAGCACCCCCGTGAGCGCCCATTGCAGCGGAATGTTCCTGGCATACATCCACCATTTGTCCTTCATCGTCATCAGCATGTTCACCACGAAAGCGAGCGCCGGGATCATGATCAGCACGCCCGACACCGAGGCGAACGACTTCAGCCATTCGGGGATCGGCGCGCTCATCAAATGATGGGCGCCCGGGGTCGAGTAGAAGGCGACGATCGACCAGAAATGCAGGTGGCCGATCTTGTGGCTGTACAGCGTGTTCCCGGAGACCTTCGGAATGAGGTAGTAGGCGATCGCCGCCGATACCGGCGTGATCCACAGCCCCAGGATGTTGTGGGCGTGCCACCAGGTCATGTAGGCCTCGCTCAAGCCCGTGACCGGGAAGAAATCGGGGATGGCGCCGATGAAGTAGGACACCTCGATGAACAGCAGCGCGGCACCGAAGAACCACAGCGTGACGTACATGCCCTCGGTCTTGCGCGTGAGCATGGTCATCCAGATGTTCACCGCGAGCGGCAAGAACACGAACGTCAGCATGTAGGCGTCTAACGGCCAGATCAGGTCTTGGTACTCGCGGCCTGTGGTCATGCCGTTGATCAGGGTGAAGAAGATCGCGACCATGGCCAGGTTCCAGGCCCAGCAATTCCACACGCCGAGCTTCTCGCTCCACAGCTTGGTCTTGCACAGCGCGGGGGCCATGTAGCACATCGCCCCGGCAAACGCCATGGAGATCCAGCCGAAGATCACGAAATGCACGTGCACCGGCCGGATGCGGCCGAAATGCAGCCACGGGATGTTGTTGGGCAAGATGTCCGGCCAGGCCAGTCGCATGGACGTGCCCAGCGCCATGAGCACGCCGATGTTCAGCATGACGATGGCGGAGAAGAAGAAATGCTTCGCCGCGGTGCCCTCCTGGTAGTCGTTGTCTCTGAGCAGTGTGACGATCATGTTGGTGTCCTCGCTCTATAGCGCTGGCGCGGTCTGGCAGTCACTTGCCCTGGCGAACCATGACCGCGTTCATGAACCAGAAACTGAGCGCAGACAAGATGCCGGTCGCAAAGCTGATGGCAAAGCCCCAAACCAGCAACCCGGTCCAATCCTCGTAGCTGCGCATGCCGATCAAAGGCAGGAGGCAGAGCTGGAACACGGTTCCGAGTCCCAGCCCCACGATGAATCCGCTGTAGAGCATGCTAAGCAGCCGATGCATGGGGTCGACCTCCGCGCTTTCTGAATACGGTCAGGTAAATATTGGTGATGTAGGTCCAGTAGCCCAAACCCATCAGGAGCGCGCCACTGATGATCAGCACGTGATGGATCGGTCCGACCGCCTCGAGCGCCTGGGCGTAAGTCATCCCCGCATGGATCAGATTGCCCTCGATCAGCCCCAGGATCACCAACGAGACGTAAAAGGTGCCCACGCCGATCGCGGAGAACCAGAACGAGGTCGCCGCCAGGACCGGGCTGTAGACCGGCCGGTTCAGCAGACGCGGCAGGATGAAGTAAAACACCCCCATCAATCCGGTGGTGACTCCGCCAACCAAGTTGATATGGGCGTGGGCCAGCGGGTCGATCAGGTGTCCGGCCGCCCCCGCGCCCCGGACCCATTGGCTTACGGCCGGGAAGGTCTGCACCACGCCTTGGACGGTGCCGATGAACAGATTGGTGACCGAGAGCACGAAGAAACGGACCACCGAGGCAGCGTCCCCCGGCGCCGTTATCGCCGCTTCCGCGGGCTGGACGGCCTCGTCGGCGGCATGACGACGAGGCAATTCGGCGAGGTTATTCATGGCGCGCCTCCCCGCCGCCCCGCCGGCTCAGGCTGCGGACATAGACGACGAGTTGCCGCCGCTGTGCCTCCGAAAGTTGTCGTTTCCAGCCGATCATCGCCGTCCCGGGCAGGCCCTCGCTGATGATCTCGAACAACTGCGCATCGGAGCGCTGGCGGGTGCGGCTTTGCATCAGGTTTGCGGGCCGCGGCACGACTCGGTAGGCCCACTCGCCCAACCCGTCCCCGCGCGTGCCGTGACAGGACACGCAGAGCTGCCCATAGTAAACCCGACCCTGCTCGAGCGCCACCAGATCGACATCGTACGCCAGTTGCGCCGGGGCGGCCGGCCGCTCGCGCTGCGCGGCGGCAAATTCGGACGGCTCGCCTGGGCTGAGATCGGTGATGAGCCAGGCCAATACGCCGGCGAGCGCAACACCCGCCGTCACCACCAGGGCCGTGATCGTTGCTCCCGTCCATGCGCGCCATGTCATTTTCCCGACTCAGCGCCCGTCTGAGCCAACTTTCCGCCGCGCTCGCGCTGCATCTCCTGGCGCGTCTTCTCAAGGTCGAAGGTCGGACGCAAAGACATCACGTACCACACCAGCTTCCAGCGCTTGTCCTCGGGAAGGAAGTCCGCAAAGGTCGGCATGGGCGTGCCGTCCAGTCCGGTGGTGAAGGTCTGATAGATTCCTCTCGGATCACTCGCACCCACGAACTGGCCAGGGTCGCTGAAGTCGCGCGGCTTGATCGACAGGCCGTTGTCGTCGGTCAGCTCCGGGGCCGAAGGCCCGTCGCCCTTGCCGAGCTCGCCGTGACACTTGGCGCATTTCATCTCGGCATAGACGAGCTTGCCGGCTTGGATGGTGGCCTCGTCGGGAATCGGCGGCTGGCCGACCTCGACCGCAGGCTCCTGGAACTTCTTTTCCTCCTCCCACCGCTTGGAGAGGCTCTTGATGTACGCGATGACCGCCCAACGGTCGCGTTCCGGCAGGAACTTGAACGCGGGCATGTCCTGGTCCGCGACCAGGCCGCGCGACATCGCCCTGAATAGATCCCTATCCGTGGGCAGCGATCCACTCGGCGTGGAGCGGATCTTGAACACCGCTGCCGTGAAGTCGCGCGGCTTCCTGGGGAGCTTGTGCGTCTTGGCGTACTTGTCTCCCAGTTCCCACACCCCGCCGTTGCCGTCCCCCTTGGGGCCGTGACAGCCGATGCACATCCCGCGAAACACCCAGTGCCCATGTTCGATCAGGCGGGGGGTCACCGGTGGGCTTTCGCCGACGGGCTCGATGTTTCCTGTCGCGCCCGGGTAAGCGAAAAATGACTTCTTGCCCTGCGCCGCCGCGTCTTCTTTGGTGAGGACGGTAGTGCTGACGAGCAACGTCAGCCCTACAACAATCGCCACGGACAAGGCCACGATTACTTTGATCAACACCGCCTCCGATCAGCTCCGATAGCCACCGAGCTGAGACTCGTTCGGCTTTGTGCCCGCCGCTGCGGGCGGCCGCGCGGCCCAGCCCGCACTACGGGAGGGAATCGCCTAGAAATGCCGTACATCCTGTCGCTCGCGCCCGGCGACCCGCCGGAATTCCCCCCGTCGGGCCGTCGGGTCAGGTTGGAATCAGAATCTCCCCGGATCCAGTTTAGAGCCCGTATTGGACCAGTAGATGTAGGCCTCCAGCGCCTTCATCGCCGGGCTGTTGGGGTCGATCTTGACGCCCTCATTCGGCTTCTCGATGCACCAGTTGATCATGTCCCGCAGCGTTGCGAACTCGCTCATCTGCACCTGGAACTTCGGAAACTCGTGCGGATGAGTGTCCGCGGTGAACGGATGGCACATGGCACAGGCCATCCCGGTCTTGGAGAGCGTGATGCCCAGCCTCTTCTGCTCATCGCCATCGCCGTGGAACAGCTTGTCGCCGACGACCACCTGCTCGATGAACTGGTCCTCGATCATCTTGAGCGTCTGCGCATCAACCGGGTCCTTGTGGGCAGCAGCCTGCTGCACCCCCAGGACGAACACTGTACCCAACACGCAGCCGCCGACCGCGGCCGCGTACTGCAGCTTTCTCGTTCTCATGCTCGTCTCTCCTCTCCCTAATACGCCCAAACACGGTCAGCGATGCGCGGCTGGAGCACCTGGTTGCGGTTATCGCCGGTCCCCGAGTCCCACTCGTTGGTAGCAAACACCTCCTTGCGCCACATCTTGTACTCCTGGTTCGTGCGGTCGCTCGCGATGCCCAGTCGGCCCCAGCCGACGCCGTCGAACGGGTCGCCCGGGTCGACCCGGATCATCGCCTTGGTCAATGCCGGCACGCCTGTGGGCGGGTAAGGCCAGGGCCAGGACGTTGCCAGCTGGGCGAAGAAGCGCATGTTGCCGATCTCGTTGTAGACCGGCTGGTGGACATGGCCGTGGAAGTTGGTCACATTCTTGAACGGCTGCAGAATCTCCTGTGCCTCGCGCCAATCGCGCACCCAGAAGTTCCACGGCGGGTAGTACTCATACAGCGGGTTGTGAGTGAACACGATGACGGGCTTGCTCTTATCCCAGTCCGAGAGCGCGCTCTGCAGCCATTGCAGCTGCTTGGGACCCAAGCCGGCCCAAGGCCCGGCCATCGAGCCGTCGAGCGCGGACATGGCACCCATGCGCTCCTTCGGCGTCAACTTCTTGGCCGACCAGTAGTCGGGCGCCTGGCCTACGCTGTTCAGTCCGATGAAGCGCACGCCCTTGTGGTCGAACTTCCAGGGGCTCTCACCGAACATCTTGTTCCACGCCGCGCCCATGTCAAGGTACCAGTCGTGCTCGCCCGGGATGAAGTACTTCTTCACCTTCACTTCCTTGAGCAACTCGCCGCCGAGCTGCAGCTCCACTGGATCGCCCAGCTGCGCCAGATCTCCGCCGAAGATCATGAAGTCGAACTTCGAGCCCGCCGCCTGGACGTCCTGAAACGCCCGCGTGGCCTTCTCCACGAAGCGCGTGTTGAGCGTCTTCGGATACAGGTGCGTGTCGGAGACCCAGGCGAAGCTGAAGCTCTCCGCGGCGTTTGCGACCTCGATGGCGGTGAAGGTCTCGAAGAAATTCAGCGCGCTGCCGCCGGCCACCGCTGCACCCGCCACCAGCGACTTGTGAAGAAAAGTCCGGCGCGTGATGCGGACGGCGCTGCTGCCTACGCCCGCCTGCCCCGGGCACGGATCTGTACTGCCCTGCTTATGCGTCTGCTTCGTCATGTGACTCCCCCTTGGAATGTTGTCGAACGGCTACGACGCGCTACCAACCCACAACCGACCACCCTGCTTCATCACCGCCGGGCAGCCCGACGGTGGGGCTACTTCTTCAGTTCGATCGGGACCTGCACCGTGTCCTTGGCCTTGACGGTCACTGGCATCTCGCTCGCGCCGGCATGTTCCTGCCAGACCACCAGGGTGTAGTTCCCCGGCGGCACATCGGGGATGCTGAACGTCCCGTCCGCGGCCGTAATGGCGAAGTACGGGTTATCGACGACATAGATCCAGCCTTCCATCCAGCCATGCGCGTCGCAATCGACGCGCACCAGCCCAGGTCGCCTGAGGGGCTTAGTCACGCGGCCTCCCTGGATCGGCAGCGCTAGGTTGAAGGCGGTGCTCGTCCCGTAATATCCATGCGTGTTGTGGAGGACGGGGTCGGCATTGACCACGTCGATCATCCCGGTGGGAATCACCTGGACATGCGGCTCGAAGTTGCACTTGTGGTTGGTGATCTCAGGCTTCTTCGCCGTTTTCACCCAATCCTTGCCCTTGGCGATCTCCTTGAGATAGACCACGGCATCCTTGACCTCGCCGCCGGGCCCGACGACCACCAAAGGGTCCTTGCGCGGTCCGCCACAGGTTTCCTTGTCCTTGGTGGGGACCACCGTCTTAGTGGGCACGGTGCCCTTGAAGATGACCTTGCCCTTGATGGCTCCGCCGTCGGTGACGGCGATGGTCTCGTACTCGGCGGCAGCGGGAGCTGCGAAGTACAGGGAGGCGATCAGGGCGATCGCCGATAGGGGCGCAATTCTCACGTAGCTCTCCTCCTCGGTTTCGTTTGCGGCGACGAGTTGGCTCGACGCTCTTTTGGCGCAGATCATAGAGATCCGGCGGCCTAGACCTTAGACTGCATCTTTAACTTACTCCAAGTATAAGACTATGTCTAAATCTAAAACCTTGTCAAGAGCGTGGCTGTTTTTTTGGCTCGGACGCCGACCGGCCGACCCTTCCCGAGCCTCTGGCGCGAAAAGGATGCAGGCAGGCTCCCCTCGGTGGTTCACCAGTGGCAGTTCACCGGTTCAGTCGAGTCGGCGCGGCTTCGTCGTCGTCGGCGATCGAGGCGAACTCCGCCGCGTCAACGTGCGACGATGCGATCACCAGCAAAACATACCTACTCGATAGGGGCGACGATTTGCGCACCCTTGCCTTTCACGTGACGGCTGCACTTGTGCTGTCGGCCGGCTGCGCGCTGGCTGCGGGCTGCTCGTCCGGGCAGCAGGAGACGAGCTACAAGACGCTGACCGCCGCCCAGTCGGCCGGCGCTGTTTATAGCGGATGGATTCCCCCGTGGCTGCCAGCGGACGCTTACAACCTGAAGGAGAAGCACGACGTCGATACCACCCGCAGCATCGTCCGCTTCAACTTCCCCGCAGCCGAAAAATGGGCCGTGCCAGGCAACTGCTCGCAGGTTCCCCCTTCTCGGGTTCCCGGGCCGGGAATGGCAGCAACGTGGTGGCCAAGCGACGTGCCGGCGCCAGCCGTTGTCACATCCCGTCACTCGTACTTCACCTGCGCAGGGGCAAGTGAGTTTCTCGCCGTGGACTACCCTGGAGGGGAAGGGTTCTATTGGCGGGTCGGGCGATGATCCCAGGGGACGGCGGGTCCAATCTGGTCCCGCTGGTGTGAAGACTAAATTTCAGGCGGCGGCTGACTCTATCGGTACATCGTGCCTCACCGGACTACACGCGGACGTGCCCACCATCCCGGTGATCGCGAGAGGAATAAGTGGGCAAGGTCATGAGCGGCTTTATCGAGCCGCGGCTCATGCTGCACTTGGACTACACGGATGCGGAACTCGGTAAGAGCGCCTGGTTTGCCGGCAACGAGTTCACCGCGGCCGATATCCAGATGAGCTTCCCGCTGGAGGCCGCGGTCGCCCGAGGAGGATTGGATGCCACGCGGCCGCGGCTGACGGCGTTTCTCGACGGCGGTGCTGAAGGCACGCGGCGGCACGACGCCAAGCAGCCGATCGAGATCCTCCGAACCATTCACAGCTTCGACCCTGTGCATCGCGTGTGCGGTGCACGTGGTGGACCGGCAAGGAGAGGAGCTGATCCGCGTGAAGGTCGGAGTCCGTCCGGGTAGGCATCCTCGAAGAGTTTCTTGGATTGGAATTGGAGCGCGTCGCTCGGCGGCGGGCGCAGGTCAAATCGAGCGACACTCCTCGAGAATCGCTTGACCCAGATCAAGAGGCCTCGCGCGGGATCGGACTAGATTAAATCTTGCGGCGAGTGAGGGGGTGTTGTGCTTTTGTGTGAGCGCCCGTTGCTCCCAGGGATATCCGCCATCTAACGTGAAACAGCCGGAGCACATCCATGAAAAGCCTCAAGGGAACCAAGACCGAAGAGAATCTCAAGTACGCCTTTGCCGGCGAGTCGCAAGCCAATCGCCGTTACCTGTATTTCGCGGGCAAGGCCGACGTCGAGGGGTACAACGACGTCTCCGCCGTGTTCCGCTCCACCGCCGAGGGCGAGACCGGCCATGCCCATGGCCACCTCGAGTACCTCGAGCAGGTGGGCGACCCGGCCACCGGGCTTCCGATCGGCCCGACCTCCGACAACCTGAAGGCCGCCATCGCCGGCGAGACCCACGAGTACACCGACATGTACCCGGGTATGGCCAAGAAGGCGCGCGAGGAAGGCTTCGACGAGATCGGCGACTGGTTCGAAACGCTCGCCAAGGCGGAGCGTTCTCACGCCAATCGCTTCCAGAAGGCGTTGGACGTCCTCGGCAAGTAAGCCCGACTCGACGGCTGCCCCGTGGCAGGACATCAGAAGAATGGCTTGGGGCGCAGCAAACAGCCCGAGCATCCGATGACGCTGCTGCGTATCGCCTACGGGTTCTGACCGCCAGCGCTTCGAAAAAATGGGATCCGGCCTCGAGTCGGACTCGACCCCGGCGAAGCTGTGCGACGGCTGAAACCGTTGGCGGAAACCTCGGGGTTTGCCCTCATTCGCTCTTGATCGACCAGAGCATTGGACTCACCTCGAACAGCGCACCGGTTGCTGCGCCCACTTCCACTCGGATCAGCGCTCCCCGTGCGGCGGTGATGTCGACACTCTTGCGCGGCTCCCGCGCAAGCAGGGCCTGCCTGGCACCAAGAGCGATTAGTCAGCGCCTCACGGTCACGCTGAGTGGGTCGCCGCCGAGCACGACTGTGTGGATAACTTTCCTCTGCACCAGATCGACAACGGCGAGCCCCGGACTGTGCCCAGACAGGCGGTTGGGAGGATCGCCCGCGGCCCGTTCGCCGATCAGGCTGACAAACGCGTAACGGCCGTTGGGAGAGACATCGATAAACGTAGGCTTGTCTCCGATCTCGGCGATCGTCTCAACGACCATGCCGGTGGACATGTCGATCACGCTGAGATCGTTGGACAGGCTATTCACAACCAGCGCGTGCGCGCCATCGGGTGTGAGCGCTACGCCATGCGGGGACTTCCCGGAGCTGCCGGTGGCCACTACCCGGTCGGCGTCCGTGTCGATGAGCGCATAGGTATCACCGGCGCCGGCGGTAACGATCAACCGCTTACCGTCAGGCGTGATGGCCAACGCGCCCGTCCAGCCACCGACATCCGGAACCCGACCGACAAGCTCGAACCTGCCCACGTCGATAACCGACAGACTCGCCTCGCCAGCGTTGTTCACGTACGCCTTAGTTCCATCGGGGGTGAATACGGTCATACCGGGGTTCTTCCCCACCGGAATTGATTTCACCGGCTGTAAGCTCCCGGCATCGTAGACGATCACCCTATCCTCGCCCCGCACGGCCACCACCAGCCATCGATCGTCGGGGGAGACGGCCACGTGGTGCGTAACCTTCCCCGCGGCCACGGTCCTGATCGCCCTGCGCGCATCGGGATCGACCAAGTTGAAATTCCCGGATCTCAGATTAGCGACGTAAGCTGACTCTCCGTTCTTGCTAAATACAACGTTATGAGGTTTCTGCCCGACCTCGATTTCGGCGATCAGCGCGAACGACTCGCCGTCGATGACCTGCACGGTGCTCGTGCGTTGGTTCCCGACCCAGACCTCGGCGCACTGGCCATCCGTTGCGGTCCACGCAATCAGGATCGATGCCGCGAAAGCTGCCCACCTGGCTGCATTACCCATCGATCGACCTTGCGAGTGTCGGGTCAGCGCTGTGTCCAATGCCCCGCCCTTCGCCACATCCTCAGCCCTCGGAGCCGTGTCCGTGTGAACCGCTCTAGCGCTCGAGCAGGCTTCGCAGCATCCAGGCATTCTTCTCGTGGACCTGCATGCGCTGCGTGAGCAGGTCCGCCGTCGGCTGATCGTGCACCTCGTCCACCAGCGGGAAGATGGATCGTGCCGTGCGCGCTACGGTTTCCTGCCCGTCGACCAGTTGCCTGATCATCTCCTCGGCGTTGGGCACGCCCTCGCTTTCCTTGATGGCGGTGAGCTTGCCGAACTCCCGGTAAGAGCCGGGCGCCGCAACTCCAAGCGCCCGGATGCGCTCGGCAATCGAGTCGACGGCAAGGGCCAGCTCGTTGTACTGCGTCTCGAACATCAGATGCAGGGTCTGAAACATCGGCCCGGTGACGTTCCAGTGAAAGTTGTGGGTCTTCAGATAGAGGGTGTAGCTGTCCGCGAGCAGCCGCGACAATCCCGCCGCGATCTTGACACGGTCCCCTTCGTTGATGCCGATATCGATGCTCATAGAAAATGTCCTTTGAGATTGCAGCTAAAACCGTTGTGCCACAGCGGCTGTCGCGCCGGGGCGCCCGCCCACTGGCGTCGGATGTTGCCCTTCCCTATTCGGCCGTCACCGTCTCGCCAGCCGACGACTGTTCGCTAAGCTTTCGTGAGTTGCGATCGTCGCGGAACACGATCGGGTGCGCCGTGGCGGGTGGGCCTGCCTTCTGCGCCTTCTCGACCACCTCGGTGATGAGGTGGTGGTGCGGTGACAGCTCGCAGACCGGGTCGGCATTGGCGGCGTCGCCGGTGAGCATGAACGCCTGGCAGCGGCAGCCACCGAGGTCTTTCTCCTTCTCCGGGCACGTGCGGCAGGGCTCCTTCATCCACTCGTCGCCGCGGTACCGATTGAAGCCCGGCGACTCGTTCCAGATCCAGGCGATGTCGTGCTCGCGCACGCTGGGGAAGGTCAGCCCAGGCAGCATACGGGCTTCGTGGCAAGGCAGAGCCAAGCCGTCCGAAGTGATGTTGAGGAAGGTTGTGCCCCAGCCGTTCATGCACTTCTTCGGGCGATCGGCGTAGTAATCCGGTACCACGAAGTAGATTTTCATCTTCTTACCCACACGCGCCCGGAACTGGTTGGTGATCTCCTCGGCGCGGACAAGCTGCTCGCGGCTCGGCAGCAGGTGATCGCGGTTGACCATCGCCCAGGCGTAGTACTGCGTGTTGGCGAGCTCCAGATGATCGGCGCCCATGGCCTCGGCCATTTCCAGGATCTGCTCGATATGGTCGATGTTCATCCGGTGCAGCACCACGTTGAGCACCATCGGATACTCGTACTGCTTGATCAGCGCGGCGACTTTGGACTTGAGCTCGAAGGTCTTGGTGCTCGTCAGAAAGTCGTTGAGCTCGCGCGTGGAGTCCTGGAACGAAAGCTGAATCTGGCCCAGCCCGCCTTCTCGAAACGCCGCAACGCGCTTCTCCGTGAGCCCGACGCCGGAGGTGATGAGGTTGACGTAGTAGCCGAGCGCGCTGGCCTCGGCGATCATGACCTCGACATCGTCGCGCATGAGCGGCTCGCCGCCTGAAATCCCGAGCTGCACCGCGCCCAGTTCGCGCGCCTGGCGGAAGACGCGCAGCCAGTCGTCCGTAGAGAGCTCGGGGCCGTACTGCGTGTAGTCCGTGGGGTTGTAGCAGAACACGCAGTGCAGAGGGCACCTGTAGGTGATCTCCGCGTTGACCCAGAGGGGGCTGCCGGGCTTATGTAGTTCGGATCCAACCTTTTCCATGCGCAATCTCCAGAAATCCGATGACATCCGTGCGCACGTCTGCCTCGGGAAACGCAGACTCCAAGTCGCGCACGATGTCGCTCAAGCTTCGCGTTCCGTCCACCCGCTGCATGATTTCCCCAGCGCTGCCGGGCAACTTGATCATGCCTTCCGGGTAGAGCAAGACAAAGGATTGCTGCGCGGGTTCCCACTGGAAGCGGAACTGCCGGTACAGCTCGAGCGGCCGATCGGCCGCCAACAATGCCGCATCGCCCATGTCCCGTACCTCAGGCATCCTTCTTTGGGCCGATGCCGAGGTTCACCTGCATCGCGTCGAGCATGCTCCACAGCACGTCGAGCTTGAACTGCAGGATATCCAGCGCGCGCTGCTGCTGTTCCCGTGTCCGGTAGTTGTCGAGCGTGAAGGAAAGCGCGAACTTCACGTCACGCCGCGCTTCGGTCAGGCGCTTGCGGAAATAGGCGTAGCCCGGCTTGTCGATCCAGGGATAGTGTTCCGGCCAGGTGTCCAGGCGCTTCTGGTGAATCTCGGGTGCGAACATCTCGGTAAGCGAGGAGGTCACGGCTTCCGACCACGGGCGCGTGCGCGCGAAGTTGACGTACGCGTCCACGGCGAAGCGCACGCCGGGCAGCACATGCTTGAGCGAGGTGATGTCCTCGCGCGCGAGGCCGACCGCCTCTCCGAGTCGGACCCAGGCCTCGATACCGCCTTCGTCGCCCTGGCGACCGTCGTGATCGATGATGCGCTGGATCCACTCGCGGCGTACGTCCCGGTCGGGGCAATTGGACATGATCGCCGCGTCCTTGATCGGGATGGCGATCTGGTAATAGAAGCGGTTCAACACCCATCCCTGCACCTGCTCCCGCGTGCAGCCGCCGCTGTTCATGGCAATATGGAACGGATGGTAAATGTGGTACCCGCTGCCCTTGGCGCGCAGTTGCGCTTCGAACTCCTGCCGCGTCCATGGCTGCTTGTTGCTCTTAAACATCGTCTCCGGTGCGCCCATCTTGGTCTCCTGCGGTTCATGCTCCACGCGGGTCGTGCGTCCTCTGCATTCGCTGTCGCGCGCCCTAAGGAAGCTTTTCCTCTTGAATCATGCTGGTGTCGTTGATCTCGATCAAAACATTGCCATCGATCTGCCCGCTAACCCGCAAAAACAAAAGCCCCGCAAACGGGGCTTTTGTCGATCCGCCAGAACCTCAGCGGTTGTAGATGTACATCGTGACTTCGAAGCCGAAGCGCATCTCGGTGAATTCAGGTTTGGTCCACATAACGTTTTCTCCAATGATGATGGCAATAGTGCGCCTAACGCGCGGGGCTTTGGTGCACCCGGCACCGAACCCAAGTCCGTGTCCGACGCTAAGCTCGGCGCCCGCTGTTTGAGTGCACAGCGATTGTCATCGAACGCGGCGCTTGGATCCACACCAAAATCCCCATTCGGGGCTCATGCTTTTCATGAGATTGGGCAGCGCAACTTGCGTAGGCCGGTGTCCTCGAAATCAGGTTCAGGACAATGAATGCGGACACCCCTAGATGGGCAACCAGCATCGCTGCGGCAAACTCTTCGACCGCTATGGAGCTTTCCCCGATACATCATCTCGAACTCAAGGTCCCTACGCGGCGATCGCGTTCGCGGGCCAAGTGCTGTCCTGCAGCGGGACCGGCCCGCTATTGCTTGTCGAACACCAGTACGTTTTCGACGGTCTCGCCTTTTGCGTTCGTCCCTCTCGAAGTAATCGTCATGACCTTCCCTTCCTTGGAAATCACGCGCTTGCCACTCATGGCGATCTTGCCTGCCCTCTTTGTCGTCGCCTCGATCGTGAAATCATCGATGCGCTTGAGCGAGATCGTATCCGCGTTCGGGTTACCGAGGAACGGGTAGTCCTTGCCGTCGTAAATGGCGGTGTACTCCATGAGCGTCGGCTTTCCTTCGGCGTCGATTTCTTTGGCGGTCATCTTTACAACCCCTCTGTCGTACGGTACAGGGTATTCCACGACAATCGGCTTTCCTTCGGCGTCGACTCCTGCCACTCTCAGCTTTCTGACCGCTGCGAGGATCTCGTACGTGCGCGTCTGACTCCTTGGAGCGGGGCCAGGAAGGAACTGCGACTTTGCGAGATTGAGTTCCCATCTTCCGATGGCCGGATCGCTCGGCTGGGCCCGCGCCTGACTCACCGGCAACATTGCGATGAGCGTTGCGGCGCAAACGAACGTGGTGAGGATGAGGATTTGTCTGCGTGTAGTTTTCATCGTTGAGTCCTTTTTAGTGCAGAGGATTACGGACCCGCTCGC
>Ga0335082_10000426_pt1 | contig 43570 bp, 44 predicted proteins | sample Lox_Sample_41_FD_206718 | JGI IMG/M metagenome (GOLD analysis project Ga0335082, IMG submission 206718) | Soil microbial communities from Loxahatchee National Wildlife Refuge, Florida, United States - Lox_Sample_4.1 | ecosystem: Environmental > Terrestrial > Soil > Wetlands | place: USA...
CCATCATGACGATGAGCGCAACCGAGGCGAGGCGCAATTGCGCGACGCGCAGCCGGTCGAGAGCGTTGTAGGCCGTTTGCCGGTTCATCGGATGGCGGGGGCGGTCATGGCATTCAAGCCCTCCCCAATGCGGGGGAGGGCTCGGGTGCAGGCGAGGGCGTTACTTCGTATAGGCCGCGTAGAACTCACGCGCCGGCTTGCCTTGCTTCTCCAGCGCGGCGATCGATTTTTCGACGATCGGTTTCGCCAATTCCTTCATCTTGGCGACGTCGGCCGGCGGCAAGGTGATGATCTTGAGGCCACTCTTGGTGATCTCGAAATTGCGCGCGAATTTCTCGAAGTCCTGCCAGTCCTTGGCGAAGGACATGGCGCCGGCGACGCCGGATTCCTTGTCGAGGATGGCGCGCAGGTCCGGCGGCAGCGAATTGTACTTCGCCGGGTTCATCACTAGCGCGAAAGTGGCCGACGCCAGCGGCGGCTCGATCGCGTAAGGCGCGACCGACGCGAGCTTGTAGGCGAAACCCGCCTCGTGCGGGAAGCCGGCGCCGTCGGCGATGCCCTTGGCCAGAGCGTCCTGCGATTCCTGCGGCGGGATCAGCATCGGCACCGCGCCCATGGCGTCAAGCAGCTCCTTGTTGGTGATGCCGGCGAAGCGGATCTTCTTGCCCTTGAAATCGGCGAGCGTGTTGATCGGCACGCGCGAGTAGATGACGATCGGGTTCGCCATCACCATGAACAGGATGTGCAGGCCCTGGTGCTCGGCGGCGAGATATTTCGGCGCAAGCTCGGTCATGCGTTTCGCCATTTCCGGAAGGTTGACGCCGTCCGACGGCCAGGCGAAAGGCAGGTTCGCGAGCTCGGTCATCGGATAGCGGCCGGGCGTCACGCCGTGCAGGCAGAAGGCGATGTCGGTGATGCCGTTGCGCGCGGCGTCGAATTGCCTGTTCGGCGGGCCGACCAATTGGCCGTTCGGATAGATCTCGAACTTGAGCCTGCCGCCCGACTCCTTCTCGATCTTCTCGGTCCACTTCACCACCCACTTGTGGAAGGCGTGGACCGGCGGCACGAAATGCGACAGCTTGAGCGTGATAACGTCCGCGGCGCGGGCGGTGCCAGCGCCCAGCGCGACGGCAGCGGCCAGGACGAAGGTGCCGGCCAGTTTCCGCAACGACATGATTGTCCTCCCTTTGGCGATAGCGGCTTCTTGCGAGCCTTTGCCCACCGATTTTTAAAGCAATGCCAACGGATTGTCACCCGCGACGGGCGCAGAAAGCACGGCCATTATTGTGAATTGGTGGGTAGCCCAACGATTTCGGCTAGCCGGCAATCATGGTGTTGACGAGCTCGCCGCAGCCGCCGATCTCGATCTTGACCTCGTCGCCGGCCTTGAGGAATTCACCGCGCGGCATGCCGACGCCGGCCGGCGTGCCGGTGGCGATGACATCGCCGGGAAAAAGCGTGAAATGGCGGCTGAGATACACGATCTGCTCGGCAATGCCGTGCACCAGGCGGCTGGTGCTGGAGTTCTGCTTGAGCACGCCGTTGACCCAGAGCTTGATCGGCATGTCGTTCGGGTCGCGGACAAAGGCCGCCGGCGTCAACCACGGGCCCATGGGGGCCGAATCCTCGAAACATTTCTGCCCGACCCAGTCCATGCCGAAGGGCGTGCCCTCGCGCTTCATCAGGTCGCGCGCCGACAGGTCATTCACGATCAGATAGCCGGCGACGACGTCGAAGGCGTCGGCTTCCGACACGTTGCGGGCGGTCTTGCCGATGACGACGCCGAGCTCGGCCTCCCAGTCGACCTGGCCGGAGAAGGGCGGCAGCCGCGCCGGCGTCTTGGTGCCGATGATGGAGGACGCCGTGGTCTTCATGAAGAAATAGGGATCCTTGCCTTTCACCAGCGACGGCGCCTTGCCGGTGACGCGCTTGGCGATCTCCGCCATTTCCTCGAGATGATCCCAGTAATTGGCGCCGGCGCAGTAGAGCGCCCCGGGATAAAGGATCGGCGCCAGCAATTTGACCTCGGGGAGCGCCCGGCCATCGCCCGGCTTGACCGTCGCCGCCGCGGCGGCGAGCCGCGCGTGCGATTTGTCCCAGGTTAGCAGCAGGCCGAGCACGGAAGAGGCATCGACGTCGCCGCCTTGCAGCAGCGTTGCCGCCGGCACCACGCGATCGCCGACCAGAACGCCGGCTCGCGGCGCGCCGCCGTCGGCGTAGCTCACCAGCCGATACTCGGACGCCATGCGTTTCCCCTCGTGTTTCAGGTTTTCGGATTGCGGTGCGGCGGCGTCAGCGCTTGCCGGAATTCTTGAGGATGCCGGCCATCATCGCCATGCGCACCAGGTCGGATAGGCTATTGGCGGCCATCTTGGTCATCAGGTTGGCGCGGTAGATCTCGACCGTGCGCGGGCTGATGCCGAGATCAAAGGCGATAGTCTTGTTGGCGTTGCCGGCGACCAGTCCGTCGAGCACCTGCCGTTCGCGGTTCGACAAGAGCGCCAGCTTGTCGTTGATCCCCGACAACTCGGCCTTCTCCACTGCCTTGTCGGCGTCGCGGCTGAGCGTCGATTTGAGCGCGGCCAGCAGTTGGTCCTCGTCGAACGGCTTTTCCAGGAAATCGACGGCGCCGAGCTTCATCGCCTCGACCGCGAGCGAGATGTCGCCGTGGCCGGTGATGACGATGACCGGAATGTCGATGCCGGCCTCGTTGACGCGGCGCAGCAGGTCGATGCCGGTGATTTCCGGCATGCGTACGTCGGTGATGATGCAGCCGGATTTAAGTTCGGGCAGAACGTCGAGAAAGGCCTTGCCCGACTCGAAGCCGCGCACGCCGTAGCCGGCGGTCTTCAGCAAAAACTCCAGCGATTGCCGCACGGCATCGTCGTCGTCGATCACGTAGATGACCGGCTCAGGCTGCATCGTCGACGTCCTCTTCATTGACGACCGGAAGCGTGAAATGGAAGATCGTGCCGCCGGTCGGGTTGGGCTCGGCCCAGATGCGCCCGTTATGCGCTTCCACGATGGTGCGCGAAATCGACAGCCCGACGCCCATGCCCTGGCGCTTGCTGGTCACGAACGGCTGGAACAATTGCTCGGCGATCTCCGGAGCGATGCCCGAACCCGAGTCGGTGACGCTGATGCGCGCCTGGCCCCCGTCTTGCGCGGTCGCAATGAAGAGATCGCGCGACGGCGAGGTTTCCATCGCATCCATCGCGTTGCGGATCAGATTGAGCAGCACCTGCTGCACCTGCACGCGGTCGGCGATCACCAGGTCAATCTCCGGGTCGAACCGGAACTGCACCCGGATGCCGAGGTCCTTGACGCCGACCAGCGCCAGCGCGCTCGCTTCCTCGACCAGCTTGGTGATGCTTTCGACCCGCCGCTCGCTCTCGCCGCGGGCGACGAAGTCGCGCAGGCGCCGGATGATCTGCCCCGCGCGCATCGCCTGGTCGGCGGCCTTGTCCAGGGCGTCGCGCATGGCGGTGGATTTCTCGTCGGCGATGCCTTCGAGCAGCCGGCGCGAGCCTTTCAGGTAATTGGTGATCGCCGACAGCGGCTGGTTGAGCTCGTGCGCGAGCGTCGACGCCATTTCGCCCATCGCGGTCAGCCGCGAAATGTGCACCAGTTCGGACTGCAATTCCTGCAGGCGTGCCTCGGTCTGCTGGCGCTCGGTGAGGTCGCGAATGAAGCCGGTGAAAAACCGCTGATCGCCGGATTTCATTTCGCCGACGGCGAGCTCCATCGGGAAGGTCGAGCCGTCCTTGCGCTGGCCGACCACCACGCGGCCGATGCCGATGATGCGGCGTTCGCCGGTGCTCATGTAGCGACCGAGGTATTCGTCATGGCTTTCCCGGTAGGGCGACGGCATCAGCGTCTTGACGTTCTGCCCGATCACATCGACGGCGCGGCAGCCGAACAGCCGCTCGGCGGCGGTCGAGAACGACTGGATGATGCCGCGTTCGTCGATGACGATCATGGCTTCCGGCACGGTGTCGAGAATCGATTGCAAATGGGCTTCGCGTGCCAGTGCGTCGCGCGCCATGAAACGCAGCCGCGCGCGGCTTTGCCGCAGCAACTCGCCGCCCCACGACACGCCGACGCCGATGATGGCAAACGCGACGCCATTGGCGACGCCGACATTCGCAATGCTCTGGGGCGGAAAGGCCCCAAAAAAGGCCGCGAGTAAACCTAATGCCGTCGCGAGAAGCCCCGGACCGATGCCGCCGACCCCGGCCGAAATCAGGATTGCCGGCACGAAGTAGAGAAATACCGTATCCACATGGAGCAGCGGCGCGAGCAGGGCTCGCGCCGCAAGCGCCAGCACCACCGTCGTCGGAGCAAGGCCGTAGTGTAGAATCCGGCCGCGATTGGTGTCCGGGATCGATTTAAGTTTCGCTGCAATTTCAGGCATTTAACCGGCCAATCCCGATGCTCGTCCGGCCGCAGAATCAGCCGCCGACTGCCTACGGTAAACCCCCTATGGAGATTATCTGAATTTCACGCAAGCGGCTCCAGGGGTATCCACGCGCTACCGAATGCATCGAGGACCCGCGCCATGCTCACCCAGACGATGACCCATCGGAGTTCTTCGCGTCACCTAGCGGCCCACGTCTCCCACCCGGTCGCGGAGATGTCGGTCTCCCGCGGCTTAGGCACCTCCGTTGAGCTCATGGGCGCGCCGATGCCGTTCTCGCGCAACGCCGAGATCTACGGCGAAAACGAACCGGCCGAATATCTTTACAAGGTGGTCAGCGGCAGCGTGCGTACCTACAAGGTGCTCAACGACGGCCGCCGCCAGATCGGCGCCTTCTATCTGCCCGGCGACGTGTTTGGTCTTGAAGTCGGCGACGTGCACACTTTCTCCGCCGAGGCGATTGTCAACTCGAAGGTTTTGGTGATCAAGCGCAGCGCCCTGGTCGGCTTGGCCGCGCGCGACAACGAAACCGCCCGCAAGCTCTGGACCATGACCGCCGGCGAATTGCAGCGCGTGCAGGCCCACATCCTGCTTCTGATCAAGACCGCGCAGGAGCGCGTCGCCGGCTTCCTCCTCGAGATGGCTTCGCGCGTTCCGGTCGGCAACGAAATCGACCTGCCGATGTCGCGTCAGGATATCGCCGATTATCTCGGCCTCACCATCGAGACCGTGTCGCGCACTCTCACCCAGCTTGAAAATACCGCGGCGATCGCGGTTCCGAGTTCCCGCCGCATCGTGTTGCGGAATCGCGCGGCGCTCAACCGGTTGAATGCCTAGCTCCTCCAGACTGTTTACTGCCGAACGTCGTTCTCCCTGATACGGTTCGGCTACACTGCCCCGGCACCCCTCGCCGGGGCATTTTTTTGCGCGGCCGGCTGCGCACGTTTTGGTTCGTTGTCGGGGTGCTGTTCCCCATAGTACCGTCCCCGCGGTCTCTTCGCGCATCCGGCCCGGGGGATTGCATGGCGAGTTTCGACGGGATTGTCATTGGCGCCGGTCACAACGGTTTGACGCTTGCCGCTTATCTCGCGCGTGCGGGGCTGAAGATCGCAGTGCTCGAACGCAATCCGCGCCTTGGCGGCGGCTGCAGCACCGATGGCGACCGGCTGCCCGGCCACCGGCTCAATCTGCACGCCAATTTCTACATGGGGCTCGGCCTCTGTCCGCTGCTCAAGGACCTCGAACTCTATCGCTACGGCTTTTCCTACATCGAGCCGCCGGTGCAGCAGGCTGCCGTGTTCCGCGATGGCACGGCCATCGTCATCCACAAGGACCTCGACAGAAGCTGCGCCTCGCTGGCCCGATTTTCCAAGCAGGACGCCACAACCTTCCGCGAACTGTGGCACACCTACTGTGAGGAAATGAGGCCGCTTCTGGTGTCGTTGCTTTACAGCGCGCCGCTGCCGCGCGAACAATTGTTCGACCGTCTGAGCGGGCCGAAGGCCAAGGAGCTGCTCTCCCACGCCCAGCACGATCTGTTCAGCGTGGTGCGTAAGCATTTCGTCGACGAGCGTATCCGCACGCTGTTCACCTCCTACATGCACGTGATCACCACCGAGAACGTGCCGGGTGCCGGCATCGTGTTCCCGGCGATCTTCGCCAACATCGCGAGCTTCACGCTGCCGGTCGGCGGCGCGGTGTCGCTGGTTTCGGCGCTGGCGCGCGTGGTGGAAGCCGGCGGCGGCACGGTCATCACCGATGCCGACGTCAAGGAGATCAAGGTCGAGGGCGGCCGCGCCGCCGGCGTCAAGCTCGCCGACGGCCGTTTCATCGGCGGCAGCAAATTCGTCGCCAGCGCCATCGATTTTCCGACGACGGTGCAGATGACGGGCGAGGAGCTGTTTCCCGAACCGGTGCGCGACAAGGCCAAAGCCTGGCATTGGGGCAACCACAGCCTGGTCACGCTGCACCTGGCGCTGAAGAATCCGCCGGCCTACCGTGCCGAGGCCTTCGATGCCGACGTCGCGCGTGCCTACAACATTTTCTTCGGCATGGATCACATCGACGAGGTGGCCAGCTGCTTCGAAGATTGCGCGGCGAAGAAATTCCCCAAAGTGCTGATGGGCAACGGCGCCTGCAACAGCGCCTTCGACCCGACCTATGCGCCGGCGGGCAAGCACACCGCGTTCTGGTGGCCGTTCGCGCCTTATTCGGTCGACGGCGGGCCGGAGAACTGGGAGAAAAACCGCGCCGATTACACCCAGCGTGTGCTCGACTACTGGCGCGTCTACGCCGCCAATCTCGATGGCGACAATCTGCTCGGCACGTACTTGTTCACGCCGCTCGATATCGAAAAGCTCAACGCCAATATGCGGCAGGCGGCGGTGCGCATGGGCGCCTATGTGCCCAATCAGCTCGGCATCAACCGGCCGCATCCGCTGTTGCCCGGCTCGCGCACGCCGGTCGAGGGGCTCTATCTCTGCGGCTCGTCCTCGGGCAACGGCGGCGGCGTCAACGGCGCACCCGGCTACATTGCCGCCAATGCGATTGCCGACGACCTGCGGCTCAAGCGCACTTGGACCCCGATTGCCGCGCCGGAATGGAAGCGTTAGCGGCCGATTGACCTGAATCAACTGCAATCTGCGACGTTCGTGGTAAGCGTCCCTGACGTTTAGGGAGTGTGCCATGAAAGCCGAAGATGTGATGACGCGAGAGGTGATCTCGATCGATCCGGACTCGACCGTCCTGCAGGCGGCCCGCCTGATGCTCCAGCACCACATCAGCGGTCTCCCGGTGATCGATCACAGCGGCAACCTGGTCGGCGTGCTGTCCGAGGGCGATTTCCTGCGCCGCCGCGAGACCAAGACGGAAAAGCGGCGCTCGCGCTGGCTCGAATTCCTCATGGGTCCCGGCCGCATCGCCGCCGAATACAGCCACTCGCACGGCAGCAAGGTTTCCGAGGTGATGACCAAGGAGGTGATCAGCGTCGACGTCGCGACGCTGCTCGAGGACATCGTCGACGTCATGGAGCGCAAACGCATCAAGCGCGTGCCGGTTTTGTGCGGCGGGCTTGTGGTCGGCATCATCACGCGCTCCAATCTGATGCACGCCATGGTTAGCCTGGCGCGCGTCGCGCAGCCCGGCGCCACCGATGACGCCAGCATCCGCGAGAAACTGCTGGCCGAAATCCAGAAGGAGCAGTGGGCGCCGGCGGCGAGCATCAACGTGGTCGTGCATGACGGCGTGGTCGAGCTCTGGGGCGTGATCGTCGACGAACGCCAGCGTCAGGCGCTCAAAGTCGCCGCCGAAAACATCGCCGGGGTCAAGGCGATCAAGGATCACTTGGTGTGGATCGAGCCGACGTCCGGCGTGACCATCGAGCCGACCGAAGATCAGGTGCTGACGCATTAAACATAGCTAATGCATTAAGCGCACTTGGAAATCTGCCACGGCCCGCCGTCCGGCGGGCGCGGATTAAATTTGCCGGTTTTGATCCGCCGCAAGGAACTCGCGCGGGATTCGTGTATTGAGCATTCCGACGCCACCACAAGATGGCGCCGCAGAATGCGGAGGCTTCCATGAATCTCAAATCACTCATACCGGTCGGCCGCGACCGCAATGTCGCGCGCAGCGACAATCCGTTCATGTCGCTGCAACGGGAGATCGACCGGCTGTTCGACGACTTCACGCGGGGTTTCCCCGCGTTTTCGACCGGCGGGACCGCCGAGCTCTTGCCGAGCATCGACGTGACCGAGACCGACAAGCAGATCGAGATCACCGCCGAATTGCCCGGCCTCGAGGAAAAGGACGTGCAGGTCAATCTGGCGGATAACGTCCTCACCATCCGCGGCGAGAAAAAAGCCGAGAAGGAGGAGAAGGACAAGAGCTACCGGCTGGTCGAGCGCAGCTACGGGTCGTTCGTCCGCTCGCTCGAACTGCCGGAAGGCGTCGATGCCAATACGATCAAGGCGAGCATCGACAAAGGCGTGCTCACGGTGACGGTGCCCAAGCCCGCGCCGGCGCAAGCCAAGAAGATCGAAGTCAAAGCGGCCGCGTAACGGCAGGCGGTACGCAGTGCATGCATCCCCGCGGCTTCCGGGCCGCGGGGATGATTAATTTTGTGCGCTGCTCGCCAGCGCCATCCGCCGCTACCGCCGCCGCGCCGTCTAGACAGACGAAAAGCCAAGACATTTTTGACGTGCCGCAAGGCGCGGAACCGGATTTTGTGCAGGCTGACCCGACACGTGTTCCTCAAGGAGGAATCGATGTCCACCCTCACGCATACGACGATTCCTGCGGCCAAGCCGGCCACGAAGGAATCGAGCTGGTTTTCGTCAAATTGGGGATTGCTGGCCGCCATCGTTGCGCTAGTCGTCGTTCTGTTGCTGCCGACGCCGGCCGGCCTGCCGGTCGCCGGTCACCGCATGCTGGCGATTCTCGCCTTCGCCGTCATCATCTGGATGACGGAGGCGATCGATTACGCCGTCTCCGCGATCGTGATCGCGGCTCTGATGGCGTTCCTGCTCGGACTGGCGCCGAACGTCGCCAATCCCAAGGTGCTGCTCGGCACCGGCGGCGCACTCGGCCTGGCGTTTAGCGGTTTCGCCAACACCGCGCTGGTGCTGGTCGCCGCCGCGCTGTTCCTCGCCGCCGCCATGACCGCGACCGGCCTCGACAAGCGCATCGCGCTCACCATCCTGTCGCGCGTCGGCACCGATACGCGGCACGTCGTGGTCGGCACCATCCTGGTCGGCTTCGTCATCGCCTTCATGGTGCCCTCGACCACCGCGCGCGTCGCCTGCCTGGTGCCGATCACGCTCGGCATCATCGCCGCTTACGGCGTCAACAAGCGCGGCGTATTCGCCTCGATGCTGATGATCACCACGGTGCAGACCGCCAGCATCTGGAACGTCGGCATCAAGACCGCGGCGGCGCAGAACATGGTCGCCATCGGTTTCATCGAGAAGACTTTCGGCCAGACCATCACCTGGCTCGACTGGCTGATCGCGGCGGCGCCGTTCGGCATCATGATGTCGGTCGTGCTCTACTTCGTGATGACCCGCATGATGCCGCCGGAGGTGAAGGACGTGCCCGGCGGCCGCGAAGGCATCCGTAAATCGCTCGCCGCGCTCGGGCCGATGAAGGCGAGTGAATGGAAGCTCTTGGTGCTGTCGCTCGTGCTGATCGGTTTCTGGGCGACCGAAGGCGTGCTGCATAAATTCGACACCAGCACGACGACGATCACGGCGGTGGCGCTGATGTTCCTGCCGGGCTTCGGCATCATGACCTGGAAGGAGGCGCAGCCGAAGATCCCGTGGGGCACCGTCGTCCTGTTCGGCGTCGGCATCAGCCTCGGCACCGCGTTGCTGCAGACCAAGGCCGCGACCTGGCTCGCCGACATCGTCGTCGCCGAGTTCGGGCTCAAATACGCCAGCGTGCTCTTCATCCTGGGCGTGATGAGCCTGTTCCTGGTCGTCATCCATCTCGGCTTCGCCAGTGCGACCGCGCTTGCGTCCGCAATGATCCCGATCGTGATCGCCGTGCTCAAGGGCGTGGCGACGCCGGGCATTAACATCATCGGCATGACGATGCTGCTGCAATTCGTGGTCAGCTTCGGCTTTATCCTGGTGGTGAACGCGCCGCAGAACATGGTCGCCTACGGCACGGAGACGTTCAGCGCGCGCGACTTCGTGCGCACCGGCTTTGTGCTGACGATCGCGGCGTTGGTGCTGGTAATGGCGCTCGGCGCCACCTACTGGCACTGGCTCGGTTACACCTGAGAGCCAGCGGGGGCGGGGCGATGCCGGCGCGACAAGCGTCGGCATCGCCCGGTTTTGCGCTGCAGCGGCGATCTCGCGTGGCGCATCAGGACAATCCCTTACTTGCCTCCCTCCGACGCGTTGACCTGAATCAAGGAGACTGAGGGGGGTGCGGTCGATATTTGCTGCTCCGGCCCGATTCCGCCGGAGCCGACGAAGCCAATGGCAACAGTGGGATAGCAGAATGGCGAACGCGCTCGCTCCGCAAAAGAACATGACTCTCGGCGAGGGAGGCCTGGCGATCGCCTTTGCGGCGCTGGCGGTCCTGTCGATCGTGATCGCGGCCAAGGCCTACACGCCCGAATTTGCCTTCCATGCCTACCTGTTCACCGCCGCCAGCATCGCGTCGGTGTTCGCCATCATCAACCGCTACTACGACCGCCCGGCGGCGCCGGCGCCGCTGACCATCGACGGCAAGCCGAATTACAATTTCGGCCCGGTTAAGTTCGCCACCATCGCCGCCGTGTTCTGGGGCATCGCCGGCTTCGCCGTCGGCCTCTATATCGCCTGCGAGCTCGCCTGGCCGATCCTCAACCTCGATCTGCCGTGGACCACGTTCGGCCGTCTGCGTCCGCTGCACACCTCGGCGGTGATCTTCGCCTTCGGCGGCAATGTCTTGATCGCCACCTCATTCTACGTCGTGCAGCGCACCTCGCGGGCGCGACTCGCCGGCGATCTCGCGCCCTGGTTCGTCGTGCTCGGCTACAATTTCTTCATCGTCATCGCCGGCACCGGCTATCTGCTCGGCATCACCCAGTCGAAGGAATACGCCGAGCCGGAATGGTACGCCGATCTCTGGCTGACGGTCGTCTGGGTGACCTATCTCCTGGTCTTCCTCGGCACCATCATGCGGCGCACTGAGCCGCACATCTACGTCGCCAACTGGTTCTACCTCGCCTTCATCGTCACCATCGCGGTGCTGCATCTCGGTAATAACTCGGCGGTACCGATCTCGATCTTCTCGTCGAAGTCCTACATCGTCTGGTCGGGCGTGCAGGACGCCATGGTGCAGTGGTGGTACGGCCACAACGCCGTCGGCTTCTTTCTCACCGCCGGCTTCCTGGCGATGATGTACTACTTCATTCCGAAGCGCGCCGACCGGCCTGTCTATTCCTACCGGCTGTCAATCATCCATTTCTGGGCGCTCATCTTCCTCTACATCTGGGCCGGCCCGCATCACCTGCACTACACGGCGCTGCCGGACTGGGCGCAGACGCTCGGCATGACCTTCTCGATCATGCTGTGGATGCCGTCCTGGGGCGGCATGATCAACGGCATCATGACGCTGTCGGGCGCCTGGGACAAACTGCGCACCGACCCGGTGCTGCGCATGATGGTGGTGTCGGTCGCCTTCTACGGCATGTCGACCTTCGAAGGACCGATGATGTCGGTGAAGATCGTCAATTCGCTGTCGCACTACACCAACTGGACCATCGGCCACGTTCATTCGGGCGCGCTCGGCTGGGTCGGCTACATTTCCTTCGGCGCCATCTACTGCCTGGTGCCGTGGCTGTGGAACAAGAAGCTCTACTCGCTGAAGCTGGTCGACTGGCACTTCTGGATCTCGACCATCGGCATCGTGCTCTACATCACCTCGATGTGGGTCGCCGGCATCGAGCAAGGCCTGATGTGGCGCGCCTACACCGTGCTCGGTTTCCTCGAATATTCCTTTGTCGAAACGGTGGCGCAGATGCACCCCTTCTACATGATCCGCGCGCTCGGCGGCCTCCTGTTCCTCGCCGGCGCGGTGATCATGGCCTGGAACTTATGGAAGACCGTGACCTCGGCGGAAGCCGCCGAACCCGCCGGCCTGGCGCTGGCGCCGGCGGAATAGGCGGAGGGCACAATGTCGCTTTGGCAAAAACACGCGATCTTCGAGAAGAACTCGATTGTCCTGCTGATCGGCATCCTGATTGTCATCGCCATCGGCGGTCTGGTCGAGATCGTGCCGCTGTTTTATCTCAAGAACACCATCGAGAAAGTCGACGGCGTGCGGCCCTATACACCGCTCGAACTCGCGGGCCGCGATATCTACGTGCGCGAGGGCTGCTATCTCTGCCATTCGCAGATGATCCGCCCCTTGCGCGACGAGGTCGAGCGCTACGGCCATTATTCGCTCGCCGTCGAGAGCATGTACGATCATCCGTTCCAGTGGGGTTCGGAGCGCAACGGCCCCGATCTCGCCCGCGTCGGCCGCAAATATTCCGACGACTGGCATCGCGACCACCTGCGCCGCCCGCGCTCGGTGGTGCCGGACTCGATCATGCCGGACTACGCATTCCTCGAGCAGACCGACCTCGACTACAGCCACATCGCCGATAACCTGAAGACGCAGGCGCTGCTCGGCGTGCCCTATACGGCCGATATGATCGCGCATGCACAGCAGGACGTCGCCACGCAAGACACCAACGACAGCCCCGATGCTGCCGACCTGGTCAAGCGCTACCCGAACGCGCAGGCGCGCGATTTCGCCGGCGTGCGCGGCCGCGTCACCGAAGCCGACGCGCTGATCGCCTATCTGCAGATGCTCGGCACGCAGGTCGACTTCAAGCTTTACGACGACAAAGCCAACATCCGGTGAGCACGATGGACCCGACCTACCAAGCCGTCGCCGAGTTCGCCCAGACCTGGGGCCTCATCTATTTCGTCGTGATCTTCGCAGCGGTGCTGGTCTACGCGCTCAAGCCATCGCGCAAAGCGCAATTCGATCACGACGCGCGCATTCCGTTGCGGGAGGACTGACCGGTGGCTGACCATCAGGACATCGACAAACTCACCGGCACCGCGACCACCGGTCATGAATGGGACGGTATTCACGAGCTCAATACGCCGCTGCCGCGCTGGTGGCTGTGGACCTTCTACGCCACCATCATCTGGGCGATCGGCTACTGGGTCGTCTATCCGGCCTGGCCGCTGATCACCAACGCGACGCAAGGCGTGTTCGGCTGGCACACGCGCAGCGCGGTAGTCGCCGATCTCGATGAGCTCAAGACGCTGCGCGGTCCGATGATGGCTAAGCTTGCCGGCACCCCGGTGGCGCAGATCATCAACGATCCGCAGCTCGTCGAATTTGCCCGCGCACAGGGCCGCGTTGCTTTCGTCGACAATTGCGCGCCGTGCCATGGCGCCGGCGGCGGCGGCGGCAAGGGCTATCCCAACCTGAACGACGACGACTGGCTGTGGGGCGGCAAGATCGCCGAGATCGAGCAGACCATCCGCCACGGCGCGCGCTCGGGCGACGACAAGGGCCATCAGGGCAATATGCCGGCCTTCGGCCGCGAGGGAATGCTCAAGCCCGACCAAATTTCGGCAGTCGCCGATTTCGTCCGCTCGCTGTCGGGATTGCCGACCGAGAAGGGCGCCGATCTGGCTCTCGGCAAAAAGGTATTCGCCGACAATTGCGCGACCTGCCACGGGCCGGAGGGCAAAGGCAACCACGAACTCGGCTCAGCCAATCTCACCGATAAGATCTGGCTCTACGGCTCCGACAAGGAGACCATCATGGACGGCATCCAGAACGGCCGCGGCGGCACCATGCCGGCCTGGGAAGGCCGGCTGAGCGAGCCCATCATCAAGTCGCTGGTGGTCTACGTCTACAGCTTCGGCGGCGGAGAGAAGTGATTGTGCATGCCGACAGCACTTTGTCGCTCGATCAGGCGGCTCCCGGCGCGCCGGCGCTGTCGCGTCTAGCCGCCGAAGCCGAAGTCCGCTCGCCGCCGCCTAAGGACGACGGGCCGCTCTACGCGGCGCGCCGCAAGATCTATCCGCAGCGCGTGCACGGCACCTTCCGCCGCATCAAATGGGCGGTGCTGCTGGTCACGCTCGGCATCTACTATCTGTTGCCCTTCGTGCGCTGGGACCGCGGCCCGCACGCGCCGTCGCAGGCCGTGCTCATCGACCTGCCGGGGCGCCGCTTCTATTTCTTCTTCATCGAGATCTGGCCGCAAGAAGTCTATTACATCACCGGCATTCTGATCGTCGCCTCGATCGTGCTGTTCCTGATGAATGCGGTCGCCGGCCGGGTGTGGTGCGGTTACTTGTGCCCGCAGACAGTGTGGACCGACCTGTTCCAGGCGATCGAGCGGCTCACCGAAGGCGACCGCCGCGACCATCAGCAGCGCGACAGCCGCAAATGGACCGCCGAGACCTATGCGCGGAAGGCCGCCAAACATTTCCTCTGGCTGATGGTGGCGTGGTGGACCGGCGGCGCCTGGGTGCTCTATTTCGCCGACGCGCCGACGCTGGTGAAGGATCTCGCGACCTTCCAGGCGCCTTTCATCGCCTACGCATTCATCGGCATCTTGACCTTCACCACCTACACGCTCGCCGGCCATATGCGCGAGCAGGTCTGTCTCTACATGTGTCCGTGGCCACGCATCCAGGCGGCGCTGACCGACGAATACGCGCTCAACGTCACCTACCGTTACGACCGCGGCGAGCCGCGCACCGCGGTGGCCAAGGCCAAGGAGATGCGCGCGCGCGGCGAGCCGGCCGGCGACTGCACCAATTGCAAACAGTGCGTGCACGTCTGCCCGACCGGCGTCGACATCCGCGAGGGCGCCGACCTCGGCTGTATCCAGTGCGGGCTGTGCATCGACGCCTGCAACGACATGATGCGCAAGATCGGGCGCCCACCCGGCCTCATCGCCTACGACACCGACATCAACATCAAGCGACGCATGGACGGCAAGCCGCCGATCCTCAGGCTGGTGCGCACGCGCACGGTGCTTTACGCCGCCATCATCGCAGTGGCCGGCGGCTTGATGCTGTTCACGCTGGCGACACGCGAGAGCGAAGGCATCAGCAGCATCCACGACCGCAACCCGATGTTCGTGCGCCTGTCAGACGGCGCGGTGCGCAACGGCTACACCATCCGCATCATCAACAAGCAATTGCGCAAGCGCGACTTCATTCTGTCGTTCAACGGCTTGCCGGCGAGCCTGATCGATTTCGTCGGCGTGCCGCCGCGCGCCGACGGGCAGCTGCTGATCGACGTCGGCCCCGACACGACCCGCGAAGTGCGCGTGCTGGTGACCGATTACGGCGACACCCCGCCGGCATCGACGCCGATCGTGTTCCGCCTGACCGACGTGGCGACCGGCGAGCAGGCCGAAGCCTACGACCACTTTTTCGGCCCCGAAGGAGGCAAATGATGCAAGTCGCGCCGCAAAAGAAAGTCCGCGTGCTGACCGGCCGCGCCGTGCTGATCTGGCTGTTGGCGTTTTTCGGCGTCGTTTTCGCCATCAACGGCGTGCTGGTGCAGGCCGCGATTTCGACTTTCGGCGGCGTCGAGACATTGAGTTCCTACAAGGCCGGCTTGCTGTTCGAACAGGAGGCCGGCTTGGCGCAGCGGCAGGACGCGCGGCATTGGCAGATCGGCGGGACGCTCAAGCGCGGCCGCGCCGGCGAAGCGGTGCTCGACGTCACTGCGCGCGATGCCAAAGGCGCGCCATTGCGCGGGCTGACCGCCGACGCGCGCCTCGCGCATCCGGCCGACGACCGGCTCGACCACGTCATCGAGATCGGCGCGGTGGGCGACGGGGTCTTCCACGGCGCGACGCAGGCGCAGGCCGGCCAGTGGGAGTTGATCATCGATTTTTACCGCGGCGGCGAGCGCGTGTTCCGCTCGCGCAGCCGCGTGACGCTGCGGTGAGGCCACTCGGAATTCGGAATCGAGCGCGATGACCGAAACCACCGACCTTTCGCTGTTTGCCCGGCCGTCAGGCGAGGGCACGCTCGGCATGGACCTCGCGATCGAGGGCATCGCCTGCGGCGCCTGCATCGGCCGCATCGAGGGTGCGGTGAAGCGCCTGCCGGGCGTGACGGAAGCGCGGCTCAATTTCACCAACCGCCGCCTGCACGTCGACTGGACCGACGGCGCGCTGACACCGGCGCAGATCCTGCAAACGCTGGAGGAAGCCGGGTACCACGGCTATCCGTTCGCGCCGCTGCGCGCCGAGGCGGAAGCCGCCGCCGAAGCGCGCCGGTTGACCCGCTGTCTTGCGGTCGCCGGCTTCGCCGCCATGAACATCATGCTGCTGTCGGTGTCGGTATGGGCGGGCAATGCGAGCGACATTACGCCGGAGACGCGCGACTTCTTCCATTGGGCTTCGGCGCTGATCGCGCTGCCGGCGGCGGCCTATGCCGGTCGGCCGTTTTTCGCCAGCGCCCTGCAGGCGCTGCGCGCGGGCGCGCTCAACATGGACGTGCCGATCTCGCTCGGCGTCATCCTGGCGCTCGGCCTGTCGGTGGCGGAAACCGCCAACCACGCCAAGGATGCCTATTACGATTCCGCCATCATGCTGTTGTTCTTCCTGCTGGTCGGGCGCGCGCTCGATCATGCCATGCGGCGCAAGACGCGGGCGGTTGCCGGCAATCTGGCGGCGCTGAAGGCGGACACGGCACATCGCTTTGCCGGCGACGAACTCGTCTCGGTGCCGATTGCGGCGCTGCGGACCGGAGACCGCGTGCTGGTCAAGCCGGGCGAGCGCGTGCCCGCTGACGGCAGCGTGCTCGGCGGCGTTTCCGAGATCGACGAAAGCCTGATCACCGGCGAGACCGCGCGGCGCAAGGTCGCCGCCGGCGCCACCGTTTATGCCGGCAGCCTGAATTATTCCGGCGCGCTCACCCTGCGGGTGACCGCAGCCGACCGCGCCACAGTGCTCGACGAGATCGAGCGGCTTTTGGAACGAGCGGCGGGCGCGAAGTCGCGCGCCATGCGGCTTGCCGACCGCGCCGCGCGCTTTTACGCGCCGATGGTGCATTTGACCGCGGCGGCGACCTTCGCCGGCTGGTGGCTGGCCGGTGCTTCGCTGCACGACGCAGTGGTGGCCGCGATCACCGTGCTCATCATCACTTGCCCTTGCGCGCTGGCGCTGGCGATTCCGGCGGTGCAGGTAGTGGCCTCGGGCGCGCTGTTTCGCGCCGGCGTGATCCTCAACGCCGGCGACGCCATCGAACGGCTGGGCGAGGCCGACACGGTGGTGTTCGACAAGACCGGTACGCTGACGCTGCCAGAGCCGCGCGTCGTCAACGCCGATGCCATCGCCGCCGATCTGTTGCAGATGGCGGCGCGGCTGGCATTATCGAGCCGCCATCCGCTGGCGCAGGCGCTGGCGCGCGAAGCCGCTGGTCACGTTCCCTACGACAGTGCGACCGAGCGACCGGGGCAGGGCATGCGCGCGATGATCGACGGCGTCGAGGCGCGGCTCGGCAGCGCCGAATTTTGCGGCGTTGCCCGGATCGGCGCGCAACGCAACGTCTCGCAGATCTATTTTGCCCATGGTGAAAGAGCGGCGGTGATCGCCATCGGCCAGAAGCTGCGGTCCGACGCCGTCGAGACCGTCGCCGCGCTGTGCGCGCGTGGGCTGACGCTGCATATTCTGTCCGGCGACCGCGCCGGCGCCGTGCGGCCGGTGGCCGAAGCCCTGGGCATCACGAAATGGCTCGCCGACGTGAGGCCGGCGGAAAAGATCGCCTTCATCGAGGCGCTGAAGCGGCAGGGCCACCGCGTGCTGATGGTCGGCGACGGCCTCAACGACGCGCCTTCGCTCGCCGCCGCGCAGGTTTCGCTGTCGCCGATCGCCGCCGCCGACGTGACGCAAGCCCAGGCCGATGCCGTGTTCCTCGGCGAGCGGCTCAGGCCGGTGCTCGACGCCGTCACCGTCGCCCGCCGCGCCCGCGCGCTGATGACGGAAAACCTGTGGTTTGCCGCGGTCTACAATGTGATCGCGGTGCCGGTCGCGATCGTGGGCTGGGTCACGCCGCTGATCGCGGCGCTCGCCATGTCCGGCTCCTCGATGATGGTGACGCTGAACGCGTTGCGCGGAGGCAAGGCGGCATGAACGTGCTGGTCTATCTCATTCCCATGGCGCTGGGCCTCGGTCTCATCGGCCTGCTCGCCTTCCTGTGGGCGCTGCGCAGCGGCCAATACAGCGACGTCGACGGCGCCGCGCTGCGGGTGCTACAGGACGACGATATCGAGAAGTGAATCGATCATTGCTCCAGCATGACCGTCTCGAAATCGGCCGGCAGCACGATCTCCAGCACCTCGCAGTCGTCGGAATAGCCGAGCACGGTGTGCTTGATCTTGGGCGGCTGGATCCAGCATGAGCCGGCGTGGAAGGTATGGGCCCCTTCGCCCTCGAACTCGCTCCTGATCCAGCCCTTGAGCACGTAGACCATCTGGAACTCGACGTCGTGATAGTGCGGGATGGCGACTTCTTCCGCCCTGAACGGCGGCACGAATTTGATGACGTGCGCCTGCACCATGCCGCCGGTCGCCGGCGCGATACCGAGATCGCGGTATTTGGCGTAAGCGCGCAGGCCGGCGTCGAAATCCTCGTCGCGATGATGGCTGAAGGTGAATTTCTGCTTTGGACGATTCTTGGGCAACGCTTTCGCGCGTTTGGCGGCTCGTTTCTTCTTTTTCGTCTTCGCCGGGACCTTGCGCGCCTTCGACTTCCGCTTCGCCTTTGCCATAGCGACCTCCCGTTGCGCTTATTTTACTCCGCCGCTTCGGCCACCCCGCCGTGGGCCTTCGACCAGCCGGCCGGATCGCCGATGAATTTCTCCACCTCGGCCAGCATCTTCGGCTCGAACGTGTTCATCGCCTTGGCGACGGCGAGCACGTCGCGCCAGGTGGTGAGCGCGTGCAGGGTGACGCCGAGATCGCCGAGGATCTTCTTGCCCTGCGGGTAGATGTCGTAGAAGAAGATCACGAAGCAGTGGTCGCATTTGCCGTCGGCGTCGCGCAGCGCCTTGATGAAGTTGACCTTGCTCTTGCCGTCGGTGGCGAGGTCCTCGACCAGCAGCACGCGCTGACCGGGATCGAGCTTGCCCTCGATCTGCGCGCCGCGGCCGAAGCCCTTCGGCTTCTTGCGCACGTATTGCATCGGCAGGTTGAGCCGGTCGGCGACCCAGGCGGCGAAGGGGATGCCGGCAGTCTCGCCGCCCGCCACCGTATCGATCTTGTCGCGGCCGATATCGCGGGCGATCGTGTGCACGGCGAAGTCCATCAGCGTCGAGCGCACGTCGGGGAACGAGATCAGCCAGCGCGAGTCGTTATAGACCGGGCTCGCCCAGCCCGAGGTGAAAATGAACGGCTTGTCCGTCATGAAGCGGACCGCGCCGGTGTCGAGATACATGCGCGCGGTCAGCTCGGCGATGGTCTTCTTGTCGAGGAAATGGGCGTCGCTCATGCGACTGTCTCGCTTTGTCATGGCTAGGCTTGTGCCGACCATCCACGCGTTGATCGGCCCAATGCATAGAAGGCGTGGATGCCCGGCACAAGGCCGGGCATGACGGCGTGTGGATTACGGCGCCGTCGGCCCTGTCTTGATGTACCAATCCGCGATCTGCGCGCCGGTGCAGAACCAGACGTCCTTCTTCTTCCTGATCTTCTCGAAAATCTTGCGGAAATATTTGACCCGGTGCGGCGCGCCCATGATGTAGGGGTGCACCGAAATCGCCATCACCCGGGCGGAGCCCTTGGCGTCCTTGTAGATCTGCTCGAACTGGTCGATTGCCCGCTCGTAGAACTCGTTCGCCTTGTGGTGCTGGATCAGCATCATGGCGACGTCGTTGCACTCCTGCGTGTAGGGGATGTTGAGGATCGGCTTGCCGCGCGTCTTCAGCCACACTGGTTGATCGTCGAGCACCCAGTCGGCGACGTAGTCGTAGCCTTCCTCGGCCAGGATATCCGGCGTCTCCCACGTTTCGGTGAGGCCCGGTCCGAGCCAGCCGCGCGGGCGCTTGCCGCTCGCCTGTTCGATCGCCGCGGCGCAGTTGCGGATGTCGTCGCGCTCGTTGGCGACCTTCTGCATGTTGCGTTGGGTATGGCCGTGGCCGAGAAATTCCCAATTGCGGTCGACGCAGGCCTTGACGATGTCGGGATAGGCCAGCGCGGCCACGCCGTTGATGTTCATCACGCCCGGCACCTTGAAGTCGTCGTAGACCTGCAACAGCCGCCAGAAGCCGACGCGGTTGCCGTATTCGTGCCAGCACCAGTTCGGGATATCCGGCATCGGCGAGCCGCCGGCTGGCGGCGACAGCACCGTGCGCGGCATCACCTGGGTCGGGTCCCACTCTTCGACATTGGTGATAGTCCACACCGCCATGCGCGCGCCCTTCGGCAGTTTGAGCGGCTTGCGTTGCGCGATGGCGGAATAGGTGAGGCGGTCGTTCGGCAACATGCCGACCGCGGGCTTGGGGAAGTTCATGGGGGGCGCCTCAGCTTCCCTTCAGGTCGTAGACGTCCGGGAAGAAGTAGTCCTTCCACGACGCCGCCTTCACCTTGATGCGGCCGACCTTCGCCATGAAGTCGGCATACTTCATGGTGTTCTCGGGCACCATGGTCCAGTGCACCTGCTTGCCGCCGACGATCTTGGCGGCGGTGTCGGGCGGCAGTTTGGACTTGGAATCCTCGATCCAGTATTCGGCCGCCTGCTTCGGGTTGTGCTCGACGAAGTCGGTGGCTTCCTTCAGCGCGGCGAGGAATGCCTTGTACAGGATGGGATTGCCGTCGCGGAATTTCTTCGACGTCCAGATTGCCGTGAAGGTGTGCGAGCCGCCCATCACGTCGAACGAATTGAGGACGGTGTGGATGTCCTTGTCCTCGAGCTGCATGTACTGGAATGGCGGCACGCTGAAGGCAGCAGTGATCTGGGCGCCGCCCTTCATCAAGGCAACGGTCGCATCCGGCGGAGTCATCGATACCGTGAGCGGATCGAGCGTTTCGAAATTCTTGTCGCCATAAAGCTTGGCGGCTTCCATCTGCAGCGTGAGCGCCTGCACCGAAGATTTCACCGCCGGCACCGCAATGCGGTCGGTGTCCTTGAAGTCCTTGACCGACTTGATGTTGGGATCGCGCGCGTTGAGCAAGAAGGGCTGCGAGGAGAGCGCCGAGATGCCGCGCACCTCCTGCGGCGTGCCCTTGGTGCGGGCCCACAGCGTGAGCAGGCCCGGTACGCCGCCCGAGCCGATATCGACGTTGCCGGAGATCAGCGCTTCGTTGACAGCGGTCGGGCCGTTGAACTTGGACCACGACACCTTCACCTCCTTGAGGCCGAGCGTGGCGGCGTGCTTCTCGATCAGCTTCTGATGGTCCATCACGTTGAGCTGCAGGTAGCCCATCGAGAATTGCTGCGCGAGGCGGATTTCCTTGTTCTGTGCCAGCGCGGCCGCCGGCAACAATGCGAATGCGGCGGCAACGCCGGCGACGATTCGGATCAATCCCCCGGACGACATCGTGTTTCCTCCAATGTGATTGTTGTTTTTGGGATGCGGCCCACGCTAAGCGCCGCCTCAGAGTTTGGCAATACTGCGATACCAGTCGAGTATCTGTTCGCCGTTCCAGTGCAGCACGCCGTCGTGCTTGTTCACATAGTCGTAGATCATTTCAAGATATTTGATCCGGTGCGGCTGGCCGCTGATGTAGGGATGAATGGCGAGCGCGACGAACTTCGCGCGCTTTTCGCTCTCGGCGTAGAGCCGGTCGAACTGGTCTTTCACCAGTTGCAGCAGGTAGTCGCTGTTGTGGTGCTGGATGATCATCACCGGAATGTCGTTGCACTCGATGGTGTAGGGCAGCGTCACCAGCGGACCGTTCGCCGTTTTGATCACCGTCGGTTCGTCGTCATAGACCCAGTCGCCGATGTATTTGACGCCGGCTTTGGTCAGCAGGTCCGGCGTCTCCAGCGTCTGCGTCAGGCCCGGCCCGAGCCAGCCGACCGGCCGCTTGCCGCAGAACTTCTCCATGATGTCCATGGTGCGGTCGATCATGCCGGCCTGGTCGGTCTCCTTATGAATCGGCCCTTGTTCGTAGGCGTGTCCCATGAACTCCCAGCCGTCGTCGCGCGCCTGGCCGGCGACGCGCGGATAGTCCTCGCAGATGCGCGCATTGGCGGCGAGCGTCGGCCTGATGCCGAGGCGTTTGTAGAGATCGAAAAAGCGCCAGCAGCCGACGCGCATACCGTATTCGTGGAAGCCCCAATGCACCACGTCCGGCATCAGCGGCACGCCGGTCGGCGCCGGCAGCAGTTGCCGCGCCATCGGCTTAGCGATGTCCCAGACTTCGTAATTGACGATCGACCAGAACACGATGCGTGCCTTGCCCGGCAGCTTGAGCGGTGGGCGGTCGACGATGGCGGAATAGTCGGCACGATCTTTGGGGATCATCGGGGCGGACATCAACGACCTCACTGGCTCTCACTGGCGCTTTGCGGCGTCGAACCATGTCATGTGCCCGCCGCAGCGCGCAAGCCGACGGCCATGGCGACCAAGTCAGGCCGCTGTATTGTGCCCGCAGGTCGACGTTTGCTGAAGGTGCGCGTGCGGCGTTCGTGCTAGTCGACCGTCAAGTCGATGACGACCGTCCTGACGGGCTCGCCGCCCCAGGGCCGGGCGAGGCGGGCGGTGATGGTGAAACGTCCGGGGTGTTTCGCCTGCACCCGCAGGGCGCCGCCGATCGCGGCGCCGAGCTCGCGGCCCGGCGCCGCCAAACGCGGCGGCCCATCTTCGAGCCGCTCGACGCCGTCGGGAAGGTCGAACTGCCAACCATAGCCCGTCGCCGGGCCTTGCGCGATCGGCAGCTCGATTGGCCGGCCGGCCTCGCCGTGGACGGCCGCCGTTTCACTCGCCATCAACTGCTCCAGTCGGTCCGCCTCAGGGTTGCCAGGCTGCCGTATAGATATGGTGATCGGTGCCCACGGCAAAGATGTCGAGGTGATCCTGACTGCGGACCACCGCGGTCACCATCGTGTTGGGGGCCGCCGCACCGCCGAGGATACGCCACCAGCCGTGCCAGTTGGCGAAACCCGGCTGCCAGGCCGCCGAATAGATGCCGCCGTCTTCGCCGACCGCGAATATATCGATGTGGTCGAGCGACCGCGACACCGCGTAGACCGACGTATTCGGCGCAACCTTGAAATGACCGATCGGCCACCAGCCGCGCCAGTTGGTGTCACCGGCCTGCCATGCCGCCGTATAGACCTGCATGTCGGTGCCGATGCAGAAGATATCGAGCTTGTCCGGGCCGCGCGAGACGCCGAATACCGAAGTCCCCGGCGCCGCAATGCCGCCGGCGACAGGCCACCAGCCACGCCAGCTGGTGTCTCCCGCCTGCCAAGCCGCGGTGTAGACCCGTTGGTCCGTGCCGACACAGAACACATCGAGCTTGTCGGTGTTGCGCGACACGGCCGTAACCGACGTGTTCGGTGCTGCGATGCCGCCCTGGATGCGCCACCAGCCATGCCAGCTGGTGAAGCCGGGCTCCCAGGCCGCGGTGTAAGTGCCGTGATCGGTGCCGACGCAGAAGATATCGAGCTTGTCGGTCGAGCGCGACACGCCGAACACCGAGGTGTTCGGCGCCGCGATGCCGCCCGCCACATGCCACCAGCCGCGCCAACTCGTGTCGCCTGCCTGCCAGGCCGCGGTGTAGGTGCCGTGATCGGTGCCGACGCAGAAGATATCGAGCTTGTCGGCGCTGCGCGAAACCGCGGTAATCGATGTGCCGGGCGCGGCGATGCCGCCCTGCACGCGCCACCAGCCTTGCCAGTTGGTGAAGCCGGGCTGCCATGCCGCCGTGTAGGTGCCATGGTCGGTGCCGACCGCGAAAACGTCGAGCTTGTCCTTGCTGCGGGACGTTCCAAATACGGAGCTATCCGGCGCGGCAATGCCGCCGGCCAACGCCCACCAGCCGCCCCAATTGGCGCTCGCCGGCGCGATGACGCCCTGCGCTCCGTGGAAGGCTTCGTTGTCGATGTTGCATTCGCCATAGCCGATTTTGAAGAAACCGCCGCCCGTGCCGTCGGCGTGAGGCGCACCGCCGAATCCGGTTCCCCAACTGTTGCGGCAGATCCAACATTGTTCGACGTCGGAGTAGCCGACGACCAGCACGGCATGGCCGCCGCGCACTGCGCCCATCATATGCCGATAGACGCCGCCGCCATAGTTGTCGAAATCTTCGTACACGGTGAAGCCGCAGACCAGCGGGCCGACATTGGCGAGGTAGGTTTTGCGGTCGTCGCCGGTCCAGGCCGTGATCTCGTTGATCTTGTAGATCTTGTTGTTGCGGTTGGCGATCATCGTGCGGCAATGCGCGATCCACAGATGATCGGGGATGTCGTTGGGATCGCCAATCGGCGGATTGTCGAACGCCGTCATATACGGATAGTCGGCGTCCGAAACCACGCCGCGAGATTTGATTTGTCCAAGGCAGTCGCCGTTGTTCCAGCCGCCGCAGTTAGCGCCGTGCGACGAGCAGAAGTGGGAGTCAGCCTCAGACAAATGCACGGGGCTGACGCCTTGTTCGATAGCGACCATCGCGCCGACCAGACCGGTACAGGCAAATGAAACGCACGACCCGCACCATTTCTGATCGGTTACCGGGCCGATCGCGCCGCGCGAACGCCAGTCGAACGCGCTCGGGTGCGGGGCCGCCGCCGGAGCGCCGGCCGGCGCGCTGAGTTCGCGCGCGGCCATCGGATTCGGAAAAAAATGCGCCAACCGCGTTGTCATAAGTCGTTGCGCGTTGGCGAGCGAAAGGCGGATCGTTTCAGGCGGCGTCGGTTGCCAGCCCAAGCCGTGACGGGGCGCATCTGCAGGTAATTCGATCGGCTCCCACTTGGCGCCGGCCGCGGTAATCGCATTGCGAAGCGTCGAGAGATCGATGCCAGCCATAGGTCACCCCCAATTGGCGTTGATGGTGCAACCTAGGGATTATAGGAACGTGAGACGTATCAAAGCTAGTAAAAAAAATATAAGCTCGTAAAAGTTGAATTATTTCCGTCGCAAATCTGTCTTCTTGTTCGCTTGTGGACGATGCTTGTTGCGAGCGAGACGCGCCGCCTCAATGCGCCGGGACGTGCGCCTCCTTGATGACCTCGCCCCAGGTCTGCGTCTCGCTCTTGATGAAGGCCGCCGCGTGTGCGGTCGAGCCGCCGGCCGGGTGCAGGTTGAGTTTGGCGAACTTGTCCTGCACGTCCTTGCTGGCGAGCACCTCGTTCACCGCCTTGTTGAGCTTGGCGACGATGGCGGCCGGCGTCTTGGGGGGCGCGGCGATGGCGTTCCAGGTGCCCGACTCGAAATTCTTCACGCCCGCTTCATCGAGCGTCGGAATGTTGGGCAGCGTCGGAATGCGCGTGGCCGTCGCCACCGCTAGGATGCGCGCCTTGCCGGCCTGGTGCAGTTTGATGGCGGAGGCGAGTTCCATGAAGATCATGTCGACGTGCCCGGCGATCAGGTCGTTGAGCGCCGGCGCCGTGCCTTTGTAGGGCACATGCACCAGTTTCGTGCCGGTCACCTTCTCGAACAGCGCCGCGGTGAGATGCGAGGTGGTGCCGATGCCCTGTGAGGCGTAGTTGATCTTGCCTGGGTTGGCCTTGGCGTAGGCGATGAAGTCCTGCGCGGTCTTGGCCGGGAAGTCGGGCCGCACCAAGAGCACGTTGGCGACCGTGGTCATGATCGCCACCGGCTCGAACTTGGTCGGGTCGAAGCTCATCTTCTTGTACAGCAGCGGATTGACGGTGAGCGGCGAGGGCTGCGCGGCGAGCAGCGTATAACCGTCGGGTTCCGACGTGAACACGGCCTCGGCGCCGATGTTGCCGGCCGCGCCGGCGCGGTTTTCCACCACCACGGGCTGGCCGAGCTTCTCTTGCAGGCCGTTGGCGACGATGCGGGTGACGGTGTCGACGCCGCCGCCGGCCGGCACGCAGACGATAATGTGGATCGGGCGGTTCGGATAGTTGGCCGCAGCGTCCTGCGCCAAGGCAGTCGGGGCGAACGCGACCGCCGCCAGCAAAGCGAGAAGAATGCGCACGATGTCCTCCCTGTGCCGCGTTGAAGCGGCGAAGCATTTTCCGCAAAGTATGGCACCGAACCGCCGCCCCCGGCAACGCGCTGCGCCGCGCTTCGCGAAAACTGAAGGCAGGGTTGCGTGCTGCCGTATTGTCGGCCGCCCGCGCTTCAAGCAACGTCTGCCGGCAATCTTCGGGGGCGCCGGTGCATTCTTCCGCAATTCTGGCCTTAACGGCGGGCGCCTTCCTACTCGCGGGCTTCGTCAAGGGCGTCATCGGCCTCGGCCTGCCCACGGTGGCCATTGGCCTCCTCGGACTGATGATGACGCCGGCGCAGGCGGCGGCGATCATGGTGGCTCCGGCGCTGATCACCAATGTCTGGCAGGCGATGGTCGGCAAGGACCTATTGCCGCTGCTCAGGCGCATCTGGCCGATGCTTGCCGGCATCTGCCTTGGAACTTTCATCGCCGCAAAATGGCTGCCGGGCGCCAACAGCGGGCAGGCGACGGTCTGGCTCGGCGTCGCTCTGGTGCTCTACGCCGGCCTCGGCCTGATCAAGATGGATTTCCACGTCGCGCCGAGCGCCGAGCGCTGGCTCAGCCTGCCGATCGGTTTGCTCACCGGCGCGATCACCACCGCGACCGGCGTTTACGTGCTGCCGGGAACGCCGTATTTGCACGCACTGAAAGTCGACCGGCACCAGCTGGTGCAGATGCTCGGCATCTCATTCACCGTGTCGACCTTGGCGCTGGGCACGGCGCTGATGCAGGCCGGCGAGATCGGCATGTCGCTGGCGACGCCGGTCGTCATCGCGATCGTTGCCTCGCTTGTCGGCATGTGGCTCGGTCAGCAGGTACGCGGCCGCGTGCAGGAAAAGACCTTCCGGCTGTGGTTCTTCATCGGGCTGCTCGGGCTCGGCATCCATCTGGCGCTGCGCGGTGTGCTGTGATGGACCGCGTTTATTTCTCGGCCAGCGCGAAGCGATGGAAATCGCCGATCTTTGGCACGCTGCGGTTACGCGCCTTTCACCGGAACGCCGGCAGCGCCCGCTCGACCATGGCGTCCGACGCGGTCAGGCTGATGCGGAAGTAATCCGGCGCATTCATGATGCTGCCCGGGAGCACGAAGACGTCCCGGTCCGCAAGTCTGTCCCAATGATCCTCGGGGTTACCTTTCGGCCACTTGGCCCAGAGATAAAACGTCCCCTCCGGCGGCAGCACGCCGTAGCCGGCCGCGGTCAGCGCTGACGTCAGCATGTCCCGCCGCCGCGCCAGTGCGGCCAAATCGATTGAAAGAGTCTCGAGATCGGGCACCGCATACTGCATGACGGCGTTGGGGAAGCACCAGCCGAGCGCCATCTGCGTCGAGAACATGACGTCCTGGAGCGACTTGCGTTCGGCGCTGGGCATCAGCGGAGAGATCGCCAGATAGCCAAGCCGCTGACCCGGCGCGAGCAGGACCTTGCCGTAGCTGTAGGAAATCAACGTCCATGGATAAAACGATGCTGGACTGGCAAAGCCGCGGCCGTCGAAGCGCAGACGGCGGTAAGGTTCATCGGAGAGCAAAAACACCCGATGACCGACTCTCGCGGACGCGCGTTCCAGCAGTTCCGCCAGGGCCTTCAACGTCTCGGCGCCGTATATGCGGCCGGTCGGATTGTGCGGCGTGTTGACGATTACCAGCCGAGTTCTGGGGCCGATCGCCTCTTCAATCGCCGCCAGGTCGAGATCGAACGCGGGCGGCTTCAGCTTGACCTTGCGGGGAACGGCGTCGGCGGCGAGCAGCATGGGCTCGTAGCAAAACCAGGCCGGCTCGGAAAACACCGCCTCGTCGCCGGCGTCGAGCACCAGCCGGAACGCCACCATGATCGCCGCGAATGCACCGGCCGTGAGCGCGATATCGGGTGGCTCGAACGGCAACGCCAGTTCGCGGCCAAGCCGTTCGGCGAGAAAAGCCTGCGGCTCTTCTTCGCTCGTCTTATAGGCAAACCAGTTTTTGTCTTGCGGCACCGCACGCTCGCGCAGCGCCTTGACGAGCCCCTCCAGCGGCATTTCATGCGGATTGCCGAACGTGAGGTCGCAAATGCCGGGATCGCCGCGCCTTTCGCCGTAGCGCGAGGTGAAATAGAAATTCTTGACCGCTGCGAAGACCCCGTCGGCCGCTCTGGTCCGCGCGGAAATAGCCGGCATTTTCCGTCTCCACGGTTTTGCGTGCACAGCTTCGAACATAGCAGAGACGGACGCAGCGGTAACGGCGTCACATCGGCGCCAACCTCGTGTGCGGCTTGCAGCTCTGCAGCGTCGGCTGAATCGCCAATAGCATGTAACGGCACTTCGTTCAGCCTAAGCTGTCAGCTGCCGTGCGTCGCATATTCGACCGGTTGGCACGCCGTCGTTTTTGATCTCGATCCGGAAGATGTCGGACAAGCCCGCTTTTCCAGACGACGTCAGTCGGAGTGCGCGGCTGCCCGACTCACGTTTGAGCCACCCGAGCTGCAACAAACGATCCAGAATCCGGGCTCCGACCAGTCCCTTGAGATGATAGCGACGCTCACTCCAGTCGAGACAGGGCTGGCAGAAAATCCGCCGGGTATGCGGTCTTAGATCAACGCCAAACCCGGAAAGGAAGCGTTCGCCCGAAGGCGTGACTTCGCCGCCCTCGTCGGTGAGTATGATGTGCCCCATTGCCACAAGTGAATCGGCAATCGCGACACCCAGCTGGCCAGCCAGGTGATCGTAGCAACTTCGGGCAAATCGGAGTGCGTCGTCCTTTGCCGACCGCGGCTGACGGCGGGGCGGCACCTCTATGGCGGCGACGACTTTTATGCTCTCCAGCATTGTCGCGACCAACGGCGACGCGATGCGATAATAGCTAAAGCGGCGATTGCGAGTGACAGTCAAAAGCCCCGCGGTAACCAACTTGTTGAGATGGCCGCTCGCCGTCGAACGAGAGATATTGGCGCAGTAAGCAAGCTCAGTGGCCGTCAGCGATTGGCCGCCCATAAGGGCGTTGAGAATCGTCGCTCGCGCAGTGTCACCCACGAGCGCGGCCACTTCCACCAGATTTGCCGCCGCGACCATCCTCGACCCTATCGCTGATACCGGAATCATATCAATCGAAAACAGTTCGGCACGGGCCGAACCGTTGGCGCGAGACAATGGCAAACCGCGCAGCAAGAATGCGCCGTGGCCCAATCAGGGTCACGGCTGGCATGGAGGATGGGATGGTCGCCTATTGGATGGCGCGTTCGAAAGTCAACGACCCCGGGCAATACAAGAAGTACACCGATTTGGCGACGCAGATCATCGGGAAATTCGGCGGCAGGTTCCTGGCGCGGGGCGGCAAGTTCAAGATCCTCGAAGGTCCGGAGAAATTTCGCCGCTTCGTCGTCATCGAGTTTCCGAGCTTCGAGAAGGCAGTCTCTTGCCACGACTCGCCCGAGTACCTCGAGGCCGCCGCGCACCGCAAAAAGGACGGTGCGAGCGAATTAGAGGTCGTCATCGTCGAAGGTGTCTGAGAGCCACTGCCCCGCGACCCAACTCCCGAATGACGGGCTAAAGGGCCAGCCGCGCATCCGGCTTGTTCGTCTGCAACGTCGCCTGAATCGCTTCGCGCAAGACGCCGTACCGCTCCTTCGGCCATTGCGCGACGTGGATGTCGGCCAGGAGTTTCGCCGATTTGCCGAAAACGACAATACGGTCGCCGACGGCGATCGCTTCCTCCAGTTGATGTGTGATCAGGATCGCGGTCGAGCCGCATTCGCGCGCTAGCGCCAGAAACGTCTCGCGCAATTCCGCCGCCGTCACCTCGTCGAGGTGGCCGAAGGCCTCGTCGGCGAGCAGGATGTCCGGCTGCACCGAGAAGGCGCGGGCGATGGCGACGCGCTGACGCATGCCGCCGGAAAGTTCGTGCGGATAGGCATTGGTGAATTGCCCGAGGCCCAGGCGGTTGAGCCAGGTCAGCGCGCGCTCGCGCTGCACGTCCTCCGGCAGGCCGATCAACTCGAGCGGCAGCTTGGCGTTGTCGAGCGCGGTGCGCCATGGCAGCAGCCGGTCCTGCTGGAATACGGTGGCGATGTGGCCGCGGAAATGGTCGAAGTCGCCATGCGGGCTCTTGTCGCCGATCAGGATCGAGCCTTCGGTCGGCGCTTCGAGGCCGATGGCGAGATCGAAGAATGTCGACTTGCCGCAGCCGGTCTGGCCGACGATGGCGACAACTTCTTTTGGGGCAATGGTGAGGTCGAGCCGGTCGATCGCCACCACCGCCTGGCCAGAGGTCGCCTGCCGGAACACCTTGCGCAGGCCGCGCACTTCGATGGGAGGCGGGCCGCCTTTGGACATGGTCATGCGCGCCACCGCAGCAGCCGCTTCTCGACGCGGGCGACGACCGCTTCGAGCAGGAACAGCAGCACCACCAGCACCAGCGTCCAGGCGAAGACGTCGGACACCGAGAACAGTTCCTGCGCCACCGACAACTGGTGACCGATGCCGGTGACGGCCCCGACCAGTTCGGCGATGGTGACGACGCGGATCGCCAGGCTGATGTTGACCTTCCAGGCGGTGAAGATGCTCGGCACGATCGCCGGCAGCATCAGCTTGACGAAATATTGCAGCGTGGTCGGCCGGAACGACTGCATCATGTGGCGCAGTTCGCGCGGCACGCCGCGCATGGCGTCGAGCGAATCGACCAGGAACACCGGTCCGCACACCACCACTAGGACGAAGCCGATGCGGAATTCGACGCCGGGAAACCACAGCACTGCGAACAGGATCCACGACACCACTGGCACCGCCATCAGGATACGGATCATCGGGTGCAGGTAGTTGTCGAGCGCTTCCGAACGGTACATCGCCATCGCCAGCGCGACGCCAATCATGAACGACGCGATCAGCGCGCCGATGACGCGCGCCAGCGTCACCGCGATGTCGATCGGGGTGATATCGACCAGGCTTTTGGCAATCTTGACGAAGCTCGGAATGGCGAAAGGTGGAATTCCGAGATAGGGCGCAAGATGCGACAGGCTCTCCCAGCAGACGGCGAAGACCAGCAGGGAGACGAGAGTCTGGCGCGGAAAGATCAGGTCCGGAACGGGAACGGGCGCCGGGACAGACTCTCGATGCTCCTCATGCGACATTGACGACTACTGGCCGTAGAAGATCTTCTCGTCGGCCGCCTTCGGATAGAAGCCCGCCTTCACTGCGCGGTCCATCATGTCGCGGATGGACTTGTGCACGGTCGGATCGGACGCGGGTTTGACGACGAACTGTAGCCGCCCGCTGCCGATGGCCGCGGTGAGAATGCCGGGCGGCAGCTTGGTGGTCTCGACCGCGATCTTGTCGCCGGCCGCGGTCTCCTTGTGCATGACTTCGGCGACGTCCTGCAGGGCGGCGATCAGCATCTTCGGGGCGTCGGGGTGCTTGGCAATCAGTTCGGCGCGCATCGCCGGCACGATCTCCCAGCCGGCCTCGCCGGTGATCTCCTTCCAGCCCTGCGCGCCGTTGAAGATCGGGTGCCAGTCGGCATGCTGCTTGGTGATGATACTGGCGAGCGGCTCGATCACCAGCGCGGCGTCGACGCGGCCGGCCTCGAGTTGCGCCCGCGCCACGGCGAAATTGGCATTGACCACGGTGATGTCCTTGCCGAGGTCGATGCCCTTGGCGGCGGTGTAGATTTTCACCACCTGATACTGCGAGCCGCCCATGTCGATGGCGAGCTGCTTGCCCTTGAGATCGGCGAGCGACTTGATCGCTGGGTCCTTGGCGAAGATCACGAGGTCGCCGAGGGTGAAGCCCGAGCCGATGATGCGCAACGGCACGCCTTCGTTGTAAAGCTTCTGGAACACGGTCGGCCCGCCGATCAGCGCATCGGTCTCGCCGGTGGCAAAGCCCGCGTAGAAACCCGCGATCGACGGATAGGCATGGATGTCGAGGGTGAAGCCGTGCTTGGCGTCGAAGCCGCGCGCCTTCATGATGTTCCACACCAGCGGGTTGAACACCGGCAGCGTCAGCGAGGAGACCTTGATGGTCGGCTTTTCCTGCGCTTGCGCCGCGAATAATCCGGAAATGACGAATGCAAAAAGAACCGCCAGCACGGCGACGCCGCATCGTGACACTTTGGACATGACAACTCCCCCTGGTGGATTTTCCGGTTGCGGTCTTCAGCGCCGCAATTGGTTGGGTCTCAAACTGGCTGGCCGAGACTTTACTCCGCTTTCGATTGCGTGCAACTAATTGCCGGCTCTGTTCGGGGAACGCGATGCCGCACATCACCGCACGCGACGGCGTCCGGCTTTATTGCGAAGAGGCCGGCAGCGGTTCGCCCGTCGTTTTCGTTCACGAATATGCCGGCGACTGGCGCACCTGGGAGCCGCAGATGCGGTTCTTTTCGCGCGCTCACCGCTGCGTCACCTACAGCCAGCGTGGCTACCCGCCGTCCGACATCCCGGACGATCCCGGAAAATACAGCCAGAACCATTTCCGCGACGACGTCGTCGCGGTGATGGACGCGCTGGGCATCGACAAGGCGCACATCGTCGGCCATTCGATGGGCGCGGCGACGGCGCTGCACGTCGGCATCCGCTATCCCGAGCGCTGCCTATCGGTAACGGCGGCGGGCTGCGGCTACGGATCGAGCGCCGATCCGGCCAAGGTCGAGGAGGCACAGGCGGCCTCGCGCGAGACCGCCAAGATGTTCGCGAGCGAACCGATCGCCGCCGCCGCGGCGCGCTACGGCGACGGCCCGACGCGGCAGGCGCACAAGCACAAGGACCCGCGCGGCTATGCGGAGTTCATTCGGATGCTGAGTGAACATTCGGCCAAGGGCCACGCGCTGGTCATGGAAAACTTGCAGGCCAAGCGGCCGTCGCTGTGGGAAATGGAGCCGGACCTGAAGATGTTCAAACCGCCGCTTTTGGTGCTGGTCGGCGACGAAGACGAGTGGTGCGTCGACGGCAGCATCTATTTGAAGCGCACGGTGCCGACGGCAGGCTTAAGCGTTATCCCGCGCTCCGGCCACACCATCACCAGCGAGGAGCCGGCCAAGTTCAACGCCGCGGTCGCCGAGCTGATCGCGGCGACCGAAGCCGGTCGGTGGCTGGCGCATAAGACACAGGCCTGACACGATGCCCGGCATAGACACGCATATCTGGCATGATCTCTACATTATGCTCGGCGGTTCGTCGGCGGCGCTGATTGGCTTGCTTTTTGTCGCGACCACGCTGCATGTGCGCGAAATCGCAAACAACACGATGTTCAAGATCCGCGTCGAATATTCGACGCTCATCCTGATGGGAACATTGGTTCAGGCGGCCGCGATTCTGACACCCCAGCCCGGGCGATGGTTGGGCGTCGAGTTGCTTCTGTTGAATCTTTGGGGTGCGTGGTTTCCCGTCAGCCTCACTTATACAGCGATGATGAAGTCGGCCTCGCGGCGGGGCGGGTATTCGATCTACCGCGGTCTCTACTTCATGAGCGGCTTTGCATTCGGCCTGACCGGCGCCATCGCGCTGATCGCCGGCGCCGCGTGGGGCCTTTATCCCGTCACGATCGGCTACGTGAGCTCGGTGATCGCTTGCATCTGGAATGCATGGGTGATGATGCTCGGCATCGGACGGGAAGAACGAAAACAAGCACGTTGAGGAGGATCGACATGGACCTCAAGCTCAAAGGCAAGACCGCGCTGGTGACCGGCGGCAGCGAAGGCATCGGCAAGGGCATCGCGCTCGCACTGGCCAAGGAAGGTGTCGATGTCGCGATCTGCGCGCGCCGCGCCGGACCGCTGGAGGAAGCCGCCGCCGAGATCGGCAAGGCGACCGGCCGCAAGATCGTCGCCATCCCCGCCGACCTGCGCCAGGACAAGGACGCCAAGAATTTTGTCGAGCAGGGGCACAAGGCGCTCGGCCGCGTCGACATCATGGTCAACAATGCCGGATCGGCCGCCGGCGGCGTCATCGAGCATTTGACCGAGGACGACTGGGAGAAGGGGCTGCAGCTCAAATTCATGGGCTACGTGCGCTGCCTGCGCTACGCGCTGCCGCTGATGGTGAAGCAGGGCGGCGGCCGCGTGGTGAACCTGATCGGCAACGACGGCGTCAAGCCGTCTTATTGGGAAATATGCCCCGGCGCGGCGAACGCAGCGGGGCAGAATCTGACGCTGTCGCTCGCCGGCCAATACGGCAAGGACGGCATCTCGTTCGTCGCGGTCAACCCAGGTCCGGTGCGCACCGAGCGCTGGGCTGGGCTGGTCAAGGCGATGTCGCGCGACATGAAGATTTCCTACGAAGAGGCCGACAAACTCGCGCCGGCCTCGATCCCGATGGGCCGCATCGCTGAAGTCGAGGAGGTCGCCAATCTGGTCGTCATGCTGGCGTCGCCGCTGATGAGCATGGTCAACGGCACCATGATCGAGATCGACGGCGGCCAGGACAAAGCGTTGATGGACAAATTCCGCGACAAGCCGAAAGGCTAAAGTTCGCATAGCTGCGGCGCGTTCCCGCGGGGCCGCCGCCGTTGACAGCGCCGCCGCGGCAGCGGGACACTTCGCACAAATCCAATTGGAGTTCACTCATGCGCGCGCGTCTATTCGCGGTTCTCGCACTCGCAGTCAGTTTCACTTCGCCGGCTTCGGCGCAACAGACCATCAAGATCGGCGAACTCAACAGCTACAAGGCGGTGCCCGCCTTCCTCGACCCCTACAAGAAAGGCATGGAGATGGCGGTCGAGGAGATCAACGCCAAAGGCGGCGTGCTCGGCAAAAAACTCGAAGTGATCTCGCGCGACGACGGCGCCAATCCGGGCGAGGCGGTGCGCGTCGCCGAAGAACTGATCACACGCGAAGGCGTGTCGATGCTCGCCGGCACGTTCCTGTCCAACATCGGCCTCGCGGTCACCAATTTCGCCGGCCAGAAGAAAGTGTTCTTCCTCGCCGCCGAGCCGTTGACCGACAAGATCACCTGGCAGAACGGCAACAAATACACGTTCCGCCTGCGCGCTTCGACCTACATGCAGGTCGCCATGCTGATGCCGGCGACGATCGCCGCGCATAAAAAACGCTGGGCGCTGGTCTATCCGAATTTCGAATACGGCCAGTCGGCGGCGGAGAACTTCAAGACGCTGCTGAAGAAAGCGCAGCCCGATGTCGAATTCGTCACCGAGCAGGCGCCGCCGCTCGGCAAGATCGATGCCGGGGCGGTGGCGCAGGCGATCGACGATGCCAAGCCCGACGCCATCTTCAACGTGCTGTTCGGCGGCGACCTCGCCAAATTCGTGCGCGAGGGCAACACCCGGGGCATCTTCAAGAACCGGACGGTAGTGAGCCTGCTGTCGGGCGAGCCGGAATATCTCGATCCGCTCAAGGACGAGGCGCCGGTCGGCTGGATCGTCACGGGCTACCCTTGGGACAAGATCAAAACGCCCGAGCATTTCGCCTTCGTCAACGCCTACGAGACGAAATATCATGACTACCCGCGTCTCGGTTCGATCGTCGGCTACGAGACCATCAAGTCGCTCGCCGCCGGCATCGCCAGGGCGAAATCGACCGACACCGAGAAGCTGGTGGAAGCCTTCAAGGGGCTCCAGGTCGATAGCCCCTTCGGCCCGATCACCTACCGGGCAAGCGATCATCAGGCGACCATGGGCGCCTATGTCGGCAAGATCGCGCTGGAGAACGGCAAAGGCACTATGGTCGACTTCAAATATGTCGACGGTGCCCCGGTGCTGCCGTCCGATGCCGAGGTAAAGAAGCTGCGCCCGGCCGACGCGGATTGAGCGTCATCCCTCCCCGCTTGCGGGGAGGGTGGTCGGCGAAGCCGACCGGGTGGGGTAATCTCACAGATATGAAACCCCACCCGGCTGCTCACTACGCAAAGCCCGGCGCTCACGCCGGGCGTTCTTCGGCAAGAACGCGAATGTCAATTGACATTCGCTATGGCCACCCTCCCCTTGCAGGGGAGGGATAGGCAGTCATGACGCTCACCGCCTTCCTCTTCCAAGCCCTCAACGGCCTCACAGGCGCCTCCGGATTGTTCTTCGTCGCGGCCGGCCTGTCGCTGATCTTCGGCGTCACCCGCATCGTCAACATCGCGCATGGCTCCCTCTATATGCTGGGGACCTACATCGCCTATTCCTTCGCCACCAAAATCGGCGGCGCACTGGGCTTCTGGGGCGGCATTGTTGCGACCGCGGTCGTCGTCGGCATCAGCGGCGCGCTGATCGAGACCGTGCTGTTGCGGCGCATCTATCGCGCCCCGGAACTTTTCCAACTGCTTGCGACCTTCGCGCTGGTGCTGATCATCAATGACGCAACGCTCTATCTCTGGGGGCCGGAGGACCTGCTCGGGCCGCGCGCGCCCGGCCTGCGCGGCGCCGTCGAGATTCTCGGCCGGCATCCGCCGAGCTACGATCTGTTCCTCGCCGCCATTGCGCCGCTGGCGCTGATCGCGCTGCATGTTGCGCTGACGCGCACGCGTTTCGGCCGGCTGGTGCGCGCGGCGACGCAGGACCGCGAAATGGTCAGCGCGCTCGGGGTCAACCAGGCGATGCTGTTCACCGCGGTGTTTGCGCTCGGCGCTGCGCTCGCCGGCTTCGGCGGCGCGCTGCAGGTCGCGCGCGAGCCGGCAAGCCTCGGCACGGATTTGGTGGCGATCACCGACGGCTTCGTCGTCGTCGTGGTCGGCGGCATGGGATCGATCAGCGGCGCCTATCTCGCCGCCGTCATCATCGCCGAGGTCAAAGCCATCTGTATCGGCATCGGCGTCGTCGATTTCGGCGTCATCAGCGTCAACTTTTCCAAGCTGACGCTGGTCGCCGAATTCCTGGTGATGGCGGCGGTGCTGATCGCGCGGCCCTACGGGCTGCTCGGCCGCGCCCAGGCCGCGGTGCGTTCGGTGGCCGAGCCGGAATATCCGCTGCGCCCGGCAACGCCGGCGCTGAAGATGGTCGGGGCGGCGCTGCTGCTGCTGCTGCTGTTGCTGCCGCTGCTGGCGCAGAGCTCGCCCTATCTCATGATTCTCGGCATCGACGTGCTGGTCGCGGTGATTTTCGCCGCCTCGCTGCATTTCATCGCCGGTCCCGGCGGCATGCACTCGTTCGGCCATGCCGCCTACTTCGGGCTTGGCGCCTATGGTGCGGCGCTGCTGGTGAAATGGCTCGCTGTGCCGATGGGTGTCGGGCTCGTTGCGGCGCCGCTGGTCGCGCTGGCCGGAGCGCTGCTGTTCGGCTGGTTCGCGGTGCGGCTGTCCGGCGTCTATCTCGCCATGTTGACGTTGGCCTTTGCGCAAATCGTCTGGGCGGCGGTGTTCCAATGGGAGGAACTGACCGGCGGCTCGAACGGCGTCATCGGCGTATGGCCGCCGCCGCCGTTCGACAGGAATTGGGCTTACTACCTGCTGACGCTGCTGCTGGCGGTGGCCGCCGTGCTTGTGCTGCGGCGCTTTCTGTTTGCGCCGTTCGGCTATGCGATGCGCGCCGGCCGCGATTCCGCGCTACGCGCCGAAGCGATCGGCATCGACGTCAAACGTGTGCATTGGCTCGGCTTCGCCATTGCCGGCGGCATTTGCGGCATCGCCGGCGGATTGTTCGCCTTCGCCAAGGGCTCGATCTCGCCGGAAACCATCGGCGTCAGCCGCTCCATCGACGGCCTGGTGATGGTGCTGCTCGGCGGCATCCAGACGCTGACAGGACCGATCGTCGGCGCCTCGGCGTTCGCCACCTTGCAGGACACCGTCATGCGGCAGACCGAATACTGGCGCGCGCTGCTCGGTGTCATCATCCTGTTGCTGGTACTGGCGTTCCCGCAGGGTATCGCGGGCGGCGTCGCAATGTTGTGGCGGAGGCTCCGGCCATGAGCGTGCTCGAGGTCCGCGCATTGTCAAAATCCTTCGGCGGTGTACGCGCGGTCAATGAGATCAGCTTTTCGATCCGCGAGGGTGAGTTTCTCGCCATGATTGGGCCGAACGGCGCCGGCAAGACCACCTGTTTCAACATCATCAACGGCCAGCTCGCGCCCGATTCCGGCGAAATATTGCTCGCAGGCAAGGACATTGCAGGCCTCGCGCCGCGCAACATCTGGCGGCGCGGCGTCGGCCGCACCTTCCAGATCGCCGCAACGTTCCATTCGTTGACGGTCGCCGAAAACGTGCAGATGGCGCTGCTGTCGCACGCCGGCGATACCTATCGGCTGTGGCGGCCCGCTGCGCCGATGCATCGCGCGCGCGCGCTCGACCTGCTCGAACAAGTCGGCATGCACGCCGCCGCCGACCGGCCGAGCCGCGAGCTTGCCTATGGCGACGTCAAGCGCGTCGAGCTCGCCGTCGCGCTTGCCAACGAGCCGCGGCTGCTGCTGATGGACGAGCCGACCGCCGGCATGGGCGCACGCGAGCGGCACGACCTCATCGCGCTGGTTAAACGTCTGGTGGTCGAGCGCAGGATCTCGGTGCTGTTCACCGAGCACTCGATGGATGTGGTGTTCGCCTTTGCCGACCGCATCGTTGTCTTGGCGCGCGGCCGACTGATCGCCAACGACGATGCCGCTTCGATCCGCGACAACGCCCAGGTGCGCGAGGTCTATTTCGGTACGGGCAAGACGTTTGCGGGAGCTCCGCGATGAGCGAAGCCATGCTGACGGTCGAGAACCTCAGCGCCTGGTACGGTGCCGCACGGATTCTTTATGATCTTTCCTTCGCGGTCGGCCGCGGCGAGGTGGTGGCGCTGATGGGGCGCAATGGCGCCGGCAAGTCTACGACATTGAAAGCGATCATGGGCCTGCTCGCGGAGCGGCGGGGTGCCGTACGGTTCAACGGCGCCGATATTTCTCACCTCAAGCCGTTCGAGATCGCGCGGCGCGGCCTCGGCTACACGCCGGAAGATCGCCGCATCTTCTCCGATTTGACGGTCATGGAAAATCTCGATATCGGCCGCCAGCCGCCGCGCGCCTTCGCCGACGGCCGGCCGGCACCGGCCTGGACGGCGGAAAAACTGTTCGCGTTGTTCCCCAACCTCGCCGAAATGCCGGACCGCCTCGGCGACCGCATGAGCGGCGGCGAGCAGCAGATGCTGACGGTAGCGCGCACGCTGATGGGCAATCCGCTGCTGGTGCTGCTCGACGAGCCGTCCGAAGGCGTCGCGCCGCTGATCGTCGAGAAGATGGCCAGCACCATCGTCGATCTGAAGAGAGAAGGCCTGTCGATTCTGTTGTCCGAGCAGAACATCCATTTCGCCCGCCTGGTGGCCGACCGCATTTACGTGCTGGAGCAGGGCCAGATCCGCTGGCAGGGCGAGATGGAACAGCTTGGCAACAATCCAGACGTGCAGCGGGCCTATTTGACGGTCTAAGCCGAAAAATGCGGTAATCTCTTTATTTTATGACGGATTAGCTCGCAGACGGGCTTCCACCGCGGAACGAATTGGGCCATGTTTACCCGCAGCGCGCGTAGTTAGATTGCACGCAAGCGTAGAAATAGAGTCGGCAATGCGGCGTGAAAAATCGAGCGGTGGAGCGCCCGCGGAAAACGCTGGCGAGCGTGATCGCTATGTTCTCGACGAACAGGTCGGGTTCCTGATGCGCGTCGCCATGCAGCGCCATACCGCGATTTTCACCACGCGCATGACCGAGGGCCTGACGCAAACCCAGTTCGCCGCGCTCGCCAAATTGTACGAGCTTGGCCCAAGTTCGCAGAATCAGCTCGGCCGGCACATCTATCTCGACGCCGCCACCATCAAGGGCGTGGTTGACCGGCTGGCGGTGCGTGGTTTTCTCACCGCGGTCGCCGATCCGACGGATCGCCGCCGCCGCGCGGTGACGCTCACCGAGCGCGGCCGTACGGTGACGGAGAAGGCGATGCAGGTCGCCGCCGACATCACTGCAGCGACGCTTGAGCCGCTCGGCGAGGATGAGCGCGAGACGGTGGTACAGCTGCTGCGTAAGCTCGGCTGAGCGGTAAAGTTCACCACAGCCCCTTCAGCCGCCCGCCGTCGGTGTTGAGCGACACGCCGGTGATGTAGCTCGCACGCTCCGAGCACAGGAACACGGTGGCGTTGGCAAGCTCTTCCGGCTTGCCCATGCGGCCGAGCGCGTTCTTCTTGGCGGCTACCTTGCGCGCTTCCGCTTCGCTGGTGACGCCAAACTCCTTCTTCATGCCCTCGGTATTGCGCACCCAGAGATCAGTCGCCACCCATCCGGGGCAGATGGCGTTGACGAGGATATTGTCCTCGCCGAACTCGGTCGACAGCGATTTGGTGAGGTTAAGCAGCGCCGAATTGGTCATGCCGCTGCCAAACATATAGGGGTCCGGCTCCTTGCCGGCGCCGCCGATGGTGTTGACGATGCGGCCCCACTTCTGCGCCTTCATCATCGGATGGACGGCGCGGATCGCGCGCAGGAAACCGAACAGCTTGGTGTCGAGCTGCGTCTGCATCTCGTCGTCTTTGATCGCGGCGAAACGGCCGGAATACATCTGCCCCGCGTTGTTGACGAGAATGTCGACGCCGCCGAGTTTTTCCTTCGCCGTCGCGACCATCTTTTCGATGTCGGCCTCCTTCGTCATGTCGGCGACCACCGCGTGCACCTCGCCACCGGTACGTTTGGCGAGATCGTCGCGCGCCGCCATCAGCTTCTTCTTATTGCGGCCGGTGATCAGTACACGCGTCCCTTCTTCGAGGAACTGCCGCGCTGTCTCAAAACCGATGCCGCTCGAGCCGCCGGTGACGATCGCGCGGCGTCCCTTGATGCCCAAATCCATCCTTGCTCTCCCGTTCGCTTGACGCCTTGTGGCTCGACGGAGAGTATCCTTGGCAACGCTGCCGCTGGCTAGACAGCCGCGTGAAAGGAAGGGAGATCTGCGATGCTAAGTGTCGGCGACGCCACCATCACCCGTGTCGAGGAAACTTACGGCGCGTGCTATCCGCTCAAGCAGATTTTCCCCGAATTCACCGACGCGCACATGGCCGAGCACAAATCCTGGCTCGCGCCGCACCATTACGATGCCGACAGTGGGCTCATCAAATTGTCGGTGCACAGCTGGCTTCTGAAGGTCGGCGGCAAGACGATCCTGATCGACTCATGCTGCGGCAACAACAAGGTCAAGCCCGGCCGGCCGTGGTGGAACATGCTCAACGTCAACTATCTCGAGCGGCTCGCCGCTGCCGGCGCGCGTCCGGAGGACGTCGATCTGGTGATGTGCACACATCTGCATCACGATCACATAGGCTGGAACACGCGGCAGAAGGACGGCAAATGGGTGCCGACCTTTCCCAATGCGCGCTACGTCTTCTCCAAGCCAGACGTCGAATATTTCGGCAAACTCGACGCCGATCCGAAGGAAGGGCCGGCGGAAATGGGGACGTTCCGCGAATGCGTGGTACCGATCCTCGAATACGGCAAGGCCGATCTGGTCGAATGCGGACCGCATCGGCTCAACGATTTCATCGAAATCGACTCGGCGCCCGGTCATGCGCCCGGTCATGTGTTCTTCAAGCTCGAGAGCAAAGGCGAGCGCGCCGCCTTCATCGGCGACGTCTGGCACCATCTGCTCCAGGTCTACTATCCGGACTGGAATTTCCCCAAGAACTCGGACGCGGCGCAGGCCAAGGTGAGCCGGCGCAAGGTGCTCGACTATTGTGCGTCAAGCGGCGCACTGGTGCTGCCCGGCCACGTCGGCTTCCCGTTCTCTGGCCGCGTTGAAAGGACGGCGCAAGGCTACCGGCCAGCCTTCAAGGCGTGAGCGGATGGCTGCTGTTTCAGTCGGCGCGGCGGAAGGCGCTGCCGAGGCCGCGCAGGCGCGCCGCTTGCGGCGCCTCTTTCGGCGCTTCGCGGGACGCGGCCGGTTGACAGTTGCCGTAGCCGCCATCTGTCAGATAGCCGGTGCGGTTGTCGATCTTGATCGTCCAGCAAACGCCGACCGTATTCGTGGGAAAGATGATTGACCCGGTATAACGTATTTCGTCGTCGATTTTGGCACTTTGGATTGCAACTTTGGTGGATTGGATCGGGGGTGCGGACGAACGCGGGCGAGACCGATCGATGCTGACCACAGTGACTACGATGATGGCAGCGACGAGGGCATGCACCAAGTAGCTCCGCGGAACGCCGCGGAAGAACCGGCGGGATGTCGATGCGCGCGGTGCCATGGCGCGGTCCTCAAGCAGCACGTTTAACCCGAGAATTCAAAAGTCAGTCGGGTGACCAGGCTATGATGCGCCCGAAGGTCGTTAAACGAGGTATTAATTTGGCCTGCAATCGTCGTATTTCGATCCGTTTCCCTAACGAATTTTATACAAGTGGCGCGCCTAAGCGGATCATTTGAACTAAAAGCGCCGAACCGATCTCGGTCGATCGGCTCATGTATGCCAGTCCGCGCCATCGGCTGGTGGCCCGGCTTCAGAAATTGATCGGGAAATGCCGCCGCCGCAAAGTCACGTGTCTTTGGGCTTACGGCGGCCCTCGAGCGGGATTTTCGGCGTCTGGTTCGGCCGGTCAGGGCCCCACACCCGGCTGTAGTAGGTGTCTGCCAGATTGAGCGCGCCGATCGGGTTGTGCGCCAGCACCCGGTCTTTCGCCACCAGTACCGTGGTCAGTCCCTCGGCGTGTTTGAAGAACAGGCTGTCGTGGCCGACGCAGAGGCCGAGCACGACGTTGAATTCACAGCCGGCGCGCTTGAGCAACTCGGCCTGACCGACCGGGTTGCAGATCGCCTCATAGGTGCCGGGGCGGATTTTTTCCTCGTCCTTGATCCCGAGTTCTTCTTTGGGAATGCCGCCGTGCTTGCAGGCGACCGACGCCACCTCGAAGCCGTGGCTCTCCAGGATGCCGCTCAGCACCTTGGCGTGATCGACAAAACTGATGCAGGTGGCGATGCCGATCTTCTTGAAGCCCATGCGCTTGGCGAATTCGCAAATTTCCTGCACGCGCGTCCACTTGCAGTAACCCTCGGCCTCGACGGCAGCGGAGACCTGGGAAATGCGGCGGATCTCCGCATCGTCATATTTGCCGGCGGCCGCGTCGATGCCGTCGGGGTCGACCTTGGTCGGGCAATAGCCGGGGCCGCGTTCGGCCGATTCACCGACACGACAGGCGCGCACGCTGTCCGGACAATAGGCGCACGAGGGGTCTTCATATTTCATGCCGTGCCTCCGGCGTCCGGGGTCAATCGCGAATCCAGTCTTGTCTGTTCGCCGGCGCGGACGATTGACCCAGATCAATAGATTAATGCCGCTGATTGGCGCCGTTCGCAGTCGATCACTTCTGCGCCATGAGCGCCTTCAGCCGCTGCGGCGTCACCGGAAGGCGCGTCACTGCTCCGGGGCGGCCCAACGCGTCGTCGATGGCGGACGCAATCGCCGCGCCGACCGGATTGGCGCCGCCTTCGCCGGCGCCTTTCAGTCCCAGCGTGTTGAGCGGGCTCGGCGCGTCCTCGGTGACGAGGATCGACAACTCGGGTACCTCGTGCGCGGTCGGCATCAGATAGTCGGCGAACGTAACTGCGAGCGGCTCGCCGGCATCGTCGTAGATGAACTCCTCGAACAGCGCGCCGCCGATGCCTTGCGCCA
>Ga0335082_10000427_pt1 | contig 43550 bp, 39 predicted proteins | sample Lox_Sample_41_FD_206718 | JGI IMG/M metagenome (GOLD analysis project Ga0335082, IMG submission 206718) | Soil microbial communities from Loxahatchee National Wildlife Refuge, Florida, United States - Lox_Sample_4.1 | ecosystem: Environmental > Terrestrial > Soil > Wetlands | place: USA...
GGGCTCACTTCGGAGGCCATGTTGGCGACGATGGCGGTGTCACGCGTCGGCGGGAGAACGAGATGCGCGGAACCGGCGTAGGCGATCAAACCGAGCGGTTGGCCTTTGCGCGCTTCGGCCAGATCGGCGATTTTCAAATAGGCGCGTTCCAGGCGCGAGGGCGCAGGATCGGGCTGCATCATGCTGACGTCGGCCTTGAGCAGAATCATCAGCGGTGTGGCGTCGGCGGCGAAAGGACTCGGCTCCAGCCGCCAGGTCGGTCCGGCAATGGCGACGACAGCCACGAGCCACGCGGCGAGCAGCCACCGCGCGCTGCCGAACTTTCCGGACCCACGCCCGACGACCAGGGCTTCCAGCAATTCCGGTGCGATCTGTTCGCGCCAACCGCGCAAGGGATCCGAGCGCCGTTGCCACAGCCACCACAAGCCGATGGCCAGTGGTGCTAACAGCAGCCAGCCGGGTCGGATGAAGTGGATGTTGTGGAGCATCGTTGTCATGCGGCCACCTCCAATTTTCCGGAGAGCGGATCCACGCGGACCGAAACGGGTGAGTGCGCAACCGTCGCCCGCGCTTGGCGCAGATTCGCGACGGCCTTTTCCATCAGCGAAAGAACCAGCGCCGCGAGCAGCGGCCAGTAAAACAAATCGTTTCGCGGACGGTGACTGATGACTTTCACCTGGCGCGTTTCAATCTTGTCCAACTGGGTGTAGATGCCGGCGAGTTCTTGCCGATCGCCTGCAAAAAAATACGAACCGCCGCTGCTCTGCGCCACGGCGCGGAGCGCCTCGACGTCGAGTTTTTCTTCGCCCACGGTGGTGGGGTCGCCTATTGCCACGGTGTGAATGCGGATGCCGCGTTGTTTGGCCACGCGCGCCGCTTCCCCGGGAGGCACCTGGCTGGCGGTGTCGTTACCGTCGGTCAGGGCGATGATCGTCTTCGCAGGCGCATCGCTATTGTCAAAGAGCGTGACGCCGAGTCCGATGGCGTCGCCAAACGCGGTGCGCGGTCCGGCCATCCCGATCGCCGTCTCGTTCAGCAACCGGCGCGACAGAGTGAGGTCGGTGGAAAACGGAGCTTGCAGAAACGGTGCGTCGCCAAACACGACCAGACCCACGCGGTCGCCATCCCGGCGGACGAGGAAATCCCCAAGCACTTCCTTCACGGCGGTCAGCCGGTCCACCTTTTTGCCTGCGGCATTGGTGAAGTCCTCCTGACGCATGGAGCCGGAGAGGTCCACCAGCAGCAGCAGATCGCGCGTCGGAATTTCCTTGGTCAGCGGCGCAGCAATCCACTGCGGCCGGGCAAGCGCGGCCAAGACCAGCAGCCAGACGAGCGCGGGCTCGATCTGACGCGAGGCTTGTTTCGTCACCCGGGAAACTGATCCGCCCTCCGCGGTTGCCGCGCGGAGCCGATCCCCGAACGGCACCCGGACCGCGACGCGCGCCGTGCGGCGCGGCGGCAGAACCGCACGCACTAGCCACGGCACTGGCAGCAGCGCGAAGATCCAGAGATGGGCGAAGGTCAGCATTGAAAAAGTTATCAGTGATCAGTGATCAGTTTTTGGCGGTGACGTGTGATCCAGCGGGCGGCGTAGTCGCGCAGCACGTTGAGTTCGTGGCTTGCCGCAGGAGGGCCATAGACGCCGGTGGTGAGTTGCGTGCGCACGGTGTCGGGCATGGGCTCGGGAAATTGTGCGGCCAGCCAATCGAGCCACGCGGTGCCGGTCTTCTCCGCGATCACCGAACGCGGGGCGATGGCGAGCGCAGTGCGACGGAGCAATTCGGCAATGGCCGCGGGACTTCCCAGCGAAGCCAGTTCACGCGCCGCTTCGCGACGATAGGCGTTCGATTGCCAGCGCTTCCAGGCACGAAATGCCATCCACGCGGCGGCCACCAGCGCCAGCGCGAACACGACATACCAACCCGGCGCGGGCGGCCACCACGCAACGGCGGGCGGCAGCGCGATGTCGTGCAGGCGGTCGAGGCTGGTGGCGGGTTCGTTCATCGGACGGCAGGATGTTGGCCGAAGAGGGAGCGCAATTGCTCGGCCGGTGGCTCGGCGGCGGAAATGGGAAGCACGGGCACCTGCAAGGCGCGGAAGATTTCCGTCCACTCGTCGAGGCGGCGCGAAAAGGCACGTTGAAAGGCGGCGGGGAAACCGGCTTCTAGGGGCATGGGCACCCGTTCGCCGCCGACTTCCACGAACATGCCGGGTTGCGGTTGCAGCGCAGCGCCGAGGGGATCGTAGATCGCGACGGCCAGCATGTCGTTGTGCGCGGCGATCAAAGTCGCGAGACGCTGGGTCTCTTCATCCGCGCCGTCGAAATCGCTGATGAGCACGACGAGGTGGTCGTGGTTGGCACGGCGCAGCGCGGCTTCGAGCGCGTGATTGAGCGTGATCGCACCGGATACGGGTTCCTTCGCTGCCAGCGCCTGATTGAGCCGCACCACTTCGTGCAACATCCGCAACACCTGGGTCTCGCTGCGGTGTGGGCGGATGTCCACGATCTCCGCTTCGTTGAAAACAATGCCGCCCACGCGATCCCGGGTGCGCAGCACGCGCCATGCGCCGAGAGCAGCCAACTCGGCGGCGGTCACGGACTTCATGGCGCGGCCGCTGCCAAAGAACATCGGGCGGCGCTGATCCACCACGAGCAGCACCGGGCGCTCGCGTTCCTCGCTGTAAACCCGGACGTGCGGCGAGCGCAGCCGCGCGGTGGCTTTCCAGTCAATGGTGCGCACGTCGTCACCCTGGCTGTAGTGGCGCAGTTCCTCGAAGGCGAGACCTCGGCCACGCAGGCGCGAGGCATGGCGGCCGGCGAGCAGCGAGGTGACCGGCTGACGCGGGAGGAAGCTGAACCCGCGCGCGTCAGCCTTGAGCTGGATCAGTTCTTCGAGGGTGATAGTGACGAGGGCTTTCATGGGCCGGCATCAGATGGAAACCACCGCCTTGAGCAGGGCTTCAATCACGTCGTTACGAGTTTTGCCGGCGGCTTCCGCTTCGTAGGAAAGATGAATGCGATGCGCGAGACAGGCTGGGGCGACGGCGCGAATATTGTCCGGCGACACGAAGTCCTGCCCCTGCAGCCAGGCGTGCGCCCGAGCGGCGGCATCCAACGCAAGCGTGGCCCGCGGACTCGCGCCGAGCCGAATCCATTTGGCGAGGTCGCCGCCGTGACGCTTGGGTTCGCGCGTGCCGATGACGAGGTCCACGATGTATTTCTCCGCCGCCTCGGCGACGTGGATCGCGTTCACTTCCTTGCGCGCGGCAAAGATCGACTCCTGCGTGATCTTCGGCGGCGCTTCGGCACCATTGCCGGCTTTTTCACTGCGCACCAGCCGCAGGATTGCGGCCTCGTTCTGCGCCGGTGGATAGGGCACGTGAACGTAAAGAAGAAAACGGTCCATCTGCGCTTCCGGCAGCGGGTAAGTGCCTTCCTGCTCAATCGGGTTTTGGGTGGCGAGGACCAGGAACAGTTGGGGCAGCTTGTGCGTCTTGCCGGCGACGGTGACCTGCCGTTCTTCCATCGCTTCGAGCAAAGCCGCCTGCACCTTCGCTGGGGAACGATTGATTTCGTCCGCCAGCACGAGGTTGCCGAAAATGGGGCCGGGCTGGAAATCGAAACTGCCGGTCTTTTCGCGGTAAATCTCCGATCCCGTCACGTCCGAAGGCAACAGGTCCGGCGTGAACTGCACGCGGCGAAATTCGCTTTCCACGAGCTTGCTGAGCGTTTTGATGGAGCGCGTCTTGGCCACCCCGGGCAATCCTTCCATGAGGACGTGGCCATCGGCGAGGAACGCGATCAGCAGTCGTTCGACCACGGTTTCCTGGCCGATGATCGCCGCATTCATCGCGGCGGAAATTTGTTTGAAGGCTTCGCGAGTATTCATACGGGTAAATTCATTGGAACTAAACCGGGGCAAACGGCGGCAACGGAGAGTCGCCGTTTGTCTCGGTTTGCTTCGGTTGAATAGGAATTTTCATCCGGGTGTGGGCCGCACCCGGTTTGAACAGGTGCGGCCCGGTGATTTGACTCACCGTTTCCCTGAATGCGGCCTCAGTTGCTGCCTTTATTCGACTCGGTCACCTTTTCCATCACGCGGTCGAGGTTGAAACTGCCGGGCTTCATGCGCGGCGGGAATTCGCGGAAGCTCTGCATCCACTGACCAACGTAGGCAGCCGCGGGTGCGAACGTGAACATGTGCTCGACATACCAGCGGTCGTAGCCCATCCCAATGTATTCCGCGGACTCGAACGGGTCCATGCGCAGATTGCAGAGGAGCGGGGCGCGCAGCTCCTCGAAGGGCTCCAGCCAGACATGCATGCCGTGAGCATTCTGCCTGAGGAAGCTTATCTTCCAGTCGTTGTAGCGGAGCGCGGCAACGCTTCCGTCATCCGTCCAGTAGAGGAACTCGTGACGCGGCCATTCACCCTGGCCCTGGAATGCCGGCATCAGGTTGTAGCCGTCGAGATGGACCTTGTAGGTCATGTCGCCGATCTTCTTCCCCTTGAGCAGGTCTTCCTTGATGTTCGGATCACCGACGGCGGCCAGGATCGTGGGCATCATGTCTTCATGCGCACCGATGTTGTTGATGATCGTGCCGGGCTTGATGACGCCGGGCCAGCGGATCATGCAGGGCACGCGCCAGCCGCCTTCCCATTGGGTGGCTTTCTCGCCTCGGAACATCGTGGTGCCGCCGTCAGGCCAGGAGAAAGACTCCGAGCCGTTGTCGCTGGAATACATGACAATGGTGTTGTCTTCGAGGCCGAGCTTCTTCAACTCGTCGAGCATGATGCCGATGTCGTTGTCGTGCTCGGCCATGCCGTCCGCATAAACGCCATAACCGGTCTTGCCTTCCCACTTCGGGCTGAGGTGGGTGAAGACGTGCATGCGCGAGGTGTTATACCAGATGAAGAACGGCTTCTCGGCCTTCTTGGCGCGCTCCATGAAGTCGACCGCGGCGGCGGTGACTTCGTCGTCAATGGTCTCCATGCGCTTCTTGGTGAGCGGGCCGGTGTCCTGGATCTTGCCGTCGGCGAAGCTGTGGATGACGCCACGCGGTCCGAATTTCTTCTTAAACTCCGGATTCTTCGGATAATCGGGGTTCTCGGGCTCCTCCTCCGCATTCAGGTGGTAGAGATTGCCGAAGAACTCGTCGAACCCGTGGTTGGACGGCAGCATTTCATCGAGATCGCCAAGATGGTTCTTGCCGAACTGGCCGGTCATGTAGCCGTATGGCTTGAGCAATTCCGCGATCTCCGGGTCGAGCTTGGTGATGCCTTCCTTCGCGCCGGGCAGGCCGACCTTGGTCAGGCCGGTGCGGATGGGCGACTGCCCGGTGATGAAGGCCGCGCGGCCGGCCGTGCAGCTCTGCTGGCCATACCAGTCGGTGAACAGCGCGCCTTCGTGGGCGATGCGGTCAATGTTCGGCGTCTTGTAGCCCATCATGCCCATGTTGTAGGCGCTGATGTTGAACTGGCCGATGTCGTCTCCCCAGAGGATGAGGATGTTGGGTTTCTTGCCTTGCCCCGCTGCGGCTTGAGCGGCCGCCGGTTCCGCCGCCCGGGCCGCCCCGGTGGTTACTAACGTGGCCAGCATCAGCGCTGCGAGCCGTGATACCTGCCTGCTTCTTTGCTTCATTACCCTCATGTGACCTCCTCCTGTACTGGGTTGGTTTGGTTCATCCCTTGGCATCACTGAGCCTTGCTTGGTGCATCGAGGTCGCTCAGTAAACGCATCAGCATCGCCAGCAGCTCCTTGCCCGAGGCGAAACGCCGGCGGCGGCCCGACGAGAGATGCTCGATGCGGCCGGCGAAGATACCGCTGTCCGGGGTGGTATCGTGGCTGAGCTGGATCACAAACGCTTTCCAACTGGGTAGCGCCGGCTCAATGGTGTCGGGCTCCTTGCTGTCCGGTTTCTTGGACTTCATGGCACGAGCTTATACGCAGACCCGGTGCGCCGAGTCCTGAAGATCTTCTGAACATGTTCTGAATTCTGCGAGCTGCGGCGGGCCGGTGGCTGTCCTCGATTCGGCTTTTCAACTGCGGTACAAGGCTGCGGGAAGCTTCGGATGAGTGAGCGCGGCTTTGCACGCGAGTTGTCGATGGGTCCCTCGGGCGCCCGCCGGCCACCCAGGGCGTTGCCCTGGGCTATCGTCTTGCCGCCCCTTCGGGGCTGAAAGCAAACAGATTGTAGATGCGGAAGGATAGCAGCCCTGAAAGGGCGACAAGCCAACAGCCCGAGGCATCGCCCCGGGTGAGGGAGCGACGGCATTCTCGTGCAAAGCTGGTGAGCGCCGAGGATGCGGGACCGCGAGACGCGATCGTCTTCGCGCCCTTCTGTCTGGACTTGCGCGCCGAACGGCTGCTGCGTGGGTCGCAGGCCGTTCCATTGCAGCCGAAAGCCTTCGCCGTGCTCCGCCACCTGGTGGAGCGTCCGGGGGCGCTGGTGACCAAGAACGAGTTGCTCGACGCCGTCTGGGCTGACACGGCCGTTACCGAGAACACGCTGACCCAGTCGATCCGCCAGCTACGGCGGGCGCTGCAGGACAACTCCACCCCGGCACGGTTCATCGAGACCGTGCACCGCCGCGGGTTTCGCTTCGTCGCTCCGGTCAGTCCTGAGCAACGAGTGCTGAGTCCTGAGTTTCTATCTCTGTCTGAGCTCAGCACTCAGGACTCAGCACTCAGGACTCCCTTCGTCGGCCGAGCGACCGATCTCCACCGGCTCGACGAGCTCTTGGGCAAAGCGCAGCGCGGGCAGCGCCAGGTGGTGTTCGTCACCGGCGAGGCGGGTATCGGTAAGACGGGGTTGGTCGACACCTTCATCAGGGGGTTAGGGGCTAGGGGGTTAGCGGTTAAGGGAAGCTCCCCTAACCCCCAACCCCTTGACCCCCTAGCCCCTAATTCCATACTCCCCTGTCTCGTGGCGCGTGGGCAAGCCATCGAACAGGCGGGGGCACGCGAACCATACCTGCCCGTGCTCGATGCCCTCGGGCGGCTCGCCCGCATCGCCGATCCGCATCGTGTGGTTACCTTACTGCGCCGCACCGCACCCGCCTGGCTCGCCCAGATGCCCTGGCTACTGGAGCCGGCGGACGCGGCAGCCCTGCGCCACTCGCTGATCGACGTGCGTCCCGAGCGCATCCTGCGTGAGCTCGCCGTCTTCCTGGAGGAGTTTGCTGCCACGGCGACGTTGATTCTGGTGCTCGAGGATCTGCATTGGAGCGATCCATCAACTGTGGAGCTGCTGCAGATGCTGGCACAGAGGAGTGAGCCGGCGCGGTTACTGGTGATCGGGACGTACCGTCCCGCCGAAGCCAGTCTGCAGGAGCACCCACTGGTGCGCGCCAAGCACGCTTTACAGCTTCGGCATCAGTGCACCGAGATTGCGCTCGAGTATCTTTCTCGCGCCGATGTCGAGGCGTATCTCGACCGGCGCTTCCCCAGGGCGCAGTTTCCCAAAGCGCTGGCCGGCCTCATTCACGAGCACACCGACGGCAACCCGCTCTTCATGGTGGCGGTCACCGACCAGCTCATCACGCGTGGTTGGCTGGTGGCCACCGATCCAGGCTGGGCGCTCGCCGTGCCGTTGGAAACATTGCGCCTCGAAGTGCCCGACGACCTGCGCGACATGATTCGCTTCCAGTTCCACGGCATGGGCCCTGCCGACCGCTCGTTGTTGGAAGCCGCCAGTGTGAACGGAGGCCCTTTTGCCGCGGGCGAGATCGCGCAGGCGGTCGACGCTGAGCTACGCGTCGCCGAAGGCGCCTGTGAGCAGCTGGTACGAACGTATCGTTTTCTGCGCGTTGCTGACGACGATGCGGCAATGCTCGGAGAGCGTACTACCGGACGGTACACGTTCATTCACGCCCTGTACCAGCACGTCATATACGAAGAGATTCCGGCAGAACGGCGCCGCCGTTTACACCTGAGAATCGGCGAAGCACTCGAGCGGACGGATGGCGGTAGCGCGGCGCAGAATGCGTTTCGCCTCGCCGCACATTTCGAGCGCGGCGGCGATCCGGCACGCGCCATCATCTACTTCGCGGCGGCCGCGGCCGAAGCACAGCAACGGTTCGCGCCCCGCGAGGCAATCGGCTGCCTCGAAGCCGCATTGCGCTTGACCGAGCATCTGCCCGCTGCGGCGCGGCGGCAGCGCGAGATCGAACTGCGCGTGCCACTCACCGCCGCGCTGAATCTGGTGTACGGTTATGCCTCGGAGGAGGTTCGCGCGAGCTGCGAGCGGACGCGGCTCCTGTGCGAGCAAAGCGGCAACCTCCCCGAGCTCTACGAGGCCTTGTACGCGCTGTGGTACTCGCAGGCGATGCGCGCCGAGAAAGATACGACGCGCGAGACGACGGAGCGGCTCGTAGAGGTTGCCGAGCGGCTCGGCAGTCCGGAACAACGCCTGCGGGCCGCCACCACGCGCGGCCAGACCGCCTTGTATGAAGGCAAATATCAGGAGGCCGTTGACACCCTGCAAGCGGCTATCACCACCTGGGAAAGCATCTCAGGCACGTCCGATGGCGGCGCGTACGGACCCGACCCCCTCATGGCCGCGTATGCGAACCGCGGATTGGCGCTCTGGTTTCTCGGCTATCCCGACAGCGCTCGACACAGCGACCGCAAGGCATTGTCGCTGGCGCACGAGGCCGGGCTGCCCTTCACCCTCGCGGCGGCCCACGTCCACGTCGCGTTGGCGGAACTGCTCTGCGGCAACGCCACCGAAACCTTCCGTCTCGCCGATCGTGGTTGGGCGCTTGCAGCCGAGCACGAGTTTCCAATTTGGCGCGGCCTCACCATGGGGTTCAGAGGCTGGGCGCAGATGCACTTGGGCAAGCCCGCCGCCGGGGTCGAGGATGTGCGCGCCGCGATAGCGCTTTTCGAGTCCAGCGGGATGAAGTTGGCGAGGCCACTCCTGCTGGCGCTGCTAGCTGAGGGCAGCCTGCGTCTCGGGAAGCTGCGTGAAGGGCTGGCGAGTGTGCAAGAGGGGTTGCACCTGACACAAACCACCCTCGACCGCTTTTGCGAGCCGGACCTATGGCGCTTGAAGGGAGAGCTCTTGCTGGCGCAGTCCAAGGGGAAGAAGAAAACGGCGCGATCGGCGAGCGGCAATGCACCACTGAAGGAAGCGGAACAGTGCTTTCAGCACGCCTTGACGATGGCGCGCGAACGCGGCGCACGATCCCTGGAACTGCGTGCGGCAATGAGCTTGGCGCGGCTGGAGCAGATGGCCGGGGGGAGCGGCGCCGCGCACGATCTTCTCGCCGCCGTGTACGGCTGGTTCACCGAGGGCTTCGACACGCTGGACCTGCAGGAGGCGAGGACCCTACTGGGATGATGGAATCCACGCACAGCTAGAAATCCCGCGTTGGCTCGCCGGCAAGAACACCGCAGCCACGACGAGCACTGTGATGACGACTCTGCGAGTCAATCGGTGGGCCCGGCGGTTGAGATGGCCTGGGGTCGGTTCAAAGAGAATGAGGTGACGACCTCAGGTCGTGGCCGGCGCCCACTTGGACCCCGCCTCACCCCCGCCGCTCCATCCGCCGATGCGGAATGCCCGCCTCGTCGAACGTGTCGCTGATCACCGCGAATCCCAGCCGTAGGTAGAAGGGAATCGCGTGCACCTGCGCGTGCAGCACGAGGCGGGTGACGCCGCGCGCGCTCGCGTCGCGTGTCAGCGCGCCCATGATCAGGCGTCCGACGCCGTGACGCCGCCAGGCCTTGAGCACCGCCATGCGGCCGATCTTGGCGTCGTCGTTGTGGTACACGATGCGCCCCGTCCCGACGGGCTGCGTGCCGGCGAGCGCTAGCACGTGGGTCGCGACGTCGTCGTCGGCATCGAACTCTTCCGCGGCCGGCACGCCTTGCTCGTCTTGAAACACCTGGCGGCGAATGTCGAAGGCGCTGGCGCGCTGCGCCGGCTGGGTGACCACGACGACAGTGACGGCGGCGGACATCAACGCTCGAGCTTCTGCATGTACTGCCGCGTCACGTCGGCCACCGCTCCGGTCGGCTGCAGCTTGAGCGCCGCCTCGAGATGTTCACGCGCACCGCTGCGGTCGTTGAGCGAGAACAACACCTGACCGAGCAACGCATGCGTCTTCGCCGCGTTCCACTCGACGTACATATTCGCTGCCCCGGGCGCGTTGCCGAGGCGCAGCGCTTCCTCGAACGCGTCACGCGCCTTGCGCAGGTCGCGTACCACCGCCGCCTGGTCCCCCTGGCGCTGCTCCTGCTCGATCTTCGCCATCAACGTCATGCCGAGGGTGTGCTGGAACGCCGGGTGCGGGCCCATCTTGATGGCCGCGTCGATGGCGCGCTCGGCGTCGTCGTAACGCTGCATGCGACGGTACAGGTTGCTGAGGTTGCTGTACGTCGCCGCGCGGCTCTCGGGACTCGCCGGCGCGGCGAGGGCGCGCTGCAACGCCTGCTCGGCTTCGTCGAGACGCCCACGGTCCTGCAACGCCGTCGCGACTTCCCGTTGCGGCAGGGCATCGTCGGGCACCTTGGCGGCCACGTCGCTCCAGAAAGTGAAGTTGTCGGTCCACACCCGCGTGTACGGCATGACCTCGACGGCGCAGGCGATAGCGAGGACGCCGAACACCGCGGCAAGGGGTTGCGGTCGCAGGCGACGTTGCTCGCCGAGACGCACGATGGCCCAGGCGATCAGCAGGCACGACGCCACCGTCGGCACGTAGAGGTAGCGTTCCGCTACCACCGCCGAGGCGCTGCGCCGGATGATCACCGTGAGCGACGGCGCCAAGGTGAGGCAGAACCACGCGACCAGGAACGCCGGCTGCCATCGCCTGCGACGGAGTGCCGCGGCGACGAAGGCGACCACACACAGCGGACCGAGCAAGCCGAGGAAGAAATACAGCGGCGCGTCGGGGACGGTGGGGATGTAGGCGCACAAGGGGAGCGGCACGAGCGCGCGAGCCAGGTAGAACCCGATGGCTCGCACGATGTCGACGCCGAGCTGCGCCGGCGTGGCGGCGCTCGGCATGCCGCCGACGAAGGCGCCGAGGGCGTGGTTGCGGAGGAGGAAGTAGAGCCCCGTCGCCAGGAGGAGCGGAATGTAGCGCAGCCATAAGAGCCGCCGCAGGCTCAGGAGATCCAGCACCGGCACGAGCAGCACGCAGGCCACCGCCATCTCTTTGGAGAGCGTGGCCAGGAGCAGCGTCCCGCCCGCGAGCCATGCCGACGCCGCGTCGTCGTGCCGCATGGCGAGCAGAACGGTGAGCAGCACGAAGCTGCAGACGATGACGTCGGAGCGTCCCGCCATCCAGGCCACCGACTCGACGTGCGTCGGGAACACCGCGAAGAGCAACGCGCCGCCGCTGGCGATCAACCACTCGCCGGGGAAGAGCCGCCAGGACAGCGCGAAGACCAGCGCGGTGTTGAGCGCGTGCCAGCCGATGATCGAAGCGTGAAACCAGAAGGGCGTCTCGCCGCCGAAGGCGCGGTCGACCAGGTAGGTGACGAAGATGAACGGACGGAAGTAGAACTTGGGGATGATCGGCGGCGGCACCAGCAGATCGCCGACCGACTGGATGGCGCGCATCTGCAACAGCACCGTGGGGTCATCCCAGATGAACCCGTTGCCCAGCGCCGGCAGGTAGACGAAGCAGGCGGCGAGGACCGGCACGCCGGCGGCGATGAGGAGCTGAGCCGGCGTCAGCCCCGCCGCGCGACGTGCAGGCGTTGCCGGCGCCGCCGGCGCGCGCCTCGGCGGCGCGGACGCGGCGGAGCGCGCCGGCGATCCCGGGCGCGGCATCAGTCTTTGGGCGGCGCCGGGTTGACCAGATCCATGCCGAAGGTCGACGGGAACAGCCGCGCAATCTCCTCCGGTGTCCAGCGCCCGATCTTAGTGAGCGTTCGCGCCGGCGCTGGATAGTTGAGCAGCGAGACGACGCCGCCACGCACCATGAAGGTCTGGCCGTTGATCTCGGCCGCCGCGTCGGTGGCCAGGTAGACCACGAAGGGCGCTATGTCCTCGGGCTCGGCGCGCAGCGGCGGCAGGTCGCCGCCGGGCTGGCCCATCAGCGCGACGCCGCGCTCCTGACGGATCTGACGCGCCTTGTCCGAAACGGTGGCGATCATGCGGGTCGACGCCGCGGGCGCAATCGCATTGACGGTGATGCCGTACTTGCCGAGGTCACGCGAGACGACGCGCGTCAGGCCGGCGATGCCGTCCTTGGCGGCCCCGTAGTTCGCCTGGCCAGAGTTGCCGTACAGGCCCGAGGTCGATGACATGCTGATGATGCGCCCGAATTTCTGCTGCCGCATGTGCGCCGAGGCGTGGCGCGTGCAGTTGAAGGCGCCCTTCAAGTGCACGGCGATCACCGAGTCCCAGTCCTCTTCGGCCAGGTTGAAGATCATGCGGTCGCGCAGGATGCCGGCGTTGTTGACCAGGATGTCGATCCGCCCGAACTCTTTGATCGCGGTGTTGATGATGTTCTCGGCGGCGCCGAAGCTGGCGACGCTGTCGCCGTTGGCGACGGCGCGCCCGCCCTTGGCTTTGATCTCCGCGACCACCTGCTGCGCCGGCTCGCTCGAGGCGCCGCTGCCGTCGACGCCACCGCCCAGGTCGTTGACGACCACGGCGGCGCCTTCCTCGGCGAGCAGCAGTGCGATGCCGCGCCCGATGCCGCGCCCGGCCCCGGTCACTACCGCGACTCTATCCTTCAGTCGATTGCCCATGTGCACCTCTTCGAAAGATCGTGAAGCGTGAAAAGCCGTGAAGCGTGAAGCGCGATCCCTGAAGGGGTCATCCGCACGGCCGACGCTTCACGCTTCACGAGATACGCTTCACGCGCTCTTCACGTTCTCGCCGGCGCCGGATTGACCAGGCCCTCCGCCAACGTCAGCGGCACCAACTCATCCAACTCGTCCAGCGTCCAGCGGCCCTCCGGCTTGTAGATGGTCTTCACGGCGCGTGGCAGGGACAGCAGCGACACCGAGCCGCCGGCGCACAGGAAGAACTGGCCGTTGACGCCCGCGGCGTGGTCGCTGGCCAGGAACACCACCATCGGCGCGACGTCCTCGGGCTTCAGGTCTTCGAGTTGTGCCAAGGCGCGTTCCTCGCGGATGATTCCTTGCTGCTTGCGGATCTCGCGCGCCTTGATCACCTCGGGGGTCAGCGTCATGCGCGTCGCCGCGACCGGGGCGATGGCGTTGCAGGTCACCCCGTACTTGCCGAGATCGCGCGCCACCACCTTGGTCAGCCCGCTGATCGCCGCCTTGGCGGATCCGTAGTTGGCTTGTCCGGGATTGCCAAACAGGCCAGAGCCGGACGAGAAGGTCACGATGCGCCCGTAGCGTTGCTCGCGCATCAGCGGGGCGGCGTGGCGCACGCAGTTGAACGTGCCCTTCAAGTGCACGGCGAGCACCATGTCGAAATCGTCCTCGCTCATGTTGAAGATCATGCGATCGCGCAAGATGCCGGCGCAGGTCACCAAGATGTCGATGCGTCCGAAGCTGCGGACGGCGGTCTGGATGATGTTCTCGCCGCCGCTCCAGGTGGAGACCGAATCGCTGTTGGCGACGGCGTCGCCGCCGGCGTGCTTGATCTCGGCCACGACGTCGAATGCCGGGCCCGTCGTCGGGGCTTGTCCGTGCACATCGACGCCATAGTCGTTGACGACGACTTTGGCGCCGGCGGCGGCCAGACCCATTGCCACGCCGCGCCCAATGCCGCGGCCTGCGCCGGTGACCACGGCGACCTTTCCTTCCAACATCGCGCTCACGGTGTGCTCCTTACGGTGTCAAGCTGGCGCGGACTGTATGCGACGAGCGTGGAGACTGCAAGGTACGCCGGCGCGTTGACAGCCGTCGCTGGCCCCCGGCGCAGCATATTCGCCACGGCACATACCATCGTCGTCGATGCCGACGACAGCCGCCATGATCGTCTCGCGCAGCGACACCAGCCCGTTGACGACCTCAACGCAGCCCCGGGTGGGAATGACGGCTTGGTCCGAGCCGGTTGCAACGCTCGGAAGGACAGAATTTCCTTGACTAACAGACGACCTTCGTAGTACCCGAACCATGCCTCAATGGGTTGAATCCTCACGAGAGCAGGCCCGCACTCGGCGCCATATGAAGACCGGCGGGGCTGTTTGAGTGTGCCGTTGACGCGTATGCTGATGAGGTAGGGAATGCCCGGGGGAGTCGTAATGATCAGACGGGGTGACGAGAGCGGCCGTGTCGGCAGACGCGTGCCGGGTGTCGTGCGCGGTGCCGCACTCCTGGCGTTGCTCTTGGCGTGCCTGCCTGCGTCCGTAGCGCGCGCCGCGGGTGCCGCCGACGCGAACACGGTCCTGCTCCTCGATACCTCGGTCGCCGGGGGAAGCACCAGCCTCGAAGCCACTACCGCTGCAGGGCAGGGGTTTACGGTCGAAGTCGCCGACGCGACGGCTTGGGCTGCCAAGACCGCCGCCGACTTCGCGACCTATCGCGCCATCATCCTGGGTGATGCCGGGTGCGTCACCGATACCAGCCCATACCAGGCCGCGCTGGCCAACAAGGCGGTTTGGGGTGCCGCGGTCACCGGCAATGTCTTGGTGACCGGGAACGATCCGACCATCCACGCCGCCCAGGGCGGAGGCACGTTGATCGCGAATGGGATCCTCTTTGCCACTGCACAGCCGGCGAAGACGGGGGCGTTGATTGCGTTAGGGTGCGCGTACGGCACCGCTGATCCTGGGACCGCCGTACCCCTTCTGGATGCCTTTGCGTCTGGTGGCTTCGCCGCCAGCGGCCTCGGTTGCTTCAACACGGCCCATGTCGTCGCCAGTCATCCGGCACTCGCGGGATTGACCGACACTCTCCTGTCGAATTGGGACTGCTCAGCACGCGAAGGCTTCGACCGGTGGCCGGCCGACTTCATCGTCGTCGCGATCGTGGACAACGCCAATACATCCTTCGTTGCCTCGGATGGAAGCGTCGGATCGCCCTACATCCTGGGACGGGGTGACCAGCTGGCGGTGCGGGGGCTGTCGGTGGCGCCGGTCTCGGCGCGTGCGCCGGTGGGGACGGTGCACAGTGTGACCGTGCAGCTGCGAGCCACCGATACCGGTGCGCCAGTAGCGGATGAGCCGATCGTTGTGAAGGTGACCGCGGGCCCCAACCTCGGCGCGGTCGGGATCTGTGCTCCATCGAGCTGCCGAACCGATAGCGGCGGCAACGTGAGCTTCTCGTACACCGGCAGCGGCGGACTGGGGGAAGACTCGATCATCGCGTTCCACGACATCAACGGTGACAGCACGCCGGAGGCCGGCGAGGGCACGGGCGTCGCCGCAGTGCAGTGGGTCCTCTGCGGCGACGGTATCGTGCAGCCAGATGAGCAGTGCGATCCGGCGGCGGCGACATCGTCATGCCCCGCCAACCTGGCGTGTCTCAGAACGTGCGTGTGCGGCTGCCTCAGTGACGCCAATTGCGACGACGGGAACGCGTGCAACGGCGTGGAGACGTGCAACACGAACACGAATCAGTGTCAGGCGGGTACACCGATCGTCTGCGACAACGGCAACCTGTGTGATGGCGTTGAGACCTGTGACCCATCAACTGGCAGCTGCCTCGCCGGGACTGACGAGGACGCCGGGACGCTGTGTGAGGCCGATGCCAACCTCTGCACGATCGACCAATGCGACGGCAGCGGTTCCTGCGTCAACGCCGGCAACGCGCAGAGCGGGACGCAGTGTGACGATGGGCTCTTTTGCGACGGTACTGAACAATGCGACAGTGCCGGGCACTGCCTCAGCAGCGGTGACCCCTGTCCGGGCACGATGTGCAACGCCACCTGCCAGGAGGCGACGCAGACCTGCTTCGATCCGGCCGGTACGACCTGCAACGACAGCGACGCGGGTACCTTGAGCGACGTGTGCGATGGCGCTGGCGCGTGCGGTGGCCATCCGGTCGTGGACCAATTCGCGCTGCTGCGCTGGCCGTCGGTTGCGACCCAAGCCGAAGCGGTGTTCGGCTGGCGCGTCGACATCGGCGGCAATGTGTGCGTCGACGGCATCACGGCGCGCCAGTTCAGCCAGGTGGAGGGCAGCGCGATCGTCCCCAAAGCCGTCGGGACGGCAATGCAGTTCACGTTCGCGAACAAGGTGAGCGGTCGCTTGGTGACCGCCGGGGGTCGCGTGCTCGGCAAACACAACGTCACCAGCAACGGACCGCCGGACACGTCCGGTCACGCCCCGGAGCTCGACGACTGTGCCGCGGCGGGGATCCGCGCCAGTACGCGCCGCGCGCAGTTGCATAGCCTACCCGCCACCACGGGTTTCAACCTCAATGCCCTCCGTGTGCCCCGTTCGCGCGTGCGCTCCGTCTTTGTGGCCGATCCGGCTGGCGGCTCCCGCGTGGTGATCAAGCTGACCGATCTGCGCGTCGGCGAGTTCTCCAAGCTGATATTGGTCGGTCGCGGCAACACCCAGGAGGTCGTGGTGCTGGACAGCGGCCCGCTGCGACTGGCGCCACATGCCGAGATCACGTTGGAGAACCTGCTGCCGGAGCAAGTGATCTTCGTGGTCGACGGTCCGATCACGACCAAAGGGTTCGCCGGCGTGAAGGGCACGCTGTTCGGCGGCGACGTCGCCCGCATCGGTTGGCGCAGCAATATTGACGGCGCGCTGCTCGCTCACAAGGGCATCCGCCTGTTTCAGTGGGTGACCATCAAGCACAGCCCCTTCATCGATTGGTGACGGGACGCCCTCCGGATCCGCTTAGATCAACGCTCGCAACGCCGCCGCCGCGGCACGTGGGTCATCCGCGGCGCCGATCGCCGAAATCACCGCCACGCCGCAGGCTCCACAGTGGCGCACCGCATCGACGCGAGCGGCGGTGATGCCGCCGATCGCCAACACCGGCAGCGCCACCGCCTGCGTCGCTGCGGCCAGGGCATCGAGACCGAGCGGCGCACCGAAGGGTCGCTTGGACGGCGTATCGAAGACCGGCCCAAACACGACGAAGTCGGCGCCGCCGGCCGCGGCGGCGCCGATGTCCTCGCTGCGGTGGGTCGACACGCCGATCAACGCCTGCGGGCCCAGCAACCGGCGCGCGTCGGCGGGCAGGAACGAGCTCGCCGGCAAGTGCACACCGTCGGCGCCCACGGCGAGGGCGACGTCGATCCGATCGTTGACGAGCAAACGAGCGTTGTGCCGCCGGCACAGATCGCGGACGTGGTGCGCCAGCTCGAGCAACTCCTTGGTGGGAAGGTCTCGCTCGCGGAGCTGGACCGCGTCCACCCCGCCGTGCAGCGCCTGCTCGATGACGGACAGTAACGGGCGTCCGTTGGTGCCGGCACGATCCGTGACCAGGTAGAGACGGAAGGGGGCGCGGTCAGCCATCGGCGCTCTTGCGGTGAGCCGCCGCGTCGAGGCGCACGCGAGTCAGGCCAACAGCCCCTCGATCGGGCTCGATGCGGTGGCGTACAGCTTGCGCGGGATGCGGCCGGCGAGGAATGCCTTGCGACCGGCCTCGACGGCCTGGCGCATGGCCTCGGCCATCAACACGGGATCCTTGGCGCCGGCAATCGCCGTGTTCATGAGCACCGCGTCGCAGCCCAGCTCCAAGGCCACCGCCGCATCAGACGCCGTGCCCACCCCGGCGTCGACGATCACCGGCACATGGCTGTGCTCGAGGATGATGCGGATGTTGTACGGGTTGCGGATGCCCAGCCCGGAGCCGATCGGGGCGGCCAATGGCATGACCGCGGCGCAGCCGATCTCTTCGAGACGTTTGGCGGCAATGGGGTCGTCGTTGATGTAGGGCAATACCGCGAAACCCTCGCGGACGAGTACCTCGGCGGCGGCGAGGGTCGCCGGCACGTCCGGGAAGAGCGTGCGTTGATCGCCGATCACTTCCAGCTTCACCAGATTGCCGATGCCCGCCTCGCGTGCCAGCCGCGCGGTGCGGATCGCTTCCTCCGCGGTGTAGCAGCCGGCGGTGTTGGGCAGGATCGTGTAGTGCGCCGGGTCGAGGTACTCGAGCAGATTCTCCTTGCCGGGCTCGGTAATGTTCACGCGGCGCACCGCCACCGTGACGATCTCCGCACCCGACGCCTCGACGGCGCGCTTGGTCTCGGTGAAGTCCCGGTACTTGCCGGTGCCGACAATGAGACGTGAGTGAAACGTTCTGCCTGCGAGCTCGAATGGATCGGTCATGCTGGTCCGTCAACCTCCGCCCACGAAGTGGACGATCTCGATGTGATCGCCGTCCGTCAGGACGCGTTGCGCGTAGTCTTCGCGTGCGACGATGTCACGATTCACCTCGACGGCGATGCGCCGTTGATTGAGCCCGAGGTGGGCAATCAAACCCGCAATCGTCAGTCCTTCATGAAGCGTGTGTGCGTCGCCGTTGATGATCACGTGCACGGCGAAACCATAGTGAGTTCAGCGTGCCTTTACAACACGGGGACCATTTGGTACGACCTGCGCACTCGCCGCTTCATTTCACATGACGACAACATCGGCCGGACGTCCAACCTTCGCCGCCATCGATGCGGCGGCGTTGCGCGAGAACTTCGCGCTGCTGCGCCGCACGGTGCCCGCCACGGTGGGGGTGCTGGCGGTGGTCAAGGCCGACGGCTACGGACACGGCGCGGCGCTGGTGGCGCCGGTGCTGGCAGCCGCCGGCGCCGATTGGTTCGGCGTGGCCACTGTGGAGGAAGGCATCGAGCTGCGCGCCGTCGGCGTGCGCCAGCCCATTCTCGTGCTGACGGGTGCGACCGGGGGCGATGTCGCGGCGTTGTGCGAGCATCGTCTCGCGGTGGCGATCCTGCATCGCGAGATGGCGCGCGAGTTGGCGGCGGCCCTCGGCACGCGGCGCCTCGGTGTGCATCTCAAGATCGACACCGGCATGGGGCGCATCGGGGTGTTTCCCGGGGATCTGCCGGCGTTGCTCGACGAGTTGCGCGCCGCCCGATGCTTTACGGTCGACGGCGTGTTCTCACATTTCGCCAACGCCGACAGCGTCAACCGCGAGTTCTCCGACTACCAACTCAAGGTCTTCCGGCAAGCGCTCGAGATCCTGCACGCCGCCGGCGAACGGCCGCGCTGCGTGCATCTCGCCAACAGCGCGGGCACACTGACGCGTCCCGACGCCCACTTCTCGATGGTGCGGCCCGGCATCATTCTCTACGGTGTGCCGTCGGCGCCGACCGTGCCCCCTACCGGGCTGCGACCGGCGATGCGACTGGTCACGCGCGTCTTACAGATCAAGGCGGTGCCATCGGAGTTTCCGGTCAGCTACGGGCAGACATTCGTCACGCGGCGCCCGAGTCTGATTGCCACCGTCCCGATCGGCTACGCCGACGGCTACGACCGCGCGCTGTCGAACCGGGCCAGCGTGCTGGTGCGCGGCCGGCGCGCGCCGGTGGTCGGCGCCGTGTGCATGGATCTGACCTTGATCGACGTGACCGAGGTCCCCGGCGTGGCGCTGGGCGACGAAGTGGTCCTGTGGGGCCGACAAGACGGCGCGGAGATATCGGTCGCCGAGGTGGCCGAGTGGCAAGGCAGCGTGACCTACGAGGTCCTGACGCGGCTGGGGAAGCGCGTGCCTCGGGTCCTGGTGCAGTAGCGGAGGGGGTGCGGATGGCGAAGATCACGCGAGCGCTCATTAGTGTCAGCGACAAGACCGGCCTGGTCGACTTCGTGCGCGGCTTGCGCGAGCTTGGCGTCGAGATCCTGTCGACCGGCGGGACGGCCAAGCTGCTGGCCGACGCCGGCGTCCCGGTGGTGGCGGTGAGCGAGCATACCGGATCGCCGGAGATCCTCGACGGACGCGTCAAGACTCTGCACCCGAAGATCCACGGCGGTATCTTGGGACGGCGCGACGATGCTCATCATCGCGAGCAGATGGCGGCGCACCACATCCAGCCGATCGATATGGTGGTCGTGAACCTCTATCCGTTCGAAGCAACCGTGGCGCGGCCGGAGTGTCGCTTCGAGGACGCGATCGAGAACATCGACATCGGCGGACCTTCGATGGTGCGCTCGGCTGCCAAGAACCATCACGACGTGAGCGTGCTCGTCGACCCCGCCGACTACGCAACCGTGCTCGAAGAGATGCGCCGTAGCGGTGGTGCAGTGTCGGTCGACACCAACACGCGTCTGGCGCGTAAGGCGTTTCAGACGACGGCGCACTACGATGGTGCCATCGCCGACTATCTCGGTGGCCTCGACGACGGCGGACGCAAGCCCTTCGGCGACACCATTCACATCGGTCTCCGCAAGGCGCACGATCTGCGCTACGGAGAGAACCCGCATCAGCAGGCGGCGCTGTACGGCGACTTCTTCACCGCCGTGGAGCAGCTGCACGGCAAGGAACTGTCGTACAACAACATCGTCGACATCAACGCTGCGCTCTATCTGATGCTGGAGTTCATCGACGATGCCGATGCAGTCGTCGCGATCCTGAAGCACAACACCCCGTGCGGCGTGGGCACGGCGAGCAGCGTCCTCGAAGCCTACCGGCGGGCTTTCTCCACCGACCCCGACTCGCCGTTCGGCGGCATTCTGGTGAGCAACCAGGCGTGGACGCTGGAGCTGGCGCGCGAGGTGGACGAGATCTTCACCGAAGTCCTGATCGCGCCGGACTTCGCCTCCGACGCCCTGACGTTCCTGCGTCAGAAGAAGAACCGCCGCCTGATGCGCTGGCACCCCGCGGTGATGCGCCGCGCCGGGCGCGAGCTGCGCGGCGTCTTCGGCGGCCTGTTGGTGCAGGACGCCGACGTCGCCATGGAAGACCCGCGCGCCGCGAAAGTGGTCACCCGGCGCGCGCCGACGGCGGATGAGATGGCGGGGCTGGCCTTCGGGCTCAAGGTGGTCAAACATGTGAAGTCGAACGCCATCGCCTTCGTCGAGGCGCACCGCACGTTGGCCCTGGGTGGTGGCGCGACCTCGCGGGTCGACCCCGTGCATGCGGCGCGCGAGAAGGCGAAGCGCGTCGGCATCTCGCTGCAAGGCTCGGTGTTGGCGAGCGATGCGTTCTTCCCCTTCCCCGACGGCGTCGAGGAAGCCGCCGAGGCGGGGGCCACTGCCGTCGTGCAACCGGGCGGCAGCGTGCGCGACGACGACGTCATTGCCGCGGCGGATGCGCTCAATCTCGCCATGGTCTTCACCGGTGTGCGCCACTTTCGGCACTGAGGCTTGATGGCGTCGCACGGCCGAAACGAGCGCCCATGAACATTCTTCTCATCGGCAGCGGCGGGCGTGAGCACGCATTGGCCTGGAAGCTGCGCCAGTCGCCGCGCGTCAAGCGCATCTTTGCGGCGCCCGGCAACGCCGGCATCGCGGCGGTGGCCGACCTGGTCCAGCTCGCAGTCGACGACGTGATCGGCCTCGCCCGCTTCGCGCGCGACGAACGCATCGATTTGACCGTGGTCGGGCCGGAGTTGCCGCTGACGATGGGCATCGTCGACGAGTTCCATCGCCATGGCCTGCGCATCTTCGGCCCGACACGGGAGGCGGCGCAGCTCGAAGGCAGCAAGGCGTTCACCAAGGATCTGCTACGCCGTCACGGCATTCCGACCGGGTTCTTCGGGAGCTTCTCGGACGCCGACGAAGCGGCGCGCTACATCGCCGAGGTGGGCGTGCCGATCGTCGTCAAGACCGACGGCCTGGCCGCCGGTAAAGGCGTGCTGATCTGTCAGACCCTCAAGGAGGCCGAGGAGGCGATCGATGAGGTGATGCGTACGCGCATCTTCGGCGACGCCGGCGCCCGCGTCGTCATCGAGGAGTTCCTCGAAGGCGAAGAGGTGTCTTTCATCGCCCTGACCGATGGCCGCACGGTGCTGCCGCTGGCGTCGTCACAAGATCACAAGCGCGCTTTCGACGGCGAGAGCGGACCGAACACCGGCGGCATGGGTGCGTACTCGCCGGCGCCGGTAGTCACGCCGGCGCTGCACGAGCGCATCATGCGCGAAATCATGGAACCGGTGGTCGAAGCCCTGCGCGCTGCGAAGATCGATTACCGTGGCGTGCTCTACGCTGGCTTGATGATCACCGACGGCGGGCCGAAGGTGTTGGAGTTCAACGCTCGCTTCGGTGACCCCGAGTGTCAGCCGCTGATGTTGCGGCTGCGCAGCGATCTGGTTGATCTCATCGAGGGGTGCATCGACGGGCGCCTGGCCGAGGTCGACGCGGTGTGGGACCCGCGGGCCGCGGCGTGCGTGGTGCTGGCCGCGGCCGGGTATCCCGGCGCATATGAGAAGGGTAAGATCATCCGAGGATTGGAGAGCCTGGTCGGATGGCAGAACGGCGTCGTGTTCCATGCCGGCACGGCGCGGCGCGACGACGCCGTGGTGACCAACGGCGGCCGCGTGTTGGGGGTGACGGCGCTCGGCGAGACCGTACGCGACGCCGTCGCCGAAGCGTACTGGGCGGTGGAACGGGTGCAGTGGGACGGTATGCACTATCGGCGTGACATCGGTTATCGGGCTCTGGCGAGGTAGGTATGGCAGCGAAGACTCCACGCGTCGGCATCCTTATGGGAAGTGACAGCGATTGGGACGTGATGGCCGCGGCGGCGGCGCGGCTGGACGCCTTCGGTGTTCCGTGCGAGGTGACGGTAACCTCGGCGCATCGCGCTCCGGAGCGCACGGCGGCGTATGCCGCGTCGGCGCGCCAGCGCGGGTTGCAAGTGTTGATCGCTGGCGCGGGCGTCGCTGCGCATCTGGCCGGCGTGGTGGCGGCGCATACCACACTGCCGGTCATCGGCGTGCCGTTGGAGAGCGGTAGCTTGCGCGGCATCGATGCGTTGTTGGCGACGGTGCAGATGCCGCCCGGCGTGCCGGTGGCGACGGTGGCGATCGGCAAGGGCGGCGCGGAGAATGCCGCCATCCTGGCGGTGCAGATCCTCGCGCTCAGCGACGCCGAACTGGCGGAGCGTCTCGTCGCCTTCAAGCGTGAGCTGGCGCGACAGGTTGAAGAGAAAGATGCTCGACTGCAGCAGCAGCGCCCCCGGAGCTGAAGACCATCGCGTCGTCGCGGCGGCGGCCGTGCTCGCCCGTGGTGGAACGGTTGTGTACCCGACGGAGACGGTTTACGGCCTCGGTGTGGATGCCACCAACCCGGCGGCGTTGCATCGTCTGGCGATGCTCAAAGGGCGCGAAGCGCGCAAGCCGATTGCGGTGCTCATCAGTGATACTGGCATGCTGCGCGACGTGGTCGACGACATTCCAGCGCTGGCGGAGGTGCTGATGCGTCGCTTCTGGCCCGGCCCGCTGACCATTGTGCTGCGCGCGCGGGCCGGCGTGTCTCCGTTGCTTACTGGCGGCGGCACCGGCATCGGGGTGCGTCTGTCGAGTCACCCCGTGGCCACCGCGTTGGTCCGCGTGTTCGGTCGCGCCGTGACCACCCCGAGCGCCAACCCCGCCGGGCAACGGCCGCCCACGCGGCTCGTCGCGGCGCGCGAGTACTTCGGCGAGCAGGTGGAGGCGTATGTGGATGGCGGGATGTTGCGGGGCGAGCCGGCATCGACCGTGGTGGATGCACGTGGCGCGCTGCGGGTGATCCGCGCCGGCGCGGTCGCGGTGCGTGATCTTCAGGAGGCTGTGACGACATGGTGATGCTACGACCGTTCCGTCCCCTGCGCTACAACCCGGCGGTCGTCGGCGATTTGTCGGCGGTCGTGGCGCCGCCGTACGACGTCATCAGCGACGCGCATCGCGACGCGTTGCACGAGCGCAGCCCGTACAACGTGATCCGCTTAATCCTCAATCGTGCGCCCGATCGCTATGCCGCGGCAGCGGCGGCTTTGCAGGCGTGGCGGCGCGACGGCGTCGTGCGGCGCGACGGCGACCCGGCGCTGGGGTACTACGTCGAGAGCTTCACCCTGCCGGACGGCGGTCCACGCGAGCGGGAAGGCGTCATCGGCGTCATGCGAATCGAGCCGTTCGCCAGCGGCCATGTGCGGCCGCACGAGCGAACCTTCGCGCGCCACAAGGAAGACCGGATGCGCATCCTGCGTGCCTGTCGCACCAACCTCAGCCCGATCTTCGGGCTCTTCGCCGACCGTGAGCACGCCTTCGATGCGGCGCGTGCCGTCGCCGCGGCGCGACCCGCCGACATCGATCTGCGCGACGACGCCGGCGTCCGCCACCGGCTTTGGTTGCTCACCGAGCCGAATGTCATCGACACAATAACCGGGATGCTCAGCGCCGAGACGGTGTTCATCGCCGACGGCCATCACCGTTACGAGACGGCGTTGGCCTATCGCGACGCGCTGCGTGCCCAGGGAGCGACCGACCCCGAAGCACCGCACAACTTCATCATGATGTATCTGACCAGCATGAGTCACCCGGGATTGGTGATCCTGCCGACGCATCGCGTGCTGGGGCGACTGGCCAGCGTCGATCGCAGCGCGGTGCTCGAGCGGTTGCGTTCGCAGTTCCAGTTGACGTCGTTTCCCCAGTCGGCGCGCTCGACGTTTCTGGCGCGTCTGCGCGAGGCGCCGCGGCGCGGGCGCTTTGGCGTCGCGTTGGCGGGGAGCGACGAGTTGGTGGTGGCGACGCTCGAGGACGTGACCGGGCTCGACCGGCTGGCAGCGGATCGCGCGCCGGCAGTGCGTCACCTCGACGTAACCGTGTTGGATGCGGTCATTTTGCGCGGCATGCTGCAGATCGATTGCACCGCGGCGGCGCAGGAGGGATGGCTGACGTACACGCACGACGACGACGCGGCGCTCGCGGCGGTGTCGCAGGGTGCGGCGGCGGCGTTCCTGATGAACGCGCCGCGCATCGACGACGTGCAAGCGGTGTGCTTGGCGGGTGAAACGATGCCGGAGAAGTCGACATACTTCTATCCCAAGCTCCTCACGGGGCTGCTCTTCCACCCGCTTGAAGACGAGCCGCGGCTGTCCGCGGGACCCGGGTCGCAGGCGACCGCGCTGCCGTAGGCTCAGCCGCGCCGCTGGCGCCGTTGTTCGCTCGCCCGTTCGGCGTTGAGACGTCCGAGCTCAACCTCCGTGTGATCCGCAAACGTCATGGCTGCCGCGATGGCGTGGTGTCCCGCCTGCTCATCGATCAGGCGGTGCATCCGCTGACAGACGCGGCGGTAGGACGGGTGGCCCTGCGGCGCCGTGCGCAGCTCGATCATGTGCATCGCCTCGCGCGCGTTCATGTCCATGTAGAAGCGCACCCGGTACGCCATGCTCACGGCGTAGGGTGCCACGACCTCGAGGCCGCTGGCGCGCAGCGCGTCGTACAGCGCGGCCGAGTCCGCCATCACGCGTTCCCAATCGGCGAGCGCGCCGGCGTCGCGGATGATGTCCGATACCACGTAGCCGTGAGACGGACTGAGCGGCTGCCATTCGAGCGTGAGCATGCGGTGTCGCTGCAGATCGCGAAAGGCGCCGTAGTCGGTGAGCACATCGAAGCGATAGCTGGTGCGCTCGAAGGCGCGACCGGGTTTGTGGCGGCGGTTCTCGCGTAGACCAACATAGGCGCGCAATACGGCGATCCGTTGATCGATGGGTAGCTGCCGCGCCAGATGCAGCAGTTGATCGTCGGGCAGATCCGACACTGCATAGAGGGCGGCAGCGACTACCTTGACCTCACCATCGGAATCGTAGTCGGTGAGCGTCACTTCGTCGCGCACCTCGCCGACCGCGTTGGGCAGCAACCGCTGCGCGATGGCCGCGGTCGCGGCTTGCGTGTCCTGCAGATACCGGCTCCAACGCACACCTCGATCCGGTCGATCGACGCGCTTCAAGAATGACGGCATCACGCAACGCAGCTCGGTGAGCATCAGGTCGGCATACTGGCGGACTTCAGCGAGGGGATGGATGCGCATGCGCAGCAGCAGGGCTTCGTAGGCCTGCCCGGTGCCGAAGAGGCCGACGTTCGATTGCGTCGCCGCCGGCAGCAACCCGCGCAGCGCATCGAGGGCCTTGGCGCGGATCGTGCGCTTGTACGCACCCTCCGGGTCTCCCGGTGCCTTCGGAAAGCAGGCGCGGCAATGCGCTTCGACGGGCTCGATCCAGCGTGCATAGGTTTCGAACGTACGGTCGAGGCAGCTCGTGAAGCGTTCGCGCAGATCGGCTCGGTCGATCTCCGCCGGTACCAAGTACTTCCAGCGCCCACCGCACCGGTCGTTGTAGGCGATGTAGCGCGTCGATTGCTCCAGATAGGCCATCAGACGGCCCCATTCGAGAATCTTGGTGAGGAGGTTGGAGGCCCCTTCACAGGCGAGATGGGCGCCGCCGAGTTGCGCGACCGAGTCGTCACCGTACTCGTCGAAGACTCGTTCGTAGAGGCGGTCGGCACGTTCGAGGCCGACATCGCTGGCCGCGACTGCGGTGGGCACCTGATCGGCGAATTCGTCGAGGAAGAGTCGGCGCAACGACTTGGCGGAGCGCGAGTAGCGGGCGAACAGGGCGCCCTTTACGACCTCAGGGAGATTGCGTAGGGCGAAGACCGGACCATCTAGGTTGGTGAAATACGGCGCCAGGACCTGGCGTTCGTTGTCGGAAAAGTGCTCCCCATGACGCATACCCGCCTCCACCCCGGGGTCTTCCTACACCGAGCCGGCAGGAAGCGAAAGAGGCGGAGGGCGGAGAGCAACGGCGCACGGCCGTCAGCGGTACATTGCAAAGGAACGGAATGCCTTGGCGCGGATCATCAGGAGATGCGCCCCGGCGTGCGAACTGCTGCGACCGAACGACACACCGCGCGGGATCTGGACGGTGTCTCCCGGCCGCAGACGGAAACGGCTCTCGCCGATCTGTAAGGCTAGGTCGCCCTCGAGCAAGACCAGGACGCGATCACCGTCCTTGTCGGCGTTGAGGTCCGGCGTCTCCGATTCGGGCGGATGCGCAATCGACATGATCGCGTAACTGCGGCTATCGAAGAGCAACCCGGTTGGCGTTCCACCGTCCGGGGACCTGAAGATATTGTGATGGTGGGGGTACGCTGTCGCGGGAAGCTCGGTCTGCCCCGAGGCCGTCGTGGCGAGCGCAACGTTGTCCATGTCGAGAGCCACACAGCAGCTTCCATACCAACGCGCAGCCGCGCAAAAGACGATTCACCGCCTCGCAGGCTGTCCGTTGAATGGCGCAGACTGCGCCGCTCGGTAGGCCGTTTTGGCGGTCGCAGCAGGGGCCGTGGCCCCCTTATTTCCAGGCAATCGCTTGGATTTCCGAGTACTCTAGCATGCCCCAATGACCGCCCTCGCGGCCGATGCCGCTCTCCTTGAAGCCTCCAAAGGGCGTGTGGAGCAGGCTGACCGCGCCGTTAATGTTGACCGTACCGGTGCGGATGCGCTTGGCGACTTCGAAGCCCTTGGCGATATCGCTGGTGTAGACGGCGCCACCCAACCCGAAGCTGGACTCGTTGGCGATCCGAATCGCGTCGTCGGTCTCGCCAAACGGCAGCACCGACAGGACCGGTCCGAAGATCTCCTCGCGAGCGATGCGCATATCGTTGCGGACGCCGCCGAAGATGGTCGGCTGCAGGAAGAATCCGCGCGACAGGTCCGCCGGTCGCCCGCCGCCGGTCGCCAACGTGGCTCCGTCGTGGCTGCCGGAGGCGATGTACTCTTCGATCTTGAGGCGTCGTTCCTCGCGGATGACCGGCCCCAGCATCACCGAGGGATCCGCCGGATCGCCGACGCGGACGAATGCGGATACGAAGTGGGTCAGTCGATCGAGCAAGCCGTCGTGCTTCGCCTTCGGCACCAGCACCCGGGTGCACATGGCGCAGCCCTGGCCGGCGTGAAAGAAGCTTGGGCCTGCAGTGTACGGCGCCCACATGTCGAGGTCGGCATCGTCGAGAAGGATCGCCGCCGACTTGCCACCCAGCTCGAGGTGCACGCGTTTCATCGTCGGTGCGGCAGACGCCAGGATGCGCTTGCCGGTAGCGACGCTCCCCGTGTAGCTGATCTTGTCGACCAATGGACTCTCGACCAGCTGCGCGCCGAGCTCGGGGCTCTCTCCGGTGACGACGTTGAAAACCCCCTTCGGCAGATCGCACGCTTCGATGGCTTCGGCGATGAGCAAGTCGATGAGCGGTGCATAGGGCGACGGCTTGATCACCATCGTGCAGCCGGTCGCCAGCGCCGGACCGATCTTCTGCGCGGTGACGAAGAACGGGAAGTTCCACGTCGGTATGAGACCGCACACGCCGACCGGCTGGTGATACGCCATCGAGTTGTTGACCTGCGCGCCCATCGGCGTTTGGCTCACCAGCACCGGCAGCATCCGCTCGAACTCGAACGACAGCGCCAGGTCGGCATACGTGCCGAGCAGCTGCAACGGCGTGTCCACCTGGATCGGATGGGTCACGTACTCGGCCGCGCACATCGTGATCAGCAGCTGCCGCAGGTCCTCCTTGCGCTTTTCCAGCGTGTCGATGAGCGTGCGCAGCACCTTGGCGCGGTCCTTCGGCGTGGTCCGCGCCCACGGCCCGTCGTCGAAAGCGCGGCGCGCCGCCGCGATGGCCTTGTCCATGTCGGCCGGCGAGGCGTCGGGGGCGCGCGCGATCACCGCCTCGGTCGCGGGGTTGATGACGGCGTACGTGGCGCCACCTGCGGCATCGGTCCAGGTGCCGTCGATGTACAGCCGGAACGTCTGCGGCGTGCCGCTGTGCGTTGCGTCGGTCATGCCTTCTCCTTCTCCTGTGCGGTGCTTAATGTCGCGATTTGCGGATGCGATCAATACCCGGCCACGCGCGCCGGCACTTGCACTTGGCGGCGACCGGCGGTAAACGCAGCGCACGAACATTTGTTAGTTTGGCGAGCCGATGGATCTGACGTACACAGCGGAGCAAGAGGCGTTTCGCCTGCGCGTGCGGCGCTGGCTCGAGGACAATCTGCCGGCGGGGTGGGGGACGGATGCGTTTCCGCGGTTCGCCAGCCACGCCGCCGAGGTCGAGTTCATGCGCCACTGGCAGGCCAAGCTCTACCACGCCGGCTGGTGCGGTCTTTCGTGGCCGCAGGAGTACGGCGGCGCCGGCGCGTCGTGGGTCGAGCAAGCCATCTACAACGAGGAAATGGCGCGCGCCCAGGCGCCCGAGCTGATCAATAAGGTCGGCGTGAACAACGTCGGCCCGACCCTCATGAACTACGGCACCGAGGCGCAGAAGCGTCGCTACCTGTCGAAGATCCTCTCGGCTGAGGACATCTGGTGCCAGCTCTTCAGCGAGCCCGGCGCCGGCTCCGACCTGGCCGGCTTGCGCACGCGGGCCGAGAAGGATGGCGACGGCTTTCGCCTCACCGGTCAGAAGGTGTGGACCAGTTACGCCGAGTTCTCGCGTTGGGCGATCTGCCTGGCGCGCACCGATCCGACCGTGCCGAAGCACAAAGGGCTCACCTACTTCATCGTCGACATGCAGGCCCCGGGCATCACCATCCGCCCGCTCCAGCAACTCACCGGCGAGTCCGAGTTCAACGAGGTGTTCCTCGACGCCGTCTACACGCCGCGTGACGCGATCATCGGCAAGGAGAACGAAGGCTGGTCGGTGGCCATGAATACCCTGGCGCACGAGCGCGGCACCGCCTACCTGTTCAAGGAGCAGGTCAAGCAGCGCATCGCCCTCGACCGCCTCATCCAGATCCTGCGCCAGCGCCGCGCCGCGGGAGACGCCGTGCACCCGGCCTGGCGCCATGAGGTGGCCACCGCCTTCATTCGCGTCGAGATCATGCGCTTCCTCAATCTCGACACGATGACCCGTCTGTCTCGCGGCCAGGAGCCCGGCGGCGATTCGAGCGTGAAGAAGGAGTTCTTCACGCGGCTCACGCAGCACTTGCACGAGACCGCGCTGTCCATCCAAGGGCCGGCGGCGCAACTGGTGGCGGGCGACCCGCACGCCGTCGATCAGGGGCGATTTCAGCAGACCTTCCTGTACAGCCGATCGAAGAGCATCTCGGGCGGCACGTCGGAAGTCCAGCTCAATATCATCGCTACGCGGCTGCTCGGCCTGCCCGCGAGGTAGCGACTGGAATATGCTCCGGGCGGAATGTAGAAGCGGCGCGATGGCAGACAACGCGAGATCGATTGCCCATCCGGCGGCGACAGTCGTCCTGCTGCGGGATGGATCGGACGGTTGCGAGATCCTCCTTGTGCGCCGCAACGCGCAGCTGTCATTCCACGGTGGCGCATGGGTCTTTCCGGGCGGGCGCATCGACGCCGAGGACTACGACGCCAGCGGCGAGGTGACGGCCGCGGCGCGGCGGGCCGCCGTGCGCGAAGCACGTGAAGAAGCAAGTGTCGTCGTGGACGAGATGCGATTGGTGCGGCTGTCGCGTTGGGTGACCCCGGAGGGCCTTCCCAAGCGCTTCGACACGTGGTTCTTTGCCGCACCGGCGGTGGACGAGACCGTACAAGTGGACGGCGGTGAAATTCACGAGCATCGCTGGCTGTCGCCGAGCGAAGCGCTTGCCGAGCAGCGCGCCGGCAACATCGAGTTGCCGCCGCCGACCTTCGTGACCCTGACGCAACTGCGCGAGCATCGCGGCGCGGCGGCGGCCCTTGCCGCCATCGCCCGCGGTCCGTTCGAGGCATTCCTGCCGCGCCTGCACATCATTCCCGACGGGGCGTGCACGTTGTACGCCGGCGATGCCGGCTATGAGAGCGGCGATGTCGAGCAGCCCGGTCCACGCCACCGTCTCTGGATCCGTGACTCGGGTTGGTACTACGAACGCAACGCGTGACAACGAAATCAGCGGCAATGGGGAGAAGCGCATGAGTGATGCAGCCATCAAATCGCAACCGTCCGTCGAGCCGATGGACGCGCGGCAGGCCATGGAGTTTCCCTACAAGCACTCCACCGGCCCGATCATCGGCCGATTCCTCGCCGGCCTGAAGGTCCAGAAGAAGATCTGGGGACAGCGCGTCGCTCGGCAAGGTGTCGTCGTTCCTCCCATCGGCTACTCGGAGATCGACGGCTCCGACGGCGGCGAATGGGTCGAGGTCAAGGACACTGGCGTCGTAACCGCGGTCGCCGTCGTGCGCGAGCCCATCGCCCGCTTGCACCCGTCGACCACGCCGTTCGCCTTCGTGCTGGTGCGGCTGGACGGCGCCGACACGGCGCTCGCCCATGTGGTGAAGGACGGCTTCGACAAGGTGAAGGTCGGCGCGCGCGTGCAAGCCGTGTGGGCGGCCGACGAACAACGCCAGGGCAGTATCCGCGACATCGACTGCTTCCGGCTCATCGGATGAGGACTGAGATGACCGAACCGCCACAGGAAGGTATCAAGTACGTCGCCACCGACGTGTACCTGCCGTATCACTACGTTGCCGGCGACTACAAAGCGCTCTACCTGCGCGCCTTGAAGGACAAGAAGATCCTCGGCTCCAAGTGTTCGAAGACCGGCAAGGTCTTCGTGCCGCCGATCGTCAATTCGCCGGAGAGCTTCGCGCCTGCCGATACGATCGTCGAGGTTCCCGATCGCGGCGTCATCACCACCTTCTGCATCGTGAACATCCCGGTGATCGGTCGCGACGTCGAGCTGCCGTACGTCGCGGCCTCGGTGGCCCTCGACACGGCCGCCATCTCCATCTTCGCGATGATCCAGGAGTGCAAGCCCGAGAACGTGCGCATGGGTATGCGCGTCGAGGCGGTGTGGAAACCTGACGGCGAGCGTGAAGGTAGCCACGAGGACATCCTGTACTTCCGCCCCACCGGCGAGCCCGACGCGCCGCAAGAGTTCTATATCAACCGGCTGTGAGGACCAGATGACGAAGTTGCGAAATGTAGCGGTCGTGGGCTTCGCCCAGCTGCCGGTCGTCGCCCGCGACGAGCACCGCATGGCCACCGAGATGCTCTATCCGGTGGTGCGCCAGGCGCTCGCCGACTGCGGCGTCGACCGGGATGCCATCGACTATCAAATCGCCGGCTCCACGGACTACATGGACGGACGGCCGTTCGGGTTTGTCGCGGCGCTCGACGTGATCGGCTCGTGGCCGCCGCGGCAAGATCTGCACCTCGAGATGGATGCGGCCTTCTGCGCCTACTACGCCTGGGTCCGCATGCAGACCGGCGAGTGCGATACGGCGCTGGTGGTCGGCCACGGCAAAGTCTCCGAGGGCGAGCCGAACCGGGTGTTCAACTTGCAGCTCGATCCCTACTATCAGGCGGCGATCGGCTTGGACTGGACGTCAACGTTGGCGCTGCAGGCGAGCGCCTACATGGCGCGCACCGGCGCCGGCGATGCCGAGCTGGCGGCGGTCGCGGCACGCAACCGCGCCGCCGGCGCGCGCAACCCGGACAACCAACTGCGCGCCGCGGCCAGCGCCGACGAACTGCGGGAGACGCCGTGGGCCGCCGAGCCGCTGCGCCGCGGCTACATGCCGCCGATCGGCGAGACCGCCACCTGCCTGATCTTGGCGGCGGAAGGCACAGCCGAGAAGCTGTGCGACCGGCCGGTGTGGATTCACGGCGTCGACCACCGCACCGAGATGCAAACACTGGGCGCGCGCGATCTGTCGCGCTCCGCCAGCGCGCACCTGGCGGCGCAGAAGGCCCTGGCGATGGCCGGGCTCGGCGCCGCTCGCGAGGCCGACATCGTGGAGCTGAGCGCCGTCACGCCGGCCGAGGAGCTGATCCTGTGCGAGGCGCTCGGCCTCGACGCGGGCGCGGCGCAGCCGGTCATCAATCCGTCCGGCGGACCGTTGTGCGCCCACCCGATCATGAGCACCGGCCTGATTCGCATGGGCGAAGTGTTCCGCCAACTGTCGGGTCGCGCCGCCGGGCACGCCGTCAGCGGCGCCCAGCGCGGCATCGCGCATGCCGCCCAAGGCCATGGCCTGCAACAAAATCTGGTGTGCGTCCTGGGGACCGAGCGGAGGTGGAAATGAAGCGTCCAGTCGCAGTGGTGGGCGTCGGGCAGACGCATCACACGTCCCGGCGCGCCGACGTGAGCATCCCGGGACTGGTGCGCGAGGCGGTGGACCTGGCGCTGAAAGATGCTGGGTTGGAGCACCAGGACATCGACGCCGTGATCATCGGCAAGGCCCCCGACATGCTCGAGGGCGTCGCGCAACCCGAGCAGTTCCTCGCCGGCGCCCTCGGCGCGCACATGAAGCCGATGCTGCGCGTGCACACCGCCGGCTCGGTGGGCGCGTCGACGGCCCTCACCGCGGTCACCCACGTGGCCTCCGGCCTGTACGATCGCGTCCTGACCATCGCCTTCGAGAAGCAGTCGGAAGGCAACGCCATGTGGGCGCTGTCGCCGAACATGCCGTTCACCGCACCGCTGGTCGCCGGCGCCGGTGGCTTTTTCGCGCCGTACTGCCGCGCCTACATCAAGCGCACCGGTTGCCCGCCGCACATCGGGCCGGTGGTCGCCGCCAACGCGCGCGACAACGGCTCGCGTAACGAGTATGCCCACCTGCGCGAGCCGATGACGGTGGAGGACGTGATGAACTCGCCGATGCTGTGGGATCCCATCCGCTACGGCGAGACCTGCCCGTCGTCCGACGGGGCCATCGCCTTGGTCGTGGCGTCGGAGGAGCAGGCGAAGAAGGGACCGCGCCAGCCCGCGTGGGTCAAGTCGGGATACTCGTTCGCCGAGGCGATGTGGGTGCCGGGCCGTGACCAAGTCAGCCCGCAGGCGGGCCGCGTTTGCGCCAAGGCCGTGTACGACAAGGCGGGCATCACCAACCCCTGGAAAGAGATCCAGACGGCGGAGATCTACGTGCCGTTCGCCTGGTTCGAGCCGATGTGGCTGGAGAACCTCGGCTTCTGCGACGTCGGTGAAGGCTGGAAGATCGTCGATCGCGGCGAGCAGAAGTTCGGCGCGCACCTGCCGATCAATCCGTCCGGCGGCGTGCTGTGCACCAATCCCATCGGCGCCTCCGGGATGATCCGCCTCGGCGAGGCGGCCTTGCAGGTGATGGGCCGCGCCGGTGCGCACCAGGTCGAAGGGGCACGCACGGCACTCGGCCATGCCTACGGCGGCGGCGCCCAGTACTTCGCCATGTGGATCGTCAGCAGCGAGCAATGATCGGCACGCCCGCAGCGCGCCGCCGGGGGCGCTGGCCGGCGGCTGAGAGCTGAACGCTGAGAGCTACCCTGTGGAGGTCCTCCAATGCGCGTGATCGATGCGGACGCCCATGTGGTCGAGGGCTCGACGTTCATGACGGAGATGGCGGAGCGCTTTCCCGACAAGGTGCAATTCTCCTTCGGCGAGCGCGGCCCGCTGCTGCTGATCGAGGGACGCCAGTATCCGCAGGACTTCGGTCCCGGTGCCGGGTGTCCGTCCTCCGAAGGGCTGTGCCTGGACCGTAACATCAACCCGTTCACCCCCGATGGCATCCTCGGCGATGCGGACCGTGAAGGCATCGACACGATGGTCTTCTTCCCGAGCGCGGCGTTGGGCTTGCCGGCGTTCGAAGACCAGCGCTTCGCCGGCGAGATGGCGCGCGGCTACAATCGCTGGCTCGCCGAGCTCTGCCGCTACAACTCGCAACGGCTGCGCGGCGTCGCCGTCGTTCCGATCGAGGATGTGGCGGCGTCGGTTGCCATGCTCGGCGAAGCGCAGCAGCTGGGGTTGGTCGCCGCGATGATCCCCGCCTGCCTGCGCGCGCGCAATCTCGATCATCCGGATCTCACCCCGTTCTTTGCCGCGGCCGCCGATCTGGGGATGCCGGTATGCGTGCACGGCGCCCCCGGCATTCACCTGCCGATGCTGGGCTCACAACGCTTCGACAACTACCTGCAGGTGCATTGCGTCAGCTTTCCCTTCGACATGATGGTGGCGCTGACGGCATTGGTCCTGGGCGGCGTCCTCGAACGGCATCCGCGGCTGCGTGTCGGCCTGCTGGAGTCCGGCGTCGGCTGGGTGCCGTACTTCGTCGAGCGCATGCACGAGCACGTCGAAAAACGCGGACGCCTGACACCGGAGTGCAAGCGCAAGCCGGAGGAGTACATCGCCCGCGGCCAGGTCTATGTGAGCTGCGAGCCGGAAGAAGCGGGCGTGCGCTTCGCCGCCGAGGTCCTGGGTGCGGACTTCATCATGTACGCCAGCGACTATCCGCACTGGGACAGCGACTTCCCGAACAGCACGAAGCCGCTGCGCGAGCGCACCGATCTCAGCGACGCGGTGCGTGCCAAGGTCCTGGGTGGAAACGCGGCGCGCTTCTATGGCCTCAGCTAGCGGCCTCGGCAGATCGTTCGCCGGTCAGCCATGGCCTCCAGCCACCGAACAGAATAGAGTGTGGCACCAGGACTGTCGGAATAACGGGAAGCGTGCGTCGCGGGAACCTTGCAGTGATATGTAGCGACTAGAAGTGGCTGGCGGCGCGGCAGGTGTGCCGGGTGCGTGGAGCGCCGATATGACGTTGCTGCTCAATCTGATCCGCCTGTTTCTGGCGTGGCTGTGGACCACCGTTGTCGGGATCCCGCTCGTCGTGGCGCTCTACGTGCGCTACGCGTACGGGGTCATCGTTGCCTGGTGCGGTCGGCGTGAGGTGCTCGATCGGGTGCTGGAGGCCAACGCGCAACTGGCGGGATGGGTGGCGCAGCGGTTGTGGGCGGGGGTGCTGCTGGCGTTGGCCGGCATTCGCCTGCGCGTGCGCGAGCTGGTGCCGGTCGACTGGAGCGCGGCGCACGTGATCTGCGCCAATCACGCCAGTCTGTTCGACATCCTGGCGCTGGTGCGCGCCGTGCCGCCGCCCTTTCGCTTCGTCGCCAAGCGCGAGCTGGTGAAGTGGCCGATCATCGGCTGGTCGCTCCTCCCGGCCGGGCAGATCATCATCGACCGCGCCGATCGTGCACATGCCATCCACAACCTCGCCGCGGCGGCGGCACGCAAGATTCGCGGCCAGGTCATCTTCTTCGTCGAGGGGACGCGGACGCGCAGCGGGCAACTGCTGCCGTTCAAGAAGGGCGCCTTCCACTTCGCGATCGACAACCATGTGCCGGTGCTGCCGAGCGCCGTGCGCGGCAGCTACGCCGTGCTCGCCAAGCTGCCGTGGTGGCGCATGCACCCCGGCCGGAACATCGACGTCCTGTTCTGCGAAACGATCGATCCGCCGGCGGTGAGTGGCCCGAATGGTGCCGTGGAGACGTTGCGCGAAGCGACGCGCCAGCGGATCGCTCAGGCGCTGGCCAGCAGCGAAGCCTGAGACGTCTAGCCGAGGCGCGGCTTCATGCGCCAGCGGATCAGGGTGAGGATCGCCAGGAAGATGCTCGTCAACGCCAGCGCCGGGACCAGGACGTCCGGCCAACCTGCACCGCGTTCGACGATGCGGCGCAGGGCGATTTGATACCAGCGCAACGGGAAGAGCCCGCCGATCTCCCGCACCCCGTGCGGCATCAGCTGATACGGAAACATGCTCCCCGACAGCACGAAGGAAGGGAGAATGAAGAAGACGGTGATGAAGACCGCTTGCGCCGACGTGCGTGCCAGCGTCGAGACGAAGACGCCGATCGCCAGCGAGGCGAGCACGAAGGGCAGGGTGATGCCGGTCAGCGTCACCCAACTGCCGCGCGGCCACACCCCGAAGCCAAACCCGGCAGTGAAGGTGGCGAAGAAGAACACCCCGTAGCAGATGCCGACGTAGGGTACGAGCTTGCCGAGGACGATCTCGATCGGACGCGTCGGCAGCGCCAGCATCTGCTCGTATGTGCCGCTTTCCCGCTCCGCCACCAGGCCGAGGCTCGTCGCCGAGAGGCACAAGTTGGTGAGGAGCATCCCTGCCATGGCGGCGAGGAAGAAGGTGCTGTCGAGCAACGTCGGGTTGAACCAGAAGCGTTGCCGCAGATCGATGGGCCCGACGGAACGCACGTCGGCATCCGGCGAGTGGCCGGGGTGCGCCGGCGTGTCGACCCGGAACGCGGCGGCCACTTCGCCGATGTAGCCGCTCACCCGCGCCGCCGACAGCGGATCGGTGCCGTCGAGCAACAGCTGTACACGCGGCCGCCCACGTTCGACGTCACGCCGCAGGTCCTGGGGAATCACCACGAAGGCCAGGGCCGCTCCTGTTTGCAGCCGATGGCGCCCCTCGTCGTAGCTGGCTACCCGCTGCGCCGGCAGGAAGTACCCCGTCGCCTGAATCTCTTCCAGCAGCCGCCGCGACAGCGCCGTGTGACTCTGGTCCAACACCACCCACGGGACGTTGGCCGGCTTGTTGGACAGCGCCAGTCCAAACAGCAACAGCATCATGACCGGCTGCGCAAACACAGTGGCGAGCAACGCCTTGTCGTGACGCACGACGCTGGCTTCTTTGTAGGCCACCGCGGCGACGTTGACCAAGAAGCTCCGCCCCGGACGGTTCATGCGCGGGCCTCGATCGAGCGCAACGCGTAGAGCATCAGCAGCGCGCCGAACAGCCCCAGCAGCGCCAGCTCGGGGAGCAACGCCAGCGGCCCTTCGCCGCGCATGTAGATGGCACGGGTGACACGGATGTAGTGCGTGGCGGGAAAGACCTCGGCGATCCAGCGCACCAGCCAGGGCATGTTGCGGATGGGAAACGCGAAGCCGCTGAGCTGTACGAGCGGGATGCTGAACAGGACGCTCTTCTGCACCGCCTCAGCGGCGGTCGCCGACGTCGCCGAAATGATCAAGCCGAGGGCCAAGGAGACCAACACGTAGAACGCCGACACGACGATGAAGAAGATGATGCTGCCGACCGGCCATACGCCGAGGGCGAAACCCGCCAGCAACACCATGAGCGCCACATCGCCGGCGAAGACCGCACCCAGCGGCAGGATCTTTCCCAGGAGGATCTCGACCGCCGTGGCCGGCGTCACCTGCAACTGCTCGAACGTGCCGAGCAGCTTCTCGTTGACGATCGACACCGCGGTGATCAGGACGGTGAGGAAGGACAACACGAAACCGAAGGTGCCGGACACCATGAACGGGGTGCCGTCGAGGCGCGGGTTGAACAGCGAGCGCGTCACCACCTCGATACCGCGGCGCCGCCCCGGGTCGGCGGCGCGGGTGGCCTGGTCGTGGCGCGTCAGGTCGGCCGCCGTGTTGGCGATCAGACTGCGCAGGAATCCTTCGGCATTGCCCGCCAGCACCGCCTCGCCGCCGTCGTAGATCACCTGGACCTGCGGTGCAGGGTGCTCCGGCGCGGCGCCGTGCCAGTCGCGGCTGAAGTCCGGCGGAATCACGATGGCGGCGCTGATGTCGCCCCCAACGACGGCGCGGTCCAGATCGGCGCGGCTGGCGTACGGATGCAGGTCGAAGGTTCCCTTCGCCGTCAGGTCGGCGGTGAACCGACGGCTCGCGGCGGTCGCGTCGGCATCGTAGACGCCGAGGGGGAGATGCTTGACCTCGGTCGACAGAACGAACCCGAAGGTGAGCAAGGCGGCCAGCGGCACGGTGATCAGCACCGTCATGGTGAAGGGGTCCCGAAACGTTGCCAGCACCTCGCGCCGCATCAGCGTGCGCAGTCGCCGCCAGCTCATGGCAAGCGCCCCGCATCGGCCAGCACCTGACGGAAGACGTCCGGCATGTGCGGTTGCTCGATGTGAATGCGGGCGTCGACGCAGGACGTGCCGACGCGTTGCAGCGCCGCGAGCAGCGGAGGCTCCAGCACCGGCACGGCGATGCGCAGCCCGGTGGGGCTGTCATCGGCTGCGGGCGCCGCGGCTCCGAGGGCCCGCAACGCCAGGGCACGCTGCGCGACGGGCAGGTCGATGTCGATCACGTATCCGGCGGAGTGCTGCCAACGCAGTGTCTGCGGCGCCGCATTGGCGATGAGACGGCCGGCGTCGATGAAGCAGACCCAGTCGCAGTAGTCGACTTCTTCGAGAAAATGGGTAGTCACGAACACCGTGACGCCGGCGTCGGACTCTTCTTGGATGATCTCCCAGAAGAGCCCGCGGTTGTGGACGTCGACCCCGGCGGTGGGCTCGTCGAGAAACAGCACGCGCGGCTCGTGCAGGATACTGAGCGCCAAGCCGGCGCGCTGGCGGATGCCCGCCGGGAGGTCCTCCGACTTCTCGTCTTCGACCGCGCCCAGCGCGAAGCGCTCGCGCAGGCGGCCCCAGCGCCGCTCGAGCTCGGCCGACGACAGGTCGTACAAGCCGGCGTAGAAGGCGACGTTCTCGCGTAGCGAGAGCCCTTGGTAGAGGCTGACCTTCTGCCCCATGTAGCCGATGTGATCGCGCACCCGCCGCGGTCGCCGGATGACGTCGATGCCGTCGACCACGATGCTGCCGGCGGTCGGCTGCAGGAGTCCGATCAGCATGCGGATCGTCGTACTCTTGCCCGACCCGTTGGCGCCGAGGAAGGCGAAGATCGTGCCGGGTTCGACGGCGATGCTGAGGTTGTCGACTGCGGTGAAGTCGCCGAAGCGCTTGGTCAGGCCCACGGCTTGGATGATCGGCGGGGTCATGCGCCGCTCCGCTGCGCCAGCGCGAGCAGGGTCGACTCCATGTCGAGCGGTGCCTGCTCGGCGAAGTGCACGCCCGCGTCGGGCAACGCGGCCAGCTCTTGCATCACCCGACGCGGTCCGGGTGTGCGGGCGCGGTGCACCTCGACGCGCGCAAAGCCGCCGGTCGCCCGCGCCCCCGCAACGTACGGCAGTTGGCGGGCGGCGCGCGCGATGACCCGAGGGTCATCGCCCCAGGCGCGATACAGCTCGAGCGGCACCGCCGCCCGCAGCTCGGCCGGCGTACCGACGGCGACGATGCGGCCGCCGTCCAGGTACACCAGACGGTCGCAGCCGGCGGCTTCGTCCAGATAGCTGGTGCTGAGGATGATCAGTGCGGCGCGGCGCTCGTGCTGCAGCATGGTCCAGATCTCGCCGCGCGCCACGACGTCGACACCCGCCGTCGGCTCGTCGAGGAGCAACAGCGCCGGCTTGAGCAGCAGCGCGTTGGCCACCGCCAGCTTTTGCTTCATGCCGCCGGAGAGCGCCCCCGCCGGCCGATCGACGAACGGCGCCAAGCCGGTGCGGGCGAGCAGCGCGTCGGCCCGCTGGGTGAACTCCGCGGCGCGCAAGCGCTGCAGCCGAGCCGTGAAACGCAGGTTCTCCATCACGGAGAGATCGCGATGCAGGCTGAAGGTCTGCGGCACATAGCCGATGCACGCCTTCAGCGCGGTGACGTCGGCGCGCAGGTCGTAGCCGAGGACCGTCGCCGTCGTTGCTTCGATCTCGAGGAGCCCCGCCAAGGTGCGAATCAAGGTCGTCTTGCCGCCGCCGTCCGGCCCGACCAGACCGACGATCTGCTGCCCCGCGAGCGCCAGATCGATTTCCGCGAGGGCACGGTGGGCACCGTATCGCTTCGTCAGGCCGCGCAGCTCGATGAGTCGTGCATCGTGCGCGTGGTTCGTGCTCGTGGAGAGGGGATCCATCGTTCGCCTACGACTGCATGCATCTGCTGCGGACACGACCCATGGGCCCGACTCACGACGCTACGTACACGTTGCCTTCCGTTCCGGGCTGGAAGCGCTCGACGTCTTCGAGGATGCGCACCTTGACGCGGTACACCTGGCCCATGCGGTCGCTGCGCGTTTCGATCTTCTCCGGGGTGAAGTTCGCCTTGTCGGCGATGAAGCTGATTTCCCCGGGGGTGCGGCGGCCGGGCTGGCTGTCGAGCTCGATGGCGACGTGCTGCCCGAGGTGGAGTGTCCCGACGTCGGCGACCGGCACGTAGAGTTGCACGTACTTGTCGGCCGGGTCGAGCACCGCGACGACGGCAGTGCCCGGTTGGGCGAGTTCCCCCGGCCAGATGAATTGGGTTTGTACAGTCGTTGCCGTGCTCGGCGCGTGGATCGTATACTTGGACGCGGTCACCTGCAGCTCGGCCAGCTGGGCGAGGGTCAGTTCGCGCTTTGCCTTCAGCATATCGAGCTCGCGGCGCGCCAGCGTGATGCTGCGCTCTTCCGCCTGGGCGCGCGCCAACAGTTCGCGCGCGCGATCGAGCCCGCTGCGGGCTTGATCGCGCTTGGCGCGGTTGTCATCGAGCAGCTGTGCGGTGCTGGCGCCGCCCTTCACCAGACCCTGCTCGCGAACGAAGGTCCGTTCCGCCAGGTTGGCGGTGGCTTCGGCCTCGCGCAACTCGGCCTGCCGTGTGCTGACGTCGCGTGTCCAGGTGCTCTCGACCAGCTGGATGCGTTCCTCCTGCGTGCGGGTGTCCGCGTCGAGGACGGTGAGCTCCTCCTGCTTGGACTTGATGCGGCTTTGGATGTCGCGATCGTCGAGGATGGCGACGACGGCGTTGGCGGGAACGTTGCCGCCCTCTGAGAAGCGAACCTCGAGCACGCGGCCGGTCACTTCACTGCGCAGGATGCGTTCTTCGCCCTCGACGAAGCCGGTGTAGTACGCCGAGCGGTGATCATGGCGCAGGTACCAGACGGCGCCGGTGACGGCAGTGACGAGCACGATGACGGGAACGACGAGCTGGCGTGGCATGGGTCACCTCGAAGCGGCGGACGCGTCGTCGAGCGGCAGGCCGATGAGCTGTTGCAGCTCGGCGCGCCGGGTGTGGGCTTGATAGAGCGCGGTGGCCAGGGTGGCGCGTTGCTGCGAGAGGCGCGCCTCGGCGTCGAGGACATCTTCGCTGGTGGCGCGGCCGACGTCGAACTGCTGCTGGCGAATGCGCAGGTTTTCCTCCGCCTGTCCGACCGCGACCTCGGCGGTGGCGAGTGCCGCCAGGCGCTCCTGGGCGGCGCTGTGGGTGACGCGTATCGCGGCCTCGATGTCGCGCAAGGTGCGCTCGAGGACGGCGTGATTCTTGTCGGCGGCGACATGTGCGGCGGCGATGTCGGCCTCGCGACGCGTGTCGGTGCCGAGATCCCAGGTGAAGCCGGCGAAGCCCGACTCGATGCGCTGCGGCTGCACCAGGTCGGAGGTGGAGTAGTCGATGGCGCCCCCGGCGGAGAAGCGCGGAAAGCGGCTGCGTTCGAGGGCGCGGGCATTTTCGTCGAGGCGTTGCTGCTCCTCGAGCAGCGACGCGAGGACGGGGTTGTGTGCCTCGGCGAGCTGCAGGGCGTCGGCCACTGACGGTACGTCGGGGCGTTCGCGCACGTCGACCGGCTCGGTGGGCGCGTTGACGGCGAGCCCGACGGCTTCATTGAGTGCCCAGCGGGCGCGGTCGATCTCTACCGCACGCTGCAACAGCCGTTGCTCGGCGTCCTGCAGCGCCACCTGGACGACGAGCAGTTGGTTCTTGGTGACCCGCCCGTTGGCGAAGCGGCTCTCTGCGTTCGCCACTTGCTGGCGGTCGAGCGTGACGGTTTGCGCCGTCACCTCGCGCAGCCGCAGGGCTTCGAGCAGCTCGAAGTAGGCGCGCACGACGGCCACCTGTTGATCGAGCGTCGTGGCCCACAGGCGTGCTTGCTCGCCGCGGTAGCCGGCCTGGGCGGCGGCGAGGGCGTGACGGATCTCGCCCGAGAGGTCGAGGGGCAGCGTCAGCGTGCCGTTGAACACGGCGGCTTCGGAATCGCGAATCTCGGCCTCGGGTTGGGTGCCGATCGAGGCAAGTACGGCGGGCGGGAGGCTGACGCGGGCGCTCTGCGGGTCGGAATAGCGGGTGTACCGCGCCGACCCGAGGCTTGCCGGGAGCAACCGTCCGCGCCTTTCGAGGAAGGTATCGCGGGCGGTCTCCACCTGCGCCTTGGCTTCGGTGATCTGCCGGTTGCCGCTGAGCGTCAGCCGCAGCGCGGTGGGGAGATCGAGCGGGCCGCTCACCGGGGCGGGGTGCTCGGGTGCGGCCTCTCCTGCCGACGGTGTGGCGTTCGGCACCTCGACACCGGCGGCGCCTGCCCGTTGCTCGATCTCGTCACGCCGGCGTGTCGTGCTCCAACCGCCGTCGCCCTCGGGCTGGGTCAGGCTGCTGAAGCCGCCGCAGGCGGCGAGGATGCAGGTGGTCAGCGGCACCAGGAGTACGCACAGGCGGCGGGTGCGGACGGCGGTCGGCTCACGACGCATGGCGCCGTCTCCGGGGCGAGGCGGTCAGCCGTTCCAGGCCGCCGAGCGAGAACTGCGTGATGTGCGCCGCCAACTCGCGCGTCGTGCCGCGCGCATACTCGGCGCGACGCAGCAAGTGCAGCAGGGCGGGGCGGGTCAGGCGGTAGAAGAGCACCTGGCCCATGATGCTGCGCACGACGCGCGGTACGGCGTGCTTGTCGAGCGTCGGTGCGAGGTGCGAGACGATGGACTCCATCTCGTGCAGCATGGGCGAGATGAACTCGTCGACGATGACCGGCAGGGCTTCGCTCGGGTCGGTCATCTCGCGCTGCATGAGCGTGCCGTGCAACCCGGGCGGCGGTCCGATGAGCAGATCCAGCATGGCCTGCACGCGGGCTTGCAGCAGGTCGGTGAGCTCAGCCGGGGACAGGTGCGGCAGCGCTTCCAGCGGTTTGCTGGCACCGCGCCGCACCAGCAGGGCGCGCGTCTCGGCGAATTGCAGGCGTAGGACTTCGAGGTACAGCGCCCGCTTGGAGCCGTAGTGGTAGTGGCCGGAGGCCAGGTTGACGCGCGCCCGGGCGGCGATGTCGCGCATGGTGGTGGCGTGGTAACCGCGTTCGGCGAACAGCGCGCTGGCGGCATCGATCAAGCGCCGCGTGGTGTCGCGGGGCAGCGCGCCGGTAATCATGAACGGCAGTTTTAAACGGATGTTTAACTAGAGGCAAGAGGGAAGAATGGG
>Ga0335082_10000428_pt1 | contig 43495 bp, 37 predicted proteins | sample Lox_Sample_41_FD_206718 | JGI IMG/M metagenome (GOLD analysis project Ga0335082, IMG submission 206718) | Soil microbial communities from Loxahatchee National Wildlife Refuge, Florida, United States - Lox_Sample_4.1 | ecosystem: Environmental > Terrestrial > Soil > Wetlands | place: USA...
CGCCCAGACCGAGCCGACCTGCGTCGAGCGTCTTCATGGCAATCAGGAAACCACGTCCATCCTGCCCAAGGATGTTCTCTTTCGGAACGCGAACTCCCTGAAGCGTGATCGGCGACGTCACACTTCCGCGTATTCCCATTTTCTTCTCGGGCGGACCGGCTTCGAATCCTGGAGTTTTTGATTCGACGACAAAACCGGTGATGCCGCGCTCCGTTCGCGCAAAAGTCGAGACAACGTCGGCAATCGCCCCGTTCGTAATCCACATTTTTTCACCGTCCAGCACCCAGTCGTTCCCATCGATACGTGCTTTCGTCTTGAGATTGAACGAATCCGAACCCGCCAGCACTTCCGTCAACGCAAATGCACCTATCATCTTTCCTTCGGCGAGCGGGACGAGATATTTTCGTTTCAGATCCTCGCTCCCCCCGATATAGATGGCATTCGCGCCGATGGATTGGTGTGCACCGATAAACGTGGCGGTAGAGAGACAGCCGCGGGCGATTTCCTCCTGCATCAGGCAATACCCCAATTCGCCGAAGCCGCCTCCGCCATATTCCGTCGGAAATGCCGCCCCCAAGAGGCCGAGTTCGGCAAGTTTGTGAATCAGCTCGGGAGGAATACGTTCCTCTTCATCAATAGCATGCGCGATCGGCTTGATCTCGCTGTTTGTGAAATCACGTACCATGTCGCGCAGCATGAGCTGCTCTTCAGTAAAATCAAAAGTTACCATAGGAATGTCAGTGGCAAGTATAATACTCGGCCCGTACGCGATTAGTGAAGATCGCTCGAGCTCTTTTGACCGATATAGTTCACTTTATCTTCACCGGCGTCGACACCAATGACGTTTCCGGAAATGAACGATGCCTCATCCTGGCACAGAAGCATGATGGCTCTTGCAACGTCTTCAGGTGTGGTTGCGCGATCCTGGGGATTTTTCGCCACGGCGATGCGCAGCATGCTCTCGGAACCCGGGATCTTGCGCATGGCCGGAGTATCGGTCACGCCTGCGAGAATCGAGTTTGCAGTAATCCCGTGCGGTCCAAGCTCCATGGCAAGCTGTCGGATATGAGACTCCAATGCCGCTTTCGCCGCGGAAACCGCTCCGTAATTCGGAAGTACCGTATGACCACCCGAGCTTGTCATACCAAAGATGCGCGCACCCTGTTTTATGAGGCCGCGCGCCATCAATCCCTGTACCCAATAGACGATACTGTTCCCCATCACATCGATCGTCATTTCCATTTGTGCCTGGGAAACCATGTCGTCATACTTCTTTGCGATATACGGTTTTAGCGTCCCGAATGCGAGAGAGTGTACCAGCACTTTCACCGTCTGGTGTGATTCCTTCTGGAATCGCTCCTGGATGTCATCGAGCGTCTCATTCCGCTTGATACCGTCTGCCGCATTGATGTTATAAAAAACTGCCTTGTTGCCGGTATGGCGTATTTCTTTGATGAGATGTTCGACGGCGGGCATGGTGGCCTGGCGGTCGAGATGGACGCCAAAAATGTTCATGCCATGCCGCGCTAATTCGAGTGCACACGCTCCGCCGAATCCGCTCGATGCACCAAGAATGAGCGCCCAGTCCGACGGCTTGAATTTGGGTTCCCGAGTCATGGAAGTTCCTTTCCCCATTGTGAGGTAGGGGAAAAGATATGAAAATTTGAAGGAAAATCAAAAAGCGTCACTCGACGGTGACGCTCTTGGCGAGGTTGCGGGGCTGGTCGACGTCGCATCCGCGGGCGACGGCAATATAGTATGCCAGAAGCTGCAGCGGAATGGTATTCACGATCGGGCCGAAGAAACTGAACGTCCGGGGAACCCGGATCACATGATCCGCAAGTTTATGAATTTCAGCATCATCTTCATTGGCAACGGCGATGATCCTGCCCTTCCGTGCACGCACTTCCTGCATATTGCTGATGACTTTCTCGTAAATTGCATCCTTCGGCACGATGAATACCACGGGCATATTCTCATCGATCAACGCGATGGGACCGTGTTTCATTTCTGCGGCAGGATATCCTTCCGCATGGATATACGATATTTCCTTGAGCTTGAGTGCACCTTCGAGTGCAGTCGGGAAATTACTTCCGCGGCCGAGATAAATGAAATTCTGGGCGTCTTTGAATTCGTCCGCGAGCATGCGAATGCGGTCAGTCTCCTTGAATATCTGGGACACCCGCTCGGGAAGCATCATCAGATCGCTTGCAAGGATCTTTCCCTGCTCTTCCGGCATACCGCGCTGCCGGGCAAGAAGAAGGGTAATGAGTGAGAGCACCGCAATCTGCGATGTAAACGCCTTCGTCGAAGCGACCCCGATTTCGGGACCGGCATGGATATAGACACCGGCTTCGGTTTCCCGCGCGATTGTGCTGCCCACAACATTGACAATCCCGAGAACTGTTGCGCCCTTCGACCGGGCTTCGCGCAAGGCGGCGAGGGTATCAGCAGTTTCGCCGCTCTGACTGATCACGAAGACCACATCACCCGGATTGATGACCGGATTCCGGTACCTGAACTCTGAGGCATAGTCGACTTCAACGGGAATACGCGCAAGCTGCTCGATCATGTACTTGCCCGCGAGGGCGGCGTGCCATGAAGTACCGCAGGCGGTAAGAATAATGCGGCGGGTCTTTTCGAGCTTGTCGAGCACCGGCTCAAGGCCGCCGAGCTTTGCTGTGCCGTTCTCGACACGCAACCGGCCGCGGAGCGAGTTCCGGATCGATTCGGGCTGCTCGTTGATTTCCTTCAGCATGAAATGTTCATAGCCGCATTTTTCAATCTGCTCCAGATCAAACGTGATCTCCTGGACATCTTTGATGATTTCCTCATCATTGATCGTCTTGGTCACGAGCGACTTGGCTGTAAGGCAAACCACCTCTCCATCTTCGAGATAAACAACCTGTCGGGTATGATCAATAAGTGCGGCGGCATCAGACGCAATGAGATTTTCGTTTTCACCCACGCCGATGACCAGAGGACTCCCTTTGCGGGCCGCAATAATCCGGTCGGGTTCTTTTGTGGAGATAACCAATACGCCAAATGCACCCTCTACTTCGAGGAGTGCCTGCCGGACCGCGGTAAAAAGGTCGTGGGATCGCTTGTACATCTCTTCGATAAGGTGCACAAGAACTTCGGTATCCGTTACCGTGCGGATAATGTGTCCATCCTGCTCGAGTTTACGCTTCAGTGTCGCGTAATTCTCGATGATTCCGTTATGGATGATGGCGATTTCGTTCTTACAGTCCCAGTGCGGATGGGCGTTGATATCGTTCGGTTCACCATGCGTTGCCCAACGGGTGTGTCCAATGCCGAGATGGGCCTTGAGGCCGTTGTTGCCGATCATCTTTACGAGATCAGCAACCTTTCCGGCTTTCTTCTTGACAACGAGGCCCTTCTCGTTGATCAGTGCTATGCCCGCAGAATCATATCCCCGGTATTCGAGACGCCGCAAACCCTCAAGAATGATTGGTAAACAATTCTTTGGGCCGATATATCCAACAATCCCGCACATAATCAGTGATGTTGTGTATGTTCACTCATGGGAAAACCAACAAATGTACCAATTTTCACCCCGAAAAACAATGCTGGATATCACACCGGAAGAATTCCTTATCTACAAAAACCCTGCTATTGCCATCATCCTGCCGGATCTCGCTCCATCGCGCCGATAGGAATGAAGCATCTCTGGCGAACAAATGGTACATTTTTCAGAGACCTCGATGAATTTCTCCTGCACTCCCTCCCGGACGAGCATACCCTCGTTGTATTCCGGCAGATCGAGAAGATATTTCCCATCGACCTTCGGAAGGACAAACGGCTCGTCGAACCGGCGCGCTACGTCCTCACCCACCTCATAGCAACATGATCTGGCACCGGGACCGATGTAACAATAGAGATCGGCGGGATCGACGTGAAATTCCTTCCTCATCATGCCGATTGCGGCGGATACGACCCCCGAGCAGCTTCCGCGCCATCCGGCGTGCACTACCGCCAGCGTGCCCGATTTTGAGTCAACGAGAATAATGGGAAGACAGTCTGCAACGGAAACAGAGAGAAAGAGCCCGCTCACTGCAGTGATTAACCCATCGCAATGATCAATAGTTCCTGGCTCTGTTACAATGCGAATAGTATTGCTGTGCACCTGTCGCGGAATAACGATCCGATCCGTGGAAATTCCAAGTGCTGAGATGAACCGGAACCGGTTTTCACGGACATTTTCCTCCCGATCACCCACGTTAAAGCTCGTGTTCATGCCGAGTAACCCCGGGCTGACACCGCCTGTTCGAGTACTCATTCCGAAAATGAGCTTCGGGATTCCACTGAGGAGTTCAGATCGGATGATGGAAAGCCCCGAAGGGTCAGTTTGAACCATCATCGGACGTTAGACCTGATTGGCAGCAAGTGGCAGCGACATGCGCACGGTCGTCCCCTTCCCTGCTTCACTGTAAACGGTAACTTCACCCCCAAGATCATCAACCGTCTTCTTCACAATCGCAAGTCCGAGGCCGGTACCTTCTGTCTTCGTGGAAAAAGTCGGTTCAAAGAGATGCACCCTGGCAGTATCAGAAATCCCCGGACCGGAATCCCTGATCGAGACGGCAATTCTCCCGTTCGACTCTTCCGTACGGAGGAGAACCTCTCCGTGTTCTTCCATGGCCTGGATTGCATTTCGGACAATATTGATACACGCCCTCAGAAGTTCATCATGATCAGCGACAACGGTATCACGTAACGCTTCGAAATGTGTGAGTAGAACGAGATGAGGGTGATGTTGGAAGAGCCGCCTGGTTTCATCGAGAATCGCATGCACGCTGCACCGTTGCAGATTTCGCTCCGGCATTCGCGCAAAGTGTGAAAATTCCGATGCGATTCTTGTCAACACCTCAATCTGCTCCAGGATTGTATCAGAGACTTTATTCAGGATTGAAGAAAAGTCCTTCACGCCGTCACGATAGGCCTGCCGAAGGTGTTGAACGGAAAGCTTCATCGGCGTCAACGGATTCTTGATCTCGTGTGCAACCTGTTTTGCCATTTCCTTCCATGCCAGCTCCCGTTCCGTCTTTTTCATCTTCTCCTGGGCATGCTGGAGATCCCTCACCATCTGGCCGAATGTCGATTCCAACTGACCCAATTCATCTGTTCCCGCTTCCTCAAGATCGACGGTCATCTCGCCGCGCGAAATCCTCTTTGCGGCCTCTCTGAGCCGGCGAATTGGCGAAGAGAGCTGATGGGCAAAAACCGTTCCGGCAACAAGTGCGATAAAAAGTGCCAGGGCATAGGTCCCGTAGAGAAAGACGTTCCGACGTGCAATTTCCTGGTCGATGTCGGATTGCTGGAAGAGAGTCGGAACAGCTATAGCACCAATCACGTCTCCGTTTTCGGCTACGACCGGACGGTAGCCCACGACATACGGGAACGCCCCAATCACTTCACTTTCGGAATAATAGCTCCGCTTTCTCAGGAAGAGGTTGACGAATGCCTGAGAGCTGAGGCGCGTATCCAGAACCTGTGCAGTGAAGAGCTCCGGCTTACTGCTCGCTTCTTCTTCGCTCCGAAAATAGACTGTGAAATCAGAGTTGACATCGTCCGCGATACCGACGCATTGTTCATCGGTGATATGGCGCAGCGCCACGGGGACATTCATCCCCAGCATTCGCTGAACTTCTGCTGCAACGATCGAAGTCTTGTCGGTCAGCGATTGATCAATCGCATCTTCCGCCTGTGTGATCGTGTACCGCCTGTCATAATATCCAAGAATAATCACGGGGATACATGAAACAACTGCAAAGGCGATGAGGAGCTTCATGCGGACATTCAACTGCGGCCGGGCGTGTCGCACCAGCATCTGCAATCCATAGACGAGAAACACGAGAATCAGGAGGAATGAAAAGAAGACGAGGTACCGAATGAACGTATAGACCTGCCAAATCCAGCCGAGAGATTCAAGACTCATCCCAATCCAGCCGTCGTTTCCGATCCGTGTATCCGGGGCGTAATAGGTCTGATACTCCTTGCCATTGATCGTTTCTTCAATCCAGACTCCGGCGCGTGCCGCACTCTGTCGAAGGACCTCGGGGAATGGATGGTCGAATGCAATCCGGTCATCTGTCGAAGATGTCAATTTGCCGTGATAATATTCGGAGAAGATGATCGGACGCGCAATGCTGCCGGAATGGGGATCCGGCTCAGATTGAAGAATGTTCGTCGATTCACCCCGCACCGTGAACGGCTTCTTCCCCGCAAGCTCTACAAGTACTCCTCCAGCCGGTTTTCCCGAGCTGTCGGCAATCGGAGCATATCCCGCATACCATGTTTCCGATTCGCCGGGGCCGGTCTGGTGCTCGCGTCTCACCCAGCGTGCGTTTGACACGATTTCGCCGGCGTGTTCTTCCCTGCGATGCGGCGGAATGCCGATGTGAAAATCACTCACGACGGAATCACGGCGGTCGAAGTACGTCACCGAACAATTATTTCCTTCGCGGCTGAGAATGCTCGAAGCCCATTCTGTAAATCCCATTTTATCGATTGCCAGAGAATCTTCCGATTCAAGGAGACGACGCGCCGAATCACCAGAAAGATCGTCGAGTGCCTGATTGGTCAGAAAGGTCAGCCATGAGCTTTCCGGGCGAAGAACTTCCTGTGCCACCATTTCAACGCGCGACCGGTTCACTTCCCGCACTTTCGCATTGAGCAAGGGCACAATGATAAGGGCAGACGCGAGCATCAATCCGGCCGTCAATGCCATTACGCTCTGCCGTAAATGCAGGAAGCGATCCATTCCGGCAGTCATCAGGCACACAATGAGAAGAAAGATGAGCCGCTGCCATTGATTGAGCAGCGGATTGTTTTGAAGGAATCCGAAGAGAATGCTGCCCACCGCGAGAATGAGCCAGAGAGTGAGTGTTCGACCGACATTACCGTGCAGCCGGGGAGCAGCCATTGCCAGAATTTTCCGAGCATGGAGCAGGATGATCCCGGCCATCATGAGTAGTGCGATAGCCATGAAAAAGAGACTGCAAAGCATTGTAGCAACCGGAAGCGACGGAATAACCGAGCCGGGATCGTTGTAGACGAGAGATGAATCGTCAACGGCGCTCTGTATGAGCGAGGCAAATCCTCTGACCACGAGCAGAAGTACGACGACGAGAACTGCCAAATATACTGGCCCGACAACCCGACGTGTGACGAAGTTCCCGGGTTGCAGTTCCCGACCCAACGAATATTCCCGACTGTAGAGTTGAAAGACAATGATCGCGTTGAACAGGAGTAATGCTGCGGTAATCATCAGCTCGCCGGGTGATCCTGCAATCCCCATTCCAAACATGGAGGCATAATATTTTGGACCGAAGAGTGATGACTGAGTCAGCGCGGTAGGTATTGATGCCGCCAGAAGAGCAAAACGGAAGAGCCACGTGAAGAGAGTCCACGACACAGCTTTTAGAATGGATGATCGCAATCTGTTCGTGAGAAGCAACAGAGCAACAAACGTCCAAAGCAGGAGAAAGAGCAGGAAGATTTTTTCAGCTGCATGCCAGAATCCGCTGGCTTCCTCATGCAGCATCGGTGCGGTTGGTTTCTGGGAAAAGGAAAAACCGGCTGCTTTTCCGTCGAGATGCCTGAGAGGAATCGTCAGGATGGTTGAGTCGGGACTGGCAGCTGCATCGCTCGTGAAGTCGAATGATGCCGGATGCGAAAGATTCCGCGGAAACGTGGAGGCGAATGCACTGTTTGCAATGAACCGGTTGTTTATCGGGTATGAAACATCGAACAGCCGTTTCGCGACGATGTATCCGCAGCGATTACCATTTCTTTCGATCGGTTCGGAAATCAACAAGTACGTGTAGAGCGGTCCCTGCAACATCAAAAATTCGCGATGGGACGAGAAGAGAGAGGCAGGAATCGGCGGGCCCTCCTTCCCGGTCCACGCAAGCTGAACACCGGAAGTATCGTAGATCTCGATCGAATTTCCTTCCGGTGCGGAGCGTGCGAGAATCCCAAAGAGCTCCTCCTGCGGAGGTCCCATTTTCGCGGAGAGGATATCAAAAAGAGTTGAATCCGTTGCAAGGGGCTCAATTGCAGCAACGGTTTCCTCTTCGTACGACGCGAACGCCGACTGCAGATCCTTGCGAAGCTGTTCGGACGCGGCGGCTAATCTTTCCGGTCCACGTGAGCCCGATTCGCGGCTCGGCAGAGAAGGCGCCCACACTGACAGGAGAAATCCGACGAGAAAAAGCAGAGGGAGAATAAGCATCATCTTCCCCCGGATCGTTTCGGAAGAGCCGCGTCGTGGAGTTTCAGTCTTCAAGGTCAGTAAATATTGAACTGAGAAATGTTCCACCGTCCCCCGGAGGACGACAGCGAGACATAAATCTGGAACCGGTATAACGTGCCGTGCAGCATGTACAAGCCCCCGCCTGTCGCATAGCGCATGGTACCATGAAGATTCATCGTACTAAATTTGAAGCCTGTGAATTTACGGAGGGACAAAAATTCTCGGAGAATCAACTTTGCCTGCGTCGCGCTGTAGAGCCCAGTCTCATTTCCGCTCACACTTACAGAGATTTGTTTCACGAAATACTGTGAGAAGGGTGCAACATCGGAAGCATTAATGCCATCCTGGATATGCGAGAAAACAGCTTCGACCGACTTTGCATCGCTCTCTTTCGCTTGTCCGCCGGCAACAACCTGTCGTGACATGGATGGGGTACTCCCGATGAGCAGGAGTGAAATCCATAGCGACACGATTCTATAGTTCATACGGCTCATGGGACAGTTGAAAAATAACAGAAGCCAATCGAAAAAACAACCCCAGCGTAAGAATTGCAAGTTCGCACCTCCTTCGAATTGTCATTTCAAACTTCTGGCAAAGGCAAGAGTCGTGCCATCTCCAGTACTCTGAAATCGACATCAATCATCCAATTCGAATGGAGATTGTGGGAATTTTAGGACAAGACAGAACTAATTCGGGCGAAATAGTTTTCCGTTGTTCACGACAGCAACAGCTCTTCCCCGGAGCTTTCTTCCATGAAAGGGGGAATTTTTCGATTTTGATTTGAATGTCTGAACATCAACGACCCATTCCTCTTCGGGATCAAGGATGGTGATATTTGCATGCTCGCCAATGGATATTCGGATCGTCGGCAGGTTGAGAATTTTTCTGGGATTCGTTGAGAGTTTCTGAACCAGCTCCTCGATGGAGAGTAGGCCCGGCGCCACCAGCTCAGTATATGACAGACCCACCGCGGTTTCAAGCCCAACGATGCCAAACGGTGCGTGACTGTATTCCACTTCTTTGTCATCGAACGAATGAGGTGCATGATCCGACGCGATGACGTCAATGGTCCCGTCACGAAGCCCTTCTTTGACCGCATCGACATCCGCCCGCTCTCTCAGGGGAGGATTCATTTTCGTATTTGTATCGAACGATCGGACAGACTCATCCGTAAGCGTAAAATGATGTGGCGTGGCTTCGCACGTGACGGGAAGTTTCTTCCTCTTCGCCTGGCGAACCAGCTCCACTGCCCCTCGCGTACTGATATGGGCAACATGGTAAGCCGACATGAAGGCCTCGACAAGCTTGAGATCTCTGGCGATCATGGCATCCTCAGCCACAGCCGGCATAGGAGGCATGCCGAGGGACGTTGAAACGACGCCTTCATTCATCGCTCCTCCCTTCGTCAGGCAGGTATCTTCCGCGTGTTGTATGATCGGCTTTCCGATCATGCCGGAATATTCGAGTGCCCGGCGCATCACGTCGGCATGAGCAATAGGCGCTCCGTCGTCGCTGAAGGCCACGGCTCCTGCATCGGCAAGCTCCATCATCGGCGAAAGCTGATTTCCTTCCCGCCTTCGCGTCGCGGCACCGATCGGATGAACATCCACAATTCCGTTGCAGGCACTTTTCGATCGTTCAATGATCTGTCGTATGATCGCGGCATCATCCGCAGGAGGATCAGTATTCGGCATGCAGCAAATCGCCGTGAAACCGCCTGCCGCCGCAGCCAGACACCCGGTTTCAATCGTCTCCTTGTATTCGAAACCGGGTTCACGAAGATGAACGTGCATATCGATGAACCCCGGAGCAATGATCTTTCCTTTAAGATCCAGTACTTCCAATTCTTTTCCCGGAGATACCGGACCGATCTTATCAATGACTCCATCTACTACCAGAATATCAGTGACGCTGTCCATCCCCGTCACCGGGTCAATAACTCTGCCATTTTTCAGGAGTATCTTCATATGAATATCATCGTTATGCACTTGTTCCGAGAAGATAAAGTATCGCCATACGGACAGCAACGCCGTTCAATACCTGCTGCAGAATGATCGACTGCTCTCCGTCGGCGACATCCGCGGATAATTCAACGTCACGGTTGATGGGACCCGGATGGAGAACCGTGATCTGCCGTTTCGATTTCTCAAGTCGTTCCCGGGTAATCCCAAAATAGCTTCGGTACTCGCGCAGCGAAGGAAAGAGCGCACTTTCCTGTCGTTCGAGCTGTATGCGTAAGACATTGAGAACATCGGCATCGGCGATGGCGGCGTCGATATCGTGAAAGACACGGACGCCCAGCGTCTCGATATCGGAAGGGATGAGAGTTCTCGGACCACAGACCGAGACATCGGCACCCATCGTTCGTAATCCAAAGATGTTCGAGCGCGCCACCCTGCTGTGCGAAATGTCACCCACGATACAGACATGGAGCCCTTCGATCTTTCCCAGCCGTTCGCGCAGTGAATACATGTCTAGGAGTGCTTGCGTCGGATGTTCATGCGCTCCGTCGCCGGCATTTATGACGTTCGCGTTGATGACGCGGCTCAGGAAATGAGCCGCTCCTGCGGCTGCGTGGCGGATAACCACCATATCGATTTTCATCATTTCGATGTTTCTGGCCGTATCCTTCAGCGATTCGCCTTTCTTCACACTGCTCGCATCTGCGGAGAAGTTAACCACATCGGCTGAAAGGCGCCGCTCGGCCAGTTCAAACGATGTGCGTGTCCGCGTGGAGCTTTCAAAGAAGAGATTGACGATCGTTTTCCCCTGGAGCGTCGGAACCTTTTTGATCGGGCGTTCCAGAATTTCCCGAAACGACGTTGCAGTATCAAGGATAGTCTGGATGTCTTTTTTCGGCATACCATCCAAACCGAGCAGGTGTCGGCAAGAGAGGGCCATCATTCCCTCCCTTTCCGAACAAGAACAACGGCATCCTCACCGTCGACTTCATTCATGAGTACACGAATTTCTTCATCGGAGGATGTCGGGCAGTTCTTGCCGACAAAATCCGCTTTTATCGGGAGCTCCCGATGGCCGCGGTCGACGAAGACTGCCAGCTGAATCGTAGCAGGCCGCCCGAGGTCGATAAGCGCGTCGAGTGCCGCGCGGACCGTCCGTCCGGTGAACAACACGTCATCAACCAGGACGATGTTCTTTCCCGTAACATCGAAGAAAATATCCGTTCCTTTGAGAAGCGGCTGATTCAGCTTACCACGGAGATCATCGCGGTAGAGCGTGATGTCGAGGACCCCCACCTGGAGTTCGCGGTGTTCGATTTCCTGTATTTTCCGAGCCAGTCGGCGGGCAAGAAAGTCGCCCCGCGTCCGTATACCAACAAGGGCGATATTCGCAGAACCTTTGTTCAGCTCGAGGATTTCGTGAGCAAGACGTGTCAGTGTTCGCTGGAACCCCTGCTCATCGACAAGGAGGGACTTATCCTGCATATGCGCCCCCAAACGAAAAAACCTCCAAACTCTTCAGCAGAGCGGAGGTTTCAGGATCATGCAACCGGTTTCTTGCGTTACTCATTTCATCCTTTCCGACCTCTCGGGATCGATTTAAAGGTGAGAACTTTTTGGTTAGCTGAATATAACGGATTCTCGAATGGAATGCAAGCGGTAGATTGCGATCTTGCATTTATCGGGAGAGAAGAATATATTCACGGCAGTACCAATCATCTCAAAGGGAGGGAACCATGAGACGATATCCGTTTGTCTTTTTTGTCCTGCTCGTCATTTTTCATCCACCCATCAACTCATTTCCGGGAAACGATCACGCTGCGCTGCCGTCACTATCTGATATTCATGCGTATCATGTCACATTTACCTCTGCAGAATTTGGCGCAACTGTTTCGACGGGCGGTGTGCTCACATCAGCATGGTTTGAATTCGGGATCGATACCGCATATGGCCGATCCACTCAAACACAATCATCTTCTGATCTGAACTGGATAGTTCGCACCGGACCCAAAGAACTTCTTGAATCCACCATCTATCATTTCCGTGCGGTCGCGGAAAATGAGGAAGGGAGAACGTATGGCCCCGACCGGGAGTTCATCACTTCTCCGCCTTCTGTGAAAACCTTGCCTCCTGACACGATGACCGAACACGGCGCGACACTGCGCGCGGAGTGCAATCCTCAAGGGCAAAAGACAGAAATCTATTTTCTGATCGGAGTCGAATCAACATATACGTACCTCTCCACTGAATCCGTTCTTCTTCCTGCCGATACCAATGCCCGACTTGTATCACTACCGATTGACCAACTTACTGCAGATTCAAAATACTACGTCTGGGCTGTCGCCCGGAATGTACTTTATTCCGATGTATTTATCCAGGGGGCTGCTCAGACATTTCAGACGCTCTATGACTCGGAAGCTGCAGGCATCATCATCCCGCTCACTATCACAAATGCGCAGGGAAAATCATGCCGCCTCTCATTTGGCGTGCACACGTCGGCATCATCGCGGCTCGACCCGTCGCTCGGAGAGCACGAGCTTCCTCCTCCGCCGCCCGGATCGGATGCCTTCTGGGCGAAGTTCTCGGGTCCTCTGCTGGGTCAGGGATGCGACCGTGACTACAAGTTATACAACTCTGACACTCAGTCAGACAGATTTGAGGTTGTATTCGAACCCGGAACAGGTGGTGTTCCCCTAGAGTTAGCGTGGGGAGTGATGGATTCACTTTTCGATCAGGCGATTATCATCCGCGGAAGTGAAGATACACTCAATATGATCGGTGAGGAGAAAGTACAAATTTCTGATTCCTCATTTGATCATTTCCGGATTATCACATACGGTCCGCATCCCATCAGACATCTTCCGAACGCCGTTGGCAATTCTCCCGGGAAAATTACTTCAACATCAGTTGAATTGAGTTCGTCGTTCATCCCGAACGGTGAAGGAACATTCGTCTGGTATCAATGGGGAACATCGCGAGAGTATGGAAAGTCAACATTGCCGGAATGTATCGGCGATTCCGTGAAGATGGTGACTATTTATAAAACGCTGGATGGACTGATTCCGGGAACAGTCTACCACATCCGTTCAGTTGCAGAAAATTCAACCGGTATTTCTTTTGGCATGGACGACATATTGAGGACCGCCGACTTGACGGAAGTGGAACGGGATAATGCCCGGCCAGTGGAATTTACGTTGTATCAGAACTATCCCAATCCGTTCAACCTCGGAACCACCATCGAATATGGGTTGCCGGCCATGGCCCATACGACACTGACGATGTATGATGTTTTGGGAAGAATTGTTCTCCTGCTTTCAGAGGGATTGGAATCAGGGGGAAGACATCGCGTCGTTGTAAATATTGGAACACTCTCTACGGGTGTCTACTATTACGAGCTTCGCGCGGGCAAATTCAAGGCAAGGAGAAGTATGGTTTTTGTGAAGTAAGGTAGGAAAAGAAAATCCCGCGGGTATCGCGGGATTGTGGGCGCTACTGGGATCGAACCAGTGACCTTACGCGTGTGAGGCGTACGCTCTGAACCAGCTGAGCTAAGCGCCCTCTAAATCAGTCCATTTTAAACACTTTCAAGATTCATTCTCGGGAGGATCACTAACTTTTTGACAAGACAGTTAACAATTCAGTTAGCACTCCGAAACAAAAACTCGCCTCTACTAACGGAACGTCCCTGACGATCACTCACCCCACCACAAGGATGCAGTTCGAAAAGGACGTTTGGAACAATCGGTTTCGTGGTGATCGAACGATTTAAACTGCAACCAGAATATACAAAAAGCCCGACAAATTCTCAACAGCTACTTTGTGATGCATACCCTATCAACCCTCCTCGGGGGTGTGCAGATCAATTTCTCCTCCCGATCACTGCTACGGCTCCCCCATTCCCCCCGCCGGACTCCCTTCTGTCGTTACGCAATACACTGCATGTCGTTTTTGCCATGCTTCTTATACTCTACCTCCCTGCACCAAGTGCATTAGCTTCTGGATTCAGAAGAAGGAAAATTATGTGGGAGTTGGATTCAGCCTTTCCGGGCACAAACAAAAAACCCCAACCATTTCTAGCTGGGGTTTTGTATGAGGGCATGTCTATTCAGTATTTATTTCAACAAAACCATCTTCTTCATGTCGTTGAACGTCCCCGCTGTTATCCTGTAGAAGTATATTCCGCTCGGGAATTTACTCGCATCGAACTCCACACTCTTATTCCCGGCTTCCTGTATCCCGTTCACCAGAGTTGCTACCACCTGCCCAAGCACGTTATAGACACCGAGTCGCACAAATGCCTGTCCGGGTAATGCATAATTGATCACCGTCGTAGGATTGAACGGGTTCGGATAGTTCTGTTCCAGAAGGAAGGCCAGTGGTAATCCTCTCCTTCCAGAGCTATCATCTACTGTGGGAGGAGTGGGCGGGATCTCATTCTGCAGTTCTATCCTCACCTTTGCTGTTGCCGGTAGGTTCCCTGAACTCGAAAGTACCAGCTTGCCTCCCTGGACTACCTTCACCCAATATCCTTGACCGGGCATTATCGTATCTGCCCTAAGATACGCAGTCGCGTAATTGAAGAAGTTCGATGTTATTATACCGCCAGGGATTGAACCTACGTTGGTAACGGATACCGGTGCACTTATAGAACCTATCAGATTCCAGCCGGTGTTCACTCTTACCGAATCCAGGGTGATGTGATACCCTGTCAGAGATATGCTCTGCGCTCCGTTGAACTTCAGCCAGTACCCTGCCCCGTTCTTGAGCGTCCCGAATTTCAGGTACGACTCCTGATACCCAAATGCCTGTGAGGTGGCCGTTGGGAAGAGTGTGGACTTGGAAAAATCATCCACGAACATGGGCACTGACACCAAATTCCACCCGTCATTGACCAATAATGATGTCGTCGTCTCAGTTCCAAAAAATAGTGGTTGGGACGTATAAATATCTTGAGTATTGTTCAGCCATGCCCCTCCACTCCACGTCTGGTATAAATCGCTCGTAAGATACCCGTACAAATCATAGGTATACCTTGTCTGGTTAGCGTTTATCCAATTTGGGTTATTCCATCCCTGACACAAATCGTTGGTGCAATTGTCGTTCGCATCATACGTGTAAATGTGTTGTAACGCATTCTCTAACATGCCGGTATACCCTTCCTGAAGAATGTAGCCGGTCTCCAATCCATCTGCATCGTACGAATATAGATATTGATAATCCGGAACCCACGCAATAGCGTTCCAATGCTGGTTCAAAAAACTGGTCTTATGTCCCTGCGCATCATACGTGAAATTGTAGAGCCACCCATTCAGCCACGCGTTGTTCTTCCATCGCTGGTACAAATAGCTGGACTGAAATCCGTTCGCATCATAGGTGGAAATGAATCGCTCATTGTTCGTCCACGCATTACCAATCCAATTCTGACTTAACTTATTCATCAAGTGTCCACCGGCATCATATGTGTAACTGGTAAGACTATTATTCGTCCACGTACCACCAGACCATCCCTGGATTAAATCGCCGGTTAGATTCCCGCGACCATCGAGAGTGTAGGTTTCAAGCGTATTATTCACCCATACAGTATCGCTCCAAAGTTGGTAGAGAATAGTGGTGTCACGACCTATTGCATCGGGGGCATAAATGTACTGGTAGACATTAACCCATATCCCACCTACCCACGATTGGCACAAAAAGCTGGTTGAATACCCGACGGCGTTGTAAGTATAAATATCTTTGTAGCTGTTCACCCAAGCGCCACCAATCCAGTTCTGTTCAAAATAGCTTGTTTCATGTCCGTTTCCGTCATACGTGTAAAACTGTTGATAATTATTCAACCAGGAAAGGCCGTTTCCTGTTTGATATAGGAAGCTCAAAACGTTTCCATTCGCATCATACGTTGAAACGGTCCGGAAATAATTCATCCAATTCGAATTCCACCAGGTTTTTTTCACATATTCTATTGGTTCACCAAACAAATTATTCACCGAACTATCCAACTCAGAATTCACCCATACAGTATCGTTCCAAGTCTGGATGAGGTCGACAGTTATCTCCCCATCTGAGAGAATTATTTTCTTTGAATGAATTTGCGTCGGGCGAGCAGGCATCGTCCGCAAAATTGAATCCAATCGTGACATAAAAGCGGAGGCAGGGTTTTGCCAATTGCGATTCAAACCGGGAATTGCCTTGAGGCCAGTATCGGAGAAAGAACCTTTTTGTGCGTTAATTGTCGGCTGAGAATGGACAGTGAAGGTTGTGATGAAGAGAATTCCTACAAAGAGATGCCCAATTTTCATGACGTTGCCCCTCCAATCTTGAACCCACGTAAGATTTAGTGCTATCGGAATGGAAAAAGACGGAAAGCAGTGATAAACAATGGTAATATTTTAATACATCAGAATCAAGAACTACCACATCATTATTACTGATAGGTTGTCGGCCGGTCAGTGCTATAATGCGAGATTTTTCAACAGCATTTTTCGTGTAGCGCAAACGCTTGATACTTGCCATAAAGGAAACTGAGAACCAGATTGATTCGACGTCATGGATATCCTATTGACTGTCGAGTGTAATGTCTCCGGCTGCAGGTGAGAGTAAACCTGTGTGTCCGCGGCACTTGAGTCTCCTAAGAGCTTCCGCACTTCGTATCGGGAAACACCATCCTGCACCAGCCAGGATGGAAAGAACTCCTCCCGAATCAAGCGGTAACGTCATCGCATTAGCCGGAGAGTGTTTGATTTGTGAAAGGAGAGCAAGTCGCTCTGTCGAGCGGTGAGTTGTTAATGCGGTTTGGCGGTCGCCTTCTTCCGGGGAAATTTTCTCATCAATTCAAGACGAATGCTACGCCGTTTGTTCTTCCATTCTCTGGTAAGTTCCTTGCGATGGGGTCCTGTTACCTTATCCGTCTCACGATTGATACATGATTCAAAATGTTTCTTCATTACCGTTTCCACGATCGTCCCGAACGGAATTGCTTTCCCCCGACTTACGTAAGCAGACGCCATATTGTAGGCATCTCGATTTGCCTTCGTGGTTGCCTCATCGAGTCGCTCTTCCTGCCGCAATTCGCCCACTTTTGCGTCATGTGCTTGTCGGAGATGAGATTTTGCTGTATCCTCGATAGTAAGAATTTGCCTCGTTTCTCTTCTCTTTCGTTCAGTATCAATCCACTTCTTAATCGTATCGCGTTCCGATCCATCTTCAATGTCACGCAACCAGTTGAGTACATCAACGAGATTATCATTGCTGGACGAACGGATACGTACGGCGGTAGGAAGACCCGTCCTCACCCAGAACTCAAAATCAACCTGGTCAGCCATTTCGAACTTTCCCTTATCCCGAAGACGAATCACCGCTCGGCCAAATTTGTGTCGGAGATTGTCCGGTATTTTTGGGCTTGCTGAATGGTGTACTACCTCCTCAAACAACGTTCTTTTCATTGAATTCCTCGAAAAAGTCCTCTACACGTTTACGACTGCATTGCCTCAAAGGTGAACTCGTAGTTGATTTTCAAATCCTCAATATTGCATTAGGAAGTTCGACACATCCACATCACTCATTGAGATACACTACTATAACGGAAAATTACTCAAGAAACAAGAAACCCTTGCCATTACTGGCTCGGGTCTTGTCGCCGCAAAGAGATTCGTTCCGCTTACAGCGAGAGAGTAACCCTCAAGAGTCCATCAAATCAGAACTCGCTGAGGGGCTGAACCTGGGTTGGTTTTGCGAGAAGTGGTCTATTCTCCGGCCGTACTCGATCCGATCCGCTCTGCAGAAGACCAACGTACTGGATCCAGATCGGTGAATGTTACCCATTCGGAATAGGTGGAATTTGCATTCCGGTGCGAGATGACTGTCAGGAGGATTCCTTTGCACTTCAGTTCAAAGATGTACATGCTCTTTGCCTGGTTCTCACCGCGTAATTCGCCAAGCTTGTTGCTTGTGACTTCACCCGGGAAGGAATCTCTGAGAAACGAAGCCAGTTCTTCCAGGATTCGGCGGTGCTCTGAGAAGTCGGAGCATCCTTTGAGCGCAACGTTCACGCCCCAGAGCCGGTCGTTGAAGAATTCCGTCGTATAGGAATCAACCGGATATTTTTCGAACCGAATGTTTTTCGGATAGACAACGAGAGATTTCACTCCATGCTCATCGACCCGGGTGACCAGTTCGGCCTGCTGCCCCCGCGCGATACGCGTCAATTCCGTCGCGCTCATGCCGTTGTGCAATCCAAGGGGAAATTGTGGTACACTGCGCGATTGTGAATATGCTGCTGCGGAAGCAAACAGCAGTGCGAGGAAAACGACAGACTTCATGGCCAATCCCTTTACCATTGTTGACAGTCAAAATTTCCGAAAGAATGTAGGAGAATCGCATCCGTATTTCAATGGTACTGTGTGACAGATCACGCCATTGTAAGCATGACTCAATGAAATTGTCGGATTTGGGGGAATTGGGTTGGAAAAGGATCGGGAGAGGAAATTACCGGCCGCAATAATAAAAGGTGCAAGTCCAGCGGTGAAACCAAGTGGGAGGGCCTTGATTTCGAAGTGGGAGCCAGACTCGCACCCTTTTACAAACAACCGATACCAACTTATTTTATTGCCAACCCGAATACTGGATAGAAGTATTTCCCGTACTGTCGATCGTCATCGTTGCACACCAACTCGGATCAAATGTTGACAGGCCGGAAAGTCTTATCTCCGCGATACCGGGTGAACCATCGACAATGTAACGCCCATAGGCATCAGAAGCAAGTTCACTTGGAATATTATACCCGACAAACGACTTCCCCCTCCCCCTCTCAGCAAATGAGCGTAACTGAAATTCGAATATGTTCGCTGCAATCGTCGACAACCGGACAGTGATACCGACCTTGTTGGTCTGGACGTTATTGGTACTAAACTGTCCGATACCGACTGTAAAACCAATTCCGATGATGATAACTCCGATGAGGAGGAACGAAAACCTCTGTTGAATCCTCACCGGAAGTTCAAGGAAAAATTCATGAGATGTATTTTGGATCTGATTCTCTCACTATCCGTCCCCGACGCATTGGAATGTAGACAAAGGAAAAACAAAAGTCAACAAAACTTTTTACATTTTGATAAACATTCATTAACAAATCTTCGCATGGGGTTTACTGCACAACGTCGGATGTGGAGACAGAATCATTATCCACGTCCTCAAAATATTCTTTGATTGTCGCAGCAATTTTTTCACCCACAACTTCCCGCAGCTGCTCAAATGTCGCGAACTTTATTCCCTGCACAGATCCGAATATTTCGAGAAGTTCCTTCGCCCGCTTCTTCCCGACGCCCTTGATCAGGTCGAGTTCTGTTTGGAGCGTACGCTTCCGTCTGAGCGTTCTGTGATAGGTCACTGCAAAACGGTGCGCCTCATTGCGAACCTGCTGGAGAAGTTTTAACCCGGGCGAGGAGCGCGGGATCGATTGAGGTTCGCCGGACTCGGGAACGTAGACCTCCTCCAGCCGCTTTGCAAGCCCTATGACAGAGAGCTTGTTCTCCTTCCCCGCCGATTCCGTGTAAAGGCCGAGCCGGTGGAGACTCGCAACGGCGCTCGAAAGCTGTCCTTTGCCTCCATCGATAACGATAAGTTCCGGCAGGTCATTCTTTTCTTCGAGCTGCCTCCGATAACGCCGTTCCACGACCTCGCGCATGCTGGCAAAATCATCCGAACCTTCGACGGTCCGGATCTTGAATTTCCGGTATTCCGACTTTCTCGGTTTGCCATTGACGAAGACGACCATCGACGCAACACTGTCGGTTCCCTGAATATTGGATATATCGAAACACTCGATCCTCCGCGGAAGAACATTGAGCCGCAGGTCGCGCTGCAATGCTTCGACGGAGGGAGGAACAGCCTCCCGCCTCTTCTCTTTCTGCAGCTTCAGCATCTCGAGAAGCAGAACGGCGTTGTTTCTGCACATGGCGATGAGCTTCGCCTTCTCACCGATCCGGGGAACAACGAGCCTCACGGACTCTCCCTTCCGCTCGCCCAACCATTGCTCGACGGTTGTGGCATTTTCAATCTCGGCAGGCAGGAATACCTCCGACGGAATATCCGCAGACTCAAGATAATAGCCGTCGAGAAACTGTTGCAGAATCTCCGGCTCCGATTTCCCGAGTACTCCGGTCATATAATAATGCTGCCGCCCGTTGATCTTTCCTTCCCTCACTTTGAAGATCACACCGCACGCATCGTTGCCGTCCGCCGCAAGCGCGAACAGATCGCGGTCCACCAGCTCTGCATCGACGACCTTCTGGCGGTTATTATAGACTTCGAGATGCCTGATCTCATCCCTGAATCGAGCCGCGTCCTCGTAGCGAAATTCCTCCGCTGCCTGTTTCATCCGCACTTCAAGCGATTGCACCAGTGCAGCGGTCTTCCCTCTTAAGATGTGTGTCACATCTCCGATCATTTCCTGATACCGCTCGCGCGTCACGAGACCCTCACACGGTCCTTCGCATTTCTTGATGTGGAAGTCGAAACAGATCTTGATGGATTTCTTCCGTATCGTCTCCTCGTCGATATGATAATTGCAGCTGCGCACCTTATAGATTTCCCGAATCAGTTTGAGCGATGCGTGCATATTCTTCACATCGGTGTACGGCCCAAAGTATTTCGAACCATCCCGAATAAGACGCCGTGTGGCAAACACACGCGGATACGGTTCATTCGTCACGACGATATAAGGAAACGACTTGTCGTCCTTCAGGTCGATGTTGTAGCGCGGTTTGAGTTTCTTGATCAGCGTTGTTTCGAGTATCAGCGCCTCCACTTCGGAATCGGTCACAATCAATTCCACATCCCGGATTTTTGAAATCATCGCCTCCCGGCGCGGATCGGGTCTGTACGATTTCTGGAAATATTGGCGAACGCGGTTCCGGAGATTAACGGCCTTTCCGACATAGAGAACTTCTCCCGAAGCATTCTTGAATTGATATACTCCCGGTTGCGTCGGGAGGTGGTCCAGTTTTTCTCCCAGTACGATCGCGTCTTTTGCCAGAGAGATATGTGGTTTTTCGGATTGGGTCATCGAAATTCGGAATACAGGAGAAGCCGGTCCTTCTTCAAAGATAGAAGAATTGGCAGAAGATGTCAATCGTTTGTGGTCGGTTTGCGGGGAACCAGCGCAAGGAGGAGTAGTCCGCCGGCACATTTGAGTATTGCAGAAAAAAGAAATCCTTCCCGGACCGAAACCGCGGTCCAGAGTATTCCGACAATCGTACTCGAAAGAAAGTCACCAATACCGTTCAAACCGGCAAGAGCTCCGTAGCCGGTTCCGCGAATCCGAGTTGGAAGAAGATCTGCTGCCAGAGCACGCTCCAGCGAATCCTGAACTGCGATGGCAATTCCGGCAAGCGAAAAAAGGAGAACAAACATGGCGTACGTCGATGGAAGTAGTGCAAAGCCCACGCAAACTCCCGCAGAAAGCAGATACCCCGAGAGTAACAAATTCCGCTTGCCGAGCCGATCTCCAAGCGATCCGACCGGATACGATGCGAGTGCATAGACAACGTTATAACAGACATAGAGTGAAACGGCCTCCTGAGAAGGATTAGAATCTCCTGCCGATGTAAATACGTTCGCTGCATAGAAAATCAGGAGGGTCGGTGCAAAATCTCCCGCTCCGAAGAATCCTACCGCCAGGAGATATCGCCTGAACAATGCAGGAAAGCCCGCAAGACTGAGCCGGAGGGGTTGACGGACAACCTCAGCCCGTTTGCGTTCACGGACGATCCATCCAAAAACTCCTGCAGCGAATAGGCCGGGTATGAGTGTCAGCAGAAAGATCGTTCTGAAGGATACAAAGCCGACAAGCCAAAGCGCTGCAACAGGGCCGAGAACCGCGCCCAGCGTGTCGAGCGCCCGATCAAATCCAAACGCTCGTCCACGCGCTTCCGCGGGAACTGCATCCGTCAGAATACTGTCCCTGACCGGTCCGCGTATTCCGCGGCCGATCCAGGCAACTGTTCTTCCAAAGAGAATGTACCACCAGCTTGTCGCAAAGGCGAATGATGCTTTCGCGATTGCAGTGAGTACATATCCGGATACCGCCATCGGTTTCCGGGCCGCTATGCGATCGCTAAACCATCCGGCCCAGAGTTTGACGAAGCTGGATACTGCATCGGATACTCCCTCGATGATACCGAGAGCAGCAGGTGCTGCTCCAATGCTGGCGAGAAACATCGGCAGGATGGCGGAAGCAGTTTCGTGCCCAAGGTCCGAAAAGAAGCTCGCCAGGCCGATTCCAATAACCGTCCTCCCAATCCAACGAACCCTGTTCTTATCGTTCATTCAAAATACCACGTAGATGCCGATTCTGTCGCCCATCGGAATGATGGAGACCGAAACTTCGTCTGTGCTCTTCTCATGGTAATGAGCGACCGCAATACCGGAAGCAGTCCCAATTGCCGCACCGAGGAATGTGTCCGACAGCCAGTGTTCGTCGTTGTAGATACGTGCACCCATTACTGCCGCTGCGAGAGAGTAAAGTCCAACGGAAGCGTAGACATTATGCAGGCGTTCGGCAAGAACGGAAGAAATGGAGAATGCCACAGTAGAATGACCCGACGGCAGTGAAGTATGATCCGTATTAAATTGCATCCCTGAGAACCGGTACTGTCCTTCCTCGAGATAGGGGCGGCTTCTTCCCGCAAGGGTCTTTATGACCGTGGTGGTTATTCCGGCGAATGCCATCGACTCCAGAATCATCACAGCGGTAGTGCGCATACCGGAGTTTTTCAGCGCGCAACCGCCGATGTAGAGACCGGCTGCGACACCAACTCCATACACCGGCTGACCATAACCCTGAATGACATTTGAGACGTTGTCTCCTCCATCCGACCTGTTTCGCTGGGCGAATGTTCGGACGGACGGATCGGCGGTGAACAGAAGTGCCGTTCCCCCAAGGATCGAACCGGTGATGAACCAATCCGTTTGATTGAAGTGCAGGGGAGCCGTAAAGAACGTCCCGGCATGTTGCCAGGACGTGCTCAGATCAGCTTTTACAATCGCCTCAAGGGATGTGGAGTCTTCCTGTGCTTTGGCAGAGCCGGCGACACAAGATAGAGCCAACATCAGGATTCCGATCATTCCTGATGCGGAAATCGAGAGCTTGATCTCTATGGGGTGTCGGTCGGCGGCGTTCACGACCAAATTATCGTTTTCCAGAGGTGTACTTAATAATTTCGACCTTTTCAATCGTCACCAATCCTCCACATCCGACTTTCTCGAAGAGCTCATCGATGACCGGAAGAAACTTCATAATCTTCTCTTCTTCATCCACAATTTCTACAACGAATGGGAGGTCTTCCGAAAGGCGTAAGATTTTGGCCGTGTGGATGACTCTGCTTCCTGCCCCAAATCCGGAAACACCGCGGGTGACCGTTGCTCCCGCGAGTCCCATTTCGCGGGCTTTCAGCACAATCGCTTCATAGAGAGATTGATGGCCGACCTTGTCTAATTCTCCCAGAAAGACCCGAAGCAGTTTTCCTTCACCGGAGAGTTTCATTCGTGTGCCTTTCTTTCAGAACAGTTTACCCATAATGGTGCCAAGGTACGTCGCCGCGAGACAAATCACGACGCTTGTGACAACATTGGCAATTCCAAGAAAGATCTCACCATCACGGAGGAGAGCAATCGTTTCATAACTGAATGACGAGAACGTCGTGAACCCCCCGAGGATCCCGATCGTCAGGAAGATGCGCAGTGACGGATTCATGACAAACCGATCTTCCATGCCGGTCATGAGGAATCCGATAAGGAGGCATCCGAGAAAATTGACCGCAACCGTCCCGTAGGGAAAGGCCGCAGAGACGTAACGATACACGAGACCCTGCAGCCAGTACCGGGCTACAGCCCCAATTCCTCCGCCAATAAAAACGTACGATACGTTGATCACAACAGTTCCCTTACCAGTCAGCAAAAACGAAAAACTCCTGACACTTCAGCATGAATGCGTATGTGCAGGAGTCATCAACCCCGGCGGATCAAGTGCCGCGGGTGGTTTCGGCGAACTCCATCGCCGTGGAAAATTTAGCAAATTGGATGTATGATTGCAATTCCGGAAATCATTTTCGTTTTTGACTGATCTCAATGAGTACACCGTTGGTGGATTTTGGATGGAGAAAGGCGATCCAGTATCCTCCCGCACCAATCCGTGGTTCCTCATCGATGAGCTGAAATCCTTCTCCTTTCAACCGTTTCAGTTCGGCTCGAATGTCGTCTACCTCGAACGAAAGATGATGCACACCTTCTCCCCTCTTCTCCAGAAATTTGCCAAGAGGGGATTCTGCCGTCGTCGGAGCGGTGAGCTCGATCGAGGCACCTTCTGTGTGAAAGAACGCGATCTTCACGTTTTGATCGAGTACCGTTTCTCTTCCCGCCTCCGGGCTTTTCAACAATTTACTGAAGAGTTCCGATGCGGCATCCAGGTTCCTTACCGCAATCCCAACATGTGCAAGCTTCTTTTCCATATTCATCTGCTATTATTTGACCGCGTTTTGGGAGAATACGCTGATACGAATTTCCGTGACAGGTCCTTCCCATTCGTCACGCCAATTCCGGCAAGAACCATCGAAGCTCCCCAGAAGACATTCGGAGAAAGCTGCTCATTCAGGAGTACGGTTCCCAGGATCACGGCCAGAATAGGAGTCACAAGCGAACTCAGGGCAAGATAGACCGCCTCGACACGTTTCAACAGCCAATAGAATACACCAAAGGCGATCACCGTCCCGACAATTGCGAGATAGAGCATGGAGAGCAAACCCTGACGGTCGAAGTGCACGGAGTGTACATCCTCGAAGGCGAATGCAAGCAGATACATGAGCGGAATACCCGCCCAGATGCCACCGCAATTCATGGTCAGGGGATCCACATGCTTTCCCAACCGCTTTACGATAATAAGACTGATTCCCTGCAGAAACGTGCTGAGAAGTATGGCGACCATGCCTCCCAATGATGCCTGCTCGAACCTCAAATCGGACCAGAAGATGACGATGATACCGGTAATGCCGAGGATGATACCGGAGATCTTGTATGCGTTCAGCCGTTCATTTCGGAGAAACAAGTGCGAGAATATCGCGACCACAAACGGATAGAATGCAAATAAGATCGATGCCAGACCGGATGGAATTCTCACTTCTCCCCAATAGACCAGCTCGTACGGTATCCCAAAGGAGAGAAATCCCAGCGACAAATAGAGAATGAGATTCTCCTTATGATGCGCAAAAGATACACCGCGAGCGAGTGCGATGATAAGGAGAGCAACTCCCGCGACTGTAAAGCGCAGAGCAACACCGAAGAAAGGAGGCACGCTTTCGAGCCCGATCTTAATCGCAAGCCACGTCGATCCCCAGATCACCGTAATCACAACAAATCCCGCAACAACGAACAACTTCTCAGCTTTCATCGATCATCACCAATCATCGAATGAATACATTACCGTGCCGGAAAGGAGCTTCGGATAGAAATATGTGGACTTCTGCGGCATCGTATAACCGGCTTCTGCGACTTTTCGAACCTGCTCGACCGGAGTTGAGTTGAGAAGAAACGCCGCCTGTGCCTTTTTCTCAAAGACCGCATCGATAGCTTCCTTTTCGTCCCTGACATACTCGAGATTACGCTTCTTTGCAACATCCTCCTCGGACATCCCAAGAATTTTTGCCAGAATCAGATTGTGTAACAGCGTAACATCGAGTTCCCAGAGGAGAGATGGTGTGGAGCCGTCAGAAATCGGTTCACGATTCCTGATCTCAGCCAGTGAGAATTTTGGCTCAAGCGGAAACACGACTCCGATCTTGCCCGAACGTTCATTCCGAAGAGCGTTCAGCAATTCCCCTGTGGTTCCGAAGTGTGTAAGCCGGAAGTATTCATTCAAGCGGGCAAGGAGCTTCTCCTGATCGAATCCGCCCAGGCCGTGGATGATACGATGCGTCGGGAGTATGACGAGACCCGGATCTGTCATATTTGTGAAGAACATCGGTATAAAATTGAATGCTTCGTCTCCAGTCCAGTTTGGATTCCGGAGCCGCATGGCGTCACGATAGAGCAACGCCGTTTCATATCTGTGGTGACCGTCGGCCACAAAGACCTTTTGCCGTGAGATGAATTCGGCGATGGTCCCAATTGCGGAAGAGTCCGACAAGCGCCAGACACGATTGCGGACATGTTCAAATTCGACATCAAATCCGGGACTAGCTTCCATGGCCTTCCGCATAACCGGATCGAGAACGCCATGCTCGTCCCGATAGAGCGAAAAAATCTGACTAAACATCGCGCGGGTGGCAAAGAAAAGACGGAACCGATCTTCCTTCGGCTTCGAGAGTGTTCGTTCATGGGGAACGATTGATCCTTTACCAAGGTCTTCAAGGCGGCAAGCGGCAATAAAACCGTTTCGCTCGACTCTTTTCCCTCCTGGAAGCTTAAACGACTGCGAGAGAAGATAGAGATTTGCTGTCTCATCACGATGCAGGATCCCCGATTTTTTCCACTCCAAAAAATATGCTGAGGCCGAAGAGTAGCGATCTGCTTCTTTCCCCAATATGAGTCGGACTACGTTTGCCGGATGGCGGGCATAGAGAGTTTCCTGCTGCTCAGTGGAGATCACGTCGTATGGCGGTGCAACAACTGCAGCCATGTCGACGAGATTCGGGTCATAGAAAAAACCGCGAAAAGGTCTAAGATCAGCCACCGCCGCTCCTCATCCTGGCATCCTGACGGCGCATCATGGTCAGAGGTATCCGAGCCGTTTCAGCCAGGCGTCGCTCTCGCGCCACTTGTTGCGGACTTTGACATGCAGTTCGAGAAACACGGGCCGCTCAAGAAATGCCTCAATATCCCTGCGTGCTTCCTGGCCGATCTTCTTCAGCGATTTCCCCTCCTTACCGATCACAATTCCCTTCTGCGAGTCCCGTTCCACGTAAATCTCGGCCTGGATGAGATCCTTCTTCCCTGGTTCTTCCCTGAAATCGAGGATATCGACAGAGGTTGAATACGGAAGCTCATCACGGAGATTCTCGAATATGCGTGCGCGAATAAGTTCGCTGACGAAAAATCGCTCCGGCGCTTCAGTGATCATCTCGGGAGGGTAATAGGGCGGGTGCAGGGGAAGATTCCTGATTAGTGTTTCGCGAAGTTCCGGTACGCCATCACCTTTCAGAGCCGATAATGGGAAAATTTCGTGAAACGGAAATGCGGCCGAAGAACTTGCGATCACCGGCAGAATCCGGTCCTTTTCAACCAGATCGATCTTATTGATGACAAGATAAACGGGTTTTTTCAGCTCCTTCAGCGTCTCGAGGGCGATACGTTCGTGAAATTCTTCCCCGGGATGGACAGATGTCATATCGATCATCCAGAGGATGATGTCGGCATCAGACATTGCGAGCCGGGCCGATTTCATCATGGCGTCGTGAAGACGGTATCGCGGCTCAAGGATGCCGGGTGTGTCGAGGAAGATCATCTGGGCTTCGTCGGATGAGCTGATACCGATGACACGATGGCGGGTGGTCTGGGGTTTCTTTGTAACGATGGAGAGCTGCTGGCCGACGAGAGCGTTGAAGAGTGTTGACTTCCCAACGTTGGGTTGACCAGCGAGCGCAACATACCCTGCACGAAAGGAAGATGCTGTCAAACCGTGATTGTCTGCCATACCCCCGAGTTTCCCCGCTTACAATTCAACAAGAATGCGGGCATCATCTGCCATGGCAGTTCTTATACTTCTTGCCGCTGCCGCAGGGACATGGATCGTTCCGGCCGACTTTTTCTCCGACGCGAACGGGTTGAGGTTTGGCGGCAGTCTGCCGTTGAGGAGCCGGCTGGCCGCCGGCTTCTTTGCTCTCTACGGGCTCGTGGTTGGCCTGAAAGCCCATTCCCTCGGAGGATGCGTGTGTCAGGGTCATCTGCTGTGGCCGATGGACCCGTGGCTGACGGCGCACGGTTTCCTCTTCGGCTTGCTGCGGGAAGAGCTTGAAGACGAGATTCAGCGAATCCGTACTTACGAGATCGAGAAGCTCGACAAACATGTTGAATGCCTCGGTCTTGTACTCCACGATGGGGTCCTTCTGGCCGTACGCCCGGAGGTGTATTCCCTCCTTCAGATCGTCCATCTCCCGCAGATGGTCTTTCCATCGTTCGTCGATCACCTGGAGCGATACCATTCTTTCGAGGTTCTTCAGCTGGTCGGCACCAATTCGTTCTTCCTTACGTTTATAGAACTCCAACGCGGCATTGAAGACAGAATCCTTGATACCGTCTCTCCCGATCTTCTGCCACACTTCTGGAGTGATGGAAAAATCCACAAGCAGGCTTGTGCGAAGGGATTCCCGCAATTGATCGATTTCCGCATTATCAAAGTATCTGTCGACAAGCTTATCCACGAAATCGCGAAGCATCTCGTAAATATCCTCGCGAAGCCGCTCGCCGAGGAGTGCGTGTCGCCGGCGGGAATAAATGACCTCGCGCTGCTGGTTCATCACATTATCGTATTCCAGCAATCTCTTGCGGATGGCAAAGTTGTTCTCCTCCACCTTTCTCTGTGCCCGCTGAACGGAGCGTGAGATCATCGGGTGCTGTATGACATCGCCTTCCTTCAGTCCGAGGCGATCCATAATACCGGCGATGCGATCGCTCCCGAACAATCGCATGAGATCGTCTTCGAGGGAAAGATAGAATTGCGATGAACCTGGATCGCCCTGTCTGCCGGACCGGCCGCGGAGCTGCCGGTCGATACGGCGCGCTTCATGGCGTTCGGTTCCGACGATATGCAATCCACCGGCATCTGCGATCCCCGGACCGAGTTTGATATCGGTACCGCGGCCCGCCATGTTTGTGGCAATCGTGATCGCTCCGGGGAGGCCTGCGTGCGCGACAATCTCTGCCTCCCGCTGGTGCTGCTTTGCATTCAGAACGTTATGAGGAACCCCCTGCCGCTTCAACATCCTGCTCAGGGTCTCAGATACATCGACACTCGTTGTGCCGACGAGAACAGGCCGGTTGACCTTTCTCATCTGCTCGATTTCCTGAATCACGGCGTTGTATTTTTCCCGCTTCGTTCGATAGATGACATCATCCTTGTCATCCCGAACCATCGGTTTGTTTGTCGGCACGACGACGACATCCAGCTTATAAATCTCGAAGAATTCCGCCGCTTCAGTTTCTGCCGTTCCCGTCATTCCGGCAAGTTTCTTGTAAAGACGGAAATAATTCTGGAGCGTAATGGTGGCGAGCGTCTGCATATCACGCTCGACCTTGACACCTTCTTTCGCCTCGATGGCCTGGTGGAGACCATCCGAGTAACGCCGTCCCGGGAGAAGACGGCCGGTAAACTCATCGACGATCATCACCTTGCCGTCTTCGCTCACGACATATTCATCATCCTTTTCGTAGAGGGAATATGCGCGGAGAAGCTGCGTGACGGTGTGAATCCTGTCGCTCTTTTCCGCGTAGAGAAGATTGAGTTCATCTTTCTTTTGCTGTTTCTCGGTGGCGGTTAACGATGGGTCGCTTTCGATGTTTGCAATTTCCGAACCGACATCGGGAAGAACGAAGAAGTCTTTATCACCGCTGCTTCCCGCGAGGAGCTCTCTTCCCTTCTCGGAAAGATTGATCGAGTGGTCTTTTTCGTCGATGGCATAGTAGAGCTCATCGTCGATCTCATGCATCCGGCGAGACTGGTCGCGCAGGTACTCCATTTCGGTTTGCTGCATGAGACGCTTGTTCCCCGGCTCGTTGAGAAGCTTCATCAGGCGATTGTGTTTCGGAAGGCCGCGATTTGCCCGCAGAAGCTGAATACCCGCCTCCTCCTCTTTCGACTGTGTGAGGTGCTGCTCTGCCTCCGCCACAATCTTATTCACAAAATTCTTCTGAGCGTTGACCAGGCGCTCGACCCGGGGCTTCATTTCCGCAAACTTGTGGTCCTCGCTCGATACCGGACCGCTGATAATGAGCGGCGTCCTGGCCTCGTCGATCAGGACGGAGTCGACCTCGTCCACGATCGCGTAATAGTACTCCCGGTGCACAAGGTCATCGGGAGAAATCACCATATTATCGCGCAGATAGTCGAATCCGAATTCGTTATTCGTCCCGTAGGTGATATCGCAGGCGTACTGTTTCCGCCGTTGCAACGGTTCCATCTGTGACTGTATACAACCAACAGTGAGGCCGAGGAATTCAAATACCTTCCCCATCCATTCGCTGTCACGGAGTGCGAGGTAATCGTTCACCGTCACAAGGTGAACACCGCGACCCGGAAGTGCGTTAAGATAAAGGGGAAGTGTGGCAACCAAGGTCTTACCTTCGCCCGTTGCCATCTCCGATATCTTCCCTTCGTGCAGCACGATCCCTCCCATGAGCTGCACATCAAAGGGAACCATATCCCAGACAACCTTATGGCCGGTAACATCCCATGACTGACCCACGAGGCGGCGGCATGCTTCCTTCACGACCGCGAACGCCTCGGTCAAAATCTCGTCCAGCACTTCTCTCGTCGTTGAGCTGAGATTCTCCTGCAATTCCTCTATTTTCGAAAAAGCGTCCTCACGTTCGTCGAGAGTGAGGTTCGGATCGAGCAGCTTCTCCTTGATCGAAGCAATTTCCCCTTCAAATTCGCTCGTCCTCTCCTTAATTAACGCCCGAAACTGGACGGTTTTTCCCTTCAGCTCATCCTCCGAAAGGCCTTTCAGCTCTTCCCACTTCTCGTTGATTTCCTCAACAAGCGGTGCGAATCGCCGGATGTCCTTGTCTGATTTACTGGGAAATAGTTTTGATAAAAAATTCAGCATGAATTTGTTCTCTTCGCCTAATGCATAAATTCGATTGAAATCTAACAATTTTCATCTATTAATACAAACAAATTCGATTTGGATTTGACGATTATTTCTGTAATTTCTGACAACCTGACAGATTGATGACACTGGCCCGAAGGATGAAGTCGATACCGTTCCTGTTCCCCGTTTTGATTTTGATTCTCTTCTCTTGTTCCGCTCAGGAGCAGGTTACCCGCGTACCACCCGTTCAACCGGAACAAAAGAAACCTCCCACCGATTCTCTTCGTCTTGAAATCGATCGTGTGCTGGACGACTCACTTTTTGCATCATCTTTTTTCGGGATCGACATCATCTCCCTCCCGGACGGGAAGATTTTGTATTCAAGAAATCGGGACAAGCTCTTCCATCCGGCATCAAACATGAAACTCTTCACGACTTCTGCGGCTCTGAACACGCTTGGCTCCGAATATCAGTGCAGAACGGAGTGCCTGACCGATGGTAAGATCATCAAACATGTTGTGAAGAAGAACCTCATCCTCCGCGGTACCGGTGATCCTTTTTTCTCATCCGACGACCTTGATTCCATCGTGAATACACTGCGTCAGCGTGGGATCAGGAGCGTTCAGGGCAATCTCATTGGAAATCTAAGTTACTTCGACGACATCTCATGGGGACCGGGATGGATGTGGGATGATGAGCCCGATCCGGACGAACCATTCATTACTCCTCTTTGTATTGATGAGAACAGTGTGAACGTGATCATCCAGCCCGGAGCGAGAGTGGGAAAACATCCTGTCGTTACACTCCAACCCCCTTCAACGTACTTCAAGATCCGAAACGAGGGGATGACCAGCAGGGACACATCGGGGCCCCTTCTTCATGTCACACGGCTGAGAAACACTAACGAACTCGTCATTACCGGAACCATCGGGCCACGGATGGCCGCGAGGAGTTTTCGGTTCAGTGTCCGCGAACCCGCCATGTACCTGTTGACGCTCTTTAAGGATCGGCTCCACTCCCACGGCATCAATATCAAGGGCCACCTGCTGCTCGATACACTGGCAGGAAACACGAAGGTTGCGGAAATTATCCGGCCGCTCGATTCGGTGGTGTACCGGACAAACAAGGAGAGTGACAATCTGGGAGCGGAGAATTTGTTGAAGATACTCGGGGCCGAAGTGCAGCATACACCCGGCAGCACGGCGGGGGGAATTGGCGTGGTAAAGAACTATCTCGCGCAGATAGGAATTGATACTGCCGACTGCACACTTTCCGACGGGTCAGGTGTTTCGTTCTATAATGAAGTTACTCCCGCAATGATTACTCGGCTCCTCGAATACCAACTTCGTTCTCCAGGCACGTTCAGACGATTTTACGAGAGTCTGCCTGTCGGGGGAACTGACGGGACGCTTCACGGCAGAATGCGCGGTTCGCGCGCGCAGGATAACGTCCACGCAAAGACGGGATCACTCACCGGGGTCAGTGCTCTCTCCGGATATGTCACCACCGCCGACGGAACTCTCCTGGCGTTCAGCATTCTGGCGAACCATTATCCAAGGGATCTCGATGGTCTGCGCCACGCACAGGATTCTCTTCTCACTCTCCTGGCCAGCTACCACGTGACAGAGAAATAGCTCTGTCACCGATCAGCGGTCATCCTGCCGCTCGATCGCATCGATGGCAATATCTCCACCGGAGGTTTCGAGTTTGATCATCGGACCGCCGCCGTTGATCTTGCCATTCATTCTCCCCTCCTTCAGCTTTCCGGAGAAGGGAAAATCCGAACTGACATCGCCGCCGGAGGCCTCGGCTGCAACATCGCCCGACGTCGACTTCGGGAGGTGCACAGTGACATTCCCGCCGGATGTTGTGAGCTCAATTCCTTTGTTATCCTTCATCGAAACCTGAATATCACCGCCCGAAGTGGAGGCATACAGATTTCCATCACAATCGTGCAGTTCAATATTCCCACCCGAAGTCTTCATCCGAATAGGACCGGTAAGCTGTCTCCCTTCCATGGTTCCGCCGGACGTTCCGAGGTCGAACTCCCCGCTCGAATTCTCCGCATTGACATTGCCGCCCGACGTTGACATCCGGACGACTCCTTCCACAGAGGAAAGATCGAGGTCTCCGCCGGATGTCTCACCATCAACCTTGCCCTTGATGCCAGTGATCGTGATATCACCGCCGGATGTTTTCAAGGCAAGGTTGAATGAATGAGGAACCTGGATCGTATACTTGACCTCGAGATCGTTATTGTCGAAAAAGTGAAAGTACCTTCGTTCATGCCTGCTTGAGACCTTGACGGTATTTCCGTCCTGTTCGAAATTAACGTCGAACAGACGCAACGGATCATCCGAGCCATGAGCAACGACATGAACGACAACGTCGGAACCGCTGTTCCCGGTAACCAAGATGTCTCCTTCGGCCGCCTCCAGATCGAGAATCCCGTCTGGCTGAACGGAGAACGTTCGGTCGATTTGCTTATCACTCGTCCAGGAATGGTAGAACGATCCGCTCTGGGGCCTGCCATGGATGGAGAGGCCTACGACGATCATCGCAAACAGAACCGCACACACAACAAGCACGACCAGTTTTACGGTAACAGATGCTGGAGCTTTCATTCTCTTGCCTTTCGGAAATGTAGTATTCTATTAGATTCTAACGATTTTAAGTTGAAAATGTTGCATGTTCCACCGTTGCGAATCGGGAAAGTTTTCCTTAGATTAGTTTTATTTTTCATCACTTTTCTGCATGATCACACGTTGCGGGACACTTCTCCTCTGTTTATGCATCCTGAGTTGCGGAAACGGGAAACAACAACCCCCGGCACGTCCAACCAGGGAGGCGCAAAACGTGCAAGTTCCCGAATTTGACGGGAAGCTCGCATTCGAGCAACTGACCAGGCAAACATCGTTCGGACCACGGGTTCCGGGTACGTCCGCGCACGACGAGTGCCTGAAATATCTCCAGACGACGCTGCAAAATTACGGAGCGACCGTCACTCTGCAACCGTTCGACCACACCGGTTACAGCGGGGAATTGCTGAAGATGACAAACGTCGTGGCGTCGTTTAATTCCGTCGCAGCGACGCGTATTCTCCTTATCGCACACTGGGATTCACGTCCACAAGCCGATCAGGAACAGGATGCATCGAAGCGCTCGCTCCCGATACTTGGAGCAAATGACGGCGCAAGCGGCGTTGCAATTCTCATGGAGATCGCGCGCCATCTTAGAAACAATCCTCCCGCAACTGGCATCGACATGCTCCTAGTGGATGGTGAAGACTATGGACGCGAGGGAGACCTTGACAACTATCTTCTCGGGACCAAATACTTCGTCGATCACCTGCCTCCAGGGTTCAAGCCGGCGTTCGGGATTCTTCTTGATATGGTCGGCGATAAAGACCTCGAAATCCCGAAAGAACCGAATTCTCTCCAGTATGCTCCCGATATCGTCGAACTGATCTGGTCTACCGCGAAAAGCATGGGCGTGTACCAATTTTCAGATCGCATTCAACGGCCCGTCATCGATGACCATCTTCCACTCAATGAAGCGGGGATCAAGACGGTGGATCTCATCGATTTCGACTACCCACAATGGCACACCACCGGAGACACTCCCGACAAGTGCAGCCCCGAGAGCTTGCAGGCCGTCGGACGGGTGTTAATGCAGGTACTCTACTCGCAGCGGGAATAATCAGTTCGTGAAGACCTTTCTTGAGATTTGCATTTCCGCAGACCCTCAGGCCCAGGAGCTTCTGCTTCCAACACTCATGCAATTGGGATGCGACCGATTCATGAATACTGATGCCGAGCTGTATTGCTACACGACTAAGGAGTATTGGAGCGAACAATCATCGGTTGAGCTGCGGGAATCGTGTAGGAATCTTCTCGGATCCTCTGGTGCAGTCCCTATAATCCGATTTCGCGAAATCCCGGAAGAAAACTGGAACGCGCAATGGGAAAAAACCATTCAACCGGTGGAAATCGGAAATCGCTTCATCATCACCCCCTCGTGGCACCCCGTCTCAAGCCACAACAATCGCATCGTGATCCGGATAGATCCGAAGATGTCGTTCGGCACGGGTTATCACGAGACGACGCGGCTCGTCCTGAAGCTCCTCGAACACCTGGATTTGACCGGGTTGTCTGTCCTAGATGTCGGCACCGGAACCGGCATACTTGCCATCGCATCCGCCAAGCTCGGTGCTACCCATGTTGTCGGTATCGACATCGATGATTGGGCGATTGCAAACAGCCATGAAAATGTTGCTGCAAACGACGTGAGTCAGACCGTTGAAATCTCCAACAGAGACTTGAAAACTTTTCCCCGCTCGGGTTTCGATCTCATCCTGTCAAACATTACACTCAACTCACACATTGAAATGCTGGAATCGTACCGCTCGATCCTGAGACCGCACGGGACACTTCTGCTATCCGGCCTTCTTTCCTCCGATTCCGAAACCATGAAACATCAGCTTCGTGCCTATGGCTTCATCCCCGATGAGGAGCTCATTGAAAATGAGTGGATCGCAATTTCCGCGGAACGAGCGGAATGAGGATCGCCTCGATCGACATCGGCACAAACACGATACTTCTCCTGATCGCCGACATCACGAACTCCGGGAAAATTTCGACAGTCCATCACGAGGAGCGCATTCCCAGAATCGGGAGAAATGTCGATTACAGCGGGGCGATTCAATCTCCGGCAATTCTACGTGCAGTTTCCATAATCCAGGATTATCTGCTCATTGCCAGGGCGCATAATGTCGATTTGGTGATAGCGGCAGCAACGAGTGCCGTCCGCGATGCGGTGAACCGATCGCAATTTGTCGACACCATCCGGACAGCGTGCGGGATCACCGTGGAAATTCTCAGCGGCGAAGAGGAAGCCATTCTGACTTATCGCGGAGCGCTGCCCGGTTTACATCCGGAGAAGGATGATATTGCCGTTATCGATATCGGTGGCGGAAGTACGGAGCTCACCTTTCCGACTCCCGGAAGCCACAATGGCAGCCCCTTATTCACACGATACAGCATACAGTTGGGTTCAGTCCGGATCACCGAACGGCACTTCAAGAATCAACCTCCGACTGCCGCTGAAATTGAAAGCGCCCGCAGGAATATGACGGAAGAATTTGCACAGATCCGGAATCCGGGATTTCACCGGTACGAATTGATCGGGGTGGCGGGAACACTGACGACACTTGCATGTCTTGACCTTGGACTCAAGAAGTTTGATGCATTCAAAGTCAGCGGCTATCGTCTGACTCTGGAGCATATTCGTGGCTGGCTCGGCAGGATGTTACTGATGACCCCGGCTCAGGTCCGGGATCTTTCCGATAGCACGGAGGGAAGGGCGGATATTCTTTCCGCCGGCATACTGATTCTTTCCGAATTTATGAGTCTGTTTGGAATTCCATCCGCTCTTGTGAGCGAGAAGGGCCTCCGTTACGGACTCGCGTTGCGTGAATGGGAACGGAGATCTCGCGTTTGATATTCTCTGCCACGTCAGAGAAGCGTGCCTATTCTTCGGACGATCTCGTCGAGTGAATCGACAACATAGGTAAGATCATCCTGCTTTGTCCAACGACCAAGTGAGAAGCGGATCGTGGCTTTCGCCGTTTGCGGATCTCTTCCCATAGCGAGAAGCACATGAGAGGCAGCCATACTTCCCGATGTACACGCAGATCCGCTTGTCACGGCAATCCCCGCAAGGTCGAGATTAAATAGCAGTACCTCGCCGTCGATACGGATTTTCCTGCTGTCGAAGGAGACATTGAGAAGATGCGGTAATCCTCCGCCCGGATCTCCGTTCACAATAACAAAGGGAAATCTCTTCTGAATCTCCTGGAGCAGCCAATCTCTCATTTTGCACATTCGTTTCTGTTCGTTTTCCCGTTCCTGGCTCATCAACTGCGCTGCCTTTGCAAAGCCGACAGCGAGCGGAACATTCTCCGTCCCGGCCCGGCGTCCACGCTCCTGTTTGCCTCCATCCAGCAACCGATCCATGACAACACCTTTCCGAATGAATATCGCCCCGATGCCCTTCGGCCCGTAGATTTTGTGGGCGGAAAGAGAGAGCAGATCGACAGGATCCTCCCGGACGTTCAGGGGGATCTTCCCAAAGCTCTGCACTGCATCGGAATGGAACAGGACATCCCGTTCGCGCAGGCGGCGGCCGATTTCGGCAATCGCGTTGATCGTGCCGACCTCATTGTTGGCATGCATGACGGAAACGAGCGCGGTCGAAGGCCGCACCATTGATATTACCCTCTCGGGGTCAAGACCGCCCGACTGATCCACACCGGCGTAGCTCACCGTGAAACCTTCCTCTTCGAGCGTCCTGCATGATTCGAGAACGGCGTGATGCTCCACCTGCGACGTGACAAGATGATCCTTCCCGCGTTGTTTCCTCATGTACCGCGCAACGCCTTTCAGGGCCATGTTATCAGCTTCGGTCCCGCTACCGACAAAGAACAGCTCACCCCCCGATGCACCGATTGCATGAGCAATTTCCTCGCGGCTCAGATCGAGGGCCGCCCGCGCTTCCTGACCGAACCGGTGAATTGATGAGGCATTGCCGAACTTTTCAGTAAAGTACGGCTTCATTGCCTCAAAGACTCTTGGATCGAGCGGAGTTGTCGCTGTATGATCGAGATAGACGGATCGCATACTTTAATATATGTTCCTCCCGGAATATCCACAAATGTGAAGCCCTCGCCGGGCGTCCGGCAAGGGCTCCTTGAAAGAGCTTTCATAAGTAGAACGGGAATTACCGGGGGCTGGGCCGGCTCTGGTGGATTTCCTCCAGGGCGTCACGAACCTGCCGTCCAAAATTCCGCTCGAAGACGAGGAATTTTCCGAACTGCTCGGGGGTAAGGAGCTGCCGGACATCATTCTGAAATCTCTGGCGTTCTTCGAAGAGTTTTCGGTCGATATCCATCAGCCGGTCCGCGAGCGGCGCAATCTTCTTCCCGTCGTCCTGATTACGTATAATGCTGTCGACCTCGTCAATCGCCTCATTGCGCGACTTCATCAGCTCCTGGACATTTTGTTCGTGGGCGCTCTGCTTTGCAAAGAACCGGACAGCATCGTCTTCGCTCAGCTTCAGCACTTCAATCAAACGCATTTTGCGGAAGCGATCGAGCCGGCGGCCTCCACCGGCATTCCAATCCTGCGCCGTCGAAAGTGAAGGAATACAGAGCAGAAGCGCGAAAAACAGAATAATGGATTTCATCATATCAAGCACCTCATAAGATCCTCTTATTCTCCGGACTGTGAATATTGCTTTTCCAAAATCGGCATGATGTCGTTTTCATCCCGATCTGTCATGACATCATCAAGTGTTTCGTTTTCTGAGGCAAACATCGTGTAATCGGCTCTCTCGGTTTTCAGGATCGATTTTAGCACGCCTCTGTCCTCTCCAAGATCGAAACCGGAGCTTGCGACTGCCGATGCCCCGGTCGGTTCCATGACCCCGACAACCGACTGCCGCTCGATGTACTCCGAGAGATCGTCCGTCGGCATCTGTTCTAGAATTGCAGAGGATGATGAAGTCTTATTTTCAAAGGCCAACGGGAGAACCTTCAGCATAACAACGGCAAGAAATGCCACCGAGGCCAGAGGCATGACCCAGCGTCCAACCCACGCGGGAATAACTCCCCGTGATTTCCGTCCGATCCGATCATGGAGCCGGGGAAGAATTCCCGCAAAGTATGCGGATGACGGCATCCACGAATCGTCTCTCTGGAGCGTCAGAAACAACTCGTGCAGATCTGCAGCATCTTTCCTGCAGGCGGCACACGTCGCGAGATGTTGCTCCACAGCGCTCTTCTGGTCGTCCGTCAATGCGCCCCGAGCGAAGTCGGGAAGATCACGTCGTATCACATCACATTTCATTTTGACATCTCCTTGCGCACATACTCCTGAATTTTCTTCAGCGCGTGAAAATAGTTTGCTTTCAGCCCTCCCACCGATTTCCCCAGGATCTTCGCCATTTCCTCATAGGGGAGTTCATCATAATACCTCATCATAAAGACCGCCTTTTGCTTCGCGGGCAGCCGCTCAATCGCCCGCTCGAGAATCGTCTTGTACTCCTGTTCATGGAGGGCGCGATCGGACGTTTCTTCCGATGGGAGTATTTCCTCAAGCATCTCGTCATAGGGCAGCAGCTCTTTGATCCGTTTTTTCCTGAGCGCGTTGAGACTGACGTTCAACGTGATCCGGTACAGCCATGTATAAAAACTCGACTCACCTCGAAAGAACCGGATTTTCTCATAGACCCTGACAAAGACATCCTGAACAACATCATCTGCGTCATCATGATTTCCAAGGGTTCTGCGAGCAATCCAGTAAATTTTTTCCTGATAACGGCGGACGAGTTCATTAAAGCCCGAGATATCGCCGGAGCGAAAGAGCTCGACAAGCTCGAAATCCGATTTCGCAGTCATGCTCTTACGCTGATCTGTAATTTAGATACGTATTTGGCCAAATAGTTTAATCAAGATGCCCAAATACATGCCATTTTCGTGGAGATTCCCCAAAATCGCGCGGGCGCGTGTCATCCATGACCTCGTATAATCTGGGATTGTCCGAAGCGCAGGATTCGGGCATTTCCGTTTCACAGAATGGGACACGTGAAAGGCAGCGTGTGAGTGGATCAGGAGGTTTGTGCATCCGTCCGAAAGGTATTGAGTCGGAGATCAGAGAGCGGCCCGGAGCTTCTTCAAGGTCTCGCGCATGTCTTCCGAAATCATTTTCGTATCGGATAAGACCGGCATGAAGTTCGTGTCACCATTCCACCGAGGAACGACATGGAAGTGAACGTGGCTGTCAATTCCGGCACCTGCCGTCCGCCCAATGTTGGCTCCGATATTAAAACCATCGGGATGTGCAATCGTCTGCAATGTCCGGATCATGTGTTGCAGTGATCCCATGAGTTCGGCGGATTCCAGTGCATTGAGATCGAGTAAGGATGGAAGATGGCGATAGGGGACAATCATGACATGGCCGCTGTTATACGGATAGCGATTCATGATCACGTAGCAGTGCGTCCCCCGTTTCACGATGAGATTGGCGTCATCGTTCTTCTCCTGAGGAGCGGTGCAGAGGACACACTCCCCTCCCTCTTTGTCACCTTTCGAGAAGGTCTGAATATACTGAGATCGCCAGGGGGAAAACAGCCGCTCCATCGATCAATACCTCAAACTTCTTCCTCAACCTTCTGTTTGGCGTGTTCAGCAATGATCTTATCAGCAACCTCGCGCGGCATTTCCTCATAATGGTCGAATTTCTGCCTGTGAATGCCTCGGCCCTGCGTCATTGAGCGGAGTGTCGTGGAATAGCGGAACAATTCCTTCAGCGGCACCAGGGCCTTGATCACCTGGTGTGACCCGTCTGAATCCATCCCGAGGATCTTCCCGCGGCGACTGGAGATATCTCCCATCACATCTCCCATATAATCTTCCGGTACCGTCACTTCAATTTCATAGATCGGTTCCAAGAGGATGGGCTTTGCTTCCTTGAACCCCTTCTTGAATGCCATCCGACCGGCGATCTTGAACGAATGCTCATCCGAATCGACATCATGATAGGATCCGTCAAAGAGGGTCACCTTGACATCGACCACTTTACATCCGGCGATGACGCCCGATTCCATCGCCTCGATAACTCCCTTCTCCACGGCAGGAACAAACCTGCCGGGGACAACACCTCCGACTATCGCATCTTCGAATTCAAATCCTCCCCCACGCGCTAATGGTTCGAGTTTGATCCACACATGACCAAACTGCCCTCTCCCTCCGGTTTGTTTCTTGTGCTTGTACTCGACTTCATTTGCGCGGCCCCGAATGGTTTCGCGGTAGGGAATCCTGGGCTCCACCATCTCCACCTCGACACCATACTTTACCTTCAGACGGTTAATGATGATGCCCAGATGTAGTTCTCCCTGACCGCTGATGACGGTCTGATGCAGCTCGGGATTGACCTGCATGACAAACGTCGGATCTTCCTCATGCAATGCGTGTAAACCGTTGGCGATTTTGTCTTCGTCGCCCTTGGCTTTCGCCACGATGGCCATACTGATCACCGGCTCCGGGAACGGTATGGGCTGGAGAACCACGGGAAACGCCTTGCTGCTGAGCGTATTATTGGTATGGGTGTCCTTGAGCTTCACGACGGCACCAAGATCGCCCGCCAGCAGACGGCCGATTTCTTTTCGTTCCTTGCCGTTCATGACAAACAACTGGGCGAGACGTTCCGACTTATTGTTGGTCTCGTTGACGAGGTCAATCCCGGGGGAAATTGTTCCCGAATAGACACGGAAGAACGAAAGCTCCCCGACATGCGGTTCCGAAACGGTCTTAAAGACGAAAAGCGTCGGCGGTCCGTTGGGGTTCGCACTCACCGTCAGAGATTTGTGATCGCCATTATGAGAGCCGGGTGCTTCGCCTGCCGCGGCTTCAACTTCGGCAGGATTGGGGCAAAACTCTGTGATGAAATCGAGGAGTGATGAGACACCGACATTGGGCGATCCCGCGGTACAAAGGAGTGGAAAGATTTTGCGCGTCCGGATCCCCAGTTTCATCCCCTCCCTGAGCTCCGCATCCGTGAGCGTTCCATTGGCAAAAAACTTGTCGAGGATGGACTCATTCGTCTCTGCAACCTGTTCCACGAGCTGTTCCCGCATTTCCGCTGCTCTCGACTTCAGATTCTCCGGGATATCCGCTTCAGCATACCTTCCTCTCCCGTCCCGGGCAAACTTCAGCACTTTCATACGGAGAAGATCGACAATCGAGTCAAATCCCGCACCCTGTTGCACAGGAAATTGCACGGGAATCAGATCGTGTGAGAACTGTTCTTTCGCGGCAGACACAACTTTGTTGAAATCCGCATTCTCGTTATCGAGCTTGTTCACCACAAACAGCGTGGCATTCTTGAGTTCCCGCGTATACTTCCAGACAATTTCGGTTCCAACCTCGCTCCCCTCGACGGCTTTGAGAAAAACGACGGCGGTATCACATACCCTCAGGGCACCCTTCACCTCGCCCGTGAAATCAGTGTACCCGGGCGTATCGAGAATGTTCAGCTTCGTCCCTTTCCAATCCGCGTTGAGCAAGGATGCATTGATTGAAATCTGGCGCTCAATTTCGTCGGGATGGTAGTCGGAGACCGTATTTCCTTCTTCGATTTTTCCCAACCGGGTGGTTGCGCCGGCTGCAAATAACAATGCCTCCGACAGTGTCGATTTTCCCGAACCGCCGTGACCGACGAACGCGACATTGCGGATGAATTCTGGAGTATACTCTTTCATGACAGATACTTCTCCTTCTTAAGTGGGGGGCGAACCGCCATCAGAAGCACCTTCGGAACAAGCGGCGAATCACTCGCTGAATCGGTTCGTCAGTGTCATTGTGTCCGTACGTGGTAAAGCTGCGAACGAGTCACGCGCGCAGGCGGGCGACGAAGGTACGCAATCCTTTGAAAATTGCTGCGAAGGTACCGACGGTGTCCATAACTGGTTCTTCGATGCGATTCTGGACGCGACGTTCAAAGTCGGCGATATTCTCGGTGATGACTTTAAATGAATGTATGGCAGTTTTCACAACATTGATCTGCTCGTCGATGTCATCGGTAATCGTCTTCACACGATCGGTGATGACTTCGAGATTTTCCATAACGGGAATTGCCCGGGCACTCAGTTCCTTGGTCTCATGTTCCAGCAAGGCAAGAATACTGCGCACGCGTACCAGGACTACCACGAGATAAATGCAGAGAACCGATACCGCGGCCAGGGCAACGATTTCCAAGAGGTCACGAAGGGATTCCATTCAGACTCTCCTCGATGGTGATGGGGGTTTACGAGCCCTTTTCGTTCTTGTACGCATCCATGCCAGCACGGAAGGCAGCTTTCACTCGACCGGTTTCAGAACCTGCACGCTCACGAATACCAGTGAGCACCTTCTCCGCATCGTCGAGCAAATGTTCCGCCTTCTCTTTCGTTTCCGAAACAAGCTGATCCGAGCGATTCTTCCCCTGGTTCACGACTTCGGCGGTCTTCGTCCGGGCGGTCTTCATGTATTCGCCGGCATCCTCCGCAAACTCATTTGCTTTCTTCTTAATCTCGGATCGTAATTCTTTCCCCGTCTTGGGAGCATACAAAAGAGCGGTGATGGCACCGACAACACTCCCTGCAAGAAACCCGATCAGCAGACCCTTGGCAAGTCCAGATTTTTCTTCCGCCATTGTTCATCCCCGAAAATGTTTACAGAACTCGTATCTTCAAGTCAAAATACCAAATCCGGCCCAGAAAATCAAGTAATTGCATCACACTACGGCTCGTAGGGAGGGAGACAAGCACATTCCTTGCATTTGGCGCAGGGATGATATACTTTTAGTAACTCTTCACAAATCGCATATAGGCATGTGGAAAACGGCTGAAGGAAGCACCGGAAGACTCAT
>Ga0335082_10000429_pt1 | contig 43437 bp, 35 predicted proteins | sample Lox_Sample_41_FD_206718 | JGI IMG/M metagenome (GOLD analysis project Ga0335082, IMG submission 206718) | Soil microbial communities from Loxahatchee National Wildlife Refuge, Florida, United States - Lox_Sample_4.1 | ecosystem: Environmental > Terrestrial > Soil > Wetlands | place: USA...
GAAAAATGAATGACCTGAAAAAAGCCTACCGGACGACCATGCTCATCGGGCTCTGGTTGATTGGGAGCGTGTTCGTCTATGCAATTATCGTTGAGTTCGTAAAAACGATCGGTCATGCAATCGGGGCGGTCTCGCCTGCGCCATCGGCTGCCATCCTTCGATACGTGCTGTTCGGTGTTGCTGCTGTGATATTTTTCCTGATACGGGTAATCAACAACCATTTTCTTGCAGGAGATGTTCGTACCACCAGAACGGAGACAGCAAGCCGGTATTCTCCGGACATCCAGCGTCTCATGACCGCAGTAGTCATAACCTATGCTTTCTGCGAATCGATTGCGGTCCTCGGGCTGATCCTGTATTTTCTTGGTGGAAGTCCCACGGATTTCTATGTGTTCATGCTGATCTCGCTCTTCTTGTTCTCGGTCTATTTCCCGAAATACAGAAGGTGGGAGGAGTGGATGAAAGGCAGGTTTAAATCTGCGGGCGGGGTGCGCTAATTTTACCAAGCCGGACAAACCCCGCAGACTGCGTGACAGGACGGTAGCGAACGCAGGAACACGGCTAGCATGATTTTTCAAATGTCACGAATGGAACTCGTGATCTTTTCGTGTCATTCGTGAAATTGATTTTAACATCTCTTTCACGTTAACAATAATTTGACATGTTACTTGCTACGACCTTCCCTCTTCCTTCAGCTGTTCCAGCGCATTGCGGGCTATCAGGATATGTCCCTCGGCTTCCTTGATAATTCCCTTCGCCGAAAACACCTTCATGCATTTTGTAACAGCCTCCCGTGACGATCCGATGCGCGCAGCGAGTTCCTTATGGGTAAGTTTCCCTACCCTGAGAAAACCTTTGTCGCTGGCACCATCCGCAGTTGCAGCGTCGAGGAGACTCCGGACGAGGCGCTCTCCTACTTCGAAAAATGCCAGCGATTCGATCAATTCATCTGCCTTCCTCAGTCTCTCGACCAGAGTCGTTATGAGTTCCACGGCAATGTTGGGATTTTTGTAGAGCAAATCAAAAAAAACATCTTTCTTCAGGATCGCGAGCTCTGAATCCTTGTCCGCGACGATGGTGGCGGACCGCCCCTTGTTATCGAGGAGGCTCAGCTCTCCGAAAAATGCTCCCTTCTCGAACTGCGCGAGCACGATTTCGTCTCCCTGATCATCCGCCAGTACCGCCTTCACCCTGCCTGAGTTTACAATATAGAGGTCGGTGCTCGGGTCTGTCTTGTGGAAGATCACAACCCCCTTTTTATAAGTGGCGCTTTTGCACCGCTCTGCGATTTCCTTGAGCTGCGCATCCTTGAGATGTTTAAACAGTGGGATATTCTTTAAATATTCAGTGAGCATATCAGTCCGGATAGGCGGTAGAAAGAGTCCAGTCTTTACATGAGTGAAGGATTATCCGCCAATTTCTGCCTTTAAAGAAAATTTCTCTTGCAATGCACGCTGGGTGCGAGGGCTTCAAAGAAAACATTTATTCTGTGCGTCCTTTGGGAGCAACAGAGCTTTTTCGGTTTCCTCTGGATTCCCCGTTAAAAGGTGTCTTACTTTGTAATAGAAATTCGCCGACTCCTGTCGGCAGTGTCTATCATTCATCAGAGATAGTGGTATAAAGCCTCCAACGATATAATTTCGAGAATTTTAATCTCGAACAGGGCTTACTTCACGCTCATCAAAAACCGCCGCATATCGAACTCGATGTCCATCAGTTCCTTGACGCGTTCCACTTTGCGCTTCTCACGGATACTTGTTTTGCCCATGCTGATTTCGATCTTGTCAATGGTGGTGAAGGTATCGTCCGGGACGGAGATGATGGGGATGCCTTTGGCCTGCGCCTTACCGATGACCACGTCATTCGTCGCGAGCCCGCCGGTGAGAATGACGCATTTGGTCGATGTCTCCAGGGCTGCGAGTTGGATGTCGGCACGATGCGCGCCGGTGATCACAGCTTTATTAGGCATCCTGCGGAAATAGTTTATTGCGCTATCAACATCCATAGCCCCGATGGAAAAGTTCTCGACAAACTCCCCGAGTTTATCCTCACAACAGAGCACCTTACCACCCAGGATGTCGTTCAGCTGCTGGACGCTCACGGATTCGAGAAAATGGTCTTTGGGGAAGACGCCGAAAATCCTGATTCCTTTCTTCTCCAAGAAGGGGTTCACCGTTCCTTTCACATGCTCCACGGTGTGCGCCGGGACTTTATTGAAAACGCAGCCTGCGAACTGCTCTCCGAATATCTGGTACGCGCCGAAGAGCGAGTCCGCGGAAACGTCCCCCCGCCACGGCTCTACCATCAATACATGTGCTTTCATGTCGGACACGAGCGAAAGGGTATTGATGTTCAGCAGAGCACCTTCGAACAGATCTCCTGCACCACCGATCACCACAAAATCCTTGTTCTTGAGGGAGCGGAGGGCCATCAATATCTGCTTCCTTGCGTCCTTGATTTTCCCCTGGAAAAGCAGGCTCTGTGTCTCATAGCTCAAGACGAAAGGAGAGACCACATCCATTGATTCCATCAAGCCCAGGGTTTCCCTTATGAACAGAGCGTCGGCGTCGTAGATGTCCCGGTCCCTTTTTATCGGCACCTTGCCGATGGGCTTCATGTATCCGATCTTGTATCCCTGTTCCTTGAGCTTTATGGCAAGGCCGAGGGAAATGAACGTCCTTCCGGCGTAACCGGTGTTGGATGCTATGAAGATGGGGATCATAAAAACCTCCTTAGAATCGGGGTTCAGGGCCAAGAGTCAGGGTCCTGAAACCAAAGGTCTGAACCCTAGGTTTAAGAACCACACTCAAACTGAGAAAAAAACTATATGAATATCCGGTGTTAGCGCATGGGCTTTCTGCCAAACAGTTAGTCCGGTTAATCCCTGCGCGTTTTGATCTTTTTCCCCATCCCTCTTTTTTGGGCGTTCCTGACCCCTTGCCCCCGGATGCTGGCCTCAGGGCTCTATCTTCTGAATATTATCCTCGCATCCAGAGCCACTACGCCTTTCTCCATTGCAACAAGCGGGTTCACATCCAGTTCCCGGATCACCGGGAAGTCAGTGACGAGGCAAGAGAGGCGTAGAATGCTATCGACCACGGCGTTCACATCAACGGCCTTCTCGCCGCGGGCGCCACGGAGCAGGGCCGACGTTTTAATCTCGTTCACCATGGCCTGTGCGTCGCGATGGGAAACGGGTGTGATGCGGAATGCTACGTCTTTCAACACCTCGACGTAGATGCCGCCGAGACCGAACATGAGCATGTGGCCGAAGGTGCGGTCATGGGTCACGCCGAGGATGACTTCCTTGCCGCCGGCAATCATCTCATAAAGTATCACGCCCTGGATGAACGCCTGGGGCATGAATCGACGGGCGTTCGCGGTGATCTCGAGGAATGTGTCCTCGGCCTCAGGAGCGGATTTTATATTAAGTTTTACGCCGCCAACGTCGGTCTTATGCAGGATGTCGGGTGACGCAATCTTCATCACCACGGGAAAGCCGATATTTGCTGCAAGCGCAGCGGCCTCTCGCGATGTCCGCGCAAGTGCTTTTCGCGGGAACCTGAATCCGTAGTACGCAAGAATTGCCGCCGCTTCGTCCTCACCGAGCTGGAATTTGTTTGCAGCAATGAATCCATCGATCTTCTGCTGTAACGCACCCTTGTTCACCTCAAGGCACATCGTCTGTTCTTGTTCGAGATGCTGCCGTGCCCATTGGTCCGACAGCCGTTTGAAGGCCTTCACCGCGAGCTCGGGATAGATGAAGTTCGGTATCGAAGCGTCCTTGAGCTTCTTGATAGCCGTTCGCACACGGGCTTCACCCATGAAAGAGGCAATGATCGGCTTATCCGTTGTACCGGATGTCGTGATGACGATATCGGCTGTGTTCTCCACGTCTGTCATTGCTTGGGGAGTAAGGATCACCAGCATGCCGTCGACATTGGGGTCCTTGGCAGCCTGCTCGAGAACTGCTGCATATCGCTCGGAAGTAGCGTCACCGATCAGGTCCACGGGATTAAAAACCGTGGCGTTGGGGGGCAGCTTCAGGGCCATGATCGCAATGCTCTCTCTGGTCATGTGCGGCAGTTCGACGCCAAGCCGTTCTGCCGTATCCGCTGCGATGATTCCAGGGCCGCCGGCGTTCGTGATCACAAGCAGTCCGTTCCCTGCAGGGATCTTCCCCTCAGCAAAGGCCAGGGCCGTGTCGAAGAGGTCCTGAACGCCCTGGGCACGCATGATCCCCGTCTGCCTGAAGGCAGCATCAAAGGCAACGTCCGAACCGGCGAGTGCGCCGGTATGGGATGATGCCGCACGGGCCCCGGCCTCGGTGCCGCCGGATTTCAGAAGGACGACAGGCTTTATCATGGTCGCTTTGCGCGCGATGTCCATGAACCGTTTCCCATCCACCACGTCCTCGAGGTATCCGAGAATTATGTCTGTGTCGGGGTCGTCTATAAAATATTCGATGAAGTCGATCTCTGAGAGATCAGCCTTGTTCCCGAGACTAATAAACTTTGAGAACCCGATATCATTACCGATCGCCCAGTCCATGATGGCGATGCCCATGGCGCCGGACTGGGAAAAGAAGGCGATCTTGCCTTTCGGAAGCATGTCCGCGGCGAACGTGGCGTTCATGCTGTTCGTCGTATTGATGAGGCCGAGACAGTTTGGGCCGAGGATGCGAATGCCTCGATCTTTACTAATAGTCCGGAGCTCTTCCTCCAGCCTGGTGCCCTCTTTGCCAGCCTCCTTGAACCCCGCGCTCAGGATGACCGCTGATTTGATCCCGGCGGAAGCGCATTCTCTGAGTGAGCCGGGTACGATGCTCGCGGGCACGGCGATGACAGCAAGGTCGGTGTTATCGCCGATTGCCGAGACCGTAGGATAGGTTTGCAGCCCGAGGATTTCGCCGCCCGATGGATTCACAGGGCAGAGCTTGCCTCTATATTTATAGCGGATCAGGTTGTTGAGGACAGCATGACCGACTTTCTTTGGATCATGAGATGCGCCGATGACGGCTATGGAGCGGGGATTGAAGAGGGCATCGAGCATAATGTATTAAGTTTAGTTGAGAAAAAGCGGATGGTCAAGGTGGGAAAGCGGATTTCATCAGGTCGCTTCAGGATTCGACGAGGTCCCGGCTGTCTCAGGCACATTTTGTCCCGGTCATCGTCATTCCGAACAATGTCTGGGAGAGGACGCTCTTGATACTTATCGCGAGATTGCCGCAATCAACATCAAGGTTCTCGTGAGGATTTTTAAGTAACTTACCAATTAACTTCGTGCCCGACAACATGGCGATAAAAATCATAAGCTGAAAATCTTTCAGACAAGATTAGCAAGATTTCATTGAGTGCCCAAAATTGATTGCCGCTGCAAGACCAGAGAGAAGGCCCGTTTCTCGTTACGGCCATAGGCTGCGACGAGGCACCAGGCCCGCAATGAAAATATTTTTATTTTTTTGGTTCTGGCCTATCCCCTCCTTTACGGGGCCTTACCAGGAGGATAACAAACAGATATATTAGCAGAAAAGGAGTATAAACAAAGTGTGGATAACGCTTAAACTTGTCAAGTGGGCAGTGCCCTTTCTGCTATACTTAAAGATGGCAGGAGAGAGCCGTGATCGAACAGGAAACGCATAAGAAACTGGAGCTTATAAGATCGCTCTACCCCGAGAAGTTCCTGGCGGAGGAAAGTGTCTTCAGCCACATCCATCCGGGCAACAGGATCTTCATCGGCACGGGATGCGGCGAACCTCAATACCTTGTAAGCGCGCTCATCAAATACGTTCAGTCCCATCCCAAGGCATTTTTCGACACAGAACTCCTGCAAGTCTGGACACTAGGTGTCGCGCCGTACGCCGATGCAAAGTTCAAGGACATCTTCCGGCATAACTCATTCTTCATAGGGAGCAATACGCGCGAGGCCGTGAACCGTGGTATTGCGGACTACACCCCGATATTCCTGTCCCAGGTGCCCGCCCTGTTCCAGAAAAAGCTCGTGCCTGTTGACGTTGCCCTTATCCAGACCTCCCTACCGGACAAACATGGTTACATGAGCCTCGGCATCAGCGTGGACATAGTGAAGGCGGCGACGGAGAACTCAGCACTCGTCATCGCGCAGACGAACGCGCGCATGCCGCGGGTCCTCGGCGATACCTTCATCAATATCAGAGACGTGGACTTCGTCATTCCACATGACGAGCCGCTTCTGGAGTTCGAGGTATCTGTGTCGGACGAGATCGCTCAGAAGATTGGAACCTACGTCTCGCGTATAGTGCTGGATGGCGATACTATCCAGGTCGGATATGGGAGCATACCGAACGCCATCCTCACACACCTTCAGAGCAAAAAGCATCTCGGCGTCCACACAGAACTTCTGACCGACGGTATCGTGATGCTCATGAAAAGGGGCGTTATCGACAATTCGAAAAAAGAGGTAAACCGCGGAAAGACGGTCGCAGCCTTCTGCATGGGCAAGCGTGAGACCTATGAGTTTCTCCACGACAATCCGTCCATTGAGTTCCGACCGGTGAACTATACCAACAACCCCACAGTACTCTCCCGCCAGAAGAACATGACCGCGATTAACAGCGCCCTGGAAATCGATCTCTCGGGCCAGGCCACGGCCGAGTCTATCGGCAAAACCTTCTACAGCGGCATCGGGGGGCAGGCGGACTTTATGCGCGGGGCGATTCTATCTCAGGGCGGAAAGACCATTCTTGCTCTCCAGGCCACCGCCGAGAACGGAGAGGTTTCGCGTATCGCCCCATTCCTGAAAGAAGGGGCAGGTGTGACGCTCTCCCGCGGTGACATCCACTATGTCGTGACCGAATACGGGATCGCCTATCTCCACGGAAAGAACATCCGGGAGCGGGCCATGGAACTGATCGCGATAGCGCACCCGAAATTCCGGCCGTGGTTAATCGAGGAGGCAAAAAAACGCAGCTTGATCTATAAGGACCAGGCCTTTATCCCCGGAGTACAGGGAGAGTATCCGGAAGATCTTGAAACATACCGCACCACGAGGACCGGCTTGAACATTCTGCTGCGGCCGGTGAAGCTCAGTGACGAACACCTGCTGAAGGACTTCTTCTATTCCCTATCGACCGATTCCCTGTACCGCCGGTTCATCTCCACACGGCCCGACATGCATCATGAGCGGCTCCAACCCTTTGTAGTCATCGACTATACCCGGGAGATGGTTATCCTCGCCGTACGTGAGCACGAGGGGCAGGAGCAGATCTTGGGAATGGCGCAGTATACCATTGATCAGACCACGCACACCGCTGAGGTCGCCTTCGTGGTGAGGGATTATTATCAGGGAAAAGGGATCGGCGCAGAGTTGCTCACCTACATCACCTACCTGGCGAAGAAAGGAGGTTTGCTCGGATTCACGGCAGCGGTGCTGATGGAGAACGCGCTAATGCTCCAGCTGTTCGAAAAAATGGGGTTCAACATAGAAAAGCGGGCAGAGGCGGGGATATACGAGCTCAAGATGTCGTTCAGGGAGTGAAGAAAAACCCGCTGCCTGTCATGGAGCCATAATGAGCGGACAAAATCAAAAGCGCGTATTTCACACATCCTGCCATTTATGAGGAAGCCTAGCAATCATTTTATATTCCGGATTATTGAATGAGAAATGCTGTATAAAGACCTTGTTTTATAAAATAGTTGTTGGGCAGGGGCTAAGTTCTGCACTCTGCAGTCTCAAATTTTGATAGGGTCGTGCAGCCTAAAATGAACAATCACCATCCCGCGATGCTCATCCCGAAGCTACTTTCTTGTCCTAATTTGTTCGTCTGACAAACGAGTATGAACAAAATAAGCAAGCTTGCTGAAGTCCATTGTTAATTTTTTATAGATTAGATGTTTTAAAGACAAGTATTTAAGCATATTTTCAGCTTGCAATGAATATTATTAAAATGCTACTATTTGTACATTAATATGGTCTATCATGGCGGCTTTGTTTAAGGTATGAACTGGTTTATTTTTATATTATTTTTCGTCTCAGGGGCCTGTGGGCTGATATACGAGGTTGTTTGGTCCCGGATGATGATGCTCATTTTCGGGAGAAGCGTCCTCGCAGTCGGGATCGTACTAGCGGCTTTTATGTCGGGCATTGCGCTTGGCAGTTACGTGCTGGGGAAATACGCCGACCGGAGCCGTAAACCTTTGCGGCTTTATGCTTTGTACGAGATAGGAGCAGGCATCACCGCCTTCACTGCTTCGTTTTTTTTAATTCGGATAACTCCAGTCTATGTGTGGGTACACGCGACCTTTGGTGAGTCACCTCTGGCGTTTGCGGTAATTCGTTTTTTCATTGCTTTCTCGCTCCTCATCATCCCTACGGTCCTGATGGGAGCGACCCTGCCCATCCTGTCGCGAGTCGTAATGAAACGGCTGTCACGGATTGGAGAGGAGCTAGGAAGCTTATATGCTATTAATACTGTGGGAGCTGTCGCCGGAAGTCTCGCGGCCGGCTTTTATCTTATCGGTCGCCTCGGGCTGCATGGAGCAATCGACGTAGCTGTCCTTGGAAACCTTTCGGTAGGCCTCCTTGCGTGGCTTGCATCCATGCGGTCTGGACTCGACCATGCTCCGGTTCCAATGTCCTCGCCGGCACATCCCGAAACCTTGATCCCGATTGCTGACGCTCAGGTCAATCGAATGTACCGTCTTGCGCTTTGGGCCTTCGCGCTATCAGGCTTAGCCTCATTCGCCTACGAAATCTTTTGGACGCGAGCGCTTGTCTTTTTACTCGGGAACACGACTTATGCATTCACGCTGATGCTCACGGCTTTTCTGGCGGGCATTGCGCTCGGCGGGTACGGAATCCGGTTCCTTGGGGGCATCGTTAAAAACCCGCTGCGACTGTTCGCGGCGATTGAGATCCTGATTGGGGTTTTTTCCGCAGTTGCCTTACCTCTGCTCTTTTTCATCGTGCAATCGGAAACTATCCGCTCTTTCATTATCCGATATTCCGGCCAACTCGAGCTTCTCGCTGTATCGAATTTCGTGATAGCGCTGTCCCTCATGCTTCTTCCTGCTACCCTGATCGGAGCGACGTTACCCCTGATGGGGCAGATTTTCGTTTCCAATCTTCAGAAAACCGGGACAACGGTGGGAAAGATCTATGCCGTGAACACGCTGGGCAACGTGCTGGGGGCGCTTCTGCCGGGCCTCCTGATCATGCCGCTCCTGGGGATCCAGAAAGGTATTCTTCTCATGGCTGCACTCAACATGGGCCTGGGCATCGTGCTCGTTTTTGCCCGGTGGAAGCACGCCATGGCCGTCGTATCCGTGTCATTGGTCATATTCCTGGCAGTCACTCTTGCGCTCGTGCGCATGCCGCTCTCCTTCCAGTTTCCCTCGGAATTCCAGCAACGACGGGACGAGGTCCTCTTCTACCGGGAGGGGGGGCTCGTGACCACAAAGGTATGGGTCAGCGCTGACAACGGCTATAAGGCAATCAGCGTCGACGGCATCAACATCGGAGGGAACGGTGCCACCGACTACAAGCAGCAGATCCTGGCACACCTGCCGAAGCTACTTCTGAAATCGTACAGCTCGGAGCTTTCGATAGGACTCGGCTCGGGCATTCTGGTCGGCGAAAGTGCCAGGCATGCCGCGCTTAAGAAGATCGTGAGTGTAGAGATATCGCGCGGCGTCGTCGAGGGAGCGAGATACTTCTTGGAACAAAACTTCAATATACTCAACGACCCTCGCGCAGTCATTATCGTAGACGACGTGGCTGATTTCCTCGAGACAACACAGGAGCGGTACGACATCATATCGGCTGACGAGAAGACCGCAGGGAAATACGCCACCAACTCGTTCTCGTACTCAGAGGAATACTATGCGCTTTTGAGGCAGAGGCTTGCCCCGGGCGGACTCGTCATTCAGTGGATGCCTACCGACCTGCCGCCCTCGCAGTACGATCTGGCAGTGAGGACCTTCCTTAATGAGTTCCCTCATACACAACTCTGGTATTTCCCGCCTGTCGGAAGGTTCACGATGACCAACACGTTCCTTGTCGGCTCTAACGATCCCATCGATATTGACCCGGCGTGGATGCGTAAAGCCATGGAGGCCGACCCCGAATCATTTCAGGGTATTCGCAAGTACGGCTTGACTACCGCGGAAGCCGTTCTAGCCCATTTTATCGGGACTGAAGAGACGCTGCGCCATGCCATACCTCCCGGCCCTGTGAACACCTTTGAGGAACCGTACTATGAGTTCTACTCTCCCCGCGACTATGCCGTACCCCCGGACGAGAGAACTCTTGTGAATCACGAGATTCTGATGTCGATTCGTGGACCGGATCTCGACCTATTCGCGAGGAAGGGTCGCTCCGGTCAAGAGGCCATACGCCTCAATACGGCGTTTCGGGCCGAGGGGATATTCCTCGATGGGCAGGTCGCCCAGTTCCGCGGGTATCCGGCACAGGAGGTCATTCATCACTATGATCAGGCTATTAACACAGCGCCATGGAATAGGAACTTGCGTAACGAGGTCGTTTCGTATTATTACCGAGAGTACCTCAGACGGTATTTCAGAGGTGATTACACCGAGGCTCTGGCTATCCTTCGCCGGGTGGTGGAGATTTACCCGGAGAGCAGCGATGTCCATCAAGACTACGGGTGGATGCTCTGGAAAATGAACCAGACCGATCTCGCGGTCAAGGAACTTCATCAGGCACTCATGTTGAACGCAAAACTCGTACCTGTGCGACGGATTTTGGCGTCGATCTATGCATCTCGTGGGGAAGTAGAACAAGCTATGGAACAGTGGAAAGAGGCCCTCGCACTCGACCCAAAGGATATCCCGACCATAGTCAGTTATGGGATCTTTCTGCTCAACCAGCAACCCGGTACCGAGGCTGCAGCATATCTCCTAAAAGCTTACCAGCTTGACCCTGAAGATCCGGAAGTTATCGATGGGTACGCCAGAGCCCTGTACCTGAACGGGAATATCTCTGAGGCGCGACGCATTGTACGCAAGGGCGGTGACTACTATAAAACGAATCCGTTATTCGAGCAGCGTCGGGCCGCGATGCTGAGCGGTGATTAATGGTCTCCTATCAGCAGTTATTGCGGGGGGAGGTCCGGTGTCAGGCTTCATCCGTCTCGCCATGGAAATTGGGCGGCGGCGATAGACGGACGCGAGATGTCGTTCAGGAACAAAGAATAATTTACAGACCGTCAGCACCCTATCAAACCGAAAATCCTGCTACCAGAAATACTGCATGTAATCATTATATTATGATATATTGCCTTGTTATGAAGTTCTTTCAATAATATTCTGTTGTTTCGATAATTGTAAACAAGTACATCACTTTTAATAATCCATGATATAATATTTGCTGTGGGAAAACGACCTATTTCGAGTATCAAGTTCATATCAAAAGGGCTCGCCGTCCTTTACGAGGATAAAGATATTCTTGTAGTGGATAAGCCAGCGGGTCTTTTGACCGTCGCTACAGAGAGGGAGAAATCGCGCACGGCTCACTCCATATTAACGGATTACATCCGCACGGGTTGCGGCAGATGTCGAAAACGTATTTTCGTCGTTCACCGACTGGACAGAGACACATCCGGGATACTCATCTTTGCAAAGAGCGAGGAGGCGATGCTTCGCTTGAAGGCCCAGTGGAAACAAACAGAAAAGAAGTATCTTGCAGTTGTTCATGGCAAGTGTGAAAAAAGCTCGGGAACCATTACTACATATTTGGCGGAGGACAAAGATTATAACGTTTATTCTACGGCCGATAGCACAAAAGGTAAGCTGTCCCAAACGGCTTATAAAGTGATCAGGGTGACGAATAGATTTTCCTTGCTGGAAGTGGTTCTATTAACGGGCAGGAAGAACCAGATACGAGTACATCTAGCCGATATTGGACACCCGATTGTAGGTGACACAAAATATGGGAACAAGAATGAGTCGCAACCACGCATGGCACTTCATGCCAGATCGATTTCCTTCAAACACCCCTTCAGCGGCATTCAGCTCTCATTCGCATCAGAAGTGCCGGTATTTTTTACAACGCTGATAGGCCGCATAGATTGGGACAACGGCCTCACTAGACCCGCAACCTCGCAGTTAAAGTCCTCACAGATGCAGGTGTCATCGACCGGTCATTCATGAAATATAGTCGGCAGTTTTCATGTATTGAACGTGATTCCTTCCTGTACCGTTGAATCGGCAGGGGTGTTGAGAGTTGCAGATTACATCTGGAATTAAGAAGTGCTTGACTCCGTTGACGCCTTTCCAGAGCGACATTCAACTATCGAAATTACGTAGTGGTAAGTGCAGTAGAAACATAACATAATGAATTAATTCAAGATTTATTGATGTAATCTGTACATCCTATATTGGATAAGAGGTGTTTATGAATATTTCCTGGTTCTCATTGTACAATCTCGTCCTCGCACTTTGGGTCGGCGGGATCGCATCGGTCACGTTCATCGTCACACCGGTCATTTTTCGGTCATTCGGGCGGGACCTGGCAGGTAAGATCGTGGGGGAACTCTTCCCAGGATATTTTCTCTACAATCTCGTTCTCGCTGCTGTGGCTTTGCTTTTGTTTTTCATCGTTGCCGGAGATCAATCAAAGACTGCATACCGGCTCTCGCTTTTCCTCCTTACAATAGCACTCATAATCAATGTCTTCATCGTGTTCAAGCTGCACCCCGATGCGGTCAAGGTGAAGCAGGCGGTGACATCCTTCGAGCGCGAGTCCCCCGATTCGCCGATGAGAAGGAGATTCGCAAAACTGCATGCCGTGAGCGCGGGACTGAACCTTCTGCTCCTGGTGGACGGTATCGCGCTTCTGGTGATCAGCCCTATCGTGAAAAGGTAGCTTCTAGGCCATTGATATCAAGGAAAAGCGGTTAAATTTCGCTTGACATTTTGGGTGGAATAATAGATATTACCACTCTCCCGAGGTTGGAACCGGGCGGATAGCTCAGCTGGGAGAGCACAGCCCTTACAAGGCTGGGGTCACAGGTTCGATCCCTGTTCCGCCTACCATAAAAGCACAGTGTAGGAGTTCAGGAGCGTGAGGAATAATGTTCACTCCGCAACTCCTCGACTCCGCATTCTCTACTCAATTGGGGTGGTAGTTCAGTTCGGTTAGAACGCCGGCCTGTCACGCCGGAGGTCGCGGGTTCGAGCCCCGTCCACCCCGCCATTCTCTCAACTTTGTGCTCTCAGCAATAAATCCGTGTTCATTCGTGGCTAGTTGCCTTTTCTAAGGATAATGAGATATTTCCACAGGGTGTCGTGAAAATAAAAAGCCGAGGGATCATGTCTCGGCTTTTTGCGTCCTCATTTTGTTCTCAGAGCGGGAAATACGTCGTTATTTCCCCAGTAGCGTCGTAAACGTATCGTGGTGGTTTTCCTCCTCGGCAAGAATCTGCTCAAAGAGTAGCCGCGTGGTGGTGTCTCCTTCGGAGTTTGCCTGCTTGATAATTTCCTTATAGAGATCGATTGCTTCCTCCTCGGCCTTCGCGTCGTACTCCAGCATTTCTTGCATAGTGCCGCCCACCTTAATGGGTTCTGGCTTGGTCGTGGGGGTGATGTCGAAATAGAAGAGCCGCTCAGCAATCTTCTCGGCGTGCTTCATCTCCGTGATCGCGACATCCTCGAACACGTCCGCAATCTCCGCTGACTCCAGGCCTTTTGCCATCACATGCTGCCACATGTACTGCACGCTCACCTGGATCTCCCGGGCGATTGCCTTGTTCAACATGTCCGTCAATTTGCCGCTTGCCTTCTGCACCATACCAATCTCCTTTCTCACTGTAAAATGACCCGATGCTCACTTTCCAAGAGTTTATCAGAAATTCATGAAAATGGGAACAACATAATGGCGCATCATGGTGAAGAGGGATGCTGGTGTTTGCATGATGCACTCGATCAGGTCACGGTTAATGGAGCTGCGGTCGGATCCCCCAGTGGGAGGAGAATTCCTGCTCTGCCTTCTCCGGTTCATCAGTGTTGTTGAGGATAAGCTGCCGGAGGTGGTGATAACTGTCGAGATCGAGCTGGGTGAATTCAACCACAAAGCTGCCTAGCTAGGAACGGATTATTTACCCATCGGCCGATGAGCAGTTTGTTTTCGAAGGAAGAAAGCATAATGCTTACTCTGCAAGGCACGCCGAGTGTGAAAAGGACATCATCGGTCGGCATGTGCAACCCGCCCATGCTCACGTTTACTTCGGTGTTTGCCCGCTTGGTACGGTTGCCTGCCCGCACGGCGACCTCGGTGTGGAACGGGACCCGGATAAAGCATCTTCTATTGGATGGGCCGTTTGCCACGTGCACCTTGCTGTCCGATGGAGGGATATAACAGATGACTTGAAGTATATCAGCGGATATCTGTTTCCGTCAATAGGAGGGACGCTGTTATTTCCCATTATACCTTGCGGCTCCCAGGAAAGATCTGGAGCGCGGTTCCCGTGCATTTTCCCCGTGCAAACCTATGTTTTGTTTGACATCCCCCCGAGTTTCTGGTAAAACAATACATCCTACCCTTTCGTTTGTATTTTCAGGCAAATTTTATGGTACGAGGAGGCTGTTTAATGAAAAAGGTTCTGCTTGTTTTCGCTGTTTTGCTTAGTATTTTTACCAATTCACCGGGGTTCGCTCAGCAGGAATTGAAAAAATTTACGGCACAGGAGATCAAAAAAATGTCCATGACAAAAGCAATCATCGAAACCAAGTTCGGAAACATCACACTGAAGTTCTTTCCCGACGTGGCGCCCGGGCACGTGAACAACTTTATTGAGCTTGCAAAGAAGGGTTTTTATGATGGAACCACATTCCACCGCGTGATCCCCGGCTTTATGATCCAAGGGGGCGATCCGAATAGCAAAAACCCGGACAAGGGGATGCACGGCATGGGCGGACCTGGGTATACAATCAAGGCCGAGTTCAGCGCGAAGCCGCACAAGCGGGGCACGCTCTCCATGGCGCGGGCGCAGAGTCCGGACAGCGCCGGCTCGCAGTTCTTCATCTGCGTGAAGGATTCGCCGTTCCTCGACAGGCAGTACACGGTTTTCGGTGAGGTCGAGAGCGGAATGGAGGCTGTGGATAAGATCGTATCCCAGCCCAGGGACGCGCGCGACAATCCGAACGAACGCATCGAGATGAAGGTCAAGATCGTAGAAGGAAAATAACAGGGTCTGAGGTACGAATTCCAGTGTCTAGTTGTAGGAAAATGCCTGCCCTTGCCCTATTTTATGGAGCATTTGATTGAAGCAGGACATTAAAAAAATCGTTGTCGCCTATTCAGGCGGACTTGATACATCGGTCATCATCACCTGGCTTAAACAGGAGTATGGTGCCGAAGTGATCGCGTTCACTGCGGACATCGGCCAGGGCGAGGAGCTCGAGCCGCTTCGAGAGAAGGCTATTAGGACCGGCGCGAGTAAGATCTACATCGATGACCTGCGCGAGGAATTCGTCAGGGATTTCGTGTTCCCCATGCTGCGGGCGAATGCCGTATACGAGGGCCGCTATCTCCTCGGCACCTCGATTGCGCGGCCGCTCATTGCCAAGCGCCAGATAGAGATCGCAAATGAGGAAGGTGCGGACGCGGTCTGCCACGGGGCAACGGGCAAGGGGAACGACCAGGTACGGTTCGAGCTCACCTACTTTGCTCTCAAGCCGGACGTGAAGATCGTAGCGCCCTGGCGCGAGTGGAGCATGAAGGGTCGCGAGGAACTCATCGCCTATGCCGAGAAGCACAATATACCGGTTACTGCGACCAAGTCAAAGCCATATTCCACGGACCGCAACTTGTTGCACATCAGCTACGAAGGCGGCGTCCTTGAGGATCCCTGGAAAGAGTCGACCAAAGACATGTACACTATGGCCGTTCCTGTTGAGAAAGCGCCTGACAAGCCAGAGTACATTGAGGTAGAATACGCTGCGGGCAATCCTGTTGCTATAAACGGGAAACGGGCTTCCCCTGCTGCACTTCTAGCTGAAGCGAACCGGATTGCTGGCAGTCATGGCGTTGGCCGTATAGACCTAGTGGAGAACCGCTATGTAGGCATGAAGTCCCGCGGTGTGTACGAGACGCCTGGCGGCACGCTCCTGCATGCGGCACACCGTGCCGTGGAGTCCATTACCATGGACCGCGAGTCCATGCACCTGAGGGACAGCCTGATCCCGCGTTACGCCGAACTGGTGTACTACGGATACTGGTTTGCGCCCGAGCGCACCATGCTTCAGACCGCGATAGACGAATCTCAGAAGAACGTGAGCGGCACGGCGCGGCTAAAGTTATATAAAGGGAATTGTGACACGGTCGGCCGCAAGTCGCCTCTCTCGCTCTATAATCCGGAGCTCGCGACCTTTGAGGCGGACCAGGTTTATAACCAGAAGGACGCCGAAGGTTTCATCCGTCTGAACGCGCTCCGGCTCAGAATTGGGAGCAAGGCATCCAAAATAAAAGCATAGATCTTCGAGATAGCAAACAAAGAAAGAATTTGACACGGGTTTACACTGAAGAAATTATGATTAAAGATGCGGCATTGCGGCATTAATCATAGATTAAGCAGTGTGAGTCAGTGTCAAAATGGTTTTATACGATATGGCAACCAAGAAGGCCAAGATAGTTAAGAAAGCGAAGACGGCCGCGAAGAAGACCAAGCCCTGGGGCGGCAGGTTCACCGAAGCCACGAACGAGCTCGTCGAGCAGTTCACGGCGTCGATCCCCTATGATTGGCGGCTCTATCCCTATGATATCGCGGGAAGCATGGTGCATGCCGCCATGCTCGGCAGGCAGGGTATCATTCCGAAGCGAGATGCCGACCGCATCATCCGCGGGCTTGAAGAGATTCTAAAGGAGATCGTCGCGGGTACGTTCGAGTTCAGCGTGGAGCTCGAAGATATCCACATGAACATCGAAAACCGGCTGATCGAGAAGATTGGGCCCACGGGTGGAAAGCTGCACACGGCACGAAGCAGGAACGACCAAGTGTCCCTTGACATCCGCATGTTCCTGCGCGACGAGATTGCTGAGACTCACGAACTCCTCACGGCGCTCCAGGCGGTCATCGTTGATCTTGCCGAACGGCACAGCGATGTTGTTCTGCCGGGCTACACACACCTCCAGCGCGCACAACCCGTGCTGCTCGGTCACCACCTGCTTGCATATTACGAGATGTTCGAGCGCGATCGCGGCAGGCTTGAAGACTGTTTCCGCCGGGTGAACGTGATGCCGCTCGGCGCCGGTGCCCTCGCTGGGACCGTACTTCCCATCGACCGGAAGTTCGTTGCCAAGCAGCTCGGTTTCAGCGGTGTGTGCGAAAATAGCATTGACGCCGTCTCGGATCGTGATTTCGCAATCGAATTCGTTGCTGCCTGCGCTCAGATCATGATGCATCTCTCGCGCCTATCCGAGGAACTCGTCATCTGGTCGTCATCAGAATTCGGGTTCATCACGATATCCGATGCCTTCACCACGGGCTCCTCGATCATGCCCCAGAAAAAGAACCCCGACGTGGCGGAGCTCACGCGCGGCAAAACGGGCCGGGTATATGGCAACCTCATGGCGCTCCTCACGCTCATGAAAGGATTGCCACTCGCGTACAATCGCGACATGCAGGAGGACAAGGAACCGATTTTCGGCGCCGCTGAAACGGTAACGCTCTCACTGTCGGTGTTCATCGAGATGCTCAAGGGGGTCTCGATTCACAGGGAAACGATGCGGAAGGCGGCGGAGGACGGATTCATCACGGCCACTGACCTGGCAGACTATCTGGTCCGTAAGGGCATGCCGTTCCGCAAAGCCCATGAGGTCGTGGGCAGGGCCGTGCTGCGTGCCACGGAGCTGGGGTGCGGGCTTGTTGATATGCCGATCGGAGAATACACAAAATTATCGCCGCTGATTCAGGAGGACGTGTATGACGCGTTATCCGTGGAGGCATCCGTGAAGAGGCGCACGTCATACGGCGGCACGGCCCCGGCTAATCTGAGAAAACGCCTCATGGTGCTCAAGAAGATACGATGAATACCCGGACGCGGTGGCTTTTCAGGCCCGTCTGCCTGATGCTTATCCTGGCGCTTGCCGTCTCCTGTGGCAGGAAGACGGACCCGCTCACACCCGATAGCCCTCGGCCCGAGGCCGTGAAGAGCATTAAAGCCGTTGTCAGGGACGCCGTCGCCTTTTTGTCATGGCGCGTGCCGGCCAAAAACGTGGAAGGCAAGGACATGAATCCCGCTGAGATTCTGGGGTTCCGTATCTACCGGGCGGAGATCGGGGACAGCAGAAAGAAGCCCCGGTACAAGGAGATTGCCGATATCACGATGGCAAATCCTGCGCCGGCTGAGGTGAGGGCGGGCACAGTTTTCTGGAGCGACAAGAACCTGAGATACGGTCAGGTGTACAGCTATCGGATCAGAGCCACGAGCGCGAGGGGCGGGGCAAGCCAACAGTCCGAAGAGGTGCGAGTGGCGCCGCTTATTTCTCTTGCAGCTCCAACGAATTTTACCGCTGCGGGCGATGACAGCAGAAATTTCCTTTCCTGGGATCTGGTCACTACGAGATCTGACGGGAGCCAGTATGGAGGCTTTGTCGGCTATAATATCTACCGTGGTACGGAAAAAAACCGATATGAAGATACACCGCTTAACAAGGAACCGGTCAGAACGACGTTCTATATAGATACGACGGTGGTTAACAACAAGACATACTTTTATATTGTGCGTGCTGTGGACAGTCCGACCCTGCCGTGGAAGGAGAGCCTTGATTCAGTTGAGGTGTCAGCTACGCCTAGAGATATGACACCGCCGGAGAGGCCCAGGGGGCTTACAGTCGTTCCTGGCGTGGGCAGGATATTCCTTACCTGGAACGAGAACAAAGAGCGGGACCTCGCGGGATACCACGTGTACCGGTCAGTGAGGAGCGGCAGGGGCTATGAGCGTCTTACGGACAAGCTGATAAACCGCACCACGTTTTCCGACGTGAGGGTAAAGCCGGGAGTGGTGTATTACTACACAGTTACCGCGGTGGACCAGTCAGGGAACGAAAGTCCGATGTCTAAGGAGCAGAAAGCGTACGCTGAGAAGATGAGATAAGAAACACTGCAAATTGAAAATGAAAAATCTTAGAAACGAAATTTAATATTTCCACTATTCATTGTTCAATTTCCAATCGGATAGGTTTCCCATGCATGACTTTGTCTATAAAAATGGAGAGCTATACTGCGAAGGGGTTTCTGTCAAAAGCGTGGCTCAGCGGGTTGGAACGCCGTTCTACCTCTACAGCAGCAATACGCTGGTGAGGCATTATCAGGCCTTCGACAGCGCCTTTGCGGGCGTTCCTCATATTATCTGCTTTGCGCTCAAGTCGAACCCGAACGGCGCGATCCTCAGGTTGCTCGGCAGGGAGGGCGCGGGTGCGGACATCGTTTCGGGCGGGGAACTTTTCCGCACGCTCCGTGTGGGAATCGATCCGAAGAAGGTCGTGTACGCAGGGGTGGGCAAGCGCAGGGATGAGATCGAGTATGCGCTCAAGGCCGATATTCTCATGTTCAACGTCGAGTCCGGTGAGGAGCTCCTTGCGATAGAACATGCTGCAAAGGACATGGGTGTGATGGCACGCATCGCGCTTCGCGTGAATCCGAACATCGACCCCAAGACACACGCGTATATCTCTACGGGGCTCAAAGAGAACAAATTCGGAATCCCGATCGAGCAGGCGCTGGAATACTACCAGATGGCCAAGTCTCTCTCTCACGTAGAAGTGACGGGAATCCACCAGCACATAGGTTCTCAGATTACCGAGATCCAGCCGTTCGTGGATGCGCTCGAAAAACTCGTAGGGTTCGTCAGCGAGCTCAGGTCCGCAGGGTTGGACATCCAGTTCATTAATATCGGTGGTGGGCTGGGCATAACGTACAAGGACGAGACACCGCCGCACCCCAAGGAACTTGCGAAGGCAATCCAGCCGCTCCTCAGAAAGGCCGGGTGCACTCTGGTGCTGGAGCCGGGCCGGGCCATCGTTGGCAACGCAGGTATCCTCGTGACGAGCGCCCTCTATCACAAAGACAGCGGCGAGAAACGGTTCCTGATCGTCGATGCAGGCATGAACGACCTCATCAGGCCGAGCCTCTATGAGGCTTACCACGAGATAAAATCCGTGTCGGAGCCTGCATCTCCCGTGAATACTGTGCTCGATGTGGTGGGGCCGATTTGCGAGTCCGGCGATTTCCTCGCTAAGGAGCGGGAGATGCCCGAGGTAAAGCAAGGAGAGCTTCTCGCGGTCATGGGCGCGGGAGCATACGGCTTTGCGATGTCCTCGAATTATAATTCACGGCCGCGCGTTGCCGAAATCATGGTCAAGGGAAGCGAGTATTACATCGTGCGAGAACGCGAGACCTATAGCGACCTCATCAGGGGTGAAAAGGTCCCGCGGTGGTTGGAAGGGTGAGAGACAAGCACCAAATTTCAATAATCAAAATTCAAGCATGTTGTACCATGCTGGATTGCAAAATTGGAGCTCATTTATAAACTGTGATTTGATGAATTTGTCATCCGAGAGACTGTACATGAAGAAGATACCTTTTTACAAAATGCAGGGGAACGGGAACGATTTCATCCTGATCGATAACCGCAGGGGCGTCTTGCAGGGGAAGAACCTGACCGGGCTGGCAAAGCAGGTTTGCCATCGGAACCGTTCAGTCGGCGCTGACGGGCTCATCGTGGTCGTTCCTTCGAAGAAGGCCGACTTCAAGTGGCGGTTCTTCAATTCCGACGGAAGCGAGGCCGAGATGTGCGGAAACGGTTCGCGCTGCGCCGCGCGGTTCGCATACCTTAAGAAGATCGCAAAGAAGAACATGACCTTCGAAACGCTCGCGGGGATCATCCATGCCGTAGTGAATAAGGACACGGTCAGGGTGCAGCTCACGAATGCATACGGATTGCGCACGAATATAGCGGTACCTCTTGACCGCGGCACGCGCACCGGACACTTTATCAACACTGGCGTCCCCCATCTTGTTTACCTCTCAGACCATCTTGATGCAGAAGATGTGGATGGAGTGGGCAGAAAAACGCGACAGCATGAGATCTTCAAACCCGGCGGTACAAACGTGAACTTCGTTCAGATAGACGGTCCGCACAGGCTTCGGATCAGAACGTACGAGCGCGGGGTCGAGGGAGAGACCCTTGCCTGCGGAACCGGCGCGGTGGCCGCAGCGCTTATCGCAGCAGCCCTGCGCAAGGTATCGTCACCGGCAACCGTGATGACCAAGGGTGGCGATAGGCTGGTTGTTTCGTTCAAGCGAGAAGGCGAACAGTTTACGGACCTACACCTCGAAGGCAAGGCAGAGGTTGTGTGCGAAGGGATGCTCTATATCTAAGAATCATCACTTCAGAGAACGCAGAGAAAATCAAGGACGAAACACTTTTTTTGACGGGATTTACAAAATCATATATTAAGGACATCTGATCCGCTGTTATCCTGTTAATCCTGATTAAAATAGCAAGGAGGCTGCTATGTTCAAAGGTTCAATGGTTGCTATAGTCACCCCGTTCAAGAATGGCAAGGTAGATGAAAAGGCTCTCGGGGATCTCATCGAGTTTCACCTTAAAAACGGCACGGACGTGATTGTACCGTGCGGCACCACTGGTGAATCAGCCACGCTCTCCCACGAGGAACACCACCGGGTAGTGGAATTCACGGTCAGGGCGGTGAACAAACGAGTACCCGTGGTCGCGGGTGCGGGGTCGAATAGCACTGAGGAAACCGTCGACCTGACGAAATACGCCAAGAAGGCGGGTGCCGACGGCGTGCTGCTCATTACCCCGTATTACAACAAACCGACGCAGGAAGGACTCTATCAGCATTTCAGGAAGATAGCGGAATCCGTGGAAATCCCTATCGTTCTTTATAATGTGCCGGGACGCACGGGAGTGAACATGCTTCCGGCGACGGTGGCTCGTCTCCGCACGATCAAGAATATCGTTGGGCTCAAGGAAGCCACCGGCGATATGAAGCAGGTCAGCGAGATTGTCCGGCTTTGCGGCAGGGATTTCGACGTGATCTCGGGCGATGATTACACCACGCTGCCGCTGCTCTGCCTAGGCGGTGTGGGAGCCATCTCGGTTACGGCCAACGTGGTGCCGGCCGACGCAGCCAGAATGTTCGATGCCTTTTTCGGGGGGAAGATGGAGGAGGCGCTTAAGATCCATTATAAAATGGAGCCGCTCCATGGCGCAATGTTCATCGAGACGAACCCGATCCCGGTGAAGACATCGCTTGCGCTCATGGGCAAGATCACGGAAGAATTCCGCCTGCCGCTTTGTCCTATGGCCGAGGTGAACAAAGAGAAGCTTAGGAAATCGCTTAAGGACTACGGGCTGATCTGACTCGAAACCTTTCACTACTGGAGACATAGAGCGCATAAGGCGGATGGCGGCAGTGAGTTTAACGCTATGCGCCACGCGCTCTGCCCGGACAGAACCAGTTGCACAGCGCTCTCAGCGGTAAACAATAAGGAGTAAAAACCATGATTAAAGCAGTCGTAGCCGGCGCTGCCGGTAGGATGGGTTCGCGGATCATCAACGTGCTCTCGACCTCGGAAGGCATCCGCCTTTCGGCAGCTGTCGAGCGAAAGGCGCATCCCCTCGTGGGTCAGGACTCCTGCGGCCCGGCCGGGCTCCCTGGAGGAGGTGTTCTGACGGTGATCACGGACGACCTCGTTGCCGCGCTCAAGGCCGGGGACGTGCTCATCGACTTTACCCTCCCCGAAACAAGCCTTGAACATATCAAGACCTGCGCGGACCTGGGCAAGCCGCTTGTGGTCGGTACAACCGGATTCTCCAAAGAGCAGATGGGAGAGATCAACAAGCAAGTTCAGAAGATCCCCTGCGTGCTCTCCCCGAACATGAGTATCGGGGTGAACCTTTGCTTCAAGATCCTTGCAGAGATCGCCAAGACCATCGGCGAGGATTATGATATGGAAATCGTTGAGGCCCACCATCGCATGAAGAAGGACGCACCCTCTGGCACGGCCATGAAAATGGCCCAGGTCATCGCCCAGGCCGTGAACAGGAACCTGGACGAGGTCGGCGTTTACGCACGCAAGGGCATGATCGGCGAGCGTTCCAAGAAAGAAATCGGTATCCAGACCCTTCGTGCTGGTGACATTGTGGGCGAGCACACGGTGATGTTCGCGGGCAAGGGTGAACGCATCGAGATCACGCACCGGGCGCACAGCAGGGACACCTTTGCCGCCGGTGCGGTGCGCGCGGCAAAGTGGGTCGTCGGCAAGAAGCCCGGCCTCTACGATATGCAGGATGTACTGGGTCTGAAGTAACAAAAGTCGAAAGACAGAGGAATGGGGTAAGATGCACGGCATCTATTGCCGGTAAGGAGTTTGATAATGAAAAGAGGTTTGGTCATCATGATTGGGGGACTTTTCTTGCTCGCACCGCTCACGTCTGGGGCATTTTCTTCGGAGCATCCGGGCTGCGGCGGGGATTGCAAGGAATGCCACACGCTAGAGAAAAAAGACGCTGAGAAAATCTTGAAAAAGATCCTCCCGGCAGGTTCCCTGCTGGATGTGAAACTTTCTCCTGTCGGAGGCCTGTGGCAGCTGGATGTCGAGGCCGAAGGCAAACGCGGGTCATTGTACCTTGATTTCTCACGGAAGCATTTGATCAACGGCCAGATCATTTCGCTTGAGGCGGGGAAGGTCAATTTCTCGAAGATATCGCTCAACGAGGCGCTGGTCATGGGGCAGAAGACCGCAAAGAAAAAGATTGTGGTGTTCACGGACCCTGATTGTCCTTTCTGCAAGAAACTGCATGAGGAAATTAAGCAGGTTCTGGCAAAGCGAACCGATGTCGCATTCTATGTCATCCCATATCCGCTCCCGATGCATAAGGATGCGTATAAAAAGGTACAGTCTATTCTGTGTGGGAAATCGATTGAGCTCCTCGATGACGCGTTCTCCGGTAAGGCATTGCCAGAGCCTGTGTGCCCCAACGAACAGGTGGAAAAGAATATTGCGCTTGCCAAAGAACTTGGGTTCAATGGAACGCCAACGCTCGTACGGGACGACGGGACCGTGCTCAGCGGGTATCGCCCCGCCGAACAGCTTTCCGAGTGGATTGACGAAAAATAGGAGCATCTGTCGGGGCAGGTATGAAACTGATACGATTTCAGGCTCAAGACAGGCCTGCACGGGGCATTCTGAGCGGCAATGAGGTTACGGAGCTCGGTGGTGATTTTTTCACTCCCTTCAGGACGCTGAAGACAAGCTTTTTATTTTCTCAAATTAAGCTGCTGCCGCCATGCACCCCATCCAAGATCGTGGCCATCGGGCTTAACTACCGTGACCATGCGAAAGAGCTGAGTCTCCCGGTGCCGGATACCCCGATCGTATTTCTGAAACCCCCGACAGCGGTGATCGGCCCTGGTGAAGCGGTCTTGTATCCTGCAACGAGCTCGCAGGTGGACTACGAGGCCGAGCTTGGGGTGGTCATAAAGGATCGGGTCAGGAACATCAGTCCTGCCTCTGCGCGTGACCATATTCTCGGTTATACGTGCGCAAATGATGTTACGGCGCGGGATCTGCAGAAAAAAGACGGGCAATGGACGCGCGCCAAATCTTTCGACACATTCTGCCCCGTGGGGCCATGGATCGAGACTGATCTCAACCCGGATGATCTTCTCATCGAGTCGTATCTGAATGGCGAGCTGCGGCAGTCTTCCCGGACATCGCAATTTATATTTACGGTAGATTACCTCGTGAGCTTTATCTCGGGGATCATGACGCTTGAGCCTGGCGACCTTATCATCACAGGCACGCCGGCCGGGATCGGGCCTATGAAGCCAGGCGACGAGATCGAGGTTCGCATCGAGGGGATCGGGAGCCTGAATAACACAGTTAAAAGATAAAGGTTGGTGCAGATACACTCAGAAAAATCGGATTTCAAATAATCAAAAAAATCTGCGTTAATCAGTGTCCAACGAATATTATTTCAGGACTGGAGGACTGGGGAGAAGTGCAGACAACGGAAGACACCTATATTCAATCCCTCTTCGCCGCGCGAATCGGCGGTAATATGTTCGGCAAAGAACAGAAGATCTACAAGTTTGAGAAGATCAAGCGTGCGAAGCGGGCCGCGCTAGCAGCCCATCCAGAAATGGAGCTTATTGACTTCGGGGTAGGTGAGCCCGATGAGATGGCTTTTCCCGGGGTGGTTCAGACACTCCAGAAGGAGGCGGAAAATCCGGAGAACCGGGGGTACGCGGACAACGGGATTCAGGAGTTCAAGGATGCATCCGCACGGTACATGCAGAAAGTGTACGGCGTTAACGATATTAACGCTGAAACTGAGGTGCTCCATGGCATCGGCAGCAAGCCGGTGCTTGCGATGCTTCCCTCTGTCTTCATCAATCCCGGCGACGTGACGCTCATGACCGTGCCGGGGTATCCCGTCATGGGGACGCATACCCGCTGGTATGGAGGCGAGGTGGTGAACTTGCCGCTCCTCGAAAAGAACGGATTTCTGCCAGATCTCGATTCAATCCCTGCGGATGTGAAAAAAAGAGCGAAGCTCCTCTACCTCAATTATCCCAACAATCCGACTGGCGCCGGCGCGACGAAAGCATTTTTCGAAAAAGCGGTACGCTTCGCTAAGGAAAACGGAATCATCGTAGTGCACGATGCAGCTTATTCAGCGCTAACCTATGGCGCCAAGCCGCTCTCATTCCTGTCAGTGGATGGCGCAAAGGATGTGGGCGTCGAGATCCACTCTCTGTCCAAGGCTTACAATATGACTGGCTGGCGCCTCGCCTTTGTCGTGGGGAACGAGCGAGTGATCGCAGGCTATGGGAATGTGAAGGACAACTATGACTCCGGGCAGTTCAAGGCCATCCAGAAGGCAGGGGTGTATGCGCTCGAGCATCCCGAGATCACCGACGAGATCATTGCCAAGTATGAACGCAGGCTGCGTGCAATGACGGGAGTGCTTGCCGAGATGGGCTTCTCGGCAAAGATGCCAGTCGGCACTTTTTACCTCTATGTGAAGATACCAAAGGGGGTCAAAAAGGGCAGGAGGTTTGCTAATGCTGAAGAGTTCTCAGAGTTCCTCATTACGGCGAAGCTCATTAGCACGGTGCCCTGGGACGATGCGGGCTCTTATCTGCGCTTTTCTGCCACCTTCGAGTCCAAAGGCAGGGCTGATGAGCAGCGGGTACTCGAGGAGTTCAAGAAGCGGATGGGAGGGCTGCAGTTCGAGTTTTAGAACCGAAGGACATTTCACCGCAGAGGATGCTGAGAAACAAGTAGAGCATGAATGGCACGCATTAACGAATCACACGAATAATTCAAGTAGAAACCTGTAAAGCTATCGTTCGTGACATTCGAACTATTCGAAGAATTCATGTTAAATTTTGCCACCGAATTCTCTGCGTTGTCTATGGAAATCGTGAACTATCCTATACCCACCATTGCATACATCGGCGTCGGATCGAACGTGGGCGACAGGGAGGCCAACTGCCGGAAGGCCTTTGAGCTTTTGGCGGACACAGGCCGGGTCATCAGCGTTTCCTCCCTGTACCGCACCGAGCCTGTGGGATATAAGGAGCAGGAAGATTTTATCAACGCTGTAGTCTCTATCGAGACCGATTTATCTGCGAGAGAACTGCTTGATGCCTGTCGTGCTATCGAGGGCAGGCTGGGTCGCAAGCGCACACTGCGGTGGGGACCGCGCACTATTGATCTCGACATCCTATTGTATGGAGACCAGATAATGAACCAGCCGCACCTTGTAATCCCCCACCCGTTGATGACAACGAGAAAATTCGTGCTTGTACCGCTTGTCGAGATTGCCCCCGAGGTGATGCATCCCGTCTTGCATAAAACAGCGGAGCAGCTTCTCCGCGAATTGAAGGACACCTCCACAGTCATGAAATGCAGGTCAGACCGCAAAACGCCATGAGCCAGAAACCAGCCTTGAGCCATACCCGTTACATTGTGACCGAAGGCCCGATTGGCGTGGGGAAGACGAGCCTCACCAGCCTGCTCGCCGAGGAACTCGGCGCACGCCTGATCCTGGAGCGCGCCGAAGACAATCCCTTCCTCACGGATTTTTACAAGGACCCTCCCCGGTACCGTTTCCAGACACAGACATTCTTTCTCCTAAACCGCTTCGCCCAACAGGAAGAGATGCTTCAGCCTGACCTTTTCACGCGGATCACGATCAGCGACTACCTTTTTGCCAAGGACCGGATATTCGCCTACCTCAACCTCGACGACCATGAACTCGCCCTCTATGAACAGATATATAATATACTTGAACCAAAGGTCGCGAAGCCTGACCTAGTCATTTTCCTTCAGGCAGACACAGATACGCTCCTCCGCAGGATCAAACAACGCGGCAGGTCCTTTGAGAAGGATGTGGACCGGGATTACATCGCGGCGGTGAACGAGGCGTATAATCAGTACTTCTTCCATTACTCTGAAACGCCTCTTCTCGTCATTAACACCTCGGACATTGATTTCGTGAATCGGCGGGAGGACCTCAATGATCTCCTCAAACAGGTCCTGAACATGAAGCAAGGCATTCAGTACTATGTTCCGAAGTCGCGGGGGAAAAAGTAAGCCCGCGCGGGACAAAGACCCAGGGGCAGAAAAGAAGTCAAGCATAGTAACATGGAGATAATCACTTCCTTATCCGACATGCAATCCTTTTCCGAGTTGCTCCGGAAACAAGGAAAGGCCATCGGCCTCGTACCAACGATGGGGTTCCTGCACGAAGGGCACCTCTCGCTCGTGCGGGATGCGCGCCACGCGTGCGACATCGTGGTCGTGAGCATCTTCGTGAACCCGACGCAGTTTGGGCCGAATGAGGACCTGAGCCGCTATCCCCGCGATATCGAAGGAGACCGAAAGAAATGCGGGTCCTCAGGCGTCGATATCCTCTTCATGCCCGCGGACAAGGAGATGTACCCCGAAAAACCGACAGTGTTCGTCACTGTTGAGGGGATATCCGATATCCTTGAAGGCGAGATCCGGCCGGGCCACTTCCGTGGCGTTGCAACAGTTGTGGCCAAGCTCCTTCATATAGTGAAACCGAACAAGGCGTTTTTCGGCCAGAAGGATTTCCAGCAGTGTGTCGTGATTAAGCGGATGGTTAAAGGACTGAACATGGATGTGGACATCATTGTCCGTCCAACTGTGCGCGAACCGGACGGCCTGGCTATGAGTTCCCGGAACAGTTATCTTAAAGCTGATGAGCGGCATGCAGCAGCGGTTCTCTATCGCGCGCTCTTCGCAGCTCGCGACCTTTACACAGCGGGGGCAAAGGAACCGGAAAAACTCAAGCAGAAAATGCGGGCTGTGATCCTTGCGGAGCAAGGTGTGGGGATTGATTATGTAGAGGTCGCTGATCCGGAAACGCTGGCTCCGCTCGATACGGCGCGTGACAACATGATCCTGCTTGTCGCGGCACGCCTCGGGAAGACGAGGTTGATCGACAATCTTCTTATCCCGTGACTATGATATCAGGGATGTTGCAATCTTCCCTTTCCGAGATCAGACCATAAGCACTTCGTACTGTTCCTGGTGCAGGTTCGGATCGGCCTTGATCACGATCTTCTTCTGAAATTCCTTTTCCAGTTCCTCAACACCCTGCCGTTCTTCATCATACATCATGTCGGCAACCACGGAGTTTGCCGTGACGAGCGCCTTCTTTTCGTCAGCACCAGTGAAAGCCCTCCGGATTTCCCGGAACACCTCATAGCAGACGGTGCGGGACGACTTCACATACCCGCGGCCGTCGCAGTAAGGGCAAGGCTCGCAGAGGGTGCGACCGAGGCTATCGCGGATCCGTTTGCGCGTCATCTCGATGAGCCCGATAGGCGAGATGTGCGAGATGGTGGTCTTGGCCTTGTCGCTCGATAGCGCCTCTTGGAGTGCCGAGTAAACTTTGCGGCGGTTGTCTTCCCGCTCCATATCGATGAAGTCGAGGATGAGGATACCGCCAATGTTTCTGAGGCGGAGCTGGTACGCAATCTCCCGCACAGCTTCGAGATTGGTCTTCAGGATCGTGTCCTCCAGAGACCGCTTGCCCACGTACCGACCGGTGTTAACGTCGATCGTAGTAAGCGCTTCGGTCTGGTCAATGATAATGTAGCCCCCGGACTTGAGCCAGACTTTTCTGCCGAGAGCACGCGAGATCTCGATCTCCACACCGTAATGCTCAAAAATCGGCTCGTCTCCGTCGTACGGTTTCATGCGCCTGCTGAGCTGTGGGATATAGGAATCGACGAACTCCTTGACCCGTTGGTATTCGTCGGTCGAATCGATCACCATTTTGTCCACGTCCCGGGTAAAGACATCGCGGATCACGCGGAAAACGAGGTCGAGCTCATTATGGAGCAGGGCTGGCGCCGATGTCTTCTCTTTCTTGCGCAGGACGTTCTCCCATAGCCGGGCGAGGAATTCTATGTCCGCGGTAAACTCTTCCTCGCTCCTGCCCTGGCTGGCAGTCCTGATTATGTAGCCAGTATTCGGCTTGCGGAGCCGGTCTACGATCTCGCGAAGCCTCTTTCGTTCTTCTCCGTTCTCGATGCGGCGCGACACTCCGATATGGTTGACGCCAGGCATCATGACGAGATAGCGTCCAGGAATGCTGATGTACGTGGTCACACGCGCGCCCTTGGTGCTGATTGGCTCTTTCGAAACCTGAACCAGTATCTCCTGACCTTCCTGCAAAAGGTCCTCTATCTGATTGGAATGAGAGCGCTTCCTCTTGGGTTCAACCTCGAGCTCAAGGCCCTCATCATCCATCATCGGCGCATACTCAGAGGTACTGTCGAACACGTCGCCTACATAGAGAAAGGCCGACTTTTCCAACCCGATATCCACGAAAGCCGCCTGCATTCCCGGCAGGACCTTCATGACACGGCCTTTATAGACATTGCCGGCGATGCCGCGGTCCTTCTTCCGGTCGATATAGATTTCCGTGACTAGACCGTTCTCTAGCAGGGCAACACGGGTCTCTTCCCGGCCTGCATTTACGATGATCTCAGATGGCATGATATCTCCTCAAACGATTTTATGTCCTAAAACTATTTTATAATAGTACAGAATTTAATACAAGAATTAAAAAACTGCAGGTGCAAAGAGTGGTTGGATGTTACATCATCATTAATATAAAAAACGGTCTATGAGGATGTGACATTATTCCTGGCATTAAATTTGCTTATTACATATAAAGGATGATGATATGTTAAGTAAAACCAAAAAAATCATGAAAGAGGCCGTAGCAACGTTGCAAATCGGGTATAGGATCACCCGGGGTATTGACTACAGGACATTGAGCGAATATATCCTGAAGATCAACCAGTATAAAGAAATAGATGATATCCTCATTGAAGCTTCTCGATGCTTGAAAGATATTCTAGACTACGAATTGTTCGGTTTTGTTCTCAAAAATGGTACCTCTTTAGATTTATGGATAGAACCGCGAGCTTACACAACCCTATTTACTGAGTTCTTAAGGAAAGATTTTGATAGCCAAATTATTGACTGTAACGTGCGTGGTTTAGACAAAAAAATGGGAGAAAATTGTCATAATTATGACACTATTAATATAAGCAGCATGATAACCTATCAGATCACGGAAAATAATTTTATTTCGAGACTTTATATCTTGCCTAAAAGAAATATGCGTAAGCGTCACAGCACTATTGTCAACGCGCTGATCGGCTCCATCAGTATTGCGCTGGAAAACACCTTGAACATGAATCTGCTCAAAACAGCCGCATCGGTTGATCCGCTTACCAATTGCTATAATCGGAGGGCTTTGGACAGCTTAATTACCAGCGATATCTTCTACTCCAGACGTTATGGCGCCGACCTTTCGGTCATCATGATCGATTTGGATAATTTTAAGAAAATAAATGATGTGCATGGGCACTATGCGGGCGATGCCGTTTTGAAGGATATTTGTACACTGCTGCCTTCGCTAGTTAGAAAATCTGATTACCTTGCACGATACGGGGGAGAGGAGTTTGTCCTGGTCCTCCCCGATACGACGCTATATAGCGCTGTCCAACTTGCGGAAAAGCTGAGAAAAAAAATCGAGATGCATGAGACCTGTCTTAATGATAAGAGCATCAGGGTAACGGCAAGCATGGGTGTGGCGAGCCTTGAAAACAAGCCTGACGGTGGGAGCCTTTTACGGGAAGCCGATGAGCGGCTGTACAAAGCCAAAGCAATAGGTAAGAACTGTGTCGTTCCGGGTCTGTTGCCCTGTTTCAACGGCAGAGCTTTTATATCGAGAGACCGTGTGCACAAATACGAAAATGCCATCCAGGTGGCATAATGAGGAAGGATTGATCGACGGCGATAAAAACTCTGCGAAATCGCTTCTGTTAAACGTCAAGAGGATCCTGCCATGTCCCCCCGCCGCTGTAATACATGCCGGTTCGTTTCACCCCGAACAGTACTGAATGATCTGCGTTCACGGCGAACAACTCCTGGATCACGTCCTGCACGCGAGGCCTGAGCTGGTCTTTATCCAACAGAATGATCGCGAGTTCGGCCATGTTGCCAACCAGTGCTGCGGTAATTGATTCAATCCCCGGACGGATATCCTTCTGTCGGCCATCTTTTGTCACCATTACCGAGGTGCGGGACAGGAAATCGCCAACCCTGTGTCCAATATCACCGGCATATGCGGCCGGGACTGTCACCTCATATTTATATCTGACGATGCTCCCGGAAAGAGACGGAGATTTTTTCGGAATTACGCGTGCCGCAAGGATTCTTATTCCCGGAGGCAGGGTAGTGTTCAGGTTTTTGATGATCTGCAGGAGATCGATGAACGGGTCGGTCTCCACGTCCAGATACTCTGCCTCGCTCTCGATGCCTACGGAGAGCGCGGGACCGAAGGCAATTTTTGGGTGGGGATTGAAGCCGCTGGAGAACGTGATCGGCAATCCCGCCCTTACCGCCGCTCGGTGGAAGAGCGTCATGAGGTCGAGGTGCGACAGGAAGCGGAGCCGGTCGGTTTTTGAATATTTGATCCTGACACGCGTGCTGATGTCATGCGGGGCCGATTGCTTCGCCTGTACCTCTGGTAATGTCACCGGGCCGCTCTTTACTTCAATAGCAGAAGCAGCCGGTTTTCCGAGTGACAGGGTCCCACCGTCCTTGCATCCGATGCCGCATCGCTCGCAGTCTACTCGGCAGTTTCCTGTGATCTCCGCCGTTACTGCACGCCGGTATTCCCGCTTGAGGAATTCCGTGGTCACGCCGCTTTTAATGTGATCCCAGGGGAGCTCATCGTCCAGTCCGAATGCGCGGCAGGCGTACGATGCGGGTTCTAGGCCGCACACCTGGAATGCCTCTTGCCATGTTGTGAACGAAAAACATTCTGTCCAACCATCTAAGCGGCATCCGCGTCGTACGGCTTCATCGATGACCTTGCCGATATTCCTGTCCCCCCGCGCAAATGCTCCTTCGAGCAGGCTCATCTCCGGATTATGAGGCTTCATGGAGATCCCTTTTCGTCTCAGCCCGTTCTCCAAGTAAGCATGCTTTATCCTGATGTCCTCTCGTGTTGCCTGTCCAAACCATTGGAAGGGAGTATGTGGCTTCGGCACGAACGTTGAGACGCTGATATTGAGCTGAACATGACGTTTGGAGACTTTTTTGCCGAGTGCAAGGATGTTATGAGCAATCCTGATGATGCCGTCCAGGTCCGCGTCCGTTTCCGTAGGGAGCCCTATCATAAAATAGAGCTTCAAAACGTTCCAGCCGCTTGCAAAGATGGTCTCTGCCGCGTCCATAAGATCGGTGTCGGTCACTGCTTTGTTGATAACGCGGCGAAGGCGTTCAGTGCCTGCTTCCGGCGCAAGGGTGAAGCCAGTCTTGCGCACGCCTGCAATTGCCCGGATCATCTCCGGCGTGAGAGTCCCGATACGGAGCGAAGGGAGCGAAATAGAGATGCGGCTTTCCCGGTATCGGTTGACGAGGTCCTGCATAAGCGGCTGGATGACGGAATAATCGCCGGAGCTCAACGATGCAAGCGAAAGCTCGTCGTAACCCGTACAGGAAAGTGATTCGTGGAGCAGCGCTTTGACGCGTTCAGCGCTCCGTTCCCGGTAAGGCCGGTAGATGATCCCTGCCTGGCAGAAACGGCAACCGCGGATGCAACCGCGCGCGATCTCGATTGTGGCCCGATCGTGCACCGGCTTCATGAGAGGCAGGATTGGCCTGTTAGGGTATGCTGCGGATTCTAGGTCCCTGACGAATCTTCTCCGAACGGTTCTTTTCCCAAGCGAAGGTACGTAGAACCCTTCGCGCTGTGCAAGCGCCGTGAGGTATTTTTCTCTGGTCGGATATTCTTGCCGGAGCTCCACAATCTCATGGATTGCTTCTTCTGCTTCGCCGATATAGAAGACATCGATAAAATCTCCAAGAGGCTCGGGGTTGACGGCACAAGGGCCACCTGCGATGACCACGGGGTGACTGTCCGTGCGGTCTGATGAGAGCAATGGGATCTGGGCGAGTCCCAGCCCTGCAATGATATTTGTGTACGACAGCTCATACTGGAGCGTAATGCCGATGATGTCGAATTGGGAAAGCGGAAGGTTCGACTCGAGGCTCGTGAGTGGCCTCCCGGAGTCGCGCAGCCGCTGTTCGTAATCCGTCCACGGAGAGAACACTCGCTCGCATGCCGTGTCGTCCCTGTTGTTTAGGATGTGGTAGAGTATCCGGAGCCCGAGATGTGACATCCCGACCTCATAAGTATCTGGGAAAAAAAGGCAGACCTTGGTCCGTATCTTCGAGAGATCTTTATGAACGCTGTGGATCTCGGTGTTGATGTATCGAGCTGGTTTCGCGACCAGCGGCAGGAAATCTTCAAGCATGGAACTCCTTTAAGATTGGGAGAGCAGGGAGCTGAGAGCAAAGGGCAATCGGAACCGCCAAGCCTTGCGCTATTGCCTCCGCGCTGTGCGCACTAGCGTTATTAATAGAACAACATAAACCGACGTGCTTGAATATTCAAGAGTAATCCCAGGGCGATGAAGGTGGTGATGGTGGAGGTTCCCCCGTAGCTCACGAGGGGGAGTGGTACTCCCACGACCGGCACAATGCCAACGGCCATGCCCACGTTTATGAAAACGTAGAGCGATATCATGGAAACGATGCCGCCGGCCATGAGCACTCCGAGGCGGTCTTTTGCGTTTTTGGCTGTGTCTACGCCGACGAGGAGAAGGATCAGGTACAGGAGAACTATGAGGCCCGTGCCGATAAAGCCGCGTTCTTCCGCGATCACGGCAAAGATGAAATCTGTGTGGCGCTCAGGCAGAAACGCCATTTGGCTCTGAGTACCCTTACGGAATCCCTTGCCAAGGATCTGGCCTGAACCCACTGCGATCTTGGACTGGTTCGCGTGATAACCGCTGCCGAGCGGGTCCGAACTCGGGTCAACGAACGCCCGTATCCGGTTCTGCTGGTATGGCTTGAGTGAACCCCATATCTTATGCCGCACGGGAGGAACGAGGAAGACCGCCGAGACAATCGTTGCCCCTATGAGGATCATGATGAAGACCGAACGCATGCGGAGCCCTGCAATCATCACGATAAGGGCAGAGGTTAGGAGCAGCATGAGTGCAGTGCCGAGGTCGGGCTGCTTAAGCACGAGTACGAGCGGAATCAGGACCATGGCGCCGGGGATGGCAAGGTCCCGGAGGTCATAACCGCCCCGCTTCGGGTCCTCGGCGAAATATCGGGCGAGGGCAAGCGTGAGTGAAAGCTTAGCGAGCTCCGAGGGCTGGAACGCGAAGGGGCCGATGGCCAGCCAGCGCTGGGCTCCCATGCCGGTCCTCCCCATCATCATGACCAGGAGCAGGAGCAAAATCGAAGTGGCATACAGAACATAGGCGTACCGCCCCACGGTGTGGTAATCCGGAATAAGCGCAAGGAACATGATAATGACGCCTATGGAAACCCAGAGAAGCTGCTTGTAATACAGGGACGAAGGGCCATTCGCCGTGTAGGTCGCACTGTAGACTGCCGAGAGCCCGATGAGCGCAATAGCGAATGTGAGGCCAATCATGCCCCAGGGAAGATTAGCGAACCGTCTTTGGTCCAGCATTTTTCATGTACTCCTCTATAACCCTTCGCGCTACCGGCGCGGCCGCGCCGCCACCGTGCCCTCCGTGCTCTACGAGCACTGCAACGGCGATCCTCGGATCATCGACCGGAGCATATGCAATGAACCATGCATGATCCTGAGTATTCTCCGAAAGTTTTCTCCCGGGGATCTTTTGGGCGATCACCTGAGCGGTGCCGGTCTTACCTGCCACTATCGCTAATGGGTTCTGGGCTCCGTGAGCTGTCCCACCCGGCTCGTTCACCACGCCGGTGAGCGCTTTCCTGACCTCTTCGAGCGCAGTCGGATCAATCACAACCCGGTTTTTACGTTCCGGTGAAAATGTTGTTACTGCGCCGGTTTCCCGGTTTCTGGTCATCTTTAGCAGTATAGGTCGATAGAAATTTCCGCCGTTTGCAATGGCACTGATCATCTGGCAGGCCTGGATAGGGCTGACGAGTACGAAACCCTGTCCGATGGAATTGATGTAAGTATCCCCTGGATACCACGGTTCCTTCGTTTTTTTCTTCTTCCACTCTGTCGTGGGAATAAGTCCCGCTTTTTCTTCGGGTAGAGGGATACCGGTCAAGCTTCCATACCCGAGATTTTTTGCGTACTGGGCTATGCGGTCCCATCCGATACGTTCACCCATGGTATAAAAGTAAACGTCACAGGACTCAACGAGCGCCTGATGAAATGAGACCGCCCCATGGCCTCCTTTTTTCCAGCACCGGAAAGCGTGTTTGCCGCTTGTGATGTAACCTCTGCAATTGACCTTATCATCAAGCTTGATAATGCCGGACTCGAGGCCGGCCAAGGACACGATGATCTTGAACGTGGAGCCCGGTGGGTACACGCTCTGGATGGCCCGGTTATAAAGCGGATGGGTCGGATCGTTTGTGAGCCGGGTCCAGTCCTTGGGCGCGATGCCCCGCGGAAACAGGTTTGGGTCGTAGTTAGGATGGCTCGCCAGCGCGAGGATCTCCCCTGTATTCGGGTCCATTGCGACCACGGCGCCCGAACGGTCGCCGAGCGCTTCCTCAGCCGCCTTCTGCACATCAAGGTCGATGGTCAGATAAATGTCCGTGCCGGGCTTGGGCTCTTCAATACCGAGGTCTTTTACCTTTCTGCCTGCGGCGTTCACCTGGATCATCCTCCTGCCAGCGCTACCGCGGAGATATTTGTCGTAAACCTTTTCCAGACCGCCCTGGCCAGTGAGGAGCCCGATGTCAGACTGTTCCTGTTTTCGTTGTGCCTGCGACACTTTTCCAATATAGCCGAGCTGGTGCGAGGCGAGTCCCGCATAGGGGTAATGTCTGCGGTGTTCCGGTTCGATGATTGCGCCGGGCAGGTCATCCTGATGGGCTTCCACGACGGCCACTTCGTCCCAGGGGGCCTCTTCCCGTATTTTCACGGGATCGTATTTGGTCCTTACGGGATCCGCATCATCGAGCGCCTCGCGGATGATTTCTGGACGAAGATTAACGATGGTCGCCAGCTTGTTGATCGTGGCGTCGAGATCCTGTACATCTTCCGGAACGAGCGAAATGTCGAAGGCGAGCTCATTTTCAACGATTGGTCTGCCCCTACGGTCATAAATAATGCCCCGCGGCGGCCTGATCTTCACTGGCCTGATCCGATTGCTCTCCGCCTGGTCATAGTAGTATTCGCCTTTTATTGCCTGGAGGTACCACAGACGGATAAAGAGGATAAGGGTGAAAAGGATAATGAACGCAGCCAGAAACGGGAGCCTTCTCTGGATATCGACGGGACTGTCCTGCTGGTACATCTACAGCTCCTTCTGAAGGGCGTGCCGCCTCAGCGTGTTCAGAACGTTCCTGCTGCCGATGAACCGCAGCAGGAGGATGCCGAGTACCCCTGTATAGAGCGCTTGAGGGAGTATGCTGGTAAAGAACATGCTGAAGATCGGAACCGATCCGTAAATCACTTGCATGAACAGCGCGATGAAAAGCCCTTCCGCCAGGGAGAAAGCCGCCAGTAAGATAAGATTTGATGGACTCGATATGTCGAGCACCCTCCTGCCGAAAATGCCTGCACACAGGCCTACCAGTCCCCGCGTGAAGCCGTTCAGGCCGATGAAACTCGCCGATCCGATATCCTGGATCAGGCCAATGCCGATGCCTGCGAGCGCAGCCTCTCCTGGGCCGGTAAGCAGCCCGATGATATAAATCACGGCCAGGGCGAGGTCAGGCTTGATCCCAGCCAAAGAAAGGCGGCTGAACAGGCTCGCCTGAACAGGGATGATAAGCAGGACGATGAGGAAATAAATGCGGGGCTTCATTTCCGGAGCACCAGTGCTTCTTCCAAGCGCGATAATCTGACGGCAGGTTCCGCCACAACGGTCTGAAACGCGCTAGCCTCGTGTCTGGTGACCTTGGTCACCGTGGCGACGGGGAGTCCCTTTGGGTAGATGCCATCGAGTCCCGAGGTAACGAGGAGGTCGCCTTCCTGGATATCGGCATAGTAAGAAACATACTTCAGAGCGCAGGTGATGATCTTGCCCTCGAGCAGTCCTTCTTCCCTGTTCCTCTGAACCCTGACGGCGAGCGTGCTCCCAGGATCCGTTATGAGTATCACCTTTGCCGTACCCGAGAGCGCTGCCTGGACCCTCCCGACGATACCTGTCGGAGCGATCACTGCCATGTCCTTTTGGATGCCGTCGTCTGTCCCTTTGTTGATCGTTACCGTGCGCGAAGAGGGTGACGATTCCTTGGCGATCACCTGTGCCATAACCGATGCGGGGGGATGTAGCTTCCTGAAGCCCAACAGCTCGCGCAAGCGTTCGTTCTCGATGATGAGTTCGTTCGTGATGGAATTCTCGAGTTTCAGCTGTCCCGTCTCTTCTTTCAAACGTTCATTCTCTCGCTCCGTGTGAATGAGAAAAATATATCCGTTGGCAGCGGATTCCGCGAAGCGAAAAGGACTAGTTATAACGCGTTCAAAAAAACCGGATACTGCGAGGACCGGCTTCTCCATGAATGTCAACCGTCCAGCCTTCACCTGGAACGTGATGAGCCAGAACAGGATCATAAAGAGGATGAACAGGATAAGGAATTTTTTATGCTTTGTGATAAACTCAGGCATTCGGACAGACGCTTGTTCTACATGATTACCTTTTTCAGAATTTCCTCATCATCAAGCACCTTGCCGGCGCCGAGCGCCACGCACGTAAGGGGATCTTCTGCGATAATGATGGGGAGCGATGTCTCCTCACGGAGGAAGACATCTAAGCCTTTGAGCAGCGCACCTCCGCCTGCAAGAACGATCCCTTTGTCCACAATATCTGCCGAGAGTTCCGGAGGCGTGTTCTCGAGCGCGAGCTTTATCCCGTTCAAAATCTGACTGACCGGCTCAGCGAGCGATTCGCGGACCTCGCTGTCGTCGAGGATTAGCGTCTTGGGGATGCCGGAAACCAGGTCGCGGCCTTTGATCTCCATAGTCTGCCGGGCACTGTCCGTTTTATACGCAGATCCGAGCTCGAGCTTGATCGATTCGGCCATCATCTCGCCGATGAGCAGGTTGTATTTGCGCTTGATATAGTTGATGATTGCCTCATCCATTTTGTCCCCTCCCACACGGATGGCCTTGCTGTAGACCACGCCGTCCATGGAGATGACGGCGATATCCGTGGTGCCGCCGCCGATGTCCACGATCATGTTGCCCGAGGGCTCTGATATGGGAAGACCGGTACCGATGGCCGCGGCCACGGGTTCTTCGATGAGGTAGACATCGCGCCCTCCCGATGTGATAGCGGCGTCCTTCACCGCGCGCTGTTCGACCTGCGTGATCCCCGAAGGAACGCCGATTACGATGCGGGGCCGCATGAAGGACTTCCGGTTGTGCACCCGCTGGATGAAGTATTTGAGCATCTCACCGGTTATGTCGAAGTCCGAAATCACGCCATCCTTGATCGGGCGGATCGTCTTGACATCGCCTGGCGTGCGGCCGAGCATCCGCTTGGCTTCGGCACCTACGGCAAGCACCCTGCCGGTCTTCGCTGAGATGGCAACGACAGAAGGCTCGTTACACACGATGCCCTTGCCCTTGACGTACACCAGCGTGTTGGCCGTACCTAGGTCGATGGCCATGTCATTCGAAAACCATCCCATAATAGTGTTGATGAACATCGTTAGAAAAGGCTCCTTTCGAAATGCAGGATCACATAGTGAGGCACAGGGACCTGCGGACCGATACCGTCAAACCCGGACCATGGTCCCAGGAACCTCTGAAAACTAATCTCTCTTGACATCTATTCGTGTTGCAGAGCATGCTATATATCATGCGGTATCGTGTCTTCTTTCTCCTCCTCCATCGACGGTGGAGCAGTTTGTATGTCTGGCTGCCGGTCTGTAGTTGCGGACTGGACTGCCGGAACGACCCATGTCCGCGCCAGCATATCGCCAATCCGCATCCCCCGATCGTCACCGATGGCGGTGAGGCATTCGATGCCGAGCGCAAGGGGGCCAAGGAGCCAGCCGGCGTAGGGGATCAGAAACAGCATAAAGACCAGCGCGAACGTAACGTTTCTGATGATCGATTCCCGGTAGGTTGTCGCCTTCACCCCGTCCATCGGGGCGACCCGGAGACCAATCAGTTTTTTGCCCGCGCTCTGCCCCTCGAACAACCCATCGCGGATGAGCAGGTAGCCGGCAGCTGAGAGGAAACCAAGAACATCCGGAAGCCGTGCCAGCCCGATGACAAGTAAGAGATCAACAAATCCTGCAACCGCTCTGGTTGTGAGGTCCGCCTTCTGCAATGAGCCTCCTAAACCGATACATGATAACAGAACAAAAAGCTTATTTCAAGCGTAAAAGTAAATCCGGTCCCGTTGAAGTAATGACAAAAAAAGGGAAAATCCGCTCGGAGAGGTCTCCAACTGGACTAATTGGAGAGGGCAAGCTATACTCTAAAAAGGTCCAGTTGCAGGGACCTATATCTATGCCTAATCGCGAAAATGGCGGATTTTCACGGCCTTATGCTGTGCGGTGGGAGAGGTATATTCCTTTCCTTCAATGGCGTCACCTGATCACTCGCAGGAGCATGCGGGCCGATATCTTGGCCGGCATCACGGGCGCTATAATCGTTCTTCCCCAAGGCGTGGCGTTCGCGATCATCGCTGGCCTGCCACCCCAATACGGTCTCTACTCAGCTATTGTCCCGGCAATGGTCGCCGCTCTGTTCGGTTCCTCGCACCATCTCATTTCCGGCCCGACTACTGCAATATCTATTGTGGTTTTTACCACGGTCAGCCAGCTTGCGGAACCATCGAGCGCCGCGTACATTCAGATAGTGCTCACTCTCACCTTTATCGCCGGCGTGTTCCAGCTCGCACTGGGGCTAGCTCGTCTCGGTGCGCTCGTCAATTTCGTCTCGCATTCCGTGGTGGTGGGATTCACCGCTGGGGCCGCCCTTCTCATCGGGACCAGCCAGCTCAGCAATTTCCTCGGCATTCCAGGATCAAAACATCATGCTTTTGTTCACATCTGGATGGATCTCTTCCGCAGGCTGCCGGAGACCAATTTCACCGTCTTCGGGATTGCCCTTGCCACGCTTGCGGTTGCTCTCTTTTTCAGGACCTATTTCCCGCGATGGCCCGGATTGCTGTTTTCCATGATCATCGGCAGCATTCTGGCCGTGGCGCTTCATGGCGAGGAACACGGCGTGCGGCTCATCGGGTCTCTCCCGGGACATCTACCGCCACTCTCACTACCGGACCTTTCAACGGCCTCGATTCGCGAGCTCGCGCCTGCCTCTCTCGCGGTGGCCATGCTCGGGTTGGCCGAAGCTGTTTCCATCGCGCGGTCGGTGGCTACACGTTCTCACCAGCGCATCGATAGCAATCAGGAGTTTATCGGACAGGGCCTCTCGAATATTATCGGCAGTTTTTTTTCGAGCTATGCTTCCTCGGGCTCCTTCACCCGTACCGGGCTGAATTACGACGTCGGGGCGCAGACGCCGATGGCCGCAGTGTATGCCGCGATCTCACTGACCGTGGTGCTTCTGTTCATTGCTCCGCTCACCGCCTATCTCCCCATGGCATCCATGGCGGGCGTACTCCTTCTGATCGCCTATAGTCTTGTCGATATGCATCATATCAAGACCATCGTTAAAACGAGCAAGCCTGAAACCGGCGTGCTCGCCGTCACCTTCGTAGCGACCCTGCTAGTGGAACTGGAATTCGCCATTTACATCGGCGTCATCCTTTCGCTCCTTCTCTACCTTAACCGCACCTCTCATCCGCGCGTTATCACCTTGGTCCCTGACCCCGACAGCAACCGGCGCGGATTTGTCAACATTCAGAAAAAACCTTCACTCGAATGTCCCCAGTTCAAGATCGTCCGGATCGATGGATCAATGTTTTTCGGCGCTGTGAACCACATCGCCGAGGAGCTGCATGCCATAACAAAACAGAACCCTGAACAGGCCCACATCCTCACCGTGGGAGGTGGCATCAATTTCATCGACGTCGCCGGATGCGAAATGCTCGCCAATGAAGCACATCGCCTGCACGTGAGCGGTAGAAAACTGTATCTCTGCTCGCTGAAGGGAGAGGTCATGGATATACTGGGACGAGGCGGTTACCTCGATCGCATCGGACAAGAGAATGTTTTCCGCACCAAGAGCGAGGCGCTCAAGAAGATCGTCTTTACCAGACTCGATCCCGAACGGTGCCGCGTCTGCAAGGTCAGAATCTTCAACGAATGCAGGCAGATGCCGGGGGAGCAGGAGGGGCCGTAAAGTCAAACCCAGTCAATCCCGCTGAAAAGAAATAGCGCTTTTTTCGCTGATAAGGGGTATAATATTAAATTATAAATTAACATCGAAGAGCAGATTCCGACAGCCTGCGAATCCGCCCATTTTTAAGATGGAATTCATCGTTCATGGCCTTGTGAAATAAATCCAGAGAATTAAAGGAGGGTATATGCTTGAAAAAGTTTCTGCGGGTGAGAACATTGCCTCGTATTGTACAAAGTGCAAATTGATCCTTGACCATACCATCGTTGCTGTTGACGGTGAAGAAATTGTTAAGGTAAAATGCATGACCTGCGGCAGTACGCACAAGTACCGAAGTGCTGCAGTCGTCGCCAAGCCCCGCTCCCCGAGAAAGAAGGAAGACGCGGCAAAAGCCGGCGAAGTCCTCTGGGAAACCTGCATTGCTGAGGCGAAAGGAAAAGAGCGTACCTACGATATGGGAGGAAAATACCGCGTTGGTGATATTGTTTTGCACCATGTCTTTGGTAAGGGCGTCGTGCGGAAGCTCTACCTCAACAAGTGTGACGTGCTCTTTAAGGATAAAGAACGGCTGATGGCGTCGTCGAACTAAAACAAATTTCACCGCAGAGGGCGCCGTGGCTGTCATTCCTGCAGAAGCGGGAATCCCGGGGTAGTATTTAGTAAGCCCCTGGATTCCTTTCTCTACGGGAATGACAAGATAGGGAGCATCCTTCGCGCCTGTGCGGTGTTATACATTTCTTTCCCTTTCTCTTTCCAGAAATGCACAAAAACAAAATCCTCATCACTTGTCCCAAGGGGATGCCTCCCCTTCTGAAGCGAGAACTGCAAGCCTTGAAGTTCCCCGTATTTTCGGAGACCGTTGCCAGCGTCGAGACCGAAGGCGTCTTCAACGATACGTACACGCTCAACCTCTCACTACGAACCGGACACCGCGTACTTTTCCTGCTCGATAAATTCAAAGCGAAAAATTCTGACGAGTTGTACCGCGCCCTGTCAGGGCTGAACTGGGAAGACTACATTCCAGAAGAGGGATACCTCTGTGTGACCTCAGGTGTTGAGACAAGGACGATCAAAGACTCGCGCTATGCAAGCTTGAAATGCAAGGATGCCATTGTGGACAGGATCAAGGAAAAGCGGGGAAAGCGGCCCGATTCTGGTCCTGAACGGGACCGGTCCGTGGTGCATCTCTATTGGAAGGATGAGCAGTGTGCTGTCTACCTTGATACGTCGGGAGAGCCGCTTTCCCGACGCGGATATCGGAAGATCCCGCTCACAGCGCCCTTGCAGGAGACGCTTGCCGCTGCCATTGTCCTGTCGACTGGCTGGAATGGGAACGGAAATTTCATCAACCCCATGTGCGGTAGCGGAACGCTCGCTATCGAAGCGGCGCTTATCGGCCTGAACAGGGCACCAGGGCTTTTGCGGAGCAACTTCGGGTTCATGCATATTAAAGGATTTAGCGAATCACTCTGGAATGAAGTTCGTGAAAAGGCAAAAAAACAATCAAAAAGATCTTTTGACGGAGGGATTCATGCTACGG